>Ga0315273_10003956_pt1 | contig 17994 bp, 1 predicted proteins | sample YL17G02_0_MG_FD_205753 | JGI IMG/M metagenome (GOLD analysis project Ga0315273, IMG submission 205753) | Sediment microbial communities from Yellowstone Lake, YNP, Wyoming, USA - YL17G02_0 | ecosystem: Environmental > Aquatic > Freshwater > Lake > Sediment | place: USA: Wyoming | collected...
CCGATGCGGAAGAGGTGTTTTTTGACAAACAGAAGCGTATCGCAAAAGATATTTTTCACTCAGGAAAGGAAAAACGGTTTATCCTTTTGGGGAAAACAAAAAAGGAGACAGTGCTTTCCATTGTATTTACTATACGAAGGAACAAAATTCGAATCATATCAGCGCGAACAACTAACAAAAAGGAGGCGAGACTCTATGAACAATAAATTTACTATTCCATCATTCAAAAATGAAGACGATGAACGAAAATTCTGGGCAAAAACTGATCTTTCCAAACACTTCCAACCGGAAGATTTTGAGACAGCGGTATTTCCTAATCTCAAACCGACATCACAGGCGATCTCTATCCGGATCCCCGCCTATCTCCTCTCACGCCTCAAGGAAGAAGCCAATAGCCTCATGGTGCCCTATCAGTCTCTCATCAAAGCCTACATCCAAAAAGGGCTCATGAAAAGCTGATACTTCCCTATCAGCATGGATAGGAGTTCGCAAAAGCGGGGTGAGCATGTTGAGGGGTTTTTGGATTGATTCATTCAGTTTCTCCTCCACTCCATCTCCATTCTCTCTTCTTTCGTTAGTCGAAAACCAAATTTTTGGTAATACTGAATTAATTGTTCAGTTGTCCTATAATCACTGGAATATAATGGGTCAGCAATAATAGTTATTTTATCCCACTGTGGATCAGATAACACTATATTCATAAGTTGTATGCCAATAGGCGATGAACTATACGCTGGATTTACTTCAAGAACCTCTCCCTGGCCATGAGAAACAGCATCGCTTGTTGGTTTTATGACTGCAACTCCAATAATTTTGTTTTTGTCCAAGGCAACATAAACCACAGCATCTCTATACATATCTACTCTCGATCCAATTAAAGTTCTTGTATCAATTTCTATTCCTTCTAATCCTTTTTGATAGGTAATAACCGGTTTTGGGCGGAAAGGGAGTACCCCCATCGCCCAGCCGAGTCCTTGCTGGATGGGAGCAATAAGAGTATTGATAAATGTTGGCAAGGCCGGCACTGCAGTCCATTGGTATGTGAGGAAAAAATTATTGACCTTCATCCACATCTCCCCCGCTCGGTCGAGAAGAGAATTTGATTGAGTTTGTATTACTTCTTTACCTTGTTGAATAGTTTGAGATAGTTCTTCCTGAACTTGCTGGATCGGTGTTCTTCGGATGAAATTCAATATCCCCTGCATCAGCTGCTTTGCAGAAACATTGCTTCGGGGAACGTAGTTAGGGATATATTTGACGGACCAATCCTCAAACCATCCAGGAGAAAGAGAAGGGATAAATGGAAGAATAAAGGTATTTATCGTACTGGAGAAGGGCTGCTGAGGTAGAATGGCACCATTCTCACCATCTTCAGCTGTTTCTGGAGAAATCTCCAATGGTTTGTCGACTTGATCTGTTTCGATGTTTTCAAGATTCCAATAGAAGTAAAACCTACCTTTTGCGTCAGGATTTAGAACAATTGCACCGGTTCGTTCATATAGATTTAATGACCGAGGATATTGAGTGGATCCAAAAAGATTCATCTTCTTTTGTTCATGAAGCTGATCTAGCAACTCTTTCAGTACATTTCCACCTATATCCTGCCCTCTTCCTTCCGGTTTTACATAAAACCACGCAAGCTGGGATGATTTTTCGATATCTATAGGATCGGAAATCCAGTTGTTCGAAATGAACTTAGTGTTCCATGATTGGAGTTTTTCCGGATCATCATTAATCATGATAAATCCAACAGGCTCACCGTCACCCATATGTATCAGGTATGTTTGAACTCTCTCTTTGTAGGTATCTAAATATTCCGGGACACGGGTAAGCCAATCTTTATATGCACTATCACCAGCTAATATTGATGCAATCATATCCTTTGCATCTTGTATGGTAGGTATAACCATGAGAGAGGGTATCGCGCTTATATGTTTTTGCGGCGATCCTCCTGGCACGACAGACTGGATAACCTCAATCACTTTTTCCAAAAGAGGAGTTGTATCACGTACCTGAAAAAGTTTATCGGTAATTTTGTATCCGTTAAAATCAAACGTATCCCGAACTGGCACATTTGTTTTTCCTGTCACGTAGCGGTTTATAACAAAATTGACGATCATAGTGTAATTTGAAATAGTCCCTGGAGTTCCTGCTGCAAGAATTTTTGTAATTCCCCGCTTCCGAGCTATTTTCTCAAGATGATTGACAAACGCTTCAAAAAGAGTTTCAGTATTTATCCGTGTTTCATCCCGCACATCAAACGCCCGTATGACCATCATGGGCGTTCCATCTGCACCTGTTACTTCAAACACGAGTACCGATCCGATGAGTTCGTATTCACCTGTTTCTTCATTTTTGACCATAAATTTATAGGGAACGACATTTGGGTATGTGGAAAGGAGAGGAAATACTTTGGTATAACAGACGCCGCCTAGGTACCCTGCCATTTCACCGACGAGCCCCCGATCCGGAATCATCTGAACCGTAAGTTTCTTTTCTGTTTTAGAATATTCCAATTGATTAACAAACTCAGTCATGTTATTCAGGGCAGCCATAATGTGATCTAACACGTCGTTGTTCTTCCTATTAGTACGCATAAGATCAAAAATTTCCTTATTCCAGTACCCTTCCTCATTCTCTTTCTGCAAATTCAGCACGTGATCTTTTGCATAATTTTTTACCAAATTAATGATTGCATGGAGAGTTATAACGGTCGTTTCTCCGGTAAGCATGCTCCTCATCTCTTCCCTGTAACCGCTTTTATCATGAAATATAAACACCTTTCTAAATACCAGCTGACGGATAATAGATTTAAGTCCATCTTTTAAATCAGGATACTCCTTTAATATTATTCCCACCATTTCCTTCATGACATCATCGATCGTTGCCATCGCTGGCATCTTTTGAGTCAATGATTGCAATAACGCTGTCTCTCTGTTGTATGTTTCCTCATCAATGCGCCCCTCATCCTTCTTCACATCAATCGCCTGTTGCTGAACTTCAATAAAAGACTCCAATGATTGTTTAACTGGGGTTAGTTCACTGGGGTCATCTCCCTCTGTTGCAGCTAAAATATCCTGACGAAGCAGATTATATGGCTCCTGGATTTTTTGAATATTGAGACTGCTCGTAAGGATTAGGGGCGACACGTCTGCCTCACCGGGTACATATCCTTCCGGAAGCTGGTTTACTGCACCATTTTGGTCAGCTAAAACATATGCCTCGATAATCCGATCCATAGGAATTACGGTCCACCGGTGAATACTGTGTTTTGTAAGAAGACTTATCATCTCTTTTTCAAAACTCGTAAGATTCCCGATGTCCGTCATTGGCTGATCGGAGAATAATAGTTGTTGGATACCGTTGAATCTTTTTTTCAGTTCTTCAAGAGATGTGATCCCGGAATTTCGGATATCTTCCGGAAGCTCTGCAATCTTATTTTCATTAAGAAGATAAAAGGCTTTAAAGTAATAATACAAACCCGACGTATGGGACAATCCATAGTCTTTGATAAACGAAGTCAGAATCGGCATTTCTTCCGGTGTCAATGTAACGGGATGATCTTTTTGCGATGTGATAAAAGTAAAAAACTGGGAAACCCTGTCAAATTCATTGTGCCGAAAGGCATTCCCTGCCTCATCCCCTTGGCCTTTCGGTAACACGCTCAACAAATTTTTAATCTGTTCTTTCCCAAACACATACTCCCATATCGATTTATTCGCATAATTAATAAAACCATCCGGATCTATAGAAGCAAAATCTTTTTTCCAGTCTCCCACGAGTCGACGAACATCACTCTCATTTCGTATAAGATCAATAAAATTCCTTATCACAAAAACAGGTATCCTTATCTGGACCATTTCAGGGATATAATAATCTCCGATCACCTCAAATAATGATAGTTGCTTACCATTAATAGTAAGGAGATTTGATTGGAAACTCTTTGCTATACGTGCCAGGCCACCTATCAACGAAGTATATTCTGTCTCTGTTTTTACTCCAAAACTCCTCCATTGTGGAACATATCGATCTAAAATGATTTGGATAAGTGGATACTGGACCCCATCCACCGACACATCGACATCGTTATCATTTGAGATGATGGTATTAATAACACTTATAATGTTGCTTATGGAAAGCGCTATTATCGGATTCTCTCCACTTCTCCATTCTGGGATATAGTATTCAAGATAGGCATTTGGAAGTGGTGTTTTAATATCATTAAGCAAAATAGTCTTATCAGGATTAATAGAGTTGAGTGCATGAATCATTATTACAATATCAGGGCGACTAATAGGAACATCTCCGCCTATCCATTTTGGGATATAGTAATCTAAATAGGCCTGGAGAAGCGGTATTCGTTTTCCATCAATTGTGACCCTCTGCATTTCATCGACACCATTCAGAGCTGCAATAGTGTCTGTAATTCGATCTACACCCCATGCTTCTTTCCATGCTGGAATATAGTTGTCAATATATGCCTGAAGGAGTGGAACCTGTATATTATCCACTAAAATAGATTGCCCTTTTTGAATTTTTTTTAGTACCAAAACTAAAGAATTAAATCCGTCTCCATTTTCATCATCAACCATAGTCCTGAGTTTTTTATATAACTGAACGGTGTTTTGATCTTCCCTGGAAAGCAAATCTACTATACCTTTTGAGAGAATCACGTCTAGTACATTCCGGTATGGCTGAATGATTGCATCCTCAAACGCCCCTTTGTTTATCTGCTCTTGAATTATCTGAGCGGCGAGCTGATCAAAAGAGATTTGCCCCTTATGATCCACAATAATCTTCCTGCCATTGAGAGAACTATCGAATAATAATCCTCTCTGTGTCGGAGATAATACTACGTAATATTGCCAATACATCCGATCTTCAACGGTTCCAAAATCTTCCCTTGCCGTATCAATAATCTTCCCGTCGATAAAACGATTAATATACTCCATGTGGGACAGTTTTGTGGTAAGTAGTGACGAAGCAAACCGAATCTCATCACCTTCTAAAACAACATCGGTATTAAAATCTATTTTGTCAATAAAACCATTTTTGTCACTCATCTCTGGGGTTATCTGATAAATGGTTTTAATAAACAGAATCATTTTTTTTACATATAAAGGATCCTTAATATGGGGCAAAATCACATCTACAAAACTAAACAAACTAGAATCAGAGATACCTGCGATATTTAAATCACGCAATTGATTATAAACACCCCTAATTTCCTCAAGCGACACTTGTTTCAACCGTATGCTGTAAAGATATGCCGACCAACGGACACCCCCGGAAGTATCATTAACCATGAGCTGAGATAACCCATGGATGCTATCAACCGTTGATTGTATTGGGTTTTCTTTTATATATGAAAATGTATTGCTATTACTTAATTCGCGCTCTGTGAGTTGTTGCAGTAACGGGATGAGTGGTACAAAATCAGCATCATTGTGATATCCCTGGTGTAAGACTTCAAAATTTTTTGGATAAATGTTCGTTTTTGCAAATGCTCTATACCTGCGAAGTGACGCAATGGTTTCGCCATTTAAAATAAATGACGCATATTCAAGCATCTTATCAAAAAGTGCATTTGAAGGGGTATCATCTGACATTTCCGCAAGGATAGTAAGTATCTTTTCCGCTAACAACCTATCAGTTGTATTATTTCGTAGCTCATCAATGATTGCCGGAGCAAGAAGGGATATTGTCTGGTGGCGATTCTTATTTTGATACGAGATATAGTCATTTATAAAATCACCAAATACAGTTCCTTCGGATTTTCCTTTGGGAAATACGCCATTATTTTCCTTTATAAAATTCTCTTTGTACTGTATCCACGCATCAGAATTTTGCAACTCATTGGTGTTCGGCAAGCCCAGCAACACCTTATGTAACTCCGGATATTTCATCGCCATTTGATTCCAGGCTTCCGGATTGCCGTTTCTCCAATATAGTAATTGATGGAGAGCGTCATATTCAGGAGATAGTTCTACTGGGGTCTTCACAAAAATTTCAAATATCTTTTGCCACACCGGTGATTCTCTATCTTCTGGGTCGAGATGACGCTGGGGAAAAAGTGAATGCAATTTCGTATCTAAAAAAAGCGTATTAGTTTTTAACGTTGCTTCCGCTCTTTGTGATACCCTTACCGTGGATTGTATTTCATCAAAGCGCTTCTGTGCAGTTTCGATAGAATCTCCTTTTGTCCATACCGGCTCTTCAACGCCATACTTTTCTGCTTCTGTTTCTAATTCTAAAATTCTATCCCGGATGAGCTTAATGTTTACAAGTAATAATTGCTGTGCTTCTTGTGCACAATCAGTGCAAGACAGACCATATTGTGACACAACAGACTCAACAGCCGGACCAAGCTCTTTCCACAAAGCTGCTTTTTGAATAGAGTATGCCTCTTTTTCCTTTTGCCATTGTGCGATTTCACGATCCAATCCCAATGCCGATAGTACCCGACGAAATGCAAACAGTTCTTTTGTGTCATTAATTTCTCTTTGTATGAAATCCATGCGATATTCAATATCATGATGTGTTTTGTACACAGCCAATGCTTCCTCGTAGGAATAGTCTGTTTTTTGTATCAATTCTGGTTGCCCTTGTCCCTGCCCCGTCACCCCCGCCAGCCAGTCAGTGAACGGTTTTAGGTTCAAACTTCCCCGCTCGTCGGTTTGGAGGAGCCTGTTCCATTCGTTTACGATCCATCCCCATACGCGCGAAAGTATCGACGCTTTCTCCGGCTGTGTTGATATGGTCTGTTCCTCTCCGATACCTTGTGGAGTAGTTTTCCTTGTCAGAAGCCCAATAACTTCCTGCCAAAAGGCAGGGCGATTGGTTGTATACAATGATTTTTCTTTTTCTATATCAACTGTTCCTTTATTCAAAAGCGTCAGGCGCCGAAGTCCCCGCGTATCATTGGGATTGAAGAAATCATCCAAAAACTTAAGGTACTGCTCATTACGAGATGCCTCTTCATTGCTAAATACCCTCCCCAACCGCGCTATCTGATCGTTCCACAGCTGATCGCTAAGGAAATTTTGCGCATTGGTCAGAACCGACAATGGAGACGCTGCGTCAGCTTGAATTTTTATCCGCGCAAGCCCCACGGGCCACGGATACCCGTCAACCGGCGATCCATCCTTCGTATATGTTTGATTTACCATATCAAACTGATTAGCAAGAGCATTTTTCAGATCATCCAACTCTTTTGCCGTCGCGCCGTCTATTGCTATATCAAATGTCGTACCGCTTCTGAGGATATTGATGCGGCGACCCTGAAATTTCTCTTTCAACAGTGGCGCAAGCACCATAAACTGCTGTACCACAACGTCATTTCCTAATTTGTACCCGCTCACACCCAATGTTTTGTCATTGGCAAGTTTCATGAGCGCGGCTGTATCCACAGAAAGGATCTCTCCGGATGTTTTATCCATCACTTCCCAGAACAGCTCCTTGTCCTTCATGGTGTAGGTGGATACCGTACAGTTGCATGCCGCCTCCATCTCACGCACCTTATTAAAAAGAATTTCATCGTAGATAGAATCCTCAAGTAAACTCACAAGCTGTTCTTCAGTGTTTTGATCAGCAACATTGGAAATAGCAGTAAGGTATTGTTCTATACCACGACCCCCTTCGGTTTTTGGAACGTATTGTTCCAGTTTTGCTTTCCGGGCTTTAAGAGTCGCTTCCCGGACGAGCGGGTCAATATTGAGGTACGGATTGTCCAGGGGATATCTTCCTAAGTGGATCTGGGCAGGTTTGGCAACAAGTTTCCCATTTTCCCGGGAAATGATGATGGTAGATTCCAATGCTTTGGTAATTGCACTATATATCGTGCTGTACGGTACCGCCCCATTGTGTTTCTGGAATATGATAAACTCATCGCCGCTCGTATGGACGAGGACAAATTCCCCTTTCCCAATATCATCAAGTACCTTCTGTGCCGTATTCATAACCGTAAGAAGAAGGATGTCTCCCATCTGATTTTTCTTTTTGGTCGGTATATCGTTTGCGTTGCCCATCCCGGTCACATCAGAGGTACCGGCAACACCGAACCCATACCAGGTACCTGCCTTCTGGGTCTCGACGTCCTTTAAGGTCTTGATAGCACCTGTGTTCAATACATGAAGTGGGCGGGACTGTTCTATGAGTTTCGTGAGAATTTCCTTCAGGTTCACTGGATTCCCATTCACATCAACAATTTCCTCGTTTCCGACCAACTCAATGGTGCCAACAGGAGTTGCGGCAAGCGTATCGGCAATACGGTGGCCCAAAAACAGAAGCGTCCGTTCGTCAAGATCATTAATAACTTTCGCAGCAAATCCAAATGTCGTAATCAGTGTCTCTTTGGTTTTCAAGAGAAACGCAGGCTGGTCTTCGTAGATTGCTATTTCTCGTTCTGTTATCTTCCCGTCTGATTGAATTTCCAAGGCAAAAAGCTTTCGGTCAATCTGCGGTACATTCTTATTCTCTTCAGAGAAAACTTTTGATATCGTATTTGATAATGTTTTAAGATCCTGTCCTGTCACATCAAGCCACGTACTTTTCCCTTTCACTTTCACAAACATAAGCTCAATAAATCCAACCGTACCGGGTTTTGTGACCTTCACACGGTAGACGATATGGCCGTCTTTGTTCAGTTTCAGATCTTGTTCTTTCCGAAAGGTAATAAGATCAATCGCTGTCTTTTTTGCGTTCTCAAGCTCTTCAGGAGTCAAAGTGATTGGTTTTTGAGGTGTAGGCGGTTCAGGCTGAATTTGCGGCTGTTGCCCTGTGATCCGGCGTTTTAATGAACTTATCGCATTTTGGATAGCAAAACCTAATTGGTTTATTCCACCGAATATGCCTCCCATCACCGGAGCCTTTTGGAGACTGGACTGTGCGCCAATATATTTTTGAAACAAGGTTTGGAAGGTATTGAGAATATCAAACGTACCGTACCTGCCTCCTGTTATTGAATATCCCCATATCTGGTTAATCTTATTCTGGTCTGCCTGCACCTGATCTGCTTCTTGTTGAGCTGCTTTCAAGGCGTCTTGATACTCTCGGTCAGTCTTGCCTTCTTTTGTAACTTCCGGAGGATCAACAGTAAGATGGTCAGGGGTTACCACGCCATTGGGCACGACAAAAAGGTACTCTGTGCCACGTATCGTAACATCAGAAATCGTTCCTTCCGGTCTTATGGCATCAAACGTTATTCTGTTGTTATACACTCCGTTTTTGTTAAACGTCCCGTACTCGATATTAGCAAAATACGTCCCGTAGAGAGGGTCTTGTCCGTTGTAGGACCGATATAAATCCACAAGGACATGATTTGCCAGTTCCTTGTCCCCATTAAACGCCTGCAGGAACTCACTAGCCCGTCCCGGTCCGGCATAGTACGCTGTCAAACCCAAGTACGGACCGTACGTATCAATATTTTGTTTGAGACACAGGATGCCAAAAAATATCTGCACATCCGCATTGCCGGAAAAATTATTAAGCAGCAGTTGCGCTGCCGCATTTCTCCCTAATGTTTCAGCCGTCAATCCTAACTTTTTTGCGGCATCTTGCAGTGTTGCAGGGTCAGATTGATTTAGTACCGTCTTCCTCGTTGCCGGAAATACCTGCATGATGCCGTTTTCATGGGTTATATTTCCCTGTTCCCGAACTAACACTGCTTCGGCAAGATTTGCAAACTGCCAATCGCCGGGAGCAAGTGTGGCTGCCCAATCATTTACCATCGGCATGTATTGTTCAAGTTGCTGCCCGTCAATAACCGATTGAATGTGGCTGGTATTGACTTGCACAGTTACACCCGCCGGCAACAATACATCCAATGATGCGGCCTCCGGCGCTGGAACCACCTCACTGCCTGCTTCCTCAACCGGTGCAACCGAAAGCTGGCCGGTCTGACCAGATACTCCACTTTTAAGTTGGTACAACACAAAAAACTTCTTCTTTGGTCCGTCATTCACTGTCCCTGTATACTGAATAGCCGATAAGGGTACTCCTTCGCTTGCGCCATCAATGTTCACATATGGCTGTCCGTCTTCCCCAATGACAACTACTCCGATATGTTGATCCGCCGCAACACCGGGAATAACCGTGCCGTACCCATCCACCGGTGCATCGTAAAAAACAAAAATATCATCGTTTTGTAACTGAATTTCGGAAGATATCCAATCTCCCGGAAGCCATACTCCTTCAATTCCATATTCATAATCTTCTTCATGCCCTTCTATCCTCGGCGGATAATCTTGTGAAAAAACCAGTCCGGATGAGGATTCTCCGGTTTGCGCTACATCAACCTGCGAAACTCCTGCCGGTTGCTCACCTGCGGGTAGTGGTTCCACTCCGGCTTGCCCTGTCTGCTCTGAAGTCGTTGCCCGGTTATTGACCATTTGTCCAAAGTAACTGCTGACAGGGCCAAAGAAAGTAAAGGCACACATAACGACAGCCAAAAAGATAGCTACAATTATTACCCGTGTTTTAAATTTCATTTTCTTCGTTGGTGTAGGTTGCGGTGTTTGCGGAGGGGTAAGATTCAGCGCAGTTCTCCCCGGAATCTGGATACGCAAAAATTTAAAAAGTCTTGCCGAAAAGAACAGGAAAACATTCCCTATTGCAATCGGGGCAAGTGCAGGAAGGGTAAAATTATTTACCAGGGTATTCAGGACTGTACTTGGGCTAAAAGGTACAAAATTCGTTACCAATGCTCCGGCCAAAGCACCAAGCGCCGGTAATCCTAGTGGCGCCAAAACACCAAGCGCCGACAATCCTACTGACAGAAGCGCCAAAACACCAACTGTGATTGCAATACCCCCGAGCACTTTGACAATATTTATCGGTGATGCTATCACAAGCCGTACGATCCGAAACGCATCCCACAAAAGTAATGGCGGCGCAATAAGACGGGTGATAATCCATGCTCCGGTTTGCAGAAAACCCATCAAAGGATAGCCCCATTTATACAATTCGTGCTCTTCATCTAAAAGTCCCAAGGGAAGTGCATTAAGAACAAATTTATCGATAACCCCAAGAATCAACCGGACAATTCCAAGTGCCGCCCGAATAATTATATGGTGTTTTCCCTTATCGTAGGTAAAGTGATATAAAGTGTTAAACAGTTTATTTATCCCTCCGTTGTTGATAAACAGTGCAGCGGTTGCTCCCGCGGTCGTCAGAGCAGTCAGAGCCGAAAGAATACCCGCTGCAGGAGAAACCTGTGAGATTGCATTCACTATTGCTTTCACTACACCGGCCACCCCGGTTGCGATTCCTTGGAAAAACTGCCCGATTGCTTGGAAAAACGGACCGATGGCACCGACAACATGGATACCCAGATATACCAGGACTGCTCCGCCAATAAGCACTCCGCCAGTTATAAGAATCCAGGAAGGAATTCCCGGATGTGCTTTCAACCAATCCTGTACGTTTGAAACGACAGCCCCCACAGCATCTACTAACCCACTCGCAATTCCTGCAATAACCGGTCCTGCTTTTTTTATTGTCGGCCATACAGTGTTTTTCCACCATGTCTGGAATGCATTGGGTTTTGGATTGGAAAGCTCTTGTTCAGTAAAATCAATCATCGCCGTTTTTGTCGGTGTAAATATCTGTTTATCCCAATCTCCTGTTGTGTTGAGCGTATCTGTACCCGGCTTTACATCTGTTTTCCACCCCATTTCATCAAATAATTGTGTAAGCTTGTCAGTGGCATACTTCTGAAGTTGCGCTTCAATCCCAAGTTGACGTATTTTTTCAGCGTCCGTCAATGTACCTTGTTTTTGCTTGTTCTGAATATATTGTTTGTATATCCATACGATTGTCTTATTATCAGCATAGTCAAGACGAGTTTTATCCGTCTGTACAGCTTCAAGGAATCGGTATTGTACGTCTGTTTGCTGTTCCGATGTTAGTGTTTGAGCTTGAAGTACTTCTGTCCAAAATGTATCCAATCCTTTTATTAGGCTATCTTTTAACGAAACCATATTTTTTAGACTTGATAATTGAGATCCCTCAATCATTTTCTTCACATCAGTAAACCGCATGACACCACCGGTAATCACGTTGGTCAGATTGGTAAGATCATTGATATTTGAAATTGAAGCAATTATTTTCGTCAAATATGGTATGCTCTCTTTTTCCGTAAACGGCACTGGAATACCCTCACGAATTATTTCGTCACCAGACTTGATTGTGAGGGTAATGGGTGAATCTTTTGCGTTCTGTTTCACTTCAAGGGTGTAAGCAATCGGAATCCCGTTTGTGTCAGGCACTGTCACGATTTTCGATTTATTGACTTTAACCGTGAGCCGCTTGGTACCCAAAAGAATATTGACATCCCCATTCGGCAACCGATCCACCCATACACCAGGTTTTATCGGAACAGTTTGGGGTTGAACTGAAGGTGCAACTGGTTGAGGAGCTGGTTGCGGTTGAGTGGCGGGTTGCGGTTGAGGACCAGATAACACTGGTGGAGACACTACTAACGGTTCAGCTTTCCCTGCTTCGTATATGGCGTTCCATACAGGATCCGTGACTTCCTGGATAATTGTTTCCCGGATGCTCTCTTTATCCGTTACGTCATGACCGTTTTTGTCGGTTACTTGGGTAATATTTTTAGCCACAAGATACGCGTCCAGTGCCTTTGCCAGCTCATCGGATGTTTTATTCAAATCATACTGGTCCATCATGGATTGTTCTATTTCCTGCTCCGGCGTCAGTGGCTCTTTCTCAATGTTTTTCACAGCTGACCGTATCAATATGTTGTATCTGATACGCTGATACCACTTAGAATTCAATATTGCGTTGAGACTTAAATTCTGCAGAAGAAGATCAAAGTTAAAAAATGCAGGAAGCAACAAACTTGCAAGTGGTTCTCTTCTGACACTAGCAAGATCAGAGGGTACTGTTATCTTATATCCGTCAGAATCATTAACAAAAAATTTCACCCAATCACCGCCCTCAGGATGTTGTTCAATAACCCGACCAAACCGGGCAAATCCGGTAGAAAGTGGAATACCGATACCGTTGTTCCCTCCGGATTGCGCTAACGACGGATCATCAGCAGACCCACCGGGAATCATCATCGCCATATGTCCGATGCCAATATCATGGATCATGTGTCCGGCACCGACTGTCGGAATTCCTGCGTTTGCCATCCGCCAGGCTGTAGCCTGATCAACTTCCCGCCAACCTAATTGTTGTGCCTGAGCTGATAGGAGCCACTCTGCCATCTTATTGGCATCCTGTTTCCCGCCATCAAGCCAACGTGGAATTTCAACGCGAAGCGCCCTGGTTGCATCCCAAACGAAAATATTGCAATACGTATCTCCTGTATTCCAATTACTTTGATACCGGATATTTCCTTCGGGATTGAGATATTCCATAGTCCGAAAATATGCATCAGCACTGCGCTCCAACCCAAACGATGGAAGTACGCTATCCGCAATTGGATTCCATTCATCACGGGAATTTAATATGAGATTACCGGTTACCGAATCAAGCTTGGCTGATGCGACAAACGTCTTCATGTTTGCCCACTGGCCCTCAACCGGTATCCGTACATCGAGCGGAATTTGTTTGCCAGCCGTAATTGTTCCCATCGTTTGTTGAGGAACTGGAGCAGTAATTTCAACAATTGGCTGCTCGATCACCACTGGTGCAGCGGAAACCGGTACTTCTGCTTGTACGGGTTGTTCTGCTAAGACTGGAACTGATGGCAACTGTTGATTGGATGAAGGTGCTACCGGTTGCACCACTTCGACAGGTGCCTCAGCAACCACTGCAGGAGGAAGTGCTTCGATTTGCTGTGCCTGTTGTTCACTGAGCGTTATCTTTTCAAGTTCGGCCGGATATTCAACCGGCGGTACCAGGTTATATTTCCCTGATGCATCATTGACCTTTAACCAATCTGCGGGGAGCTTGTACCAATCTTCCCCGTCATTAAACTGAATAGCCAAGGTCTTTTCTGCCAAAGATACCGGCGTTTCCTGGGTGAAAATCTCCACCACCCGCGGAGCATACGCTTCAAGTGGCGGTATGGTTGCCTTGGTCGCATTCATTCCGCCGATATTCCAGAGGAGAACAATGGGGATGATAAAACCAACTGATGCGAGAAGCACGAGCCGCCGCCAACCTGCTACGACCGTCCGCTGTGCGGTTTGAGTCACCTCTAACACTTTGTCACCAAGGGTGGCCTGTGCCCGTTGCGCTTTTCGGGTCGGATCACCGGCACGGGCTGCTTCGGTGTCAAATTTATCCTCGAGTATCCCCAATTCATACCGGACAAATGTCTGCAAAAGCTTCTGGGTTGCCGGATTTGACAGGTCAATCGTTTTCCCTGTCACTTGTCCGAGCCTGCCTTGCGCCTCAACAAGCGCGCGCTCCATGAGGATTGCGCTGTTTTTTTCTGCTCCCAGGCGACCGGTTGCTGCATCATCAAGTGCTTTGACAAAATCAGCAAATCTTCCTTTTTGTATCCTACGGACTGCTGCACCACTTCCCAACTCAACAGCCATACCCTGCTTTACCAGATCTGCTTTGTTGCTATATGGCGATTTTTTGGGGCCACCTGCACTCGTTGTGTCAATATACGCATTTGTTTTCGTATCAAACACGAGTCCGGATCGGAGAAGCAAATATGTTTTGTCAGGATTTTGCGTCAGCGTCCCCACGGTGACAAACCCTTCCCTGTTCCCTGTTTTAGTGTCAAACACCATGACGACCTGGTCAGACGAAGAAACTGAAATGGAAGCGGTATTGTATGACACCGTGTCGCCAATGCGGAGCATCCCCTTCACTGAATTCAACGCTACCGTTTCAAACTCGTCTTCGGTCGGTGATTGAAATCTGAGAACTCCAAGAATAGCCTTGTTGGCTTCCTGATATTGCCTTTGGGCATACACGACCAGCCGGTTTGACTGGGCAAGGGCACGGTAGATGCCGTAGTATCCGCCGATAATCGGATCAGTCAGGGGTAATTTTTGCTCAATACCCTGTACAATCTGTACAACATCGGCAATCTGTGATGGGAGCGCCACAGCGCTTCCTGCACCAGTTGTTCCTAATATTACCGGTGAAATTGCTGATAGCGCTTTTGCCACCTCTCCCGCCATGAATTGCGTATTTTCCTGAATGAGTCTATACGAAAGATCCGTTCCATCTCGGAGAAGTTTAAAAATATCTATCGTCGGCCGTCCGCGAAGTGTTTTAAATCCTTCCCATGCCAAAAACCAGTCGGAAAGAAGCGTGTGCCGGCTTTGTGCAGCTTTCAATGTCGCAACTGCCAGTTGCTCTTTTGTCTTTGCTTCTTCTACGGATGTGGTCAAATCATCAATCGAAGTCGTCCCTACCAGCGAGTCATATTCACCTTGCTTCTTTATTTTCTTTGCCAAATACTGTGCTGTAATTTTTTCTTTTTCTCCTACTGTTTTCTGCGCGCCAGTAAGTCGGGTGTTTACTTCAGAGAGTTGCTGCTCCAGATCTGCGCGGTCTTTTTGGCGTTTTACTTCATCCTGCTGTGCTTTTTGCTGTGCTTTTTGGGAACTTTTTGCGTTTACATTTGCCTGGAAATCCGCTTCTGAAATTGCGTACTGGTTTGCATACCGGAAAAATCCCTGTCCGGATCTCCAATTGGCTCCGCCATATTGAGCAACCCATCCCAGTTTTTGATACTGATCTTGGGTCATCGCTTTGGTTTCATTCGTGCCGTCAACGACCAAGTCCCGTTCAGGAAAATAATTAATTGCGTGCCTCCCGCCGTTTTTGAAGTTAAACACCCATATTTCGGATTTGATGCCGATCCTGCGGGCGATGAGATCTATGAGGAATGCTTTTTCCCGGCATACCATACCCTGATCCAAATCTCCCAATATGGCTTTTCCATTTCCTTCGTTATAGATGAAATTATTATTTTTTTTGCTGTACGGAAGATTCCTCACGTACAAGGCCATTGCGTCCAACCGGCTAAGTGTAGGATTCCGCTTCCGCTGATTGGCAATCCAATCAATGGCAGTATCGACCATTTTCCGTAAATTCGCGTCATTAACCGGATCAACAACGAGTATTCTTCCGCCGCTTGCGACATATTGGTCTTTGTACGCTTGCGCCGGAGGGAGATTCGGTTTGGCAACCGATGCCCCGGGTCTCCCGGGTATGACAGTCTGACTGAGTGCTGCCTTTTCATCTTGTATGCGTTGCGTGTGATCATCAAGAATTTGCTGAATACCTACCTGTTTTGCAAGCGCATCATAGGAAGTGCTCATCTCACTTTCCGGTACCCCGAGAGATTCCAGTATGGTTTCCAGCATGATCCGGATCCGCTGGGTAGCTCGGAGAACATCGGTCGTATCCCAGATTTGATTTTCAAGACTTGTCTGAAGATTGGCTATCTCCCGAGGATCGGAAAACCGGGGAGAAGCGAGTATTGCCTGTATTTTCGTTCCAACCGGCGCTTTGGCTGACCCCGGCCTGTTACCGGCAAAATAGGATCCGGACAACACAACGCTGATCTTGCTTTGTATAACTCCAATTTCCCTTTGAATCGCTTCAACAGTTCTTCTTGCGCTTTCTGCCTCTTTTTCTGCTTCTGCCCGCGCTGTTTCAGCATCCTTAACTGCCGTTTCTAACTTTCTCCGTTGGTTTTCAAATGCAGGAGTTTGAAGGGCTTTTGCCGCCTTGAGATTTTGTTCTGCAGCTTCTCGTTCTGCTGTAATTTTCATCAGCGACTCTTCTGCGAATTGAAAGGCATTACCTGCTTTCCCAAGGAACTCCATTCTTGTCATCTCGTTCGGTGCATCGGGAAGCCCATAGGTACTAATCCACGTGCCGATACCGGGAATTTTGGCGGTAAGTGCCCTCCAACCGGTCAATACAAACGATAGTGGTGCAAAGGGCCGTGCTGCTGCTTCAGATGGGAGCGTAACCTCAGCCATGATCGGCGCGGTGAGCTGGGCAAGCAGCTGATCGGAGTTAAATTTAATTTTTTTGTCACTTGGATACGCTTTATTTTTTTCCTGAATAAATAATTTGAGTTGGTCCGTTATAGTATTATATGTTTTGAGCGTATTTTGAGGTGATGCCGGATTATTCACAATCTCCTGTTCATGGCTAAATATCGCACTCACCAATGCAGGATTATTCTTTATTTCATCGGAAGTTACGGCTACTCCTCCAAGAGCCGTACTTATCTCAGTAGCAATATTTTGGTGAATGATTGGAGTAAGATCGGTATATGCCTGAGATGCGGTGTCTGTCGTAAATCCGTCCATGCTCATGAGCGATTCTGTTGCCGCAATTTCATTGGTTGCTGCAGTAATCTCCTGCCCGAGAGTGACGATTTTCTTTTCAACAGCCCCGCCTGCATCTACCACTGCACTCCCCCTCACTGACTCAAGCCGTTTATTAGCTTTATTGGCTGCCGCATTGGCATCGTCTACAGATACGTTTTCAGGAAAATTCAGCGCATTCGGAATTAACACGTACGAAGCATTCTCGTTGTTTGGGGCAATCTTTAACAACTGGTCTCCATTCACCATATATGGCGTTACTTCTTCCGTTATCGCAATAATTCCACTTTCAGTACGAATAATATCCCCTATACCAATAGGAGTCGTAAGGCGGAAAAATTGTGGCAAAGAGGTGGTTTGTGCGGTTTGCAATTGTGTTTGGAGACTTGTGAGAGTTTTATTCAAATCAGGCAAACGGGACATAGACTGTACACTGAGAAATGTTCGTATAACATTGACCCGCCCTACTTGTCCTATGGTTTCTCCACCGCTTACTACTCTTGAAATCACGTCTTGAGAGGTAATGGCAAGATTTTGCTGGGCCAAACGCGCTGCGGTTTCTGCTCCGGTTTTGGCGTTTGTTGCCGCCACAGTCGTATCCGGCTCGGTTTTGGAGTACCACGCAGCCAGAGGGAGAGAGTTTTTATCATTCGTCTCAGCCCAATACCGGGCTATCTCGCTGGGGCCGACCGGGTTGGGATTGGAGGGCGTGGGT
>Ga0315273_10003957_pt1 | contig 17993 bp, 15 predicted proteins | sample YL17G02_0_MG_FD_205753 | JGI IMG/M metagenome (GOLD analysis project Ga0315273, IMG submission 205753) | Sediment microbial communities from Yellowstone Lake, YNP, Wyoming, USA - YL17G02_0 | ecosystem: Environmental > Aquatic > Freshwater > Lake > Sediment | place: USA: Wyoming | collected...
GACCACATAGGAATCCAGCGAGCCGGTATACTGCCACTGGATGGTATAGCTGTTCCCCGCCTGCCAGACCGTGGAGTCCACCGGGTTCTGGAACGAATAAGTGCCGTAATAAGGCGAAGAGAGCGTGAAATAGCCGCCGAAGTCCCACTGGCTGGTGTCGGAATAGCTCTGTATTTTGATATGGTAATGGGTCCCTGACGCAAGGCTGGTCGGAAGATACCAGTATATCATGCCGTCGTTCATGGTATACGTCGAGTAGGTATAGGCCAACACGGTATCGTTATAGAGATATACCCGGACATAAGAAGTGGACGAGAGCGAAGAGCTCCACGTGATGCTGTCATATGCTCCCATGGTGTACGAGAGGCCGTTTACCGGATTCGAAATGTAAAAATAGCCGTTTGATGTGCTGCCCGGGGCCGGCGTGTTGTTGTCGTTGACAGGGTTTTTTTCGCAGTTGAAAAGGAACCCCAGGACGCTGATGGCGGCAATGGCGGGAAGCAGGAATTTTAAACGGGTCATAAGGACCTCTTTCGTTGTTGGTGAGATGATGTCAGAGAGTTATTGCTTTTTGAAACATACTATTACAATATAACCACATAATTCATATTTTTCCACTATTTTATCATAAATCTGACAAGCGCGCCTGTCCGGCCATGAGAGGCTGTGGAAGTATAGACGATTTCACGCTGGAAAACCGCTCCCGTGAATGGTGAGTGACCGGGGCAGGGTGATACGGCCGGACGATGGAATCTGTCCCGTATGGTATATTTCCAACTTCTCCAGCAAAGGACAATGAGATATGCCGGAAAAGTTCGTCTATTACATGTCCGGGCTCAGCAAGGTCTATCCGCCAAAGAAAACGGTGCTCAAGGACATTTACCTGTCGTTTTACTACGGTGCGAAAATCGGCATCATCGGCGTGAACGGGTCGGGCAAGAGCACGGTCATGAAGATCATGGCAGGGCTCGACACTGAATTTACGGGCGAGGCGTGGATCGAACCGGGCCGCACCGTGGGGTACCTGTCCCAGGAGCCGCGGCTCGACGAGTCGCTTGACGTCAAGGGCAATGTGGAGCTTGCGGTTCGGTCCACGAAAAAACTTCTTCAGGAATTCGAAGAGGTCTCGGCGAAGTTCGGCGAGCCGATGTCCGACGACGATATGGAAAAACTTTTAGCCCGTCAGGCCGCCCTCCAGGAGAAAATTGACAGCATCAATGCCTGGGAGCTCGACCGCCAGCTTGAGATCGCTATGGACGCACTGCGGCTTCCGCCGGGTGACGCGAAAGTCTCCTCGCTTTCCGGCGGCGAGCGCCGCAGGGTGGCGCTCTGCAGGCTGCTTCTGGAGAAACCCGACCTCCTGCTTCTCGACGAGCCGACCAACCATCTCGACGCCGAGTCCGTGGCGTGGCTCGAACGGCACCTCCGGGAGTACAAGGGGTCCGTGATACTCGTCACGCACGACCGCTATTTCCTCAATACGGTGGTGGAGTGGATCCTCGAACTCGACCGCAGCAGGGGAATTCCCTGGAAAGGCAACTACAGTTCCTGGCTGGAACAGCGTTTGGAGCGGCTTGCTCAGGAAGAGAAGGAAGAGACGGTCAGGCAGCACCGGCTCAAAAAAGAGCTCGACTGGATCCATACGTCGCAGAAGGCGCGGCAGGCCAAAGGGAAGGCGCGGCTCAATTCCTATGAGGAGCTGCGTAACCTCGAGACGCCTGAAAAAGTGACGACCGCGAGCATTATCATCCCGGAAGGGCTGCGCCTCGGGAATGTGGTGATCAGGGCCGAAGGCCTTGCCAAGGCGTACGGCGACAACCTTCTGTTTGAGAACATGAATTTCGATCTGCCGCGTTCCGGCATTGTGGGCGTTATCGGCGGGAACGGCACGGGTAAAACGACGCTTCTGCATCTCATTACCGGCCGGGAAATGGCTGATGCCGGAAAGCTTGTCATTGGCGAGACTGTCCAGCTCAGTTACGTTGACCAGACGCGCGACGCGCTTGACAGTTCAAAAACCGTGTTCGAGGAGATCACGGGCGGCGCGGACACCGTCGCGCTTGGAAAACTTGCCATGAATTCGCGGGTGTACGTGGGCAAATTTAATTTTTCGGGCCAGGACCAGCAGCGCATGGTGGGCGAGCTTTCGGGCGGCGAGCGCAACCGCGTGCATCTCGCGAAACTGCTCCAGCGCGGCGGCAACGTCCTGCTTCTCGACGAGCCGACGAACGACCTTGACGTTGAGACCCTGCAGGCGCTTGAGCAGGCGATACTCGATTTTTCCGGCTGCGCGGTGGTGGTGAGCCACGACCGCTGGTTTCTCGACCGCATCGCGACACACATTCTCGCCTTTGAGGGCGAGAGCGTCGTGGTCTGGCACGAGGGGAACTTCGCCGATTACGAGGAAGCACGCCACCGGAGACTTGGAACAAGCGCTGACCAGCCCACGCGGATCAAATACCGGAAGCTGCAGAGGTAACCGTAAAAAAACATTGACTTACGGAGTAAGGAACAGGATAATAGTGGAAACGAACAGGGGAGGGAGTGGGTAATGGACATAAGCGGCATTTTCCCGTTCAGCGGGGCTGCGGGACAGGATTTCATGATGACCGGACTTGAATATTTTCTAAGCGGGCTTATCATTATCGGTGCGCTGATCATCATTCTTTCGCTCGTTCCTGCCAGTCGCCTGATCACCCAGCTGTCGCCGAGCAGAATACGGCGCAATTGGCAGGTCCTTCGGGTTCTCATCATTGTTTTTCTCTTCGGCTATCTCTGCTACGTGGCGGTCAACTGGAGGGGCAATCTCGAAAATTACCCCTCGATGAGTCACTACGTTGTGCCGGTCATCTATTTTCTTGGCGCCTGTTTTGTATATCTTGTCGCGACATTTGCTCTGGAGACCGCCGTTCATATCCGGCGTGCAACGGTTTTTGATCTGGAGAGCATCACCGATCCTCTGCTGGGCATCCACAACCGCCGCTACCTTGATCACCGGCTCAAGCAGGAGGTTTTAAGGGCTGTGCGATACCAAATGCCGCTGTCAATCGTGCTGCTCGACATTGACCATTTCAAGCAGATTAACGACACGTTCGGACACCAGGTTGGCGACTTTGTATTGACCAGCCTTGGAAAGCTGACGCTGAACGCTGCCCGTAACACCGATGTGGTTGCGCGTTACGGGGATGAGGAGATCATGATTATCGCGACCAACACCCAGGTCTCTGGTGCCATAACGTTTGCCGAACGGCTGCGAAAGTCCATAGCGGACGCCATGCTGGTGCCGCCGGGTGAGCCTGCCGGCGGAGAGACGGTACGTGTGACCGTGAGCATCGGCATTGCCGCCGTTGGGTCGGAGACCGGAACAGTCCCGGCACTTATTAAAAGCGTGGAAGATGCGCTGTCTCGCGCCAAGGCGCAGGGCCGCAATATAGTTTTTGTCAACAAACCTGACACCGCCGCCGCTTGAGCGGCGCGCATATAATCGGAGGACCTGCCATGTTACGGGAAACAATCTCCGGGATCGAAGACCAGCTGAAGGGGAATAATTCGTTAGACGCAGGGAAAAAACAGGAACTGCTTTCGCTCGTCGGGGAGCTTAAAAAAGAGGTCGGTGTCCTGGCCGAGACCCATCAAGAAGACGCGCGGAGCATCGCGTCCTTTACCGAGACCTCGGTGCATGAAGCGACGCGCAGGGAGCGGAACGAGGAACTGCTCAGCCATTCACTTGAGGGAATGAAGCTGTCGGTCAGGCGTTTCGAAATTTCGCACCCCAGACTCGTCGGGCTCGTGAATACCATCGGCCGGACGCTGTGGGAAATCGGGATTTGATAAAAAGACCCAATTAAAAAGCCTGCGATAGTATCTATTCGCAGGCTTTTGTTCGTGCTATGATCGAAGGTTTTATACAGGTACTACATTTTGAGCGTTAGGACCTTTTGCACCATCAACCACTTCAAACGACACTTTCTGACCTTCCTCCAACTTCCTGAACCCGCTTGCCTGGATCGCGGAAAAATGGACGAAGACATCGCGAGACCCGTCGTCCGGAGAAATGAACCCATAACCCTTGGCCTCGTTGAACCACTTCACAACACCTGTAGGCATACAACAAACCTCTTCTGAAAAATGGATCTGGTGGATGTCACCGTGACATCCCTCCATTGTACATAAGATAAATAATGCGCTGAAATGGGTTCAATTTTTTCAACACTGTTCCGGAGAGACCGCATCGCGATACCGCGAAAATCCGCTCTCTATCTGCGCGATGATCGGCGGTACCGTTACGGCGTCTTTTCTCCCGCTTGCTTTTTCAAGCGTGATGAACAGCGGCCGCAGGGAAGGCGCACCCACCGTTGCCGCAGTGCTTTTAAGGGTGTGCGCGAGTGTCCTGAGCGCATCGAAGTCGCCGCGTTTCAGCGCCCCGGCCAGCGCCTCCCGGTACGCCGGTATCCGGTCGAGGAACATGGTTACGGCCTCCCTTAATATCTCCTCGTCGCCGCCGAGCAGTGCCAGGGCATCTTTTCTGTTGAATGCCGAGGTCTGTGCCGAGGTCTGTGCCGAGGTCTGTGCCGAGGTCTGTTCAACGGGCGGCCGGAATTCACCGGTAGTATCGGAGCGTGCCTGTGCCGTCATATTTTTCCTGATAGCGGGAGATGCCGGGGAGGCTGAAATATATATATTTTGCACAGGAGAATTTTCATCTCGATGCTTACCGCTGATTTCGACTACAGCCTTCCGGAACAGCTCATAGCCCAGCACCCCCTGCGCCGGCGCGACGGGTGCCGTCTGCTCGTCCTTGACCGGAGGAGCGGGGAAGTCGAGCACAGGCTGTTTCCGGATCTGGTCGGATTTTCTGCGCCAAACGACCTGTTTGTCTTCAACGACACGCGGGTCATGCCGGCGCGGCTGTTCTGCCGGAAAGCAAGCGGCGGGAGCGTTGAGTTGCTCTTTACCGGACCGCTGGACCCCCGGACCTGGAAAGCGCTCGTGAAACCCGGTCGGGGGCTTAAGGCCGGAGCGCTTCTTTTTGTAAATGGCGATCGTGACGCCGGGACGCTCCGTGTCGATGAGGTGGCGCCGGACGGCGGGCGGGTGGTGAGTCTTCCGGAAGGGGAGCGTTACGGTTCGATCGCGGAGCTCATCGGGATGCACGGCCACGTGCCGCTTCCGCCCTATATTCGGCGGCCTGACAGCGGCAGTGACCGGGAGGACTATCAGACGATCTATGCCAGAAACGTGGGCGCGGTGGCCGCGCCAACGGCGGGCCTGCATTTCACGCAGGAGCTCCTTGCCGGGCTCCGGAAACGCGGCGCAGGGCTTGCGTTCCTGACGCTGCACGTCGGCAGGGGGACATTTCTTCCTGTCAAGGTATCGGACCCGCGCGAGCACCTCATGCACGAGGAGGAGTTCGAACTTCCGGAAGAGACCGCCGCGGCAGTCATGCGGACAAAACAGGCCGGCGGCCGCGTCATCGCGGTGGGGACCACCGTGGTAAGGGTACTTGAGCACTGCGCCCGATTGTCCGGGGCGCTTTCCGCGTCGCGGGGCCGGACGGCGCTTAAAATACTGCCGCCATGGGAGTTCAGGATCGTGGACGGCCTTATCACCAATTTTCATCTTCCGAAGTCCACGCTCCTCATGCTGGTCAGCGCTTTCGCCTCCCGCGAACAGGTGCTCGCCGCTTACGCGGAAGCGGTGCGGGAAAAGTACCGGTTTTTCAGCTACGGAGACGCGATGTTCATCCGGTGATCACGAAGGTGGTGCAATTGGTTCCTGTAGGGGCGCGGTCATCGCGGCCCCTACTTGATGCGGTTATTGACGGGAAGTATTTTATCGATCAGTAAGCCCGTATTTTCAGAAGTACGGGCTTATCTATTTATATCGCGCACTTCTGACTGAAACATGGGGAACCTTATGAACGGAAATGACCTTTTAAAGCTTTCGCCCGAAAGCGTGGCATGGCAGGATTACCGGTCTTCAAACAAAGGAATGGTGGTGTTTTACACGAGCGACCCGATCGCTGAACTGCCGATCCGGGAAGTGCCGGAAGAGCTTCTTTCCGGCATCCTGCCCGAGCCGAATTACGAGAGCGGCACGTACGGGCTGTACGGATGCGGCAAGAGCTCCATCAGGAACGTTTTCGCGAAGTCGAAACTGCGGTACCTTCTTTTCGTGACAAAGTACGAAGGGACCAATGCGGACTACAAGGGCAGGTGTTTCATCACCGGTTATTTCCGCATTGCGAAGACGGCGGAGGTCAAGAAACTGCACATCCGCTACGGCTCGGATTATTCCTGCATCGACGAGGACATGTGCACCGCCCTGCGCGCCGACGAGAGCCGCTTTGTCGCGATTGCGGACGCTTTCGCGGTGACCGAGGAGGTCCTGAAAACCTGGAATTACAAGGCGCGGCTGACGAAACAGACGCGAATAATACTTGACGAACAGAACACCGCCGGCATCGTCGGTCACCTGCAGTCAAAGCCGGACATCACCGCGCAGTATGTGGCGGAAACCAGGCAACTCCAGCCCCATGACGGGGCAGAAGACGGGGCGGTTGAGTTTGAGGATTATAAAGGACCGGCTGAGCAGAAATAATAATTAATAAATAAATAAGGATATAATCCGGGCGTTTACCCTGCCTGCACAGACAGGGTAAACGCCCGTTATTATTTCAAATTATTTCCACTTCCCGCTGTTTTTCGTCGACGGCTTAGGAAATTTGGCGATTTCCGCCTCGGCCTTGTCAATCTCTTCCTGCGGCAGCGAGTAGTCGGAAAGCTGGCCCGCAAGGAACTTCTGATAACCGAGAAGGTCCATATGGCCGTGACCGCTCAGGTTCATCAGAATGACCTTTTCCTTGCCCTCTTCCTTGGCTTTCAGGGCTTCCTGAATGGTGACCGCGACGGCATGGCTGGTCTCTGGCGCTATGATGGCGCCCTCGGTGCGTGCCCACAGGATTGCCGCTTTGTAGCATTCGAGCTGGGCGACCGCGCGCGGTTTGCAAAGCCCTTCCACCACCGTCTGGCTGACGAGCGGCGCCATGCCGTGATAACGGAGGCCGCCCGCGTGAATCGGCTGCGGGACGAAATTGTGGCCCAGCGTGTGCATGGGCAGGAGCGGCGTCATGCCGGCGCTGTCGCCCCAGTCGTACGCGAAAATACCCCTTGTCATGGAGGGGCACGAAGTCGGCTCCACCGGTATGATTTCGATTTTTTCGCCGTTGATTTTGTCCGCGACAAACGGGAACGCGATACCGCCGAAGTTGCTGCCGCCGCCCGCGCAGGCGATCACGACATCGGGTTTTTTGATGCCGATCTTCGCCAGCTGCTTCTTGGCCTCGAGGCCGATGATGGTCTGGTGCAGGAGGACGTGGTTCAGCACGCTGCCGAGCGAGTATTTCGTTAAGCCGCTCGGGTCGGAGACCGCGGCCTCAACCGCCTCGCTTATCGCCATGCCGAGGCTTCCCGGCGTGCTCGGGTCTTTTTTGAGGAACGCGCGGCCGGCATTGGTTTCCGTAGAAGGGCTGGCCACGCAGGTCGCGCCCCAGGTCTCCATCATTGTCTTGCGGAACGGTTTCTGGTCAAAGCTGATGCGCACCATGAAAACCTTGCAGCCGAGGCCGATGAGCGAGCAGGCGAACGCAAGCGCGCTTCCCCACTGTCCGGCACCGGTTTCGGTGGTGAGCGTCTTGGTGCCGGCTTTTTTATTGTACCACGCCTGCGGCACCGCCGTGTTGGGCTTATGGCTCCCTGCCGGCGAAACGCTTTCGTCCTTGTAGAAAATTTTCGCCGGCGTCTTGAGCGCTTTTTCAAGATAGACGGCGCGCCGCAGGGGGGACGGCCGCCAGCGGTATAGGATGTCGATGATTTCCTCAGGGATCGTGATCCACCGCTGCGGGCTCATTTCCTGCTCAAGAAGAGCCATGGGAAAGACCTTGGCAAGCGCTTCAGGCGACACCGGCTTTCCGTCAGGACCGAGCGGCGGCTGCAGCGGTGTGGGGAGGTCTGCGGCGAGGTTGTACCACTGGCGCGGGATCTCGTCTTCGTTCAGCAGGACTTTGATTGACATATACTCACTCCTTGTGAGAGATGGTGGTATGGTTTGTTCCGCGTTGTTTTCCGGCTTTTCCGGATTCCGTTATAAGCGGCGGTTTGATAAAAATAGAAGGGGAATTGCCACAGGGCAACAAAAATCAGCATCCCGGACGGACTGCCGGACCGCCGTTATTCTGCCCGGTAGATTTTCAGTATATGCGCGGCGATGCGGAAGGTGAAGTGGTCGATGCGCTCAATCTCCTCGAGCAGGTCGATATGGATTGAGGTGGTCTGGAGCGATTCGGTCTTCCTATGGTAAAGCCGGTCCATGTGTCGGTCGATATAGGAGGTGAATTGGTCTTTGATTACGGTTTTTCGTCCGTAGATCTTACGCGCCAGTTCGGTATCGCTGATGATAAACGCCGCCAGCGCTTCTTTGAGCAGTCCGAGGGTGGTGTTGAAAAAGTCAACGAGTTCCTGCTTTCCTTCCGCCGAGAGCGGGATGGGGCTCCGGTCAATTTTTTCCGCCAGCTCCGTGATGCGTTTTGACACGATGTCGCCGATGTGCTCAATATCGGTGGTGACCATGATGAGCTCGTAGGAGCGCGACGCCTCTTCGGATCCGAGTTCCTCGCGGGCGATGTTCGTGAGGAAGGTCATGATCCGCTCGTGCAGAAAATCGACCTCGTCGTCTCTGTCGGCAATCCGGGTGCTGGCGCGGAAATCGTAGTTCTTGATGAGTTCAAGGCTGTCTTCAACCATCTGTACGACGATGTCCGACATCCGCGAGATCTCCTTGACAGCCTGCGAAATCGCAAGCACAGGAAACGGCAGGACCTTTTCGTGCAGGTAGTGCGTCTCAAAACCCTTGCCCGCGGTTTTTTTACGGGGAGCAATAACGGCGCGGATGGCGCGGTCGAACAGGGGGAGTACCGGAAGAAACACAATGGCCAGAAAGAGGTTGAACGCCGTGTGCAGCGCCGCAATCTGGTAGGGTATGGCCCATGCGGCGGCGAACGAAACATGGGGCAACACAAGCAGAAAGGGCAGCGCGAGAAGCGTGCCCGCCACTTTAAAGGAGAAATGCGCCCACGCGACCCTTATCCCTTCCGTTTCCGCTTTGAAAATCGCCAGAAAAGCAGTTGAGCAGGTACCGATATTTGCCCCGAGCACAAACGGGAAAAAGTGGACCAGGCCCGGTGTGCTGCCGTCCGGAAAAGCAAAATTTCCCGCCAGGACGATCAGGATGGCGAGCGATGCGGCACTGCTCTGGATGATGGCGGTGAAGATGGCGCCGACCGCAAGACCGATCCACGGGTTGGTGAAGCTGTCAAGCAGCAGGCGGTTGACGGCGGGGAATGAACACAAGGGACCCGAAGCGTCCGCCATAAGGCTCATACCGAAAAACACAAATCCGACCGCGAAGATCAGTTTGCCGGCAATCGCCATGATGCTCGATTTTCCCGCAAAAGAGAGCGCGAAACCGACGGCGATGAGCAGCGGGGCGATGATATAGAACTTGAATGCAAAGAGCTGGAGCGTCATGGAAGACGCGAGGTCGGAGCCGAGGATCACGCCGAGCGACTGCCGTAAGGTCATGAGCTGGACGCTCGCGAACCCCACGAGCAGAACAGTCGTGGCGCTCGATGATTGCGTTATGAGCGTGGTGAAGAAACCGGTGAAATACGCGGAAAGGCGGTGCCTGGTGATGGCGCCGATAATCTGGCGGAGCCGGCCCACGCCGAGTTTTTTAAGGTTTTTTTCCCCTTGCTGCATGCCGTACAGGAACAGGGCAATGCCGCAGAGAAGGGTGAAGAGATTGAAAATGCTGAAATGAGACATGATGTCAGGAAAATATTTAATAAACCGGATAAAGAAATAACATAAATAGGGGTAAAAGAATTTCGTATTTTTGTTCAGGATATGATGAAAACTCTTGGAACAACGGCGTTACTTATCGTTGCCATTGCAAACAGTACGGTTGCAGTTGATAACGACACCGCTAGAATCACTGTTATCGCTTCGGGCGAAACGCACGGCATGCTTTACCCGTGCGACTGCCCGGGCGACCCCGGCGGCGGGCTGGCCGAACGCGCGGCGGCGGTCAGAAAGGCCTGCGGCGGCAATCCCGGCGCGCTGCTCCTTCTCGACGCCGGGGGTTTCGCCGGAGGCGGCATCTACGACGACTTTACCGGCGGCCGCGCCGCGGACTCGGCACGGACCACGGCCGCGGTGCGCGCCATGGGAATGCTGCCGTACGATGCCGTCGCAATCGGCGACGACGATCTCCAGTACGGGGCGGCGTGGCTCGCGAAAACCGCGGGCGCTGCAAGTCTGCCGCTCGTATCGGCGAACTGTTATTTGACAGATAAGAAACCGCTCGTGCCCGTCTGGCGCCTCGTCGTAAAAAACGGCGTCCGCTTCGCGGTCACGGCGGTCGCCTCTCCGGAACGCCTCGTGCCGCGCGGCGATTCGTGCCGTATATTGCCGCCGGTTTCAAGCGTCCGTAAAATATGGAAGGAAATGGCCGCCGCGTCGGATTTTCAGATAATTCTGTCGCACCTCGGCGAGGAGGAGACATCCGCGCTGGCCGACTCCTTTCCCGGGTGCGACATCATGGTGAACGGCCACCGTAAGATTTCCCCGTCCGCGGCGGCAATGCGCGGAAAGACGCTTATCATGCAGTTCGGCTACCTCGGAAAGAAACTTTCGAGCGCCGCCGTACGGGTTTCCAAGGGGCGCCGTACCGTCCGCGTGGAAACAAGCGGGTGGCTCGGCGTCGGGCCTGCCGACGGCGCCGATTCCGCGGTCGCCGGGGTACTCGCGGAAAAAACGGAGGCGGAACGCCGGACGGTGTATGACCTGTATATCATGAGCCGCTGTTCCTACGGCTGCGCGGCATTGGGCGGGTTTATTGATTTTGTCAAGATATTTCCGGACGTCGAGTGGAACGTCCGGTTTATCGGCTCGGTGCTCCAGGGACCGGCCGACTCGCTCTCCTCATTGCACGGCGGCGAAGAACTGCGGGACGAAATGGAATGGCTTGCCGTCAAGGCGCTGTTTCCGGGCCGATGGATCTCATTCCTTGACGGACGCGCAAAACCCGGCGCTGCGACGGCATCGGTCATTGCGGCGATGGGGCTCGATCGCGCGGCGGTGGCGGCCTGGGTGAGGGCGTCGGGCCGTCAGGCGCTCGCCGACCACTACCGCCGCTCCATGCGGCTCAACATTACCGCGTCGCCGATGCTCTTTGTCAATAACGCGGCGTTTGAAAAGCCGATCGAAAGCGGGCGGCTGGCAAAGGCGGAGTGCTCATTACGGGAGAGAAAGCCGGGAAAAAACAGCTTCTGCGATTCCCTCCCCGAATGTTTTGACGACGGCGGGTGCGTAAAAAAAGGCATGATCGGGCGCTGTCTGCCTGCCGGGAAATGCGGATTCACCCCGGACGCGTTGTTTTCCTTTGTCGCGCTCATCGCCGATTCGACGGTCCAGCATCCCGAACAGGCCGTGCTCGCGACGACGGGAGAGCTTTTTCCCAATGCCGACATGGCCACGGTGGCGCTGGGCTCGGCGAAGGGGCGCGCGATGATGAAGACCTATGCGCCGGTTGCCCTGCCGTTTTACCTGTTCGGTGAAGGCGTCGCTAGCGCGCATAATTATTCTCGTGTGGAAAGCGGGCTCGAGAAGGTCTCCGGAGGATTTACTTTCATGGCCGGCGTCACGCCCGGGAATTTTTTCCCGCGGCGGCCGAAAACAGCGGCTACGACCGCGGGTTGGGCGGTCTTATTCGTGGACCCGCTTTCCCCTGATGCGGCGCAGGCGGTCAAAACGCTCCTTGCCGATACGCTGTTCACGGGAAAGGTGCGTGTCCTTCCGGTCATATACTCCGATCCGCGGAACGAGGCGGCGACAATCGACGAGAAGGTGAGACGCGAGGAGGCCCTGCGCTGGCTCGTCATGGATTCGCTGCATAAAGACGCTTTTCCGCGGTACCTGGCGCACTATGTCAAGGACCCCGGCAGTTCGTACTGGTTCATCAATTTGAGTGCCTGCGGCATCGCTCAGGATATATTTATTAAGGAAATCGGGGAACGGGCTGAAAGCCTGTACGGCCACTTCCGGCTGCTTGATACTCTGGGGATAAAAGAACCGGTCACCCTGCTTGTCGAAAACCGCCAGATCGTGGTGATACGGAACCAGGCCGAGCTCGCCGGGGTGTTCGCACTCCTTAAAAAAACAGCGGGAAAATAAGATGAAAATATCAATAGTCATTCCGGTGTTCAACGAAGAAAAAACCATAGCGGCGGTCATTGACAAGGTAAAAAAGGCGCCGCTGTACGCGGCCGGCGCCGCGCGGGAGATCGTGGTCGTTGACGACTGCTCGATCGACGGAACCCGCGCCGTTCTGAAATCGGTCGAAGGCCCGGAAGTCAAGGTCATCGGTCACGAAGTCAATAAAGGCAAGGGAGCGGCACTCCGCACGGGTTTCGCCCGCTGCACCGGCGACATCATCATCATCCAGGACGCCGATCTTGAGTACAATCCGGACGAGTATCCGGCCCTTCTGGCCCCGATCATCGAAGGCGACGCCGACGTGGTCTACGGGTCGAGGTTCGTGGGCGCGGCACGTCACCGCGTGCTGTACTTCTGGCATAGTTTGGGAAACATGGGCCTTACAATGCTGTCCAACATGTTCACCAACCTGACACTAACCGATATGGAGACCTGTTACAAGGTGATGAAACGGGAGATCGCCCAACGGCTCGTCCTGCAGGAAAACCGGTTCGGTTTTGAGCCGGAGATCACCGCCAGGCTGGCCGACCTTGCCCGGAACGAAAATATAAGGATCTACGAGGTCGGCATCTCGTATCGCGGCCGCACCTACACGGAAGGCAAGAAAATCGGCATGAAAGACGCGGTGCGGGCGTTCTACTGCATTGTCAAGTACAACACGTCGCCCCTGGCCAATTTCGTCAAGTACGCGCTCGACGGTGTTTTGGTGGCGCTCCTGCAGTTTTTAACGCTTGTCGGGCTTGTCGAAGTGTGCGGGCTGCGGAGCCTTGCGGGCCTCAACATAGCCCACGCGGTCAGCATTGAAGTGTGCATCATCGCGGGGTTTATGGTCCACTCCGTCATGACCTGGCGTCTGCACCTGAAAGGCCGGAGCGCGGTGCTGAAAAAATTCCTTCTTTTCCACCTGTTTAACTGCGTTCCGTTCGCGGTGAGGGTGCTGGTCTTTTTCGTCCTCGTTCAGCAGGCGCACTACCTGGTGTGCGCGCTTGTTTCCGCCGCCATCGCACTGGCGTTCAACTTCTGGGGATACAATTACCTGATATTTACAAAGAAAAACACCGCGAAGTGAATCACGGCTGCTCCTTGAGCCGTGTCATGCAGTCGGCAGCGGAGGAGGCCTCCGCGCAGGCGGCCAGGACGTTCACGTAGAGCGCCTTCGGCTGCAGACCGGTCAGTGCATAGACGACGGTATCGCTTTTCATGAAGACGACATACGGAATGCCCCGAATGCCGAAGGTCTCCGAGAGTTCGGCGTTTCCATCAATATCGGCGCGGTAAAAGTCCGCCCATTCTTTGTGTTCCGCTGCAAGTTCGCTCATCACCGGCGCAAGCGCCCTGCAGGGTTTGCACCAGTCGGCGTAAAAATCGATGACGACCATGCGGCCGCCGGCCCTGGCCTGCGCGGCATGCACGTCCGCGACGGTGGAAAGCCGGGGCAGCGGCTCAGCGGCAACCGCTTCCGGTTCTTTTGGTTTATGGCATCCCAGTGTCCCGGCAACCAGAGCCGCGGCAATGAGCGTTTGGCAGGCGAAAACCTTGAGCGGCGGAAAAATCATGGTGTCTCTCCGGCAGAGGGTAGTATACAATAAAATTACTTTTTTCCGGCAGCAGCCGGGTTTTTCAGGAAAAACTTACAGGCAAAAAACAATACGATAAGACCGGCCGCAGGCACGAGCCAGAAAACGTGGTAATTGACAGGTGCGCCGTTCACGGCGCAGGCGTCCATGACGTTTCCGCAGAAAATATTGCCCGCAAAGCTGCCGATGCCGGACGTGATCATCGAAAACAGCTGGTGAGCGCCGGTACGCGACGAGGCGTCGCAGAAGCGGTCGAGGTAGATGGCCGCAGTGGTGTAGATGAAGGTGTACGAAAGCCCGTGGACCGTAAGTCCCGCGATCACGAGCCAGTGCGGCGTTCCGGCGGCGGCGGTCGCGTACCTGAAGATGTCGAGCAGAAGGCCGAGGAGGATGATTTTTTTTGACCCGTGGCGCAGGAGCAGCCAGCCGAGAATCGTCATGGCGAAAATTTCCGGGACCTGGCCCAGGCTCATGACCGGCATGATGGCGCTGTCCGAAAAGCCGATGGCGCGCAGGAACGGGGCGGTGCCGAAAAAGTAGAACCGGTAGAAGAACGATATGGCCAGCATGAAAACGCAGAGCCGGACGATGGCGGGGTTTTTAAGGACGCGCAGGGATTCGATTGGCAGGAATCCCGAAGGGCCGCCGCGCATCCCGGCCGAAGCCGGCAGCGAGAGCGCGTAGAAGCCGAGGATGAACGAGGCGACCGCCGCGAGTTTGAGCGCGTCGGGAAGGTGGCCGGTGCCGCCGTGAAGCCAGAACCAGCTGAAGAGCCATGCCACGGCGATCCAGCCGATCGTTCCCCATACGCGGATGGCGCCGAAGGCGTGCCTGGCTTCCGGCGAATGGTGGAACACGATTGCGTTTGTCAACGCAAAGGTGGGGACGTTGATCAGTGTGTAGCAGAGGTACAGAAGGGACACCGGCATAAACTCCGTCTGCAGGGCGAAGGCCCAGAGGAGCGCGCCGCCGGCAATTTGCAGGACGCCGAGCAGGTGTTCGGCCTTTATGAAACGGTCCGCGACCAGCGAGGTGACCATTGGCGCTATGATGGCACCTGCCGCGGTCACCGAGAGGATCATACCGGTCTGTACGCCGGAGAAATGCAGGAAATCCTTGAGGTAGAGACTTAAGACCGGGGTGAACGCACCGGCAATGAAAAACTGCAGGAACATCATTATTGAGAGGCGTATTTTCAGGGAAGCGTTCACGGTGAGAGTAAAAAGTAGTAAATGGCCGCAGGGCGGAAAAGCGTTAAAAAGGCAGTTGACAACTGTCCTTCCGGTAAATTATGTTATTTACTGTTGCAATGAGTTGGAAGTTCAAAGGGTTATAGTAACAATACCATTAACCTTCAAGAAAGGAGTGCTTCATGAAAGCACGTTCAATGGCAGGGGTGTTGGCAGTAGTGATGGCGGTCTCCTTCGCGTCAGCGCAGGATTTCACGACATCGGTCGCCGCGAAGTCGAAGGCGATGCTCTTTACCCTTCAGGGTCTGGCGACTCTCGGAGCCGGTGATTTCAACGGCGGCTTCGGGGCAAAGTATTATCTGTCGAACGCCATGGCGCTCCGGCTCGGGCTCGGGCTGGTCATGGCAAACGAAACCCTTCCGCTTCCTGATGGTCAGAGCGGTACCGAGGGTAAGAGATCGGCCACGGGTTTTGGCATCTCCGCTGCAATGGAATATCATCTTCTCCCCACGCGGGTGAGTCCCTATGTAGGAGCGGGCCTTGGATTCAGCACCCAATCTACAAACTATGAGGCTCTCCTCCAATCGCCCGCTACCTTCCAGCGGACGACAGAGAACGCCAGAGCTGGAGAAGACATCGGTAATAACACTTATTACGCAGGCTCGGCTCTCAACATCGGCGGGATCATGGGCGTCGAATTTTTTGTAACGAAAGAGATAAGTCTTTCAGCGGAATATCAAATCGGCTATACCATGATCGCCACTCCGGATGAAAAAGACAACATTGTGGCCGGAACTACAAATATCTACAAAACAGGCGGGGTATCATTTATCGGTATCGGGTCGACGAATGCTTCCGGCGGAATAATAAATGATGCAGGTGCACTGACGCTTTCAGTGTATTTCTAAGCTGGTATTCGAGAATTTTTTTGCAGGTAAAAAGCCTGCCTCCGAAAGGGGGCGGGCTTTTTTATTTGGCGCGCACCCGCGTGTTGAACAGCACCGTCATTTCTCCGCGCGGAGGTTTTTCCTGAAAATGCGCGATAAGCTCTTTGGGAGAGCCGCGCAGGAACTCCTCGTGGATTTTTGTCAGCTCTCGCCCGATGACGACCAGAATGTCGCCGAACACTTCGTCCATGGCAGCGAGCACCTTGACAATGCGGTGGGGCGTTTCGTAAAAGATGACGGTGCGCGGTTCGTTTTTAAACGATTCCAGGACGCGTCGGCGGGCGCCGCTTTTAAAGGGCAGAAAATTTTCGAAAACGAAGCGGTCGGTCGGGAGCCCGCTCGCAATGAGAGCAATGACGAGCGCGCACGCGCCGGGAATCGCGGTGACCGTAACGCCTTCGGCGATTGCGGCGCGCACCAGGTTGAACGCCGGGTCCGCGATGCCCGGAGCTCCGGCGTCCGTGATGAGCGCGATGTTTTCCCCGTTTTTAAGGCGGGCGATGAGCGCCGGCGTGACGCGCTCCTTGTTGAAATCATGATAGGGTTCGGGTATGGTCGTGCAGCCGATATGGGCAAGCAGTGTGCGTGAAGTCCGCGTGTCTTCGGCAAGAATAGCGTGAGTTTCTTTAAGCACCTGCGCGGCCCTTGCAGACAGGTCGGCCAGGTTGCCGATAGGGGTGGATACGAGAAACAGTGTTCCCATGCTTAATTTTGTTCTTTCAGAAAAGCCTCAAGAATAAGACACGCGGCGATTCTGTCAACAGCTGCTTTATCTCTTCTGATTTTCTTTTTGCGAAACATTAACAGCTCAGCTGCTTTTTTTGACGTCAGGCTCTCGTCGACAAAATATACGGGAATACGCGCGGTTTTTTCAAAATCCGCGGCGAACGCCCGGACCTCGGCCGACATGGCGGTCTCGTGGTCGTCGGCGTCGAGCGGCAGGCCGAACACTATGGCCTCCGGCCGTTCTGCGGCAATGACGGCCATGAGCGCGGCCGTAAGGCCGGGGCATTTCTTTCTGTCAATAGTCGGGAGCCCGCGCACTACGGTCCCCGTTTCGTCGGTCATCGCAAGGCCGATCCTGCGCCGGCCGTAATCAACCCCGATGAGCTTCATCTTCCGCCTTGCTCCATTCCATGAGCACTTCGAGGGTCGAGAGGTTGAGATCGCTTGTTTTCGGCTCCTTGTTAAGCAAAAACTTGAATTTCCCGGTTTTGAGCTTGAGAAGGAAGCCGATGGCGTCCCTTCCCATGATGTTATCGGCGGCCGCGGCATGGATGATGCGTCCCTGGCCGAAATAGATCATGCCCTGCGGCTTGTCGCTTTCGATAAGAAGGCACCCGGTCTTTTTTCCGATCTCGATGAACTGCATGATTTCCGGCAGGTTGCCTTCCGCGATATCGCCTTCGAGCGCGGAAGAGGCGGCTGTTTTCTGCGTGGTCCTGGAGAGCATGGTCGGCGTGACGAACTTGGATATGTCGTGGTCGGAAAACGAGCGGCCAAGATGATATGCCCGCAGCATGACCGGGATCAGCGGAACATCCGAAGGGTCGGGCACATTGAAGAAGATTGCAAGAGGGAGCTTCTTTTCATCATAACCCGTGAAGAGTATTTCGATGGTCCCGATGATGTCGTCCGTGATTTCCCAGTCTATGAAGACCACGTCGGGCAGCTGTTTCGAGATGGTCTTCTGGGCTCCGGCAAGAACGTGAACGGTTTTGACGGAAAAACCTATCGCGTCAAGATATTTTTCAAGCGACATCGTCTTATTGGAAACGACGCATTTGATCTGCGGCGGCGATTTGGCGAAAATCAGGGTATGGAACAGGCCGGCTTTGCCGGCATTCCGCCCTTTTTTAAGAGCGCTGCGTCGGAAAACAATGATAAGCACGATTGCCAGGACAAGCAGAACAACAGCGCCGGCCACAATGATGTAGAGCAGGTGTT
>Ga0315273_10003959_pt1 | contig 17988 bp, 14 predicted proteins | sample YL17G02_0_MG_FD_205753 | JGI IMG/M metagenome (GOLD analysis project Ga0315273, IMG submission 205753) | Sediment microbial communities from Yellowstone Lake, YNP, Wyoming, USA - YL17G02_0 | ecosystem: Environmental > Aquatic > Freshwater > Lake > Sediment | place: USA: Wyoming | collected...
TTCGTGCGTGAAGTAAGCACCGATGAGCGCCTGCCGTTCCGGTGAAGGCTCCGGCGCGTCGCTCAGATAATGGCGCAACTGGGTGAAGCGGTAGCATAAAAGTCGTTCTACCTGCTCGTGTCGGTCTTCAAACTCGCCGAGTACCCGGCGCAGCAGTCGGGCGACTTGCTCGTCCGAGAGGGCCATGACACGGGAGATGATCCTCAGCGCGATATCTTCGCTGGTGGGATGAAAAGGGCGCATCAGCACCCGCGAGCGGTCCGGAGTGAGCGTGGGCCCTATGCGCTTCGCGTGTACGGTTTGCGACGTGATTTTAGTCATAATTGCATTTCCGCCTTTGTTTTCATCGCTATTCGCCCGGCGGTTCCTTGAAGCTGGTAAGGGTGCTTTGCAGCGCCTGCATTTCCGACAGCGCAAGCAGGAAAGCCAGTGTGGACTCAGCTCCCTGGTTTTGGCTCACGCGGTCCACATGCAAGCCGTCGCGACAGCCGCCGGTGCTCGAATCGTAAAGCGCCACGCCCAAATCGTTTCTGCCCAGGAACCATTCGAAGGCCCTGCGCGCTTCGGCCACCCAAACCATGTCATCCGTGGCGTAATACGCCTCGATGCATGCGGACACCGTGGCCTGGGCCTCAATCGGTTGTTGATCGAACAGCGCACGTTCCTGTCCGCGCCGATAGAAACCGTTCGAGCCGATGGGCCGGAACGAGCCGGCATCAGAGGTCTGATTTTTAACCAGCCAGCGCAGCGTTTGTAGGCCGGTTTCCAGCATCGTGGCGTTGTTCATACAGCGGCCGCTGAGAATCAGCGCATGCGGCAGTTTGGCGTTTGCGTAGGAGACCACGTCTTCAAACCACTGCCAGTCTTCGGTCACGGCGTCGGCGTAGCGCTGCAGCAGTTTGGCCGTGAGCAGTTCGCGAATCTGGTTCGCGCGCCGGTCGCCGCTAAAACGCCGAAGGTATTCGTCAATGCCGATGAGCGTGAACGCCCAAGCGCGCGGGGACGTGAACTCGGCGGCAACGGGCAGGGCCTGTTCGAACAGTTCCGCCGCAAGCATTTGAAAACTGCCATGGCCCGCATGCCCCACGCACAGCCCCAGCGCCCACAGCGCATGACCATGGCAATCCTCGGAACCGGGTTGCTCCTCCAGCCAGCGACGGTCAAAGCTCATGAAATTGCGGAACCGGCGGCTTGTCCGGTCAAAGGCGTGGTTCACAAACGCGGCATAGGTGGTGGCCCGCTCGTTGATACCCTGCGAATGATTCCCCGACTGTTGCAACATCAGTGCCAGCAACAGCGCGCGGGCGTTATCGTCCGTGCAATAGCCTTCGGCAAAATTCGGCACGGTGAAGCTGGCGTGCTGAAAGATGCCGGTCGAATCGCTCATTCGATACAAATGGTCGAGCTTCAGAGCCGGCAACTGCCCGGGCTGCTCATCCAGCGTCTTGATGGGCGATGACTTTCGTTCCACGAAGCTGTGATCCCGGCTCGCCTGGTCGAATGACTTCATGTAAAGCTGAGCCACGCGGCTCCACACCATGTCGCGTCCCAGCCGGTAAGCATGTTCCCGCATCAAGTGACGCAATGGCTCGTCGTGCAGCAGTTCGCTGACGGCTTTTGCGATGGCCTTTGCGTCGCGGAACGGCACCAATTTGCCGCATTCTGCGGTCAGTAGTTCTTGCGCGTGCCAGTAGGGCGTAGACACCACTGCGTTGCCGGCGCCGAACGCATAGGCCAGCGTGCCCGAAGTGATTTGTGCTTCAGTAAGATACGGTGTGAGGTAAATGTCCGCCGCGCCGATAAACCGCATTAATTCGTCCAATTCGACGAAGCGATTAACGAATATAACGTGCTTCTGCACGCCAAGGTCTTTGGCCATCCGCTCAACGCTCAAGCGGTACAACTCACCCGCATCGCGCAGCAGATTCGGATGGGTCTGGCCCACTACGATGAAGACCGTGGTGGGAAATTCGGCGATGATGTCCGGCAGCGCGCGCAACGCGTACTCGATGCCCTTGTTCGGCGAGAGCAGACCGAACGTGAGCAGCACCTGTTTGCCCGCCACGCCCAACTCGTCCTTGAAATAATCAGGGTCCGCGAAAGGCATGTCGGGAATACCGTGCGGAATGAGGTCGATCTTGGCCTCCGGTGTCTTATAGACGTCAAGCAGAAACTCCCGGCCCTTCTCAGCCATAACCACCAGCCGCGTCGAAAGCCGAATCAAGTCCTGCATTACGCGCCGCTGATCCGGGTTAGGATCTCGCAGAATTGTATGAGGCGTGGTAACGATAGGCATTCGCAGCTCATGCAGCAGCGCCAGCACGTGACTGCCCGCCCGTCCGCCGAAAATGCCGAACTCATGCTGCACGCACAGTACGTCCACACCCGTGATGTTGAGGAAATCGGCCGCGCGCAGGTAGGATGGCAAGTCCTGCTCCGCAATTTCGAATCTCACCTCCGGCGGATACTCATAGCCGCACTCGATGTCATTGACCGATACGACCAGACACTGCGTCGTCGGAAACTCCTGAGCCACCGAACAACGCAAATCTGTTGTGAATGTTGCAATGCCGCACTTCCTCGGCAGATAATCGCCGAGGAACGCAATTTTGCGGGTACCGGATGGTTTCTGCATTGGAAGTTGGCTTTCTCTTGCGGGCTGATACGCCCACTCCGCCTTCTTGATGAAAATGTGCGTCTGATTTTAGACCGGACTTCGTCAGCGGTCTCGCCCTGTCTCCAGACAGGGCACCCGGCCCGATGAATCAGGCCGGGTCCAGAAGGCGGCTGGTCGGGTCGATCACCGCCGGGGTCATCCGCCTGGACACGGCGCGACAACATAGATGACCCATGGGGCGATCCGGGTCTCGTTGACCCATGGAAACGGCTCATCCTCTTTGGCCAGCGGCCTGCGGGTCTCCAGCAGATCGAGTCCGGCTTTCCGGTACACCGTGCGGTAATCCTCGTCAGACCATACGATGTCCTCGACGGGCCTGGCGTCCTCATGGTCGGTGACGATGATCTTCACCGGATCTCCGCTCTTGGCGTGCTGGTTCTCCGGAAAGTCTTTGGTCGAGAACGAGGCCCATTCATGAGTATAGATATCCGGAGCGGACACAAGGTTCACGATCCTCCCTTCGCGGCCGAGGATACGACGCAGGCCTCGAAAGATCGTCACCTTCTTTCCCATGGCCGGGATATTGTCGAATGTGAAAGCAGACAGGATCAGATCGAAGGTCTGGTCTTCCCATGGGCTGAAGTCCTCGCCTTGGAGAAGGCGATAGTCCCCCGGCGGGTCCATCTCACTGGCTTTCTGGATCATCTCCGTGGAAATGTCGGCCCCGACCGCGTCAAACCCGAGATTCCGCAGGAATCGCGTGGAACGTCCTGTCCCGCACCCGAAGTCCATCGCCCTTTTCCCTCTTGCATGGGCAAGGATGATCTCGGGCAGATCCCGGTAGGCCAGATAATACGTATTGGTAAACCCGAGCTTGGCATAAGCCTCGGCGCGAAGTGTATCCTCGTAGCAGTTTTGCCTCGCCGGGTGCCCGGCACGCTTCTTCCTCATACCGCCTGCCCCTCCCGCACGATGCTCTGAAAGACACCGTCCGGCGTGGTGCGGAACTCCTCATCCGAAAGAAAAGACGGCATCAGGAGACAATTCTCTTCCAGCGACAACCGCGCGCGGATTTCACTCACCCGCGTGATTTCGGCGCGTCGATTCACCGCCCCCCGCAAAATCACAGCGACGTCGATGTCGGAGTCTTCCTGCGCTTCGTCGCGGGCGTAGGACCCGTACAGGCGAACTCCCTCAAGGCGGTCCCCATAGAGGGGCTCGGTCTCCCCGCGGAATCTGCGAACGATTCGCTGCACATCCTCGCGTGTACGTTTCATGCCTCAGGTCTCCGGCCAAGCCCGTGAGTCAATTTACCTTCCCGGGAAAGCGCTGTCACGCGGCTTCTGGGCTACCTCCCCCCCTGGGGTGAGGGATCCCTGACTGTCATTCCCGCGAAAGGGCGTGTTGAAAGACCCGGTTCCGAATCAGGCCGTCGTCTTGATTGATAGAGGTTGTTCAACAGGCCCCTTCGCGGGAATGACTCTTGGGAACATACGCGCGTTTCTGGACCAAGGGTTCATTCTGTGAGAGGCTTGAAGGGCGCTTTTGCTCTTGATCGGATGGGTCGACTATGGTATAATGGTGTTCTGGCCGGCGCTAGTGCCCGGCCCGATGACGACAGAATGGAGCATTGACCATGTCCAAGCTTTGTCCAATTACCGGTAAACATCCCAGTTCGGGGCACACGGTTTCTCACGCCAACAACAAGAGCAAACGGCGCTTCAACCCCAACCTGGTCTCCAAGCGCGTGTGGATCCCCGAGGAGAAGCGTTGGGTGCGTATGCGGATTTCCACCAAAGCCATTAAGACGCTCGACAAGAAGGGCTGGGTTCGCTAAACCCGTTCGGTTTGGCTGTTCCGTAGCACAAGGCCGGGCGCGTGCGATGTGAGTCCCCCGCGGATTCGTGGCGGTGCAGAGCAAACGACCTTGCCCACCCTGCGGGTGGGGCACCCACGTGTCCAGAATGCAAACAGCGCGGTGAAGATCATTCCACCGCGCTGTCCGCGATCACCATTCTCACCGGCGGTTACGGTGTCTTCTTCTCCGCCTTCACCTCGATCTTGCCGTCGGTGATGGTCACCTCGGCATCGGTGATTCCCTGCTCGGCCAGTTGTTGCTTGATCTGGGCGATCTTTTCGGCGTCGCTCAGATTCTTGTCCGGCGCTGCCAGCATGATCTGGGTTTCAACCTGGCCGTCCTGAGGCGTGCCCATGCGCACATCCTCGATCTTCACCTGGGCCTCACCCTCGGGGGTGCTTGCGCTACCCTCCAATTGGATTTTCGTCTCACCCGTGACCGGATCGCGCGTGTATGACACGCTTTTCATCTGCATCCCTTGCGCGGCGAGTTGAGACCGGATCTCGTCAGCAACTTGAGCATCGGTCTTGCCCTCCGAACTGACTTTCACTTCAAGGACTCGCGCGCTGATTTGCGCCAGAAGACTTCCCGACTCGCGCACGCGCCACGGCTCGATTGACACCTGCCCGCCCGCAGCTGCCGCCGGTACCAGATCGCGTGTCGCGGCAAATGCGTCCGACGCGTTGGTGGAAGAACCGTGAACGTAGTAGACCAATGATGGACCGGCGGCCTCGTGGGAATTCGCCACCACAACATCTCCGAATCCCTTCTCGGCCAGCCGGGCTTTGATGGCTCCCAGATCGATCTGGGCCATCGCCGGGTCGGTGGAGGTGATCACCAGACGTGTGCCGACGGTGTGTTCGTACGCAAACGGCACCAGGACGAGGAACGCCAGCGCTACGGCCGCGGCGCTTAGGCTCCAGCCCCAACGGCGGGGGCGCGATATGAATGGATGACGCAACAGTGATTTCATGATGCTTTCCTTCTCCTCTCTGATTGTCCGATCGACCCACATCCCGGCGGATCCCCACGGTGCCTCAGACGGCGCGACACGTGCCGAGGCGAGGTTGTTCCGCAGGAGCGTCTCCGCTTCCCATGCCTCACGGCAGGGCGCGCACCGGCTGATGTGGTCCAGCGCGGCGGGATCGTCGATCGGTTGGGGGTTATTCAGTCCGCCCCAGGCGGATCTGATTTGGCTGCATCGCATAGTACACCTTCCCTCCGGAATCCGTGGTTGCCTGACCGGCTGCCAGGGAGTAGGAGATTGTCTGACGCATCTTCTCCCGGGCCCGGGACAGACGCGACTTGATTGTTCCCTCACGTGCGCCCCAGATGCGCGCAATCTCGGCGGTTCCGTGTCCCTCGAGTTCGTGGAGCACGATGAGGGCTCGTTCGTCCGCGGTCAGACCGGCCATGGCCCGGTCCAGCCACCGTCGCGCCTCGAGTGCCCCCCGTGGATCGACAGACGCGACCGGACCCGCATCGAGAGAACTGTCGTCTCCCTGATCTCCGATTCTCCTCCCCAGCCACAGTTTCCGCCAGCGCCGGCGCCGGAGCTGGTTGCGAAACGTGTTGGTGATGATCCGGAAAAACCAGGGTTTGAAACCGTCCTCGGTGTTCCTCAGTCCGTTCAGTCCGTGCCAGGCGGTCAGGATGGCGTCGTGATAGAGATCTTCCGCGTCCTGCCGTGTTGTGCACAAACGCCGGCAGTAGCGGGTCGCGGCCTCATGAACCGGCTCCAGCAGTTCCTCGAATCGCGCTCTCCCCGTCAGATCCACCATTCCCTCTCGGTCCCGGCAGTCAGCGGTCCACCGGCTTCCATGTGATAAGACACACAGGCCATCGGTCTAGTTGCCTCTGGCCTTCAGTTCGATGGGAATATCCATGATTTCTGGGTGTAGTGTATACTGAAGCCTCATCCGGGGCCCCGGCCCGGCTGCGGCTTCGATCTGGGGAAGGCAACGGCCATGAAACCCATGTACGATAGAGGGTTAGCCCTCTTGACGCGAGTCATCCCCTTCACGCTGTGTCTCGTCGCGGGCTTGTCCATCACCTCTTCCGCTGCCGCGATTGCAGGTGGTCGCGCTGGTGCGCCCCGAGCCACCGAGGCCAACCAGACGACGGCCAAGCCTGTTTATGACCGCAAGCTCCACGTCGCCGGCAACCTTCGGGTGGCAATCAGCAACTACGGCAGGATCCCCGGAGACGAAGCGGGGCCGCTTGGGCCTCTGCCCGGTCTGGATGACAACTACCCGCCGCTGACAGGCTGCTCAGAGTTGTTCGAATTCCCCGCCGGGACTTGCATCCGCTACCTGTATGATGGGGGACTTTGGGTCGGTGGCATTGTCGGAGGCGACACACTCGTCAGCCAGTCAATCTACCCGCTCAGCAATGGGAGCGATGAATTCGCCGGCTTTGATTCCATCCGCCAGTCGTCAGACCTTCCAGACTCGCCATTCTACGACCCTAAGGCCAGAAGCCAGCAGCAGCTCGAATGTGGTTACTACGACACACTCGTCTTGACCAGCCGTGACGAGTCCACTGGTCGCTTGCACAAGCCTCTGGGATTGGCGGTCCGGCAGACGTCGTACTCATGGCTGAGCGCCCCATATGATGATTTCATCATCATTGAATACTCCATTCGGAATATCTCCTCAGCCGTCATCGAGAGTGCCTATGTCGGCTTCTTCTTCGATAGCGACGCTTGGACCTGGCCGCGTGGGGGCGACGCCTCCGACGACATCAGCGGGTATCTGAGAGGGGAGGGGATCGCCTACACGACTGACAACGATGGTGATCCAACGGGGGACTCTGTCTGGAACGCTGCCTCATGCCGAGGAGCGTTCGGAGTGGTCCCGTTGCGAATCGACCCGGCACCGTGCTGCACCACTTTCAACTGGTGGACCTTCGCTACGTCTGGATGGGGTCCTGCAGGGACCAACTCATCGGAGGAATCGGGCAGGGCACCCAGTGGCGACAACAATCGGTATGCCACGATGGCCAACGGCGAGATCGATTACGATCAACTGTGGGCTGCGGTTGATATGGAGAACGATGGCTGGGGGCCGCCTACCGCGGAAGATGCCGGCATTGCGTACGGGATGGATGCGAGATTCCTCCTGTCGTACGGGTCGTTCAACCTCGCCCCGGGTGATTCGATCAGGATCGCGGTTGCACTCGTTGCCGGCGACTCGCTCCATCAGAATCCCTCCGACCATGGACTCTATTTCAACCCCCTGAATCCTCAGCCGTTCTACAATCGTCTATACTTCGGTGACCTGATCCGCAACGCCGAGGCAGCGCGGCGCATCTACACCAACGGTTTCGAGCCTGTCGGCGGAGCGCCCGTCCATATCAGTGCTGAGCCAATGAGCGACACGACCGTGTTACTCCGTTGGAGCCCTGCTCCGTTTCGGTCCGTGGGCGGATATCGAGTCTACCGCCGTCTGCAAGGCGGTGATGACCCCTGGGAAGTCCTGAACAATGTCGGCCCTGACCTTCTGGTTGCCGCCGATCTTCATGTCAAACCTCCGGAGACATACGAATACGAAGTCTCGGCGATCGACACGGCAGGAGAGGAAGGGCCGAAGTCACGTCCCGCGGTCTTGGCAGCGGGTCGGCCGCTCGTGATTCCATCATTGAGCGCGAAGGGCGAGGGGGAGACTGTCCGCCTGACTTGGTCTGCCCCGATCCAACCGCCCGGCTTCTCACCTTGGGAGTTCCTCAATATCTATCGCCGCCCGCTTCGCGATGAACCCTCAATCCTACGGGTCCGAATTCCAGTGTCGGCAAGCCATGTTAGCGGACCATTCCGCCGTGCCATGGTCGAGGCTGCATCGGCAGGACCGCGCCGCACACTCATGCCCAAGCCCGTTCAGCCGGCGATCACAGGTGAGTTCATCGACAGCGCAGTCGTCAGCGGCAAGGAGTATTTCTATTCAGCTTCGCTGACAAACGCGTTGGGACTTGAAGGTGCTGAATCCGCCGTCGATTCGCTAATCCCCATGGCCTTTGATCGGAGTGCCGTCGTCGTGGTCATGATGAGCGACCCCTCTTCCTTGGAGGCCCTGGTCAAGCCAGACTCCACTCGATCCTTCTACTTCGACTGGGCCGGTCAGGCGATGGTTGACACTCTCTTCATCGATCTCGGGTGGTTCCATGATGAGTATCCGGATCTCGGGCTGCTCTCTCACTACCGTTGCGTGATTTCCATCTGGGAGGAGGCACTTCCAGGAGGTTCCGATGCGTCCTTTGCCGAAGGGCTCGAAGATTACATATCCAATGGCGGGCGTTGCCTTCTCATCGGGCGTTATATCCCTTCCCGTCTCGCCAACTCATGGTGGTTTCCTTTAGCGAGAGCGACGACTGTTCACGTCTTCAGCGAGGGACGCTTCGCCAGTCGTGTCCTTGGCGTGAGACGGCAGGAAGTGGAGTCGGTCTGGCCGACGGGCGGCGCCTGCGTACCCTCAGTTCAATTCGTGACCGCCAAGTCAGCCGTCACCGGATATCCGACACTGCAGGGGGACAGCGCCCGCGCCCTCGACAACCCTTACTTCACCGACCTGAAGGGAATAGGAGAGGATTGCTCCGTTCGGGGGGGCGGCGTTGTCCCCGCCGTTGGCGTGATCGATTCGATTGTGGACGCAGAGGTACTCTACACCTACGAGGCCGGTTATCCCGACACCTCATCGTTCCAGGGACGACCCATCGCGATCAGACGCGACTATGGAAACGGACGCGTGATCCTCTTCAACTTCCCGCTGTCAGTCATGGAACGCCCGGCCGCGTGGGACGCGCTCGACGCCGCGATGAGTGATCTCGGCGCTGATGACCTGGGCCCGGCTGCGGAGGCCGTGACGAGCGTGCCCCGTCGAATCTCGGAGTTCCTGTTCGGCCCGACCGGCAGGACTCCGGACGCGGCGTGGGACCTCAACGGGGACGGATTGGTTGACGTCTACGATCTTGTGCTGAGCATCAAGACATCAATCCGTGCGGCTGCAACGGACCACGATCCACAAAGCAAAACCCCGCGCCATTGACGCGGGGTTGTGCGCTGCCCTCCTCATTTCTTCTCAAGACATCACGCTCGCTCTGGTCCTCGGACCAGCCTGTCGCACGCCGCGACAAACTCCTCTGCCTCCAGGATCATCTCTCTAGCGTCGTCCGGGGTTCCGCGAGGTGACGCAAAGTAATCGCTGTCGCTCCGTTCATCGAATGCACGGCGCAAAGAGGCATGATATCGCTTGTCGAGCAGGCCTGGCTTGACAATGTACTCGCTGAAAGCTGAGATCAAGGCACCGTGGGAGCTGCGCTCGATCCCCCGTTCCAAAAGAACGGCCGTCGCAGCATGAAACATCGCATAATACGCGCGGCTGACAGAATCCGCCGGATGCCCGTGCTCGAGGTTCTCGCGGGCCACGTCGAGCAACTCCGCGGCCCGGTTCAGATGGAGTTGCGCCTCCGCCCTCATATGGCCACACCCTCTCGGACAATGCTCCGGTGCACCGCGAATGGGGTGGTCTCGAATTCCTCTCGGGATAGGAATACCGATGACAGAAGACAGTTCTCACGCAGGGAGAGATCGCTGAGTATCGTGTTCGATTTCTTGCGCTCCGACCAGGAATCCACGAGCCCATCCAGGACGATGGCCACGTCGATGTCGGAGTCTTCGTCCGCATCCCCCCGGGCGTACGAGCCGAACAGGTAGACGCCGCGTAACCGATCGCCGTACAGTCTGACGAGCTCCTGTCGCAGCTCGCTAACGAGGGCGAGGACCTGTTCGCGCGTCATCGGCATGTCAGGTCGCCTGTGCAATCAAGGAACCGTTGGGAGACACGCCGGGTACGGTCAACACTGCGAATACCCACACCCCCGGCAGAGGACGCACCCTTCCTCGAATTCCAGCATCCCGCCGCAGTCTGGGCAACGCTCCTTGGAGATGTCGGGTGCCTTCGTGAGTCTGCTACCGTTGCCGTAGTGGTCGTTCAAGACCTTGGCGATCGCATCGGGAATGGATGAGATGACGCCCCGGCGCTCGAAGATCGGCTGCGAGCCGCCGATTCCTTGCAACTGCTTGACGATTTGCGCCACCGAAATTCCCGAACGCAGCCCCAGCGAGATCAGACGGCAGATGGCCTCGGTGTCGGCCATGGTCGAATATCCCGACTTGCCGATGGACGCGAAGACTTCGAATGGTTTCCCTTCGAACATATTCACCGTGACGTACAGGTTTCCGTAACCGGTCTTGATCTTCTCGGTGAATCCCTGAAGAACTTCCGGCCGCTCCACCGGACCGACGGCCGGACTCGCTGTCTGTGTGGCAGATGGTCTGGGTGGCGCCGTGGTCGCCGGGGGTTTGCTGACAGTGGGGGCGGGGGTGGCGTGGCTGCCGTGGGATGCCTGCGGTGTGGCGCCCGTCGAAAGCACCTGCTCCGGACGCGAGCCGTCCCGGTAAATCGTGACCCCTTTGCAGCCCAGACGGTACGCCTGCCAGTAGGCTGTTTGGACGTCATCCGGTGTCGCAGAACTGGGCATGTTGATCGTCTTGGAAACAGCCGAATCACAATGCTTCTGGAAAACCGCCTGCATGCGGATGTGTGAGTCTGGGGAAACATCCATCGCCGTCACGAATACTTCACGCACATCGGGAGGAATTTCGTCGAAGTCCTGGACAGAGTTTGATGTCGCAATCTTTTCCATCAGCTCCGTTGAATAGAACCCTCGTTCCTTCGCGATCTGCTCGAACAACGGATTGACATCGATCAGCCGAGTCCCCTCCATCACGTTGCGGACGAAGGAAACGGCGAAGAAGGGCTCGATACCCGAGGAACACCCGGCAATGATCGAAATCGTTCCGGTCGGCGCTACCGTCGTGACCGTCGCATTGCGCATCGCCACGCCTTCGTCGGCGAAGATCGATCCATCCCAGTTGGGGAACTTGCCGCGGGTTGTCGCCAACTCCGACGAATACATGCGGGCCTCTGACTGGATGTGCGACATGACCTGGTCGGCCAGTTCAAACGCTTCCTCCGAATCATAGCGCACACGCAATCTGACCAGCATGTCGGCCCAGCCCATGACCCCCAGCCCGATCCGCCGGTTGCGCCGTGTCTGCGCGGCGATCTCCGGGATCGGATACTTGTTGGCGTCGATGACATTGTCGAGGAAATGCACGCCGAGCTTGACCAGCCGCGTCAGCTTGTCCCAATCAACCCCGTCGGCAGGGCGCCGGCGGTCATAGGTCGGGGGGAGATCCTCTTTGACGACTGTGCCCAGGTTGATTGACGACAGGTTGCAGGAATCGTAGGGGGGGAGGGGTTGCTCACCGCACGGATTGGTGGCTTCGATTTCCTCCAGACGGTTGGTGGTGTTGCACTTGTTGATTCGGTCAATGAAGACAACTCCCGGCTCCCCTGTCGTCCAGGCATGCTCGACGATTGATGTGAAGACCTTGCGGGCGTCCAGGGTCTGAACGACGCAGTTGATCTCGTATGGGTGGTGCGTCGCCGGGTTGTAGAGAGTGAAAAGACGCCCCGCCTCGACGGCATCCATGAATTCGTCGGTGATGGCCACCGATATGTTGAAGTTGGTGACCTGGGTCAGATCGTTCTTGCAGGAGATAAACTCCTCGATGTCGGGGTGATCGACACGGAGGATTCCCATATTGGCGCCGCGACGCGTCCCGCCCTGCTTGACCGCCTCGGTCGCTGAATTGAACACTTTCATGAAGGACACCGGCCCGGAAGCGACACCCGACGTTGATGCGACCACCGAATTGCGCGGCCGCAGGCGCGAGAAGGCGAACCCAGTCCCGCCGCCCGATTTGTGGATGAGCGCGGCGTTCTTGATTGCCTCGAAGATCTCCTCCATGGAATCACCGACCGGGAGGACAAAGCACGCGGATAACTGCCCCAGCGGCCGGCCGGCGTTCATCAGGGTCGGCGAATTGGGCATGAACTCCAGATCGACCATCGCCTGATAGAAAGCCTCGGCAGTCTTCCGTATCTGCTCGGGCGCGGCGCCGTAATTGGCATCTAGTGCCGCGATGCCGTTGGCGACCCGGTGAAACAACTCCGCCGGCGTCTCCGAAATCCGGCCATCGGCATTTTTCTTCAAGTAGCGGCGTTCCAAGACGCGAAGCGCATTCTGCGGCATCACTGGTGTCTTTTCGAACATGGCTCCTCCCTGAGGCGCAGTATCACTTTCGGCGACACTCCGTCCCTTCCCCTTAAGTATTTACGACGTCCAGTCGTTATTTGTCTGACTGACTGTCTGGCATCTCTGTGCCAGACGTGCGGTCAACGCAGTCGCCAGAGTAAAGGATGCGGCAAGACCTGTCAATCAAAAAAGTGAATTCAGCTATCACAAAATCACAATATATTGTGTCCCTTGCGATTAGGAACCCACGATATGGGGGCCGGGTGACCACCGAACATCAGATGGTGGTCAAGCTCAGAGAGCGAAAATTGGAATCCCTTGTTCCGCCGAAGGTTGTAAGTCGGTCATCGATCAAAATCAATCATGAAAATGACAATCTCGCAATGCGGGCCTTCCGGTTGCGCAAATAGAGTAGTATGTCGTTGTAATTCAGCGTATTATGAGTGACGCGCAGAGAGTGTTGCCGAAACCCCATGTCGTTGAATCTGATAATGATATGCATCAACGTGGATTCTTGTCGCGTGGAAATGCCGTAAGCTATTGGGAGTAAATGCGTTACCGCATCACGACCGGGGCTTGAGACGGTCGCTTAGAAGATGGAGGAAGAGTCCGACATCGGTAACACAACCTATGGCCTGATGCGAACCCCGGTCGGCCAGTTTCGTGACGACCTGCGGGTTGATATCCACGCAGACCGTCTTGACCCACGATGGCAGCATGTTCCCGACTGCAATCGAGTGAAGCATCGACGAGAGCATCAACACGATCTCGACCCCTTGCAGATGCCTGGCGTATGCCTCTTGAGCCACATTCGAATCGGTGATCACCTCGGGCAGGGGTCCGTCGTCTCTGATCGAACCGGCCAGTACAAACGGGACCTTCCCGGCGATCAACGCGTGCATAATCCCGTCACGCAGAAGCCCTTTGCGTACCGCCTGTCTCAGTCCACCCGCCAAACGAATTGCGTTGATCGCTCTCATGTGATGCTGATGGCCATTGTCAACCGGCAGCCCGGTTTTCGTGTCCACGCCGAGCGACGTGCCATAGAGAGAGCGCTCCACGTCATGGACAGCCAAGGCGTTCCCTGCCAGCAGCGCGTCGACCCAGCCTTCCTTGATGATCTCGGCCAGAGGCTCAACGCCGCCGGTATGGATTACCACCGGCCCGGCGACGACGACCAGCTTCCCACGCCGGGCGCGGATCCACTCCGCGACGTGCCCGACGACCCATTCGACCTTCTTCTCCGAAGAGACATCGTTGGTCATGAACGCGAAGTCGGAGCGGTCCCGTTCCTTGAACTCCGGCAGGATACGGATCCCTTCATGTCCACAGATCACCCGGTCGCCGCGTTTCACATCCCTCAGCTTGTGGCAGGCCGGGTCACGTCCATTTTCGGAGACTACAATCACAGCGTCCATCCGCTGGTTTTTCACCCGTCTCCATCGGCCATCCAGGTACACCTCAGTTGAATGATTGGTCGTAGAGTAGAAGTCGGCCGGAGCCGTTCCATCCTTCTTGGCTCGCTGGACCGCCGGGGCGCTCGGGTCCGCCGAGTAAAAGCCCAATCGAACGAGGCGATTCAGCACTTCGTCCAGCGCCTGCTGGCTGGATGCGAGAACCTCGATAACCGCCTGACTGGGCTGGAGATTGGTGGCCCCGAGCGTGAAGCGTTTGACCGCAAAAGCGGCATTCCCCCGGACAATGAGGTCCATTGCCTCCGAAAGAACACCCGAATCGACCAGGTGCCCCTCAGCCGTCACCGTGGCCCGGTAGCCGCCATTGTTTGCCATCCTTATAAACCAATCGGGAATTCTCTCGATAAACTAAAATGGGGACCGGGTGATAGGCGCCGGGGTCTCGATGGCCGGCAGAGCATAATCGAAGTCTGCTGAGTCGTCATGCCCGTGGAATGTCCACGTATTATGGAAGCGACCAATTACATCGCCCAGGGGAAACTGGGCAGCTACCAGAAAGAGGACAAGCTCTTTCAGGTCCAGACCGAGTTCGCCCACCGTCCGCGACCAAGGGTCACGTCATCGGTCGTGCTTGATGGTCGCACAATCCACAAGACCGACAAGGAATGGCCGGGTGATCTTTCGACGGAGGAAGGACGAGCCGAACTGGATGCGTTCGTCGCATCGCAGCACAAACTGACTCTGGCACTGATTGAAGCCCGCGCCGATGAGTTTCTGGATCCGCCCCCCCCGACTCCGGCCGGCGGCGGTTTTTCGGCGCCGACCATCCTGGAAACGATCGAGGAAGTGCTCCAGACTGTGCCGTATGTCATAGGCTTGTATGAATTTGATGATGCGGGCGCGATCACGCACCGCAAGCATTATCGAGACGTTGTGGCTGACTGGGACCGGGAGTTCGCCGCTCTAAGCGCGCTGGTCTTCGGCCTGCCGAACATCATCCGCGTGGGCGACTTCCGTTACGGCCTCGTGCGATTCGGTGCGGAGAACCTGATCACAGCGCGCATTGGGGACCGCGCTTTCGGCATTCTGACCGATCCGTCGGCGACAGTGGAGCATCTGCGCAAAGATTTCCCGGAGCTTTTTGAGGCGGCCTACAGTGCGAACGATACTGCGTGACATCCGCGCCGTTGCAGGCGTGACCGGAGTCGCGGTCCTCGTCAAACGCGACGGGCGCACCGAACACCTCTTCCCGGCGGCGTTCACCGAACGCCACACCGGCGAGTTGCTGAAGATGGTGACCACAGCCTACCAGCGTCTGCGCGGATTCTCACGACTGCATCTGCGCTTCGACCGTGTGACCGTCCATCTGCTCAACCAGCCGGAGTTCCTTCTCTTTGTCACCGTGCTCCCGGATGTCGACGAGTCGCTGTTTGAGACAATCGTCAGCTCCAAATTGCCGACCATCGCGCGCATGGTCTCTGCAGCGGATTCTGCTGAAAGGACCGCAGGCTCGATACATCCTTCCTCAGTTGGCAGTCGCTTCAATCCGGCGGTGGTCGATGTCCTCCTCGACGGCTGCAACAGTATTACCCGCCGGCTCGCCGGGACCACCGGGCTGAACCGTCTGGCCACCGGCTGGCGTTCCGCGCGCGAAGCCGCCCAGACCAAGACTCCGGCGATGGTCGCCGTGGAGGTTGATGCCGCAGGCCATTTGTCGCTGCGAAAGGGACGCACGCTGCCATCAACTGCGGCGACGGTTGAAGGCTTCGCTCTCATGCTCGAGCACTTCATGGATGGCATGGGCACGCTGCGCCCCGATGCCGAAGATGCTTTCTATGCAGTGGTCGAGCGCCATCACGACTTGCTCGAAAGCCACGGTTTCTTCCACTATGCGAAAACCGCCTCAGGCTTCGCGTGGAACAAAGCAGGCCCGGCTGTCACGCCCTCGCGCTGATCGAGTCGTCCGGGCATTCATTCCTGGGGAGTAGGCCTACGGGTGGCGATCCGCCACGGTGGAATGCCGAGCCTGTTAGTTCCGTGCGGGAGGAGCCTTGCTCTCCCGCTCGCCTTTGCGGTCTCGCGAAACTTGGCCGAACGGGCGCCCATTCAATAAAATCCGCCCCGCTCGAAGAGCGGGGCGGCGGCACGACGTGAGCATTTGATTTGAAAAACGCTTCCGACCCAATACGATAAAGGCGTTTTAGAGCTACCGCGAGCATTTTGCCCTCGCTACCCCGTTTTGACACGGGGGTCACGGCAAGCGACGCAACCCAGCGGGAGCGGCCTTCATGTGTGAACCTGTTAAAGGTTTTTCAAATGCATCTCCTCATCGGCCGTTCACATCGAATATACCCGATCAATCTCAAAGCGCAACGAATCGCGCCAATTGTTTTATCGTCACTGACAGTTCCTGGATTCATTCATTCCTTTTCTGACGCGTGATTTGTTGCAGCAGCAACGATCATGCCACAGGTCAAGTATTCTGCGCAATTCGCCATACAACAGGCACCACGGGTCTTATGGTTATGCGGTAACTGTTTGACCGCCAGCGCAACCGGAGGGCGAGAGGAATCTGGGAGAAACACAAACAGAAGTTGGAGGCGGCCCGGCAGGCACGGCGCCAACGGCACGGCGCCAACGGCACGGCGCCGCAGGCTTATCAGCGCCAGCCTCGATTATTCAATATACACCGGTCATGTTTCCGCTGATCCAGTACAAAAGCCCCTGTGGGCTATTCTACCCACCGGGGCCAAGGCTTAAACGCTCAGTATCTCCGGCGCACGGTCGTCCACCGGGGACTTCCGCGCCACTCAGGATTGGGAGCCGCCCTACTGCTTCTTCATGACAGCTTCGATTTCGATTTGTATGTCGACATCGTGCCCGACGACAAACCCACCTGAGTCGAGCAGCTTATCCCATTTCACGCCGTAGTCTGTCCGGTCGATCTTTCCCTGGGCGGAGAAGGAGACTCGTTTGTTGCCCCAGGGATCATCCATCGTGCCGGCCAGCTCGGCACTCAGAGTGACCGGCTTGGTGACCCCGCGCAAGGTCAGCTCGCCGACGATCTCGAGGTTGCCCTTGGATTTCTCGGTCACCTTTGTCGACTTGAAGGTCATTGTGGGGAAGCTGTCGGCCGCGAAGAAATCGCCGCTCTTCAGGTGTATGTCTCGCGAGGAGTCGCGCGTATCGATGCTGGGTACCTGGATGGTCGCCTCAACTTTGGACTTCGAGATGTCGCCCGGGTCATAGTCGATGGTGCCGGCAAAGTCCCTGAATTCGCCTTTCACCTTGCCAAGCCCCAGGTGCCTGACAGCGAACCCAACATTCGAATGGGCGCGGTCGATCTTGTAGGTGTCCGCCGAGGCACTGGCCGAAACGAAAACCAGCATGACTCCCGCGATCATTAGTCGTCTCAACATTCAACTCTCCTCTCGTTTATTCAGAACCGCCTGCAAAACGTAGTTGACTGCGTGACCCATTAGTACCCTGTGCCGCCGCCCTTTGTTCCCGTCACATCGCACCCATGCCCGTTCCATCCCTACCGCCGCCCCCCCTATGCTCTTGACAGGCAATGAATTACGGCTTTGGCCTTGAATGGACTCGGCGATCCCAGCCAGTGCTCGACGGTTCGGGACACCGCAGATGCAGCCATCGAAGGAGATGTGTCTTCGAGCTTCGATCTCAGGAGGCAAACACTCAGGACGCCTCAAGCTCCCGGCGTCTGACTTTGGGAATCCGGACGGGTGAAGATGGGCATCGGATGTGAGTCCTCGCCGAAGGTAATCTTGCGCGCCACCTGAGAGAGGTTCGCAGCAGCCATGAGATACGCCCATGGGGTCAATCCCAAAGTTAGTTGAAGTTTGAACGGCTCATCGTTGTTTATGCCGCTTTCGCCAGCGGGCGGGCGGCTCCTCCAGTCTTGAGTTCACGCTGCAAAGCCT
>Ga0315273_10003960_pt1 | contig 17986 bp, 26 predicted proteins | sample YL17G02_0_MG_FD_205753 | JGI IMG/M metagenome (GOLD analysis project Ga0315273, IMG submission 205753) | Sediment microbial communities from Yellowstone Lake, YNP, Wyoming, USA - YL17G02_0 | ecosystem: Environmental > Aquatic > Freshwater > Lake > Sediment | place: USA: Wyoming | collected...
TGGGTTGATGGTATATGTGCTACCACCGAGAACAGTCCTTGCGCCACCGATAGTGCCGAATCCGCCTGCGATCGCACCTGTTATATTGCCAGTGGTTACAGCGCCTGCGCCTATCATACCTGTTCCGACAGTAGTTGTATTGTATGTTTGAAAAGGCGATGGTAGAGCTACACCCGATGTCGGTGCTGAAATAGTTATGGTATTTGGTGTATTCATTATCTTCTTCTTAAAATAGTCTCTCCAGTTGCTCATTTTATCTCCAATGTTTGTGACCATGTATGCATGAAGCGGGAAAGTCGTTGCATCTTGTCAATCCTTGCACGCTCAATTCCTTCCTCTGTGACACCGAGTCCTGCGGCCTTTACTAAATCAACTAATGCTAACACATCTCCTAATTCCATTTCGAGACTTTCCCTATTGGTCTTAGTTGTATTTACTGGTTTGCCAATTAAGCCAAAGCGTTTGATTTTTGATGCAGCTTGAATTACTTCAGCGCATTCTTCCTGTAGAATGTTTAGACATTCCTCTTGATGGTCATTTACTTGTTTCATATTTCTGCTCCCAGTTCCACGCATGTTGAATTATATCTTTGATATTGTATTGTGGAATCCAATTTAAGATATTCTTTGCTTTAGTTATGTCTGCTGTAAGAATTGCCGGGTCGCCTGCGCGCCTACCACAATACTGTATAATCGGTTCCTTGCCTACAACCTTACCAGCTGCTTTCACAAGCTCTAACAAACTAACACCGCCACTTCCATACCCAATATTGAATGTTTGATTTGCTAATTTATTATCAAATAATTCTAATGAAAGATTATGTGCTCTTGCTAAATCAGCGACATGAACATAATCGCGAACACAGGTGCCATCCTTTGTTGGATAATCTGTCCCAAATAATTGAAATGTTTCACCTTTGAGGATTTTATTACAAAGAATAGGAACTACATGTGTAGCCGGCCTCTGAACATATCCAAATCGGTCGAATGGATCTGCTCCAGCAGCATTGAAATAGCGAAAGGTTACATACTTCAATCCGTATGCCTTAGCGTAATCCTTGATTAAGAGTTCACCAGCAACTTTAGTGCTTGCGTATGGATTTTCGGGATCATAATATAAATCCTCTGTGAGGAAACCATTGCCACCCTGTCTACCATATGTATTTCCGCTTGAACTAAAGATGATATTTTTGATCTTACGCTCGACCATAATATCAAGCATTGCCTTCATTTTTACCACGTTATTCGCGTAATACTTAGCTGGTTCAGACACACTCTGTTCAACTAAGTGTTCTGCCGCTAAATGTATTACGGTGTCAAATTTGGTGTTATTATCGGTGTTACTAAAATAATCGAGATAATCAGATACACGATAGATTCCTGGAAAATAATGTGTTGGTGCATTCCTATCTACAATTGTTACTTCGTGGCCAGCGGCATCTAATTCCCATGCTACTTGGGTTCCAATAAATCCGCCACCACCTGTAATTAATACTTTATGTCTGATCATATCCGATTGTTAGCCTTTCAACAAGTTTATACTCGCGATATGCTTCTGCGAGTGCGGGATACTTAGCAAGAATTGTGACTGGTGGGTCAACAATTAGCATACGTTCTTCGAGTGCCCTAACTCGCGCCTCGAGATCAGTAATTACATCCTCTGGTGTTCTGCCTTTTTGTTGTTGACGCCAATTTATCGGTTGTGGTTTGGGGGTAATCAGTGCCATTATTTCTCTAGACCTTATACTGAATATTTTATTTTGAAGACCAATGCATCATCGGGATCAGTAAATGCAACATCAATTATTACACCATTTGGAGTGTCATTGAACCAGACATCAACTGAACCATTACTATGAGAATTTGTCCAATGGATCATTTCTAAATATGACCATGTGGATCTAACGCTGACAACAACTTTATATTTCTTATCAAATTTATGCACTGGGTTCAAAATGCAAGGTTGCTCCATTTTCTCCGTCTTCACTGACTTCGACAGAAATTTTGCGGCCAGGATATTTTTTAGATATGTAATCAATTAAATCCTCTGCGAGCATTTCACAACTCTTATAATCAATTTCAAGCAATGATGAGTTATATTGATTCTCGAGATCTCTTTTCAATTGAATGAATTCGATATCTCTGTCATTATGTGTTACGGAAATAGTAACACGGAAATGAAAAATATGCCTATGCGGGCTTGCAAGAAAGCTAACGTCAAGCCATTTATCATCAACACTGTTTGATCTATTTAGTTTTGGGTCCGTTTCGGCTGCTGGATAACGGTGTATACCTTCTTTTGTGAATTGTACGAATATAGTTCTATTTGTTATCATTCTTTACCTTATTATATTTTCCTCGTTTTCCAACAAATCTGCCATTTATATAGCCTTCGGGAATAATAGCATCTTTACCTATAAGAATCGACTTTTCACCATTGTTATACCATTTCATCTGCTGTGATTTTTTGGTAGTTGAGGTTTTTATTTTGGAATCTTCGGTATGTGGTGTATAATGTCCAAACTCCCCCTTTGCTATTCGTTCTTTTGTTATATTAGAGTTCTTTTTCTTTGTAGAGTCCGTAGACCTCTTCCCTATGCGGGATTCGGATAATCTCAGTCTGTGTATTTCAGACTTTATCTTTCCTTTTGGGGAAGGTGGATTACTGCCAAGACACACATTTGTAAGTATCCCACACGATTCAAATCCTATTCTTCCGTATTTTAGAATCTCTTCCGTCTCCAATCTATACGCTAAAGCCTCATCTTCGATATTTTCGACGACCTTTTGTAAAATAGGTTCCAGCCCGTTATTTTTTAGATACTGAATACGATAGAACTTATGACGATTTTCTGTATTAGATTCGGTTTCGTGCAAGTGGTCAAAGATTCTATCGTTTGTGCCCTTGCCGACATAGAATGGCAGATTATCTCTTGGATCAATATAGTGATAGATATAAAACATATCTATATTTATCAAAGGTCACAAAGTTATTTTTGGAAAGTGACAATCATTTCTTCTTTGTGCCTTTCTTGCTATCCTCTTTGCCAAGCGGATCTTCCTTGGCACCCTCGGCGTATGCTTCTGCTGCTTCTGCGGCAGACTTAGGAGTTACACTAACAACGGCTGCAAGTGCATCAAGTTCAGGCTTCAGCGCAGATTTTTCTTCTGGTGCTAATCCTGTCTCAAAACCTTCACGAACATCCGGGTCTGCAAGAGCTTTAAGCTCAACTGGTTGCAACGTAGAAAGATCAATGGATTTACGCATTCCGCGCATTTCTGTAGAAACCTGTGGTTGCGGCAGGTATGGTGGCATTGGGGTTGGCCTGTCATCTAATTCAATCACAACATCCGTACCATATTCTACCCAGTCAGTGAAACGATTGCTGTCTGTAACCTCATGGAAGTGCATACACCATACGCCCGGATTAGTTGCCTTGAAATCAATGTCATCAATCTTAACTGTTAGGTTAGGACTTGATGTTTGAATATTTGGAATTCGAACACTTAACAATGGCACAAACATGCGTGATTGCCATATACCCGGATTCAACATCTTTAATACCCTAAAGTGTTCATGGGCCTGGTAATCCAGTGTTACCCAAAATCCGCGATCCAGCAATGCTGTAATTGTCTTGTTCCAATAGTCGCCTGCAACATTTGTTTCAAACGAATGGTCTGCACCCATAAAGATATGTGGTGCTTTGTGTTGGCGCGCTAAATCAACAATTTCGTCAATTGGTTGCTGCCCAATAACAAATAATGTCTTCTTGGAATATGCAGGAGTGTGTTCCACTTCTGGTCCAATAAAGAATGCTGTATTTTCGTGTCCATCTCTTTTCATAATATTTCCTTATTTGTCAGTATATTCTATAAGTCTAACTTCAGAATCGCCTAATCCTGTCCCCGCAAGACATTCTGTAATCATGGTATATAAATCCACAATGCCCTGTTTTGGATTTTGTTCAACTTCTTCCCAAAATTCATCATTGTCTTCTTCGACTATAATTTGAAATACAAAACGTTTCATATTAAAACTTTGCCTTTGCTACATATTTTCTATAATCATTACCATTTCTTGCCCACTGTTCGCCCTTACCTTGGAAAACATCCAATGTGCGATCAATAGTTCCATCTTGCCAATCACTTGCCGCGCCGGTCTCATACATCGTTGGACCATTAATCATATTCAATAGACGAATTCTTGCATCATCAATGCTCCACGGAATATACATATTCTGAGCATTGTTAGCGAAAACTTCTGGAAAACTTCTGTATGCTGGATACAATGTGAGTGTGCCGAATGTATCGGCCTCACTAACTGTATTACTTACCCAGTCTTGAAGTGCGCAGTTAAATAAAACGATAGAGTCGGCCAATAACCTGTAGTAATCATTCTTCTTTAAACCAGTGTATACCTTAAAATTGGCTGTATTACCGTTTTCTAAGGCCTTTGCACGTTCAACATATTTTAGATTATTACTTTTTAATTCTGGATGACCACAGAATACTGCAAATTCTACTTCGGGTAAAATCTTGTAGGTTGCCTCGGCCAAATCCATATAAAAATCTGGCTGCTTCTCATCATCCCATCGTGCGGCAAAACCTACTCGCTTGGTTCTGTTAATCAGCGGTTTTACTTCAGGAACACGGCTGCGAACCTCCTCTTTACCGAACGGCAGACCAGTGACATAGATAGGTGCCTTCATTCCTGCAATGCGCAGATGTGCAACCATCTCTTCGCTTGCTACAAGAATTCCTGTTACAAACTCATCAACCATCTTTTCAAAGTGTCGCATCCAATGTGCCATACCTTCACGATTTACAAAATCATCCGGATCAATGGATTGAGCTAAACACCTAACATAAACACGCGGTCTATACATGAGTGGCACTTGTTCCAGGATATAGGGCAAGCTTTCGATACCAGGTGTGAACATATCTTCATAGAAGATGACATCCTCAGAGGTAACCCTACCTTCCTTCATCAATCTGATTAGGTTGGCTGTTTGCATCATGCTGTAATAGGTACGACCGTGTGCATCAAGCACGCTTCCAGTAACAATCTTTTTGTCCGACGTTAATTCTGAACCTGTAATGAGTTCATACTCAACTCCACGACGCTTAAAGACGCGCTCATTCCAATCCTGCAACTGAAGTGTGTATCGTGCCTCGTAGGACTCAAGTCCCATATAAAATAACTTTCTCATAGTTTTAAACCTCTTCTTAATGCCAAGACTGTTAATTCTTCACCGCTTAATACAACTGTGTTCTCCGGTGTTGTCCTAATCGGTCCACCATTCTTAAAATCTAATTCTGTTACTACAATAGATTTTCTATTCATTTTTACTACCTTACAGATTTTTAATTTTCCGGAAACAGCGACAAGTAATTTCGATTTCTCTGTAATTACTTGATTGAAATAATCGACGTATTCTGTATTAGGTCCCGGTATCATCTTAACTCCCCGAATATTTTAATATGTATACCATTGCATCTGGACCAGATAACAAAACTGAGTTTTGCGAATAAATTAACCAACCATCTCCTCCGCTGCCGTAACCGTGGACCGGAGAAGCTCGCATCATCTTTGGAGTAATTTTCTTTATTTGGCAAATATACATTGCGTTTCCACGGGAAATAGCAACATAACTACCTTCCGCTAATGGTTGACCTAAAATATCAACGTGCTCTACTTTTTCCTTGGCCATAATTAATAAACAACTCTCTATCTATTTCTTTTGCTATGCTCACCATAAGGGCTTTTGTAATTTCTTCTTCTACAGCCGATCCGTGTTGTGTTGTTAGATCCATTATTGGATCAATAATCCAGGTGGCTGATAATCTCCTAGGTGTGCCCTTAAGTCGCCGAATTATTTCATTGGCTTCCTCATCTCTTGTTAATACTTTCTTATCTGTCATAGTCAATCTTGCGAATTAACTGTTCTCCCATCCAATGCGAACCTTCACCTGTCTCTTCCATTTTAACTAACATTTCGTTAAATTCTTCCTTTGTGATTTCTCTGCCATCACATATTGTTTCGCCGAGGTATCTCTGTTCAGCTGACTCAAAGGAATCATCTGGATCACCAGAATCAACCATTGTTACCTCATCGTATGCATGTTCAAGCTCATCGGCTTCAACAACATAGCGATTTCTAAATGTAGTAATGGTATCAACAATAAATAATTTCTTTTTAGGCTTGCTCATCTTCTTTCCCTTTGGTTTATCAAATACATCATAAAATGGTTGCATATCTGCTGCTACCTGTTCTCTGATATATTGTTCAGAGACAGATTCATTAGCAATCTTCTCGGCCATCATTCTATTATAAAATTCTAATTGTTTTACTGCGGCCTTTCGAGCTTCTTTGACCACCGGCCAGTCTTTAGTTTTCATTGTTATACTCCTGCTAATTTGTTAAGTGTCAGTTGTTCTTCTGCCCACCTATGTTCCTGTTCTATTCTAACCTTCAAATAATTTCTAAAGGTATCTTTGTGATTCCACATAAATGTTTCATATCGCGCAAGTCCGTTACATGGGCAGTCTATTACAAATAAGATATCATTTATTTCGTGGGCCGAAATAGCATCGCATTCGTAGTGGAGAACAACACCTGCGGGATTATTTTGATATTCTTCTTCACAATACCCTTTCCATGTTCCATCTTCCTCATCTCGGTAATGCGATGCATCGGGACATAAATGAAGTCTATTGCACCAGCCGCATGTTAGATCCGATGATCCAATTCCATATCCCGATAATGCGTTGATAAACATTTCGGATGGTTTCTCATCATCCTTACGATATTCTTTCATACTTCAAAGTCTCTGGCTTCGTCAAATGATCTCTTAAATCCGGAAGCAGTTACATGGCCGCCTCCGCCGAACTTCTCTGCAATTTCCGCTACATTTACGCTACCCGGAACAGACCGTAGGCCAAATTCCCTATGTGTTGGCTTGTCATAATAATACGCTGCAAATGGCTCTCCTTTTGCAAGGAAACTGCACATATCAGAACCAAATTGGTAAGGCACATTAGCACACGGGACATTATAACCTGCAATGTTCATTCTTCTAACCACAACATTAGATAGTTCCTTAATGTCTTTAACCATTCTGCGCTGAATTGCAGAACCTTCTGTAATCTGTGTTTCTAATTTTTGGTCCATTAACATATCCCAGTTCTCGAATGTATATTCGTAACTAAACATGTTAGCAGCAATCTCTCTAGTTCCTTCTAGTTTAAACTTCCAACGATCTCTATCATCGACGTGCCTAATAATGCTCGGGACATCTACGCTTGGAAAGAAGTATTTCCAACACAGCATTGCTCCACTTTCTGTATTTTCTGGACTGTAGAAAGATTCGAACTTTGGATCAGAATATCCTTCCATAGCCTTAATAGCAGTCTCATGGTGATCAATGTGGATTACCCTATCTGCCTTATTCACAATTTCTTCCATAACATTTCTTGGGTAACTGAAGTCTACGATATAGACAATTTTACCAGCAATGTCGGGTGGCGCTTCTCTATAAAACCCTGCGTGAAATACCGCATCGGGATGAATTTTCTTTACCACCCATGCTGCTGTAAATCCGTCAGCACAATTTCCGTGATATATACATAACTTCTGAATCATTCTATTTCCCGTCTTATTGTCTTAGCACAAAAAGTATTAAAGCTTTCTTTATTGTTTTCTATGAATTTTTCCGCCATTAGCAATGCAATACCATCTGGATTACCAATACCCATTTTATGAATATTTCTTGTGTAATCTTCTAATGCAATTTGAATTGCCGAAATGGCTTCTTCTGCTACGATAGGGTATTCCATTAAATTTCTCATCTTTTTCCCTTTCTTTGTGCTGTCTTATGTCTGATGCTTAGATTATGGGCCCTTCTTGGACGCATAACAAAATCTGGTGTATTATGAGCAAATACTGAATGCGCCATAATCATACCATTGGCCATTCCGTGCATATACGATACACCAGGCCCGCCCTCAACAACAGATTGTTTCTGCGTTTCTATTAAACTTTCTAATATTGAGAGATTGTCTTGAAGCTGTTTATTCATCTATTTGAATTTTATCTTCATTATCTATACTAGCCATTTCCTGTACATCATGCTTTTTTGCACCAACAGAAGATTTAATATCAAATAAATTATTAAATTCGTCGGAGGTTTTATTTTCTTTGAAGCTAATATCAAGAAGAAATTGTTTATAATCATCCACAAGCTGATATGCACCGTCTCTATCTCTTGAGAATAATTCTCTTACAAAATCATTAAAATAAAGAATACTATTTGGTACAAAATCGCTAATTGGTGTCTTAGATTTCTTTGTTGTGCAACCATCATACGGAACATTTCTAATTTTATATTCTATATCAGCCAGACGGTTAATCTCCTGTATGGCCTGAATATGATTGAATACATTATGAGCCATGACAATTGCATAGGTAGTCGTATCCCAGCTTGTCTTGCCTTCTTTTCCGTGTTTGTTGAGATCGCCCGGTCCCATAACACAAAGATCGCCGACCGTACATCTCTCCATAATCGGTCCCTGAAACGGCATGCCCAATTTAGAACCCTTTAGGGACTTGTCATCTAATCCTCTACCCATTGCATAAGTTAATTGATCGGGATTAAACTTGTTATAATTATAAGAAAGTGCATATCCGCCTGCCGCAACAAACGGCGACGCAGCATCAAAGCTAATGCTAATATCTGGATTATATTTCTTAAGTTGACGTTCAATCGATGTTAGATAACATGCCCAATCGAGCCTGCCTATACCCAAAAAGTGAATCCAGTCTTTACCTTCGAGCAATCCATCCTCACGAAGATCAATAAGCCGTTCTAACACGGTTTTCATATCTCGCATATTCACACCAGCAAACGCCCATCCTTCGAATGTTCTGTCCGGTGTGTATCCCATAGCTTCGACGGTTAATGGTACACTATAGGGAATAACTCTTTCATACCATGTCTTAGACGTTTCGGGAGAACTTCCAGATAATACATTAAGAAATTTAGTGGCACCCGGAATACGATGTTTCATGAAATATTTTAGATTATGTTCAGTAACATCCAATGTATCCTCGAATCTTTTCAAACCAGTGCGTTCACCGAGTTCGCCGACTGCTGCAAACGGTGGGACATCTAATGTCATTGACCAATCCGATGTATGCTCGAGGTAGCGCAGAATTTCTTCGCGTAATTTATCACCATCGGGTGTCATCACCTTTGTCCAATCCATTTTAATAACACCTGTGGCAATTTGGAAACCACCGGAATCACCGACAAGAATAGTATCCTTATCGCGCTTATGAATCATTGGCTCCCTATCGTCGCACTTATCTAACTTGCGCTCTGCGTGACCAGCTGAATACAATCCGTATTTGTAACTAAAATAAGCATCTTCGGGGCCCTTAAGGAAATCTAATCCCTGTAGACCAAGTTCAAACTTCTCTGGAATGCGCTCTTTAGGCACAAAAGCTTCATCAGCAAGTGCTTTGCCTAAATGTGTAGTATAGAAACCACTAATAGCCGGCAAATATTTTGCCCAACCACCCGCAATGTGTCGTTCTGTGAAATTTACTTTGTTTGTTGTCATAGGTATATTTAGATTCCCGAAGGCTTTTATAGCCTAAATACTGTAAGAAATTAAGCCTTGCTTGCTGGCAGAATATAGCTGTACTTGCCAATGCCGCTATCAACATCAATCTTCAATGCACCCATATCAGAGAAATGCATTGTAACCTTGCTGCTATCATTGAGCTTTAGAATGCTCAACACTTGCGTTAGGGGCCATGACCACTGATGCTTTAGAGCACCAGTAATACCTTTAGCAAACGGAACATTGCTTCTATCTGTTGGGCCGCTGCCAATAGAAAAATTCAATACATCGTTCTTTGTAGAAACAATAAAACGCTTTTCGAATCCACCCAAAATGCCAGCATATTGGTTTAGTCTATCAATCTTCGACTTATCAGGTGTGAGTGATACATTCCATGTAGCACCTTTGAATGGGGGAACCTTGATTTGCTCATTTGCCATTGTCTCACTCATGAAACGATAGGATGCAACATCGCCTGCACCATCATCGAACTTGAGTTCTGTGGGCACAGATACCGTGCCGCGCATTTCTGAATCTACACTTACTGTCGACTTATCATGCAAGTCAATAAAACCCTTCAACTGTGCCATGCGTGATAGACCAACTGTAGCTTGAATATCCTTCAGTGGTTGATACATTTCGCCATATAGTACAACGGTCTTATCTGCGTCGATTGCTTCAATCTTAGCATCTGCTGCTGTACCGACAAACTTAACCATCTCAATAAAGCCCAGTGAATGTGTGTGCTTTACGATGTCTTTTAGTGAATCCAATAACATATTATTTCCTTTATTGTGTGAGTATAACTCGAGTTAGCAAAGTGTAACAAATTTCTGTAAGAATGTCAATATTTCACATAGCACTGAAGTCGAACAATGTCTCGAGGTGAGCATGTTCCTTATTGGTGCGGCTTAGGTCCCATTTCAGTACGCCTAATAGATTCTCTACCTTCTTATCAACAACACCTGCCTGCATGCCATCAGTATCAAATGGCAAGTTCAAAAACCATTCTGGTAGATGTGATTCATCAACAGGATACGCAATGCTGGTCAATCTATTTTCGGATGTCTCTTTTAACTTACAAACAATAATTTTCTGTCCATCAATAATACGCATGGCATGTTGATCCATGTTAATTTCCTTCAACCTATTCCACGCAAGGCTTGCTGTTACGTGGCCCGGTACATGCAAGTTGCCAACTTCCTGACCCTTACCCTTCTTAATACCGGCATCCAGAAGCTTATCCCTATAATGCGATAATTTATTAACTGCTCGTGGTGTGCCTTGTTGCCACGGCTTCATGCCTTCAAATCTTTCTTTGAATAGACGAATCTTTTCAATGACTGCATTCTCACCCTTATCACACAATGTATCCATCAAAATATCTGATAGGAATTCTTGTACAAACTTCGGAGTATCAGCACGCTTTAGGTCAAGTCCCATTGCCTTAACTTTTCCGGGCTTACCGCCTACATCAAGTCTAATGCCATCCTTATCATACATCAAACATGCGTAACGCTTCTTTACCATCCAGATACCACTTACTGAAATTGTTTCACGTGAGCTAGCAATAACACCTTGTGATCTCTTAATTGGTACATTCAATTTACTAAGTAAGAATTCCGGAAATGTAGCAGATACTGCCTTTGCTAAATCATTATATAGTGCAATGATACTTTCCTTAGACCAATCAATATTTCCGTTATCAATCTCTTCCTTAAGGATTGGGTATGCTGAGAAATAACACGAGTCTGTATCACCATACACAATTGCTTTTCCATAATGATCATATTCACCGGTCATCATTTCATTGGTCTTAGCTGCCATATGCTTGGTAATTGTTCTGCCAGACAGTGTGGTAGATTGACCAAGTCTTTGATCGAAGAATCGACTACCTGCATTCAATAAGGCGCCATAAGCAGAATTCAAGTTAATCTTCTTAACCAGCTGACGTTTATCCCAGAATCCGATAATACGCTTTAGATCCTTTTGATTGCGATGGATGGCTTTTCCATCCTTAACCATTAGATTATGTTGATTCATATACTGGACTACTCTCTTCTTATGTCCTTCAACAATAATTTCCTTTAATTTACCAGGTTTGTATGATTCACCATCTACATAGGGGTTAGCTTTTATCTCTACATCGCTAATATCATCATTTATGAATAAACTTTCAGGTACAATCACGCCTTCTATCTTAGCATTGTCCTCAATGTCCTGATAGTTAGTCATAATTTTCTGTAAGATCTTACGTTCGTTGTACCAACGAGTTAATAGACTCGGAATTACTCCGTCGGTGTCTGTCTTGAAGATTGTACCATTTGCACTGATGCACCAAGGGCGGCCATCTTCAAAAATTAGATCATGTAAGTCCTTACCAGTGACTTCAATTTCAGATCCATCTTCCATATCAAGTATTAGTTTTGTTCCAATGTCCTGATTGTAAAAGTCTTCCATCTCAAGCACATTGAATCTGTCATTCCACCAACTTGCGAAGGTATACTTGCCACCCTTTGCTTCCCAGTCAGCAATAGCCTGATTGGTGCGATCAAGTCGTATTTGCCCAACAATAGTTTCGGGGCTCATGTTCCAGGTTCTAATTGCAGATGGATACAGAGATTTCATGTCAGTGGATGCAATCCATCTATGCAATCCCTTACGTGGGTTAGCTACCCAACCGCCTGCGGCGCGAACCGCTGTATCATCGTGCCCACGCTTCTTATCGGGACATACCTGTCCACGGCTGTGAGACTCAACAAGAACTGCCTGATCGGTAACCGCAACTGCACCCATTGTTGTTTGAATTAGTACACATGTACCATGTGCAATGGAATTTGCTAAGTCGATGAATTGTAGCTTTTTATCAAGCCTATCGAGTAGTCGTGTATCTTGAATATTATATTCTAGGAAGCGTTTGAAGTCGTCATTATATAACTCATCCAGCGTACCCTCATATGCAATCTTGCTTTCTCCTAACTCTGTTTCAGCAATAGCATTAAGTGCATAGCTATGGCGTTCTTCATAGTTGTACTTCTTGTAAATTTGCATGTAATCAATATGAACACGACCAATCAAGTCATATGTCGTAGCAACCTTACCACCGCGTTCAAATTCGCGGACCTTGGGCTCTTGTTCCCATAGACATAGTTTCCTGGCTTCATGTTTGCCTAGGACTTTCTTAATACGATTTACAACATACGGAATATCATACGCTTCACTATTCCAGCCACTCAAAATATCAGCATCTTCAATGACAGACATAAATGCCTGAAGCATCTCACCTTCAGATTTGAATAATACAACATTACCAACTTCTTCAGCAATAGCCTGTGCTTCTTCCCATGTAAGTGTTTCTGGTGGAATTGCTAAACAGATAATTTCGTCAATCCATTGTAAATGTACAGAGATGGATGTAATGAAGTTATCAGCCTCTGATGCTTCCGACCAACCCGACTCTTTATCAAAGCTGGTCTCAATATCAAAGAAAGCAATATTTAGGGCTGGTGTGTCGGAGTGAAGATAGTTTTGTTCAATACAACGAAAGATAGGATCAACATCTGATTCCCATTTCTTAACATTATGTGAAAGTGTCTTGGTGAGTTTTTGTTTCTCAGCAAAGGTTCGTGGAACTACCTTTTTGACTACATCGCCATAGATAGACTTGTGTGAACCGCGTGGATCATTGACAAAGAAATGATAATCTGGTGCATACTCTTTGTAAACTCGTTTGCCGTTTACTCTTTCTACAACCTTAATTACTTCCTGATCTCCACCTCTACGAAATAGACAATCCACATACATTATTTTGCAGCCTTGCAATTATCAAAATGATATCTTTTCATATTCCAGTCTACTCCAATTTTATTACAATGAGGGCACTCTACCGACCATTTCTCGTCAATAGGCATCGGCCTTCCTCTAAGTGGGCTCGGACCCTTCTTGACGCCGGTGTGTGATTTTGATTTCTTTGATCGTGTCTCGACGGAATCTACGCGGCCACGTTGAGCTTTACTTATGTTCTCTAAACCTGCCTTACTATGTATTCCCGTTAGGCCTTTGGCCCAGCATGGTTTACCGGTATGAGTCATCGATGATTCAATTCTATGTTGTCGCTTTGCAGATTCATAAACACGACTACTGACTCGGTATTTTCTATTTTCGGAATTATTGAATTTAGTTACCATAAGCCAAAATGCATAGAACATTTTTCTTGTTCGATGAATTTTCCATAATAAATGATGTGCAATATAATGTTCTCTCGGTGTAAGATATGCTATATTACTCTTATCATTTGTGCCGGTCATTGATTTAGGCAAGATGTGATGTTTTTCATACACATCTGGTTTACTTCGATTCTGGGATTTCGAAATTAGGAGATTATAATGCTTGTTATAATTCAACCCAGACCTGCTGCTTTATACAACTCTTCAAGTGTTTCAGTATCTTCGCGCTTATCATTCATATCGCCCTTTTGGCAAATCTTGATAAGCTTATTTAGGATGGCAGGCTTGACTTCTAATTCTTCTGCGATTGATTTTACTGTTTCGCTAAGACCTTGTTTCAGATCTTCGCATTCTTGTAGGACTTGAACGCCATCGGCAATGATTTGTTTCAATCTTGCAACGTTCTCCGGTGATAGTTTAGCCATGTGACTCCTCAGACTTTAGTGTATTACTTACCGCAACAGTAAGTATAGGCTAAACGTTTCTGAATGTCAAGAATTTCTTATCTGCAGGCGCAGCGTGCTTCTTCTTTACCCTTATAATCCGCTATAGCGGCTTTAACGGCATCCTCGGCCAATATGCTACAGTGTTTATCTTGGTGCTCCCGCAAGTGAGTTTTATTCAGTACGAACCATAGGCATCGCCAGTTAGTGGATCGTTTGTGCCCTTGTACATACGACTATCATACCCATGAATTGGAGATAATACACCGTTCTTCTGTGCCATATCTGGCTCAATACCTGTAAAACGATGCATCTGATCTGGCATTACCCTGCGAAACCATTCTGCAACGATTGGTCTAACATCCATGCCCGGATTAGAGTTTTCTAATTCCAATAATTGATCATTTAGTTCGTCATCTTCAATAATTTCTAAAATAAAGATTGGTGCTACTGCTGCCGGAATTGGCTTCAGCATTAGTTCCTTGACCATTTTGAAATCATCATCGGATAATGGTAGCTTGTGAACTGCCTCCATCATTGGTTTTCCACTCACAGGTCTTACACCATAACGAACTGCACCGTATTCTAAATCTTTCTTATCACTGATACCGCGTGCCCTTTTTGAAGTAGAATATGGACCACTAACCCTTGTACCGGTTCGGGTATCATATACTTCATATTGAACAAGGGCTTCATTTTCCGCCACGGCGTGAGTACGCGGAATAGTGTTTCTTAGATCGTAATAATCATCACGCAAACGTGATTTCAGGAATTCTCTACCCTTCTCGCTTGTTTGTGGATCAAGGATTTTATCCACATAGGCATCCATGCGTTTTTGTAGGGCATCGATTTTACGCAAGGCTTGCGGAGAAAGGGACCTATCGCTAGTTCCCTTTGGTAATAATATTTCTACAATTCGCATCTTGTATTTATCACAAGATACGAATGTTTTCTTAGATGCTGAATTCTTTCTTAACAGATGCTGGAACGAAATCAACGCTAAATTCGTCGGCCATCTTTGAAAGAATTGGAAGAGCAAAAATCGCGCCTGGCAATGCCATAACTGCTGCGAAACGTGCTGCTACGAACAATTCCTGAGCTTTCTTATTTGCTTGAGTAATTTCATTCATGGAAGCATCGCCGCTTGCAGCCTTATTGTAAACGGAAATAACTTCCTTAACGTTTGCTGTTTCAGCGTCAACTACATTCTTTGTCTTTTCTAATACAGCCTTTACTTCTTCCTGTGTCTTTGGAAAAGCTGAAAAACTGTCTTGTACTGCCTTGAAATAATCTTGTGTTGTTGTGAACATATAGTCTCCTTAAGTGCCATAATTGGCCACTATGTTAATACTGCCTCACCGTGAGCACAGTATCGTTAGTGTAACAGTATTTATGCTGCGGCGCAACAAAACCTGTTATTTCAGGCCTTTTCTGACATTTGTGTAGACTAATTTTTTGATGCTTTCACTCAAAGATCCCGGTAAGCCAAGGAAGAACAATTCCTTATTACCATCCATCGCATATTGACGTAGCTTGGTGGCACTCATGCCTTCCACGCCCTCTGATTCAACAATCCTTTGCCCTGCAAATATAACTTCGAAACTAATTCCCCATTTATCTGTGTATGGAGTAAACCGTTTGGTAAATTCCTCTGCTTGGTCAGACCCTACTACCATCATTATACTATCGTAATCCTTAGCAAGAGATTCGAGAGCAATAAAGGGATTTCTGATAGTAATATCCTTAGAGATATTGACTCCGCGGAATGCAGATTCGCAGACGCGTCTCTTGAAGTTCCAGTCGAGCGGATCTGTAGGAGACCTGTGTGTTTGAGACAAATACACAATATGGTCTCCACCGATAGCTTTAGCAGTTTCTACAACCTTAGAAACAAGACGCTCGTGTCCCTTTGTTGGAGGGTTCATTCTACCAAAGGTATATACTATACTTTTCATCTTCATAGTATAACACCTTTAGTTTGGAATGTCAACTATCCTTGGGTGGTTTTGGTGGCTCGTCTTCAACAACAGGTGATTTTGCCAATGCTGCCTTAGCTTGTTCTGCTCTAGAATTATCCTTATTGTCAAGGAATTTATTCAAGCCGGCTGTACCTGTGCCATATGCAAGATAGGCAACAAAATAATCAATACTCATACCGCCAAGAATAACAAGTTTCCACATAAAAACTGTGGCTGCAATTGCAACTAACATAGAAATTACTCTTGCTGAAGAATATCTACCAGTTGCATTATCTTGTAGAGATTCGGTGGTAATTCTACAAAATGTATTAAACATAGATTTAAACATAAGATCTCCTAATTATATACATATTTATAAGAGAAAGCCCTGGGAATTAACCAGGGCTTTTTGGGTTAGAAACTAACTATTAGTTAGCAATTTGGTATGTTACAACTACAGTAGCTGAACCAACACCAGTGGTTTGTGCTGCTACAGTAGCAATGATCTGAACTGCTGTGTTCACAACCATTGTTTCTGCAAGATACATACCGACCGTTTGTGGATCATTTTCAGCAGTAGTCATGTAATCTGACACACCGCCTGAAATACCAACTGACAATGTTGCTGTTGGGTTTGTAACAGTTACGTTAACCTTAACTGACAGAATTGTTGCACCAGTTGGAAGAACAGTACCAATGTTTGTTGTACCGTCTGCGCTTAGAGGAACAACCTGCTTGAACGCCTTAACGTCACCTGCAGCAGAACCAGCCACTGTGTCAACATAATACTTGTTAACAAGGTCGTTATCGGCTAAACCAGTTGCATAATTTACTGCTGTAACTGTAGCAAGGGAAACCTTGTCAGTTGTGTTATTTGCCAATGTCATTACAATGTCATTGCCGGATGCTGCTGTAACCACTACACCTGCAACAGAAGTAATTGCGACGTTACCCGATGTTGTTGACTGAAGTGTTGCACCTGTAACACCGGTTAGTGTTAATGTTGTATTACCACGAACTGTTAATGGCTGTGCTGGATCAGACTGGATAAGACCTGCGCCAACTGGGCCGATAACAACTGCACCTGTACCGTTTGGATTTAGGTTGATGTTGGCGTTTGTAGCTGTAGCGGTAATTGTTAGATCACCTGCATCAACTGCAGAAATTGTTGAAGTTCCTACGGTCAATGTGTTTGTAGCTGTTACGAAAGTCAACAATGCATCTGTTGTAATTGCGCTTGTACCATTACCCAACAGAACTGCTGTTGCTGTTAGAGTTGTAGCACCTGTACCACCGTTTGCAACAGGCAATGTACCGGTTACGTCTGTTGTTAGAACAACTTGTCCATAACTTGGTGCTACGCCAACACCGCCAGCTCTTAGAACGTTACCAGTTGCTACATCGGCAAGATTTGAATAGGTATTACTTGCTGATGCGTAGAGCAAATCACCTGTTGTTGCGCTATTTGGCAATGTTGTTGTTGACCAAACTGGAGCAGTACTCACACCACCCGATCTTAGATAACTACCTGCAGCAACATCGGCAAGCTTTGCTAGCGTTGTTGTTGTATCGGCGTAAAGAAGATCACCAACTGCATATACCGCAAATCCTGTACCACCGTTTACTGCAAGTAAGGTACCAGTAACTGCATTAGAATTTCCAAGTGGTACGGCGCCATATGTTGCTTCATTACCAACGGTACCCGAAGATAGAAGAACCTGGTTTGCTGTTGCTG
>Ga0315273_10003961_pt1 | contig 17985 bp, 14 predicted proteins | sample YL17G02_0_MG_FD_205753 | JGI IMG/M metagenome (GOLD analysis project Ga0315273, IMG submission 205753) | Sediment microbial communities from Yellowstone Lake, YNP, Wyoming, USA - YL17G02_0 | ecosystem: Environmental > Aquatic > Freshwater > Lake > Sediment | place: USA: Wyoming | collected...
GATGCCGTATCGCGAATCTCGAGCGACCAGGGGGCGCCCCACCGGATCCTTGGCCGATTGGTCGCCGACCTCGAGTACGGCGAGATCGGCGATAGCTCGGGCCAGGCAATGACGCAGACGCTGCGCGAGCTCCTGGTGGGGATCCACGCTGCAGGGGAGGCCGTCACGAAGGCGTACTTCTCGAGCCGAGCCCTCCCCGCCGGCGCCCTCGCCATGCAGGAGGCGCAGCAGCAGCAATGTGGCTGACGGTCGAACATGTGACACGGTTCTCCTACGACGGCTCGATCAACGAGGCGTACACGGAACTCCGACTCAAGCCGGCTCACCGCGACGGGCAGCGGTGCTCGTCGTTCGTGATCGCGACGGAGCCGCGCGGCGTGTCGGTCGCGGAATATCTCGACAGGTTCGGCAACGCCGTGCACCACTTCGACATTCTCGAATCGCATCAGACGCTGGGTGTCACCGCCCGCAGCGAGGTGTGGACACCCGACCAGTTCGAGGATGACGAAAAGGCACCGTCCCTGCTCGAGCGCTGGGACCTGCTGCGCCCGAGCCGGTATGTGCCGCTCGGCGGGGCGATCGCAGATCTTGCCGCGGAGGTCGAAGCTCCGGGGCCCTCGCTCGGGACTGCGCAGGCCATGATGGCAGCTGTCCGGGGTCGGATGACCTACGAGACCGGGTCGACACACGTGCGAACGGTGGCCGACGAGGCGCTCTCGGCGGGGCACGGCGTCTGCCAGGACTTCGCGCACGTCATGATCGGCGTGTGCCGGCTGCACGGGATCCCGTCGCGATACGTCAGCGGTTATCTGTTCGATCCGGGGGCGACAGGCGACGGCAACTCGGCGTCGCACGCGTGGGTCGACGTCTGGGTTCCCGACCGGGGCTGGGTGTCGCTCGACCCGACCCACGACCGGGAGCAGACGGCCCGCTATGTGCGGGTGGGCGTCGGACGCGACTACGCCGACGTGCCTCCGACCCGGGGTGTCTACAAGGGCAAGGCCCGGGAGGAGCTCGCGGTCGCAGTTCGGATTCGCGAGCCTTGACGCTTGTCTTGGTTCAACGCAAAGTCATGGGCGCACGACAGAGCTGATCTGCGCGACCAGCGCCGGCGTCTCGCGCGAGAGGGCGTCGATGGCCTCCGTGATCTGCCAACGGCTGCGGTCGGGGTCGTCGATCTGATTGGAGATCGCCCGGATCTCGACAGCGGGCACGCCGGCGAGCGCCGCGGCACGGAGAACCCCGAAGCCCTCCATGGCCTCGACGGCCACATCGCGACCGGTTCCACCGACGGCGGCGCTCGTCCCGATCGGCAGGATTCGAGCGCCGGGAATGACCTGCTGCGCTGCGGCGATGAGCCTGGGGTTGGCTGGGACGCGGTCGACGAGCAGGATGGCTGCCGAGAGGTCACAGTAGATCGCCTCGGCACCGATCACCAGGGACCCCACGTCAAGGTCACGACCCCCTGCGACACCGATGTGAAGCACAGCTCTCCAGTTGCCAAGCGCGAGTGCACGGGCGGTCGCCGCCGCGGCCTCTACCGGCCCGACGCCGCAGACGAGGCCGTCGCGACCATCGAGCTCACGCTCCGTCGCAGCGACGAGGAGGACGTCGAGCATCGGACGATCCTACGGGATCAGGACCTCTCCGACCTCAGCCTGTCTGAACCGAATCCCGTCACCGTCGACAACGGCCCGCACGGTGGCGCCGTCGATGAATCGTCCCTCGAGCAGTTCGAGCGCGAGCGGGTTCTCGACGAGCCGCTGGATCGCCCGCTTGAGCGGCCGCGCTCCGAATGCCGGATCCCAGCCCGCCTCGGTGATCAGCTCCACAGCCTCGTCCGACAGCTCGAGCATGATCTTCCGCTCCGCGAGCCGCCCACGCAGGCGCCCGAGCTGTAGCTGGACGATGATGCCGATCTGGTCGCGGGTCAGCGGCTCGAAGACGACGATCTCGTCTAGCCGATTCAAGAACTCCGGACGAAAGTGGTCGTGTAACTGCTCCTGCGAGCGGATGTTCGAGGTCATGATCACAACGGTGTTGCGGAAGTCGATCGTGCGCCCCTGGCCGTCTGTCAGCCGACCGTCGTCGAGCACCTGCAAGAGCACGTTGAAGACATCACTGTGTGCCTTCTCGATCTCGTCGAGCAGGATGACGCAGTAGGGGCGACGCCGAACGGCCTCGGTGAGCTGCCCTCCCTCGTCGTAGCCGACGTAGCCGGGTGGCGCCCCGACAAGACGCGACACGGTGTGTTTTTCCATGTACTCCGACATGTCGAGCCGGACGATCGCGCGCTCGTCGTCGAACATGAACTCGGCGAGGGCCTTCGCGAGCTCGGTCTTCCCCACTCCGGTCGGACCGAGGAACACGAATGAGCCGATCGGGCGGTTCGGATCCTGCAACCCCGAGCGGGCGCGACGGAGCGCGTTCGAGACAGCATCGATGGCCGCTTCCTGACCCACGACGCGTTGGTGCAATCGCGATTCCATCTGCACGAGCTTCTGCACCTCGCCCTCGAGGAGCCGATCGACCGGAATCTTCGTCCACGCCGCCACGACAGCCGCGATATCGTCCTCGTCGACCTCTTCCTTCACCATCGGCTCGACGCCCTCGACGGCCTCGCCGCGCTCGGCCAGCTCCTGCTCGAGCGCCGGCAGGAGGCCGTACCGGATCTCCGCCACACGCTGGAGATCTCCGTGGCGCTCCGCGCGCTCGGCCTCCATCCGCAGCTCGTCGATCTGCCTCGTGATCTCCTTGACCCGGTCGAGCACGTCCTTCTCTCCGGCCCAGCGCGCCGCGAGCTCGTCCCGGCGCGCCTTCGCCTCGGCGAGCTCACGTTCGACGGGCTCACGAACTCCGGGCGCCTCCTTGGCCATCGCGGCCAGCTCGATCTCGAGCTGAGTGACCCTGCGCTCGGCTTCGTCGAGCTCGACCGGTGACGAGTCGATCTCCATCCGCAGCCTCGAAGCGGCCTCGTCTACGAGGTCGATTGCCTTGTCCGGCAGGAAGCGATCGGCGATGTATCGCTCCGACATCATGGCGGCCGCCGTGAGAGCAGCGTCGCGGATGCGAACACCGTGGTGCGCCTCGTAGCGTTCCTTTAGCCCGCGCAGGATCGCGATCGTTTCGGCCACCGAGGGCTCACCGACAAGCACCGGTTGGAACCGCCTCTCGAGGGCCGGATCCTTCTCGATGTGCTTGCGGTATTCGTCGAGCGTCGTCGCACCGACCGCGCGCAGTTCGCCGCGCGCAAGCATCGGCTTCAGCAGGTTGCCGGCCGAGACGGCTCCCTCGGCAGCGCCGGCTCCGACGATCGTGTGCAGTTCGTCGATGAACAGGATGATCCCGCCCTCTGCCGCAGTGATCTCGGCAAGAACGGCCTTGAGGCGCTCCTCGAACTCACCGCGGTACTTCGCACCCGCGATCAGGGCGCCGACGTCGAGGGCCCAGACGCGCTTCCCCTTCAACCCTTCCGGCACGTCACCCGCCACGATGCGTTGAGCGAGCCCCTCGGCGATCGCGGTCTTGCCGACGCCCGGCTCACCGATCAGTACCGGGTTATTCTTCGTCCGGCGCGACAACACCTGGATCGTGCGGCGGATCTCCTCGTCGCGCCCGATCACCGGGTCGAGCTTCCCCGCCTCGGCCGCGGCGGTCAGGTCGCGGCCGAACTTCGTCAGCGCCTCGTAGGTGCCTTCGGGATCCTGGGTCGTCACCCGCTGGCCGCCCCGCACCTCCTTCAGCGCGCCGAGCAGAGCCTCGCGCGGGACGACCTCTAGCGCGAGTACGAGGTGCTCGACCGACACGAATTCGTCGTCGAGCTTCCGCGCCTCGTCGAAGGCGTCGTCGAGCGCCTTCCGGAAGGTGCCCCCTACCTGAGGTGCCGCGTTCGAACCGGAAACGGCCGGCAGGGCCCGCAGGCGCGCCTCGGCCTCGGCGAGGATCGAGCTCGGGTCTGCACCTGCGCGCTGAAGCAGCGTGCGCGGGAGCTCCTGCTCGAGCAGCGCCACCGCCAGGTGATCACGGGTCAGCTCGGGATTCCCGGCGCGACGCGCCAGCTCCTGGGCGCCGGCGACCGCCTCGCCGGACTTGATCGTCAGCTTGTTGAAATCCATCGTCTGCTCCTTCGGACTCTGTGTTGAATCAACACAAGGTCGTCTTCAACTGTTGGTGAAATGCCGGCTAGCGTCGCGTTCCTCGCGAGATTGTGCTGATTCAGCACAATGTCCCGTTCACCGGCGCGTTGCGGGTGGTTGCGGGCGGTAGAGGACGACCTCTCGCCTGTACTGCCTATGCGTCTCGTGGATCTCCGTTCGCAGGGCTGCCTCGAGCTGCTCCATCCGGGCCCGGAGCCGCCGGAGCTCGTCCTCGAGGCGCAGCACGTGCTCGACGCCCGCCAGGTTGAGTCCGAGCTTCGTGGTCAGCTGCTGGATCAGCCGCAGCCGCTCGACGTCCTGCTCGGAGTACAGCCGGGTACCTCCAGGCGTCCGTTCGGGCGTCACAAGGCCCTTCGCCTCGTAGGCGCGCAGCGTCTGTGGATGCATGCCGGCACGCTCGGCCGCAACAGAGATCATGTAGCTCGCGCGGCTGCTCATCAGCCAAACGCCCTGTCACGGGGCCGCTCGCGGAGCACCTTGTCGTACTCCTCGAGCGCCTCCCGCTCGGCCTTCGTCAGCTTCTGTGGCACCGTCACCTTGACGCGAGCGAGCAGGTCGCCCTTGCCACCGCCCTTCAGCTTCGGCGCACCACGGCCCTTGACGCGAAGCAGCTTGCCGCTCTCGGTCCCGGCCGGCACCTTCAGGTTGACCGGCCCCTCGGGAGTCGGGATCTCGACCGTGGCTCCAAGCGTCGCCTCGGGATACGTCACCGGCACGTCGAGCACGAGGTCTGCGTCGCGGCGTTCGTAGAGCGGTGACGGCTCGACGGCAACGACGACGAAGAGGTCGCCGGCAGGTCCGCCGTTCGTGCCCGGCTCACCCTTGCCCTTGAGCCGGACGCGGGTGCCGTCCTTCGCACCGGCCGGGATCTTGACGGCGTAGCGCTTCGTTACCCGCTCGCGACCCGCACCACGGCAGGTCTTGCACGGCTTTTCGACGATGACGCCGTTGCCACGGCACCGCCGGCAGGGTTGTGACAGCGCAAAGAGTCCGTGCGAGTCTGACACCGTTCCCGAGCCGCCGCATTGCGGGCAGGTGACCGGTGAGGTTCCGGGCTCCGCGCCCGTGCCGTGACAGGTGCGGCAGGCCGCATCGACCTCGACGGGAACGCGCACCTGGGCGCCGGCGAGGGCATCCTCGAACGACAGTCGCACGCGCGACTCGAGGTCGCCGCCACGCACCGGCTGCGGCCTTCCCCTCCGGCCGCCACCCCCGCGTCCGAACATCCCACCGAACTGGCCGAGCAGATCGGAGAGATCGACGTTCTCGTAGGCGAACCCGCCCGAACCGGTGCCGCCACCACCGCGGGGCCCGTTCGCGCCGAAGGTGTCGTATTGCTTGCGCTTCTCAGCATCCGACAGCGTGTCGTACGCGCCCTGGATCTCCTTGAACCGCTCCTCTGCTGCGGGGTCGCCCTGATTCGCATCGGGATGGTTCTCGCGCGCGAGCTTGCGATAGGCCTTCTTGATCTCGTCGTCGGTCGCCGTCTTCGGCACACCGAGTACTTCGTAGGGACCGCGGGCCACGGCTACTCAGCCACGATCACGCGGGCCGGCCGGAGAACGGAGTCGCCGAGCCGGTAGCCCCGCTGGACAACCTGCACGATCGAACCGGGCTCGACGCCCTCGGCGGGCTGGGCGAGCAGCGCTTCGTGGACGTGCGGGTCGAATGCACCCTCGGCGACGATCTCCTCCAGGCCTTCGGATGCCAGCGCCAATGCGAGCGCCGACCGGGTCATCTCGACACCGGCGATCACCTTGGCGACATCGTGATGCTCGGCCGCGTCGAGCGCACGCTCGAGATCGTCGAGCACGGGCAGGAGCTTCGCGACGAGCCGCTCAGTGGCGCGCGCGGCGAATGCCCGCTGATCGCGGAGAGCACGTTTGCGGTAGTTGTCGAAGTCGGCTGCGAGGCGCTGCAGGTCGGCCAGGTACTCGTCGCGCTGCGCCTCCGCCTCGGCCAGGGGGTCGGGAGCGGGTGAGGCTGAGGCCTCACCCTCAGTTGCCTCACCCCAGGGCTCCCTGACCTCGATGTGGAGCTCGTCGCTCACGCCTTCGTCGCAGTCTCGTCTTCTTCGATCACCTCGAAGTCGGCGTCCTCTACGACCTCGTCGGCGGCAGAGGCAGCGCCGTTCCCGGCACCACCCTCCTCGGCACCCCCTGACGCGGCGGCCTGCGCGTCGGCGTACAGAGCCTGCGCGAGCGGCTGGGCCGCCTCGTTCAGCGCCTGCGTCTTCTCGCGGATCGTCTCGAGGTCGCCGCTCTCGAGCACCTGCTTCAGCTCCATCACACGGCCCTCGAGCGTCGCCGCGTCGGATGCCTCGAGCTTGTCTCGGTGCTCTGCCAGCGACTTCTCAGTCTGGTAGGCGAGCGTCTCCGCCATGTTCTTCGCATCGGCGAGCTCGCGCAGCTTGTGCGCTTCCTCGGCGTGCGACTCGGCGTCCTGCACCATCCGCTGCACCTCGTCCTCCGACAGGCCCGAGCCGCCCTCGATCTTGATCTGCTGTTCGTTGCCGGTGCCGGTGTCCTTGGCAGCGACGTGGATGATCCCGTTCGCGTCGATGTCGAACGACACCTCGATCTGCGGCATCCCGCGCATCGCGGGCGCGATTCCGACGAGCTGGAACTTGCCGAGCGTCTTGTTGAAGCCCGCCATCTCTGACTCGCCCTGAAGCACGTGGATCTCGACCGACGGCTGGTTTTCCTCGGCCGTCGTGAAGGTCTCCGACTTACGCGTGGGAATAGTCGTGTTGCGCTCGATCAGCTTCGTCATCACGCCGCCCTTGGTCTCGATCCCGAGCGACAGCGGGGTGACGTCCAGCAGGAGCACGTCCTTGACCTCGCCCTTGAGCACGCCACCCTGGATCGCGGCGCCGACCGCGACGACCTCATCCGGATTGACGCCCTTGTGCGGCTCCTTGCCGAGCAGCTCGGTGACCTTCTCCTGCACGGCCGGCATGCGGGTCATCCCGCCGACGAGCACGACGTGGTCGATGCCCGAGGCATCGAGACCCGCGTCCACGAGGGCCTGCTTGGTCGGGCCGACCGTGCGCGCAAGCAACGCGCCGGTCAGCTCGGTCAGCTTTGCCCGCGTCAGCTGGAGGTCGAGGTGCTTCGGCCCCTCGGCCGTCGCCGTGATGAACGGCAGGTTGATCTGGGTCGTCATCGTCGAGCTCAGCTCGATCTTCGCCTTCTCGGCCGCCTCGTAGAGACGCTGCAGCGCCATCTTGTCGGAGCTGAGGTCGATGCCCTGGTCCTTCTTGAACTCGGCCGCCATCCAGTCGACGATCGCCTTGTCGAAGTTGTCGCCGCCGAGGTGGTTGTCACCGTTCGTCGACTTCACCTCGAAGACGCCGTCGCCGAGCTCGAGCACCGACACGTCGAACGTGCCGCCGCCGAGGTCGAAAACGAGGATCGTCTGGTCGGCGCCTTCCTTGTCGAGGCCGTAGGCGAGCGCGGCCGCTGTGGGCTCGTTGATGATGCGGACGATGTTGAGGCCGGCGATCTTGCCGGCGTCCTTCGTCGCCTCGCGCTGCGCGTTGTTGAAGTACGCGGGCACGGTCACGACGACGTCGGTGATCGGCTCGCCGAGGAACGCCTCGGCGTCCGTCTTCAGCTTCTGCAGGATCATGGCGCTGATCTCCGGCGGTGCGTACTGCTTGCCGTCGGCGTCGACGCGAGCGTCGCCGTTCTCGCCCTGGACGACGGTGTACGGCACGATCGTCATCTCCTCGGAGACCTCTTCCCACTTGCGTCCCACGAAGCGCTTGATCGAGAAGATCGTGTTCTCTGGATTCGTCACCTGCTGGCGCCGCGCGGGCGCCCCGACGAGCCGCTGGCCATCCTTCGCGAATGCGACGACGGACGGCGTCGTGCGACCGCCCTCGGCGTTCGGGATCACGGTGGGCTCGCCGCCCTCGAGCACGGCCATGCAACTATTTGTCGTGCCGAGATCGATTCCAATTGTCTTTGCCATCTGGTTGACGTCCTTCCGATTGACTTGAGTCTGAGTGACTGAGATAAATCTGAGTCAGATCATATCAGATCACTGAGAGTTCTCGCGAGCTAGCGGGAAATACCAATCAGGACTCCGCCGGCCACGACGAGGAGTGCGCCCCCGACGAGGCGACGTCCGACTCCCTCCGTCTGCCGCAGGAACAGAGCCGACAGCCCAACCCCCCACAGCGACTCGGTCGCCACGAGCGGGGCGACGATGCTGAGGCGACCGCGGAAGAACGCCTCGTAGAGCGACACGTAGGACAACCCGAACATCAGCCCGGCCGGCAGGAAGAACGGCAGCGACCGAACACTAGGTCGCCGCCGGCTGACGATCAGCGCGACGAGGATCGTGACGGCGCCCGCGAGAAGAGTTGCGCTGATCGCCAGTTCGGGGGCCACGTCCGTGTCGACCGCCTGCCAGCGGACGAGTGTGTCGCGGAAGGCGAAGACGAGCGCCGCGGCCAGCGCGAACACGAGACCGATCGTCCTCACGTGATCGGGCCGGCCGCTCTCGCTCGCCAGCAGCACGCCGCCGCTGACGATCAGGACGGCGCCGAGGGCGATGCCCGCGACGAGCGGTTCGCCGAGCAGGACGGTGGCGAACGTCACCGCGAAGAGTGGAGCCATCCCCACGGTCGCCGAGGCGCGTGACGGCCCGGCGTCGCGGATCGCGAGAATGAACAGGACCTGCGAGACGCCCGGGCCGAGGATCCCGGCGAGCGCGAACGGCCAGACCGCAGCGACGTTCCAGTCTCCCACGATTGCGGCCGCAACGAGTGCAACGCCGAGTGCGGGCACGACGGTGAAGAAGGCGCCGACGAGCGGGTCGTCACCACGGGCGATCGCGGGGCGGAGCGCCACCGTCATCCCTCCGAAGAGCGCCGCCGAGAAGAGCGCGAGGACGACGGCGTCCATCAGCGGGGCTCAGGCCGCCGGACGAGACGGCGCAGCGTCGCCGCCGCAACCGGCTCGGCGAACAGGATCCCGGCGAGCATCACGCCGCAGCCCGCCCAGCCCACGAAGCCGAGCCGCTCCGACAGGAGCAGAACACCGAACAGCGCGGCGAAGGGAGCCTCGAGCGTGAACACAAGAGCTGCGCGAGCAGCAGTGGCACGAGACTGCACCCACGTGGCGACCAGATATCCGAGCGCGCCCGCGAACACGCCGGTGACGACGAGCGCGTACCAGACGGAACCGTCGTGTGGCAGCGAGAGCTCCCCACGGGACAGCGCGATCAGGGTGAAGCCGACACACGAGACAGCCATCTGCAGGAACGTGAGCGCGCGCGCGTCGTAGCGGGGGGCAAACCGCTCCATGGCGACGATCTGGAACGACTGGACGACGGCGTTGCCGAGCACGAGCGCGTTGCCGACGGCCGACCCGCCCGGCACGCCGTTCAGCAACAACAACCCGGCGACAGCGAGGGCCACTCCGACCCAGGCGGCAGCAGCGACCGGCGTGCGGAAGAGCGCGAGTGCGAGTAACGGTGTCAGGACGACGTACAACCCGGTGATGAAGCCCGTGCTCGACACCGTCGTCAGCTCGAGCCCGGCGGTCTGCAGGCCGTAGGCGGTTGCGAGCAGCACGCCGGCACCGGCACCGGCGGCAAGCCCGCGACGCGGGAGCACGCAGAGCGAGCGCCAGGCGAACGGAGCGAGCACGACAGTGGAGATCCCAAATCGCACGGCAAGGAACGCGAACAACGGATAGATCGCCACCGCCTCCTGCACCGGAACGAACGTGTAGCCCCAGATCGCGGTCACGCCGACGAGTGCGATCATGGGTGGGAGGCGCAGCCGGACCATCAGCGCAGGCTACTGGCGGATCGTGGTGGGATGAGGCTTGACCCTGGATCTCCGAGAGAGGGGTACGCTGAGCGATGAGATGGGCACGACCACGAGGACACTCGACACGCTGGGCAGGCCCGTCCGCGACCTGCGGATCTCGGTCACAGACCGGTGCAACTTCCGCTGCGTCTACTGCATGCCGAAGGAAGTGTTCGGACGCGGCTACCGGTTCGTAGACCGCAAGGAGCTGCTCTCGTTCGAGGAGATCGAACGACTCGCCCGCGTCTTCGTCGCGCATGGGGTGGAGAAGATCCGAATCACGGGTGGCGAGCCGCTGCTGCGGCGCGACCTCGATGTGCTCGTCGGCCGACTCGTCGGCCTCGGTGACCTCGATGTGGCACTGACGACGAACGGCGCGCTTCTGCCCCAGAAGGCCGAGGCGCTCGTTACGGCCGGGCTCCAGCGGGTCACGGTGAGCCTCGATTCACTCGACGACGCAACGTTCCGTACCATGAACGACGTCGGGTTCCCCGTCAGCCGCGTGCTCGACGGGATCGCCGCGGCCGCCGCAGCCGGCCTGAGAGTCAAGGTGAACGCCGTCGTAAAGCGCGGTGTCAACGACGACCAACTCGTCGCGCTCGCCCGCCACTTTCGCGGCAGCGGTCACATCCTGCGCTTCATCGAGTACATGGATGTCGGGGCGACGAACGGCTGGCGCCTGGACGACGTTGTCCCGGCCGCCGAGATCGTGGCCCGGATCGGCGCGGAACTGCCGCTCGAGCCGGCGGAGGAGAACTACCGCGGCGAGGTCGCGCGCCGGTGGCGTTACCGCGACGGGAGCGGCGAGATCGGCGTCATCGCGTCCGTCACGCAGCCGTTCTGCGGCGATTGCACCCGCTCGCGCATCTCGGCCGAGGGGCGCCTCTACACGTGCCTGTTCGCAACGACCGGGCACGACCTCCGGGCACTCGTGCGCGGCGGAGCCGACGACGTCGAGCTGCACGAAACGATCGGCCGCGTCTGGGGCCGGCGCACCGACCGCTACTCGGAGGACCGCTCGTCTCGGACGGCTGAGCTGCCGCGCGTCGAGATGTCCTACATCGGCGGCTGAGGCCCCCCAAGGGGGTGCGGGAAGTCCGAAAACGACCTCCGCGCCCGCCCCGATGCACCACGCCGGCGGAGAGTAGATTCTCGGTGCATGGCCGCCCGCACCACGATCGACGGTAACGAGGCCGCGGCCTGGGTCGCCTATCGCGCCAGCGAGGTGATCGCGATCTACCCGATCACACCTGCGTCGCCGATGGGTGAGCTGTCGGATGCCTGGTCAGCCGCGGGAATCCCGAACGCGTGGGGCGCGATTCCGCAGGTGATCGAGATGCAGAGCGAGGGTGGCGCCGCCGGCGCCGTCCACGGTGCGCTGCAGGCCGGGGCGCTCGCCACGACCTTCACCTCGTCGCAGGGCCTGCTGCTGATGCTGCCGAACATGTTCAAGATCGCGGGCGAGCTCACGCCGGCCGTGATCCACGTCGCCGCGCGCGCTCTCGCGACCCACGCGCTCTCGATCTTCGGCGACCACTCCGACGTGATGGCGGCCCGATCGACGGGCTTCGCTCTGCTCTGCTCGTCGTCGGTGCAGGAGGCCCAGGATCTTGCCGTCGTCGCTCACGCTGCGACGCTCGAGGCGCGGATTCCGTTCCTCCACTTCTTCGACGGCTTCCGCACCTCGCACGAACTCAACACCGTCGAGCGGCTGGACGAAGACGACCTACGGGCGCTGCTCGACGAGGCGCTCGTCACCGCCCACCGCGACCGATCGCTGTCACCCGACCACCCGGTGCTGCGGGGCACCGCCCAGAACCCCGACGTGTTCTTCCAGGCCCGCGAGGCGGCCAACCCCTACTACGACGCGCTGCCGGGCATCGTGCAGCAGCACATGGACGCACTGGCGGGAAGGACGGGGCGCCACTATCGCCTGTTCGACTACGCGGGGGCGCCCGACGCCGAGCGTGTCATCGTCATGATGGGGTCCGGCAGCACCGCAGCCTCCGAAGCCGTCGAGGCGCTCGTCGCTCAGGGGGAAAAGGTTGGCGTGCTCGCGGTGAGGCTGTATCGCCCCTTTGCCGCGAATGCGTTCGTGGCGGCGCTCCCGGCCACAGCACAGCACGTAGCGGTTCTCGACCGCTGCAAGGAGCCGGGCTCGCTCGGCGAGCCACTCTTCCAGGACGTCGTCACGGCACTCGTCGAGCGGGATGGCACGATGCCTCGCGTCACGGGCGGGCGCTACGGCCTCGCCTCGAAGGAGTTCACGCCCGCGATGGCGGCCGCCGTTCTCGCACACCTCGCCGAGCCGGAGCCGCGCCGCCGGTTCACCGTCGGGATCGTCGACGACGTCTCGCGGCTCTCGCTGCCTGTCGACGGCTCGTTCTCGACCGAGCCCGACGACGTCGTCCGCGCGGTCTTCTACGGCCTCGGTGCCGACGGCACGGTGGGCGCGAACAGGAACGCGATCGCGATCATCGGCGAGCACGCGGGCGGTCACGCGCAGGGCTACTTCGTCTACGACTCGAAGAAGTCGGGCTCGGTCACCGTGTCGCACCTGCGCTTCGGGCCACATCCGATCGGATCCTCGTACCTCATCGACCGCGCGGACTTCGTCGCCTGCCACCAGTTCGGCCTGCTCGACAAGATCGATGTGCTCGACGTCGCCGGCGAGGGCGCGACCTTCCTACTCAACGCGCCCTACGGATCGGACGAGGTCTGGGAGCACCTGCCGGCGGGCGTCCAGGAGCAGATCGTGGCGAAGCGACTCCGGCTCTTCGTCGTTGACGCCACGCGCGTCGCGCAGGAGGCGGGGATGGGTCGCCGGGTGAACACCGTTCTGCAAACGTGCTTCTTCGCCCTCTCGGGCGTACTGCCGCTCGACCGGGCGATCGTCGCGATCAAGGACGCGATCCGACGCACGTACGGCAAGCGCGGCCAGGCGGTACTCGACCGCAACGAGGCCGCGGTCGACTCGGCGCTCGACGGGCTCCGCGAGGTCGTGGTGCCGGCCGGCTTCACCGCGGTCGCGACCGTCGCTCCGCCCGTCGCGGACGTGCCCGACGTCGTCGCCCGGGTCACGGCGGCGATGCTCGCCGGTCGCGGCGACACCCTCCCTGTCAGCGCGCTGCCGGTAGACGGCACCTTTCCCGTCGGAACGGCGCGCTACGAGAAGCGCTCGATAGCAGACGAGATCCCGATCTGGGACTCGTCCATCTGCATCGACTGTGCCAAGTGCGCAATCGTGTGCCCGCATGCAGCGATCCGGATGAAGGTGTTTCCGGCCGAGGAGCTCGCAGGTGCGCCCGAGGGCTTCCCGGCAAAGGACTGGCGCGACCGGCACCTGCCCGGGATGCTGATGACGATCCAGGTCGCCCCCGACGATTGCACCGGCTGCGGCATCTGCGTCGAGATCTGCCCGGCGCATGCCAAAGAGGCCGTGGGGCACCGGTCGATCAATCTCGAGCCGAAGCGCAATCACCTCGAGGTCGAGCGCGAGCGGTTCGACTTCTTCCTCTCCATCCCGGAGATCGACCGGACGCTCGTCGAGCCGGCGACGGTGAAGGGATCGCAGATGCTCGAGCCACTGTTCGAGTTCTCGGGCGCGTGCGAGGGCTGCGGCGAGACGCCGTATCTGAAGGTGCTCACCCAGCTGTTCGGCGACCGAATGATGGTGGCCAACGCGACCGGGTGCTCGTCGATCTACGGCGGCAATCTGCCGACGACACCGTGGAGTGCGAACCGCGACGGACGGGGCCCGGCCTGGTCGAACTCGTTGTTCGAGGACAACGCGGAGTTCGGTCTCGGCATGCGGCTGGCCCTCGACGCTCAGGCGCGGCAGGCACATGCGCTCGCGGCCGAGCTCGCACCCGACCTGGCCGAGGCCCTGGTAGCGGCCGACCCGCACACCGAAACCGGCATCGCCGAGCAGCGACGCCTCGTCACCGAGGTGCGCGATCGCATCGCGGAGATCGACCGACCGGAGGCGCGCAGGCTCGCCGCCCTCACAGGAGCGCTCGTTCGCAAGAGCGTGTGGATCGTGGGCGGCGACGGCTGGGCGTACGACATCGGCTTCGGCGGCCTCGACCACGTGCTTGCCTCGGGCCGCGACGTCAACGTGCTCGTGCTCGACACCGAGGTCTACTCGAACACCGGCGGTCAGGCGTCGAAGTCAACGCCGCGCGGGGCGGTCGCGAAGTTCGCCGCGGGCGGCAAGCAGACTGGCAAGAAGGATCTCGGCATGCTTGCGACCGCCTACGGGAACGTCTACGTGGCGCACATCGCGCTCGGTGCCGACAACCCGCAGACCGTCAAGGCGCTCGCCGAGGCCGATGCGTGGGAGGGGCCGTCACTCGTGATTGCGTACAGCCACTGCATCGCGCATGGCATCGACATGGTGAAGGGCATGCGCCAGCAGAAGCTCGCCGTCGACACGGGTTACTGGCCTCTGTGGCGGTACGACCCGCGCCACGCCGGCCCCGGCCAACACCCGCTTCATCTCGACTCCGGCCGGGCGAAGCTGCCGCTGACCGAGTTCATGGCGAACGAGGCGCGCTTCTCGATGCTCCGCCGCTCCCGGCCCGAAGAGGCGGAGCGGCTCGGAGTACTCGCACAGCACGACGTCGACGAACGCCGGCTCGTCTACGAGCAACTCGCCGAGATCGAGCACGAGCACGAAGACCCCGCTACGAACGAGGAGGCAGAATGAGCCCTGACCTGCACAGCACCTACCTGGGGCTGAAGCTCAAGAGCCCGCTCGTCGCATCCGCATCGCCGCTGACCGGCAACCTCGACTCGCTGCGCGCGCTCGAGGAGGCCGGCGCGGCGGCCGTCGTGCTGCCGTCACTGTTCAAGGAGCAGATCGAGCACGACGAGACGACCGTCGATGTCGTGCTCGAGCGCGGCGCGCAGAGCTTTGGCGAGGCGCTCACCTACTTCCCGGAGATGGACGACTACAACACGGGCCCGGGGGCGTACATCGAGCACGTCGCCGCCGCCAAGGAGGCGCTTTCGATTCCCGTGATCGCGTCGATCAACGGCGTCACCCCGGGCGGGTGGGTCAGGTACGCCGAACTGCTGCAGCAGGCGGGTGCCGACGCAATCGAGCTGAACGTCTACGCCATCGAGACCGATCAGTACGCCTCGGCCGCGAGCGTCGAGGATCGGACGCTCAGGCTCGTCAGCAAGGTGCACGGCGCACTCACCGTGCCGCTCGCAGTCAAGGTCGGGCCGTACTACACCGCGTTCGCGAACACCGCGTCACGCCTCGCCGACGCCGGCGCGGCCGGCCTCGTCCTCTTCAACCGCTTCCTGCAGCCGGACATCGACCTCGAGACGATGACGGTGAAGCCCGAGCTGCACCTCTCCCGCAATGAGGAGATGCGCCTGCCTCTCCGCTGGATCGCGATTCTCCGAGGCCGTGTCGCCGCCAGCCTTGCCGCCACGAGTGGTGTTCAGTCGAGTGACGACGTGATCAAGCTGCTGCTCGCCGGCGCCGACGCCGTGATGCTCGCGTCGGCCCTACTGCGCCAGGGGCCGGCCCTGCTGCAGGAGCTCACCGAGGGGCTATCGGCGTGGATGGTAGAGCGCGACTACAGCTCGGTCGAGCAGCTGAAGGGCAGCATGAGCCAGGAGACGTGCGGCGATCCCCGTGCGTTCGAGCGCTCCCAGTATGTCCGCGCGATCGTCGACTACCAGGTGCCGCACGGCGGGGCCGGGTAGTCGTCCGAGGCAGTTAGACTGTAGGTGAAGTGACGAGCTATACCCAAACGGTGAGCCGCCGGCTGCCGCGCGGCTGGATGCATCTAGCAGCCCAATTCGCCTTCTGGTTGGGCTTCTACGTCGTGTATCAGCTCGTCCGCGGCGTCGCGAATCGTGATGTCGGGGCGGCGTTCTGGAACGGGCTCCATGTGATCCAGATCGAGGAATGGACGGGCACGCTGTTCGAGCCCACGCTCCAGCGGGTCGTCGACTCCTCGGAGCTCCTGATCAAGGCGACGACGTACACCTACTGGCTCTCCCAGTTCGCAGTCGTCGGGCTCACTCTCCTCTGGGTCTACTTCAAACACCACGACCGTTTTTCGGGCTTCCGCAACTGGCTGATCGCGGCGAACCTGGTCGGTCTCGTCTGTTACATCTTGATCCCGACTGCGCCGCCGCGGATGTTCCCGGAATGGGGCTTCGTCGACACGTTGGCGCAGTATTCCGGCGTCAACCACGAGTCGGGGCTCATCGCCCACACGGCCAACCCCTACGCAGCGATGCCGAGCCTCCACTCGATGGATGCAGTTATCGTCGGCGTCGTCATGTTCGGAGTCTGCCGGAGCTGGCCCGCACGCGTGCTCTGGGTGCTGTGGCCGGCCTGGGTCTGGTTCTCGGTCATGGGGACCGGGAACCACTACTGGCTGGACGTCCTCGCCGGCGTTGCGCTCGCCGTGGTGGCAGGCGTCGTCCTGTTCCGGCGCACTCTGTTCTCGCGCTGGCGCCCGGTCGCGACTTCGTGAGCGACGGCTCAGGCGCAGAGCCGCGCGTCAGCGAGCTCGACAGGGTCAAACAGGAATACACTCAGGCCGCCCGGCAGATCCTCCAGCGCTCCATGAAGGGCGTCGCGAAGACAAAACTGACGCCTGACATGCTGACCATGGTGGGCGTCACGCTCTGCCTTGCCGGCGCGGTGCTCGTCGGGTTCGAAGAGCACAACCCTAAGCTCTACTTCTGGGTCGGCGGCATCCTCTTCATCGTTGGCTCCGTCGCCGACATTCTCGACGGCGCCCTCGCCCGCGCCGCGAGCAAGGGCACGGTGTTCGGCGCATTCCTCGATTCGACCTTCGACCGGCTCGGCGAGGCCGCGATGCTCGCGGCGATCGGGCTCGTATTCGCGCGCGAGGGGAACGACATCGCGCTCGTCGCCGCGTTCGCCGCCGTGATCGGATCGTTCCTCGTCTCGTACACGCGCGCCAAAGCAGAGGCGCTCGGCCTGCGGGGAGACGTCGGCTTCGGCTCGCGCGTCGAGCGCGTGGTGCTGATCTCCGTTGGGCTTGCCCTCGCGCCGTGGGGCTGGCTGCAGTGGCCGATCTACCTCCTCGCCGCGATGGCCTGGCTCACCGTGTTTCAGCGAATCCTGTTCGTGCGCAGGCAGTTGCGCGAGATCGCGTCGGAAGCGCTGTAGGAATCCGACGGGAGCTACGGCGCGCCGGCACTCGAATGGGGCCACCGGGGCCACTAGCGCCGACAGGCCCGCGGGCGGCCCCTTCAGGATCACGCGAAGCGTGTAGGCAGAATGGCTGGAGGATGCTGCGATATGCTCTTCCATCGCAGCATCCTCCAGCTATACTGCTAGCACTTTGACTGCTATCACTTCACAGAGAAAGGGCGTCCTGGTACGGACGCCCTACTCCCTGAAGGCGGCTCTCGTTCGTGAGACAGCTCGGCGAGGTGCCAGCCTGAACGACGTCGCTGTCGGGATTCTCGCCGACGCATTCGGCGTCGGCTACGTACCGACGAACCGCAGGAGCCCGCTGCCGGGCTCGAGCCCCGTCGTGCTCCTCCGCATGCCGGAGGAGCTCAAAATCGTGATCCAGGCCGAGGCGTTCCGCCTCGGCTCGAACACGAACGATGTCATCCTCGCCGCGCTCTCCGATGAGCTCGGCGTCCCTTTCGAATCGAACCGCAGCCGGTCCGTCCCCTTCGGGGGCGGCCGCGGAAAGGACATACCCATGGCCGGAACCAACGGCTCAGCGAACGGCACCTCGCGCCAGAAGGACAAGGTACGCGTCGCCATCATCGGCGTCGGCAACTGCGCGAACTCCCTCCTCCAGGGCGTCGAGTACTACAAGGACGCCGACCGGGACGCCTTCGTCCCGGGGCTCATGCACGTCGACCTCGGCGGCTACCACATCTCGGACATCGAGTTCACGGCCGCCTTCGACGTCGTCAAGGGCAAGGTCGGTGAGGATCTCGCCGATGCGATGTGGGCGCATCCCAACAACACGATCAAGTTCGCGA
>Ga0315273_10003962_pt1 | contig 17980 bp, 15 predicted proteins | sample YL17G02_0_MG_FD_205753 | JGI IMG/M metagenome (GOLD analysis project Ga0315273, IMG submission 205753) | Sediment microbial communities from Yellowstone Lake, YNP, Wyoming, USA - YL17G02_0 | ecosystem: Environmental > Aquatic > Freshwater > Lake > Sediment | place: USA: Wyoming | collected...
GGCTTCGAAGCATTCGAGGACGCGCGGATGAAATTCGACGTCCGCTATTACCTCGTCGCGATCCTGTTCATCCTGTTCGATCTCGAGATCGCGTTCCTCTTTCCATGGGCGGTCGTGCTGCCCGAGATCGGCTTCTTCGGCTTCGCGGCGATGATGGTCTTTCTCGCCGTGCTGGTCGTCGGGTTCGTCTACGAGTGGAAGAAGGGCGCGCTCGAATGGGATTAGCGGGAAGGATTTGCCATGGCCATTGAAGGCGTACTCGAAAAGGGCTTCGTCACCACGTCGCTCGACAGCGTCATCAACTGGTGCCGCAACGGCTCGATGTGGCCGATGTCGTTCGGCCTCGCCTGCTGCGCGGTGGAGATGATGCACGCCGGCGCGTCGCGCTATGACCTCGACCGCTTCGGCGTCGTCTTCCGGCCGAGCCCGCGGCAGTCCGATGTGATGATCGTCGCCGGCACGCTTTGCAACAAGATGGCGCCGGCGCTGCGCAAGGTCTACGACCAGATGGCCGAGCCGCGCTGGGTGATCTCGATGGGTTCCTGCGCGAATGGCGGCGGCTACTACCATTATTCGTATTCGGTCGTGCGTGGCTGCGACCGTATCGTTCCGGTGGACATTTACGTTCCCGGTTGCCCGCCGACGGCGGAGGCGCTGCTGTACGGCATCCTTCAGCTTCAAAACAAGATCTGGCGCACCAACACGATCGCGCGTTGATGGCCACGAACACCGATGCCCTGGCCGCGGCACTCGCGGCCGCGATGGGCGACACGCTGAAAGACGTCAGCGTCGCGCTGGGCGAAGTCACCGCGGTCATTCCGCACGATCGTCTGCGGGACGCGCTGCGCGTGCTTCGCGACCGGCCGGAGTTGCGCTTCGAGATCCTCGCCGACCTGTGCGGCGTCGACTATTCGACGTATGGCGGCGAAGGGCGCGACGGGCCGCGGTTCGCGGTCGTCTATCATCTGCTTTCGCTCGCGCACAACTGGCGTTTGCGTGTGCGCTGTTTCGCCCCTGACGATGAGCTCCCGGTGGTCGAGAGCGCCGTCGACCTGTGGCCATGCGCCAACTGGTTCGAGCGCGAGGCGTTCGACCTCTTCGGGATCATGTTTCCCGGGCACCCCGACCTGCGCCGGATCCTCACCGATTACGGCTTCGTCGGACATCCGTTCCGCAAGGATTTTCCGATCTCGGGTCACGTCGAGATGCGGTACGACCCGGAGCAGGGCCGCGTGGTCTATCAGCCGGTGACGATCGAGCCGCGCGAGGTGACCCCGCGGATCATCCGCGAGGACACCTACGCGATTGGCAGGTGAGATGAACGACCCCCACGCTCACGATGTTCGCTGCCCCCCGAGGGGGCGCACAGTGCGCTTCGGGCGGCCGTGCGCGCACTGACTGCTGCCCGTTGCCGCTGCCATGGCTGAAATTCGCAACTACACGATGAACTTCGGGCCTCAGCACCCGGCCGCGCACGGCGTGCTGCGGCTGGTGCTGGAGCTCGACGGGGAGGTCATCGAGCGCGCGGACCCGCACATCGGGCTCCTGCACCGGGCGACGGAAAAGCTCGCCGAGCACAAGACCTACCTGCAGGCGCTGCCGTACATGGACCGGTTGGACTACGTGTCCATGATGTGCAACGAACACGCGTATTGCCTCGCGATCGAGCGGCTGCTCGGAATCGAGGTCCCGCTTCGCGCGCAATACATCCGCGTGATGTTCGACGAAATCACACGGATCCTCAACCATCTGCTGTGGATAGGCTCGCATTCGCTCGACGTCGGCGGCATGACGACGTTTCTCTACGCATTTCGCGAGCGCGAGGACCTGTTCGACGTCTACGAGGCGGTGTCCGGCGCGCGCATGCACGCGGCGTACTATCGTCCCGGCGGCGTCTACCGCGACCTGCCGGAACGAATGCCCCGATACGAGGCGCAACACACGCGCAGCGCGCGGGTGATGAAGGAGATGAACGACAACCGGCAGGGGACACTGCTCGACTTCATCGACGATTTCACGCGACGGTTCCCCGGCTGTGTCGACGACTACGAGACGCTGCTCACCGAGAACCGGATCTGGAAGCAACGCACCGTCGGGATCGGCGTTGTCTCGGCGGAGCGTGCGCTGGCGCTGGGCTTCACCGGACCGATGTTGCGCGGATCCGGCGTTCCGTGGGATCTGCGCAGGAAGCAGCCTTACGAGGTCTACGACAGGATGGAGTTCGACATTCCTGTCGGCACCCACGGCGACTGCTACGACCGTTACCTCGTTCGCGTCGAGGAGATGCGGCAGTCGAACCGCATCATCAGGCAATGCGTCGCCTGGCTGCGCGCGAACCCGGGACCGGTGATCATCGACAATCACAAGGTGGCACCGCCATCGCGCGAAGGGATGAAGCTCAGCATGGAGGAGCTCATCCATCACTTCAAGCTTTTCACCGAGGGCATGCATGTGCCGCCGGGCGAGGCGTACGCCGCGATCGAGCACCCGAAAGGCGAATTCGGCGTCTACATCATCTCCGACGGCGCGAACAAGCCGTACCGCGTCAAACTCCGCGCGCCGGGCTTCGTTCACCTCTCGGCACTGGACGAGATGTCGCGCGGGCACATGATCGCCGATGCCGTCGCGATCATCGGCTCGCTGGACATCGTGTTCGGCGAGATCGACCGATGACGCTTCCGACCATGCTGACGACCGATGCCCTCAGGAAGATCGACGGCGAGATCGCCAAGTATCCGTCCGACCAGAAACAGTCGGCGGTGATGGCGGCGCTTGCGATCGCGCAGGACGAAAAGGGCTGGCTCGCGCCGGAGACGATGGACTTCGTGGCGAACTATCTCGGCATGCCGCCGGTCGCCGTGTACGAGGTTGCGTCGTTTTACGCGATGTACAACCGGCAGCCGGTCGGGACGTACAAGATCACGATCTGCACGAATCTTCCCTGCGCGCTGCAGGACGCGGTGCGAGCCGCCGAATACCTGAAGGCGAAACTCGGCATCGGCTTCGGCGAGACGACGGAAGACGGTCTCGTGACGCTGCAGGAAGGCGAGTGCTTTGGCGCCTGCGGCGACGCGCCCGTGCTTCTCGTCAACAACAAGCGCATGTGCGGCACGATGCACCCGGATAAACTCGACGCGCTGATCGCCGAGTTGCGGGCATCGGCCGCAGGCGCCCACGGATGATGAACGCTGCTCCCGATTTCCTCGACTACGGCTCCGACGCGATCATCATGGCGGGCCTCACCGGCACGAACTGGCGGCTGGCGGACTATGTCGCGCGCGGCGGCTACGAGGCGCTGAAGAAGATCCTCGCCGGGAAGATTCCGCCGGCGGCCGTGATCGCCGAAGTCAAGAAGTCGGCGTTGCGCGGGCGCGGCGGCGCGGGTTTCCCGACGGGCCTCAAATGGAGTTTCATGCCGCAGCAGTATCACGGCGACAAGTATCTCGTCTGCAATTCCGACGAGGGCGAGCCGGGCACGTTCAAGGATCGCGATCTCCTTCGCTACAACCCGCACGCGCTGATCGAGGGCATGGCGATTGCCGCGTATGCGATGGGCTGCGGGCGAGGCTACAACTACGTTCACGGCGAAATCTGGGAGGCCTACGAGCGCTGCGAGGAAGCGGTCGCCGAGGCTCGTGCCGCGGGGTTCCTCGGAGATGGAATACTGGGCTCGGATTTCAGCTTTCACCTCTGCAACCATCACGGTTATGGCGCGTACATCTGCGGCGAGGAGACGGCGCTGCTCGAGTCGCTGGAGGGCAAGAAAGGCCAGCCGCGCTTCAAGCCGCCATTTCCCGCAAGCTACGGTCTCTACGGCAAGCCGACGACGATCAACAATACCGAGACGTTCGCGGCGGTGCCATGGATCATCCGGAACGGCGGCGAGGCGTTCCTGAATCTTGGCCGCCCCAACAATGGCGGCACGAAAATCTTCTCGGTCTCGGGGGACGTCGCGCGGCCCGGCAACTACGAGGTCCGGCTGGGGACACCGTTCGCGCAGCTCCTCGAGATGGCGGGCGGAATGCGCGGCGGCCGCCGGCTGAAGGCCTGCATTCCCGGCGGCTCGTCGATGCCGGTGCTGCCCGGCGACGTGATGATGGTCACCGACATGGACTACGACTCGATCGCCAGGGCCGGCTCCATGCTGGGTTCAGGTGCGGTGATCCTGATGGACGACACGCGCTGCATGGTGAAGTCGTTGTTGCGGCTGTCGTACTTCTATTTCGAGGAATCCTGCGGCCAGTGCACGCCCTGCCGCGAGGGCACGGGCTGGCTGTGGCGCGTGGTCGACCGGATCGAGCACGGAAAGGGCCGCAACGAGGACCTGGACCTGCTCCTTTCCGTGTCCGACAACATCGCCGGGCGCACGATCTGCGCGCTGGGCGATGCCGCGGCGCTCCCCGTCAAGAGCTTCATCGCCCATTTCCGCGACGAGTTTCAGCACCACATAGACCACAAGCGGTGCCTGGTGCCGACCTACGTTTGACATGAACTCCCCCCGTAACTCGCTTTGTGCGATAAAACCGCATCCCGCTCCGCGGGACCAGCCTTCGGCGGTCCTGCGGCCTTCGGCCTTGTGCTCGTCTCCCCCCAGGGGGCACGGCGACCTCGGGGCGGCCCTTCGGACGCCGGGGCGCGCTCGAGTACCGTCATGCTGAACCTCGAAGTCGACGGCAGGAAGGTGCAAGTGGCGCCCGGCAGCACGGTGATGGACGCCGCGTGCGCGCTCGACATCTACGTGCCGCACTTCTGCTATCACAAGAAGCTGTCGATCGCCGCCAACTGCCGGATGTGCCTGGTGCAGGTAGAGAAGGCGCCCAAACCGCTGCCCGCGTGCGCGACGCCCGCGACGGAGGGCATGAAGGTCTGGACGCAGTCCGAGCTGGCGAAGAAGGCGCAGCAGGGCGTGATGGAGTTCCTGCTCATCAACCACCCGCTCGATTGTCCGATCTGCGACCAGGGCGGCGAGTGCCAGCTGCAGGACCTCGCCGTCGGCTACGGCGGCTCGGCGTCGCGCTACACCGAGGGAAAGCGCGTCGTCTTCCACAAGAACCTCGGACCCCTGGTCGCGGCGGAGGAGATGGCGCGCTGCATCCAGTGCACGCGCTGCGTTCGGTTCGGCCAGGAGATCGCCGGCGTGATGGAGCTCGGGATGATCGGGCGCGGCGAACACGCGGAAATCGTCTCCTTCGTCGGCCGCGGTGTCGACTCCGAGCTGTCCGGCAACATGATCGACATCTGTCCGGTGGGTGCGCTCACGTCGAAACCGTTCCGCTATGCGGCGCGGACCTGGGAACTCGCGCGGCGCCGGTCGGTGTCGCCGCACGATTCGCTCGGCAGCAATCTTGTTGTTCAGGTCAAGGGTGACCGTGTGCTGCGCGTCGTGCCGTTCGAAAACCCGGCGGTGAACGAGTGCTGGATCTCCGACAAGGACCGCTTCTCGTACGAGGCGCTCGCGAGCGAGGAGCGCCTCACCGCGCCGATGATCAAGGAAGGCGGCGAGTGGAAGACCGTCGACTGGCCGACGGCGCTCGATTTCGTCGCCCATCGTCTCAAGGCGATCATTGCTCATCACGGCGCCACCGCGCTGGGCACGCTGGTGTCGCCGCACGCGACGCTCGAGGAGATGGCGCTGGCGGCGAGGCTCACCCGTGCGCTCGGCTCCGACAATGTCGATTTCAGGTTGCGTCAGGCGGATTTCCGTGGCGACGGGCAGGGCGCGGGCATCCCGTGGCTCGGCATGCCGATCGCCGAACTCGACACGCTCCAGCGCGTGCTCGTCGTCGGCAGCTTCCTGCGCAAGGACCATCCGCTCGTCGCGCAGAGGCTCCGGCAGGCGGCGAACAAGGGCGCACAGGTTTCCGCGTTGCATTCGGTCGCGGACGACCCGCGCTTTCCGCTTACGCACTCGTTCGTCGCGGCGCCGTCGTTGCTTCCGCGGGCGCTGGCGGAGATCGTCGTCGCCGCCCTCCAGGGGGCGGGCAAGCCGGTGCCGGCGGCACTCGACGGGATCGAACCGACGGCTGCCGCTCGGGCGATCGCCGCAAGCCTTCTTTCCGGCGACCGGAAAGCGATCCTGCTGGGGAATTACGCGGAGCAGCACGCTGACGCATCGCAACTCCTCGCTCTCGCACAGGCGCTTGCGGATATCGTCGGCGCGAAGCAGGGCTGCCTGACCGAAGCCGCGAACAGCGTCGGCGGCTACCTTGCCGGCGCGCTGCCACGCTCCGGAGCCGGGTCGGGATTGAACGCGCGGGCGATGATTGCCGACGGACGCAAGGCCTACATCGTGCTGGGTGTCGAACCGGAGTTCGACTGCGCGAATCCGATTGCCGCACGCGCAGCACTCGAGAAGGCCGAATGCGCCGTCGTGCTGTCGCCGTTCAAGTACGGCACGCAGTATGCGGACGCGCTGCTGCCGATAAGTCCGTTCACCGAGACGGCGGGCACTTTCGTCAATTGCGAAGGCCGCGCGCAGGATTTCCACGGCGTGGTGAAGCCGCTGGGCGACACCCGACCAGCATGGAAGGTGCTTCGGGTCCTGGGATCGATGCTCGGGCTGCCGGGATTCGATTTCAACTCGATCGAGGATGTCCGCGCGTCGTTGCCGGCGGCCGCAGACATCGCCTCGAAACTGGCCAACGGTACGCGCGTCGCCATCGCGAAACCGGCCTCGGCCACGACGGGGCTGGAGCGCGTGGCCGACGTGCCGATTCATTTTGCCGACCCGCTGGTCCGGCGCGCGCCGTCGTTGCAGCAGACCGCCGACGCGAAGCCGCCCAAGGCGAGAATGAACGCGCTGACGCTGGCGCAGATCGGCGTCGCGGAAGGCGCGCAGGTCAAGGTCACGCAGGGCCGCGGCGAAGCGGTGCTGTCCGCCCTCGCGGATCCTGCGGTGCCCGCAGGCGTCGTGCGCATCGCCGCGGCGCACGCGTCGACGTGCGGCCTCGAAGGCCTGTCCGGGCCGATCACCGTGGAGCGCGCTTGACATGGGTGCCATGGAAACGCTGCTCGCTCCGGCGCAAACGCTCTTCGGTCCGGCATGGCCGGTGGTCTGGACGCTGGTCAAGATCATCGTCATCACCGTGCCGTTGATCCTGGGTGTCGCGTATCTGTCGCTCGTCGAGCGCAAGGTCATCGGCTGGATGCAGGTTCGCATCGGACCGAACCGCGTGGGGCCGCTCGGGCTGCTGCAGCCGTTCGCCGATGTCTTCAAGCTGATCTTCAAGGAGATCATCGTCCCGGCGGGAGCGAGCCGCGCCCTGTTCTTCATCGCGCCGATGCTGGCGCTGGCGCCCGCGCTCGCGGCGTGGGCCGTCGTGCCGTTCGCCGATGGCGTCGTCCTCGCCGACATCAACGCCGGCCTGCTCTACCTGATCGCCATGACGTCGATGGGCGTCTACGGGATCATCCTCGCCGGCTGGGCATCGAACTCCAAGTATGCGTTTCTCGGCTGCCTGCGCTCGGCGGCGCAGATCGTGTCCTACGAAATTGCGATGGGCTTCGCGCTGGTCGGCGTGCTGATGGCCGCGTCGAGCCTCAACCTGACGGACATCGTCCGCGGTCAGGATGGGGGCGCCGCGTACTGGTACATCTGGCCGCTGTTCCCGCTGTTCGTCGTCTATCTGGTCTCGGGCATCGCCGAAACGAACCGCCATCCCTTCGACGTGGCCGAGGGCGAGTCGGAGATCGTCGCCGGCTTCCACGTCGAGTATTCGGGCGTCACGTTCGCGCTGTTCTTCCTCGCCGAGTACATGAACATGATCCTGATCGCGGTGCTGACGGCGATCATGTTCCTGGGCGGCTGGCTGTCGCCGTGGCCGATGCTCAACGGCGTGAGTGTCCTGGGTCTCCATCCTTTCGGCGACGGGATACCGTGGCTCCTCGCGAAGATGTGCGCGGTGCTGTTCGTCTTCCTGTGGATCCGCGCGACCTGGCCACGCTACCGGTACGACCAGATCATGCGCCTCGGCTGGAAGGTGTTCATCCCGGTGACGCTCGTGTGGATCGTGTTCCTCGGCGCGATGATGCAGACGCCGTGGGCGGGCCTGTTCCATTGAGAGAGACTCCGGCAATGATCGCGCGCGTGAAGAGCTTCTTCAATACGTGGCTTCTGCTCGAGCTCGTCCAGGGCTTGATGCTGACCGGGCGCCACATGTTCGCGCGCAAGATCACCGTGCAGTTTCCGGAGGAGAAAACGCCGATGAGTCCGCGTTTCCGCGGGCTCCACGCATTGCGCCGCTACCCGAACGGCGAAGAGCGCTGCATCGCCTGCAAGCTGTGCGAGGCGGTGTGCCCCGCGCTCGCGATCACGATCGAGTCGGAGCAGCGCGCCGACGGCACGCGGCGTACGACCCGCTACGACATCGACCTGGCCAAGTGCATCTTCTGCGGCTTCTGCGAGGAAAGCTGTCCGGTGGATTCGATCGTGGAGACACGCGTGCTGGAGTATCACGGCGAGAAACGCGGCGACCTCATCTACACGAAGGAGATGCTGCTCGCCGTGGGCGACCGATACGAGGCGCAGATCGCGAAGGACCGGGCCGAGGATGCCGCATATAGATGAACCCGTCGCAACCGCCGGCAGGGCAACGCCGCCGGGCGGGCGCCGACTTTGACAATCGATGACACTCCAGACCGCACTGTTCTATTTCTTCGCCGCGATTCTCGTGTTCGCCGCGCTGCGCGTCGTCACCGCGAGGAACCCGGTGCACGCGGTGCTGTGGCTCGTGCTCGCATTTTTCACGGCGGCGGACCACTGGCTGATGCTCAGGGCGGAATTCCTGGCGATCGTGCTGGTGCTTGTCTACGTCGGCGCCGTGATGGTCCTGTTTCTGTTCGTCGTGATGATGCTCGACATCAATTTCCAGAACCTGCGCAAGGAGTTCCGGAGCTACATCCCGGTCGGCGCGACGGTCGGCGCGCTGGTGTTGATCGAGATGGCGCTGACGCTTCTGGGCAGCCGGCTCGCGGTGCCCGTCGGCAGCGTTGCCGGACCGGCGGCCGGCGCCAGCAACACCAAGGCGCTGGGTGCGCTCGTCTACACCGAGTACGTCTATCCGTTCGAGATCGCCGCGGTCATCCTGCTGGTCGCGATCATCGCGGCGATCGCCCTGACGCATCGCAGGCGCCGGGAAACGAAGTACCAGAATCCGAGCGAGCAGGTCAAGGTGCGGCCGCGGGACCGCCTCCGAATTCTCAACATCCCGTCCGAGAAGAAGGAGTAGCCGGGTGGCGTTCTTGTCGGCACCGACGTTGTCGCACTACCTCGTGCTGGGGGCGATTCTGTTCGCGATCAGCGTCGCCGGCATCTTCCTGAACCGCAAGAACGTCATCATCCTGCTGATGGCGATCGAATTGATGCTGCTCGCCGTCAACATGAACTTCATCGCTTTCTCGAGCTTCATGGACGACATGGCCGGGCAGGTCTTCGTATTCTTCATCCTCACCGTTGCCGCCGCGGAGTCCGCCATCGGGCTCGCGATCCTCGTGCTCCTGTTCCGCAACGTCGGCTCGATCGACGTCGAGGACATGAGCCGGCTCAAGGGCTAGCGCATGGAAATGCAGGAGATCTACCTCCTCGTGCCTTTGGCGCCGCTTGCCGGCGCGGTCATCGTCGGCCTCTTCGGCGGGAAGCTCGGTCGCGGCGTCTCGCACTGGCTGTGCATCCTCGGCGTCGCAATCGCGATGGTGGCGTCGTACGTGGTCTGGCGCGACGTGTTCGCCGGCCACAGCTTCAACGGCGACGTCTACACGTGGCTCAAGTCCGGCAGCGTCAAGTTCGCGGTCGGCTTCCTGATCGACCCGCTCACGGCGACCATGATGCTGGTCGTGACGTTCGTGTCGCTGATGGTCCACATCTACACGATCGGGTACATGGAGGAGGACCCGGGCTACACACGGTTCTTCAGCTACATCTCGCTTTTCACCTTTTCGATGCTCATGCTCGTCATGAGCAACAATTTCGTCCAGCTCTTCTTCGGCTGGGAGGCGGTCGGACTGGTGTCGTACCTGTTGATCGGCTTCTGGTACACGCGGCCGACGGCGATCTACGCGAACCTGAAGGCCTTCCTCGCCAACCGTGTCGGCGACTTTGGCTTCGTCCTCGGCATCGGCCTCATCCTGGCGCATTTCGGGACACTCGAGTACGCGCCGGTCTTCGCCACGGCGGCGACATTCGCGCAGACCACCGTCAATCTCTGGGGCGCCACGCAATGGTCGCTGATGACGGTGATCTGCATCTGCCTCTTCATCGGCGCGATGGGCAAGAGCGCGCAGGTGCCGCTGCACGTGTGGCTGCCGGACTCGATGGAAGGCCCGACGCCCATTTCCGCGCTGATCCACGCCGCGACCATGGTGACCGCCGGAATCTTCATGGTCGCGCGGATGAGCCCGCTGTTCGAGCTCTCGGACACGGCGCTGTCGTTCGTCACGATCGTCGGCGCGACCACCGCGCTGTTCATGGCCTTTCTCGGCGTTGTCCAGAACGACATCAAGCGCGTCGTCGCGTACTCGACGCTGTCGCAACTGGGCTACATGACGGTGGCGCTGGGCGTGTCGGCCTACTCGGCGGCGATCTTCCATCTGATGACGCACGCGTTTTTCAAGGCGCTGCTGTTTCTCGCCGCCGGCTCGGTGATCATCGCGCTGCATCACGAGCAGGACCTGCGCAGGATGGGCGGCTTGCGCAAGTACATGCCCATCACCTACTGGACCGCGGTGGCCGGCTCGCTGGCGCTCGCCGGCATTCCCCCCTTCGCCGGTTTTTTCTCCAAGGACGCAATCATCGAGGCGGTCCATTTTTCGACGATTGCGGGTCACGGCTACGCCTATTTCGCCGTGATGGCGGGCGTGTTCATCACGGCGTTCTATTCGTTTCGGATGCTCTTTCTCGCGTTCCACGGCAACGAGCGGTTCGACATGTCGGGGCACGGTCACGATGACGCCGCCCACGGCGGCGGGCATCACGGCGGCCCGCCGAAGGAGAGCCCGTGGGTGGTGACGGTGCCGCTCATCCTGCTGGCGATTCCGTCGGTGTACGCGGGCTGGGCGTACGTCGAGCCGATGCTGATCGAAACGTACTTCGGCAACTCCATCGTCGTACGGCCCGAGCATCCGGCGATCTGGACCCTGAAGGCGGAGTGGCATGGCGTCGACGCGTTCGTACGGCACGGCGTGCTGAGCCTGCCGTTCTGGCTCGCCGTGGCCGGAATCGCGTCGGCGTGGTACTGCTACCTCGTCAATCCCGCGCTGCCCGAAAGGCTCAAGCGCGCTCTCGGCCCGATCTACACGCTGCTCGACAACAAGTACTACTTCGACCGCTTCAACGACTGGTTCTTCGCCGGTGGCGCGCGCGTCCTCGGCGGCTTCCTGTCCGACGTCGGCGACCGCGCGATCATCGACGGCTTTTTCGTCAATGGCGCGGCGCGGGTCGTCGGCTGGACGGCGGCGCTCGTGCGGCACGTGCAGTCGGGCTACGTCTACCATTACGCGTTCACGATGATCGTCGGCGTCTTCGCCGGGCTGTTCGCGCTGCTCAACTGGTGGCCACGGTGAGCGCAGCTTGATGCCGTATCTGTCGCTCGCCATCTGGGTCCCGATCGTCGCCGGGCTCGCCGTGCTGGCGGTCGGGCGCGACCGTGACGCCGGCGCGGCGCGCTGGATCGCCCTTACCGGCGCGATCGCGGGCTTCCTGCTGACGTTGCCGCTGTGGCTGCACTTCGATGCGGGCACATCGAACATGCAGTTCGTCGAGCGCGGCGAATGGATCCCGCGTTTCGATATTCACTATTTTCTCGGCGTCGACGGCATTTCGATGTTGTTCGTGCTGCTCAACAGCGCGATGACCCTCTTCGTCGTCTGGTCCGCGTGGGAGGTGATCCAGACGCGCGTCGCGCAGTACATGGCGTCGTTCCTGATCCAGTCGGGACTCATCAACGGCGCCTTCTCGGCGCTGGACGGGATCCTGTTCTACTCGTTCTTCGAGGCGATGCTGATCCCGATGTACATCATCATCGGCGCGTGGGGCGGGCCGAACCGGGTTTACGCGGCGGTCAAGTTCTTCCTCTACACGCTTCTGGGCTCGCTGTTGATGCTCGTTGCCCTGATCTATCTCTACAACGCGTCCGAGACCTTCTCCATCCTCGAGTGGTACGGCGTACCGCTTTCGCTCGGCGTGCAGGTGCTTCTTTTCATCGCCTTCTTCCTGTCGTTCGCCGTCAAGGTGCCGATGTGGCCCGTGCACACGTGGCTTCCCGACGCGCACGTCGAAGCGCCGACCGGCGGCTCGGTGATCCTCGCGGCGATCACGCTGAAGATCGGGGCCTACGGTTTCGTCCGCTTCATCCTGCCGATCGTGCCGGATGCTTCTCGCTACCTTTCCGGATTCGTGATCACGCTGTCGCTGATCGCGGTCGTCTATATCGGCTTCGTCGCCCTGGTTCAGGCCGACATGAAGAAACTGATCGCGTACTCGTCGATCTCGCACATGGGTTTCGTGACGCTCGGGTTCTTTCTGTTCAGCCAGCTCGGCGTCGAGGGCGGTCTCGTGCAGATGATCTCGCACGGATTCGTCTCGGCGGCGATGTTCCTGTGCGTCGGCGTGATGTACGACCGCATGCACAGCCGGCAGATTGCCGACTACGGAGGTGTGGTCAACACGATGCCGAAGTTCGCCGCCTTCATGATGCTTTTCGCGATGGCCAATGCCGGCCTGCCGGCGACGTCCGGCTTCGTCGGCGAGTTCCTCGTGATCCTGGCCGCGGTCAAGGCCAACTTCTGGCTCGGCTTCACCGCGGCGACGATCATGATTCTCGGCGCGGCGTACACGCTCTGGATGTACAAGCGCGTGATCTACGGCGCGATCGCCAACGACCATGTGAAGGCGCTCACCGACGTCAACCGTCGGGAGTTCTGGCTTCTCGCGACGTTGGCGCTGCTCGTGCTCTGGATGGGTGTCTGGCCGAAGCCCTTCATCGACGTCATGCACGTTTCCGTTGCCGACCTGCTGGCGCATGTGGCCCGGAGCAAGCTGTGACCGGACGCGCCGTGCCATGCTGACCGTGAATTTCTCTTCCGTCCTGCCGGAGATCGTGGTGCTCTGCGGCGCGTGCGTGATCCTGATCGCCGATCTCTTCCTCAGCGAGGCGAGGCGGCACGTCTCGTTCTGGTTGACCCAGATCGTGCTTGCGGCCGCGGCATGGGGTGCGCTGGCGACGATGCAGGTGCTGCCCGCGACGGCGTTTTCGGGCATGGTGGTCGACGACATGCTTGCCGACACCCTCAAGTTCATGACCTGCGTCTCGGTGTCGCTCGTCCTTTTCTACTCGCGTGGTTATTGCGCGGCGCGCGGCCTTTTTCGCGGCGAGACCTTCGTGCTGACGCTGTTCGCATTGCTCGGAATGATGGTGATGATCGCCGCCGGCAGCTTTGTCACGCTCTATCTCGGCCTCGAGCTCCTGGCGCTGTCGCTGTATGCGATGGTCGCGATGTACCGGACCTCGAACGTCGCGTCGGAGGCTGCGATGAAGTACTTCGTGTTGGGCGCGCTCGCGTCGGGCATGCTGCTTTACGGCATGTCGATGATCTACGGCGCAACCGGTTCGCTCGATATCGCGGTCGTGGCGAAAGTGCTTGCGGCGGGGCAGGGCAACAAGACGATCCTGCTGTTCGGACTCGTCTTCGTCGTCTCCGGCGTCGCGTTCAAGCTGGGCGCCGTCCCGTACCACATGTGGGTTCCCGACGTGTACGACGGGGCGCCGACGGCGGTGACGCTGCTGATCGGCACTGCGCCGAAGCTCGCCGCCTATGCGTTCATGCTGCGGCTTCTGGGCGTCGCGCTCGGCAGCCTCTGGTTCGACTGGCAGGGGATGCTGATCGTGCTGGCGGTCCTGTCGATGGTGCTCGGCAACGTCGTCGCGATCGCGCAGACCAGCATCAAGCGGATGCTCGCGTACTCGTCGATTGCCAACATGGGTTTCTTGCTGATGGGGTTCCTCGCGGCGAACCCCAACGGCTACAGCGCGGCGATGTTCTATGCGATCGCCTACGTTCTGACGAGCCTCGCGTCCTTCGGCATGGTCATGCTGCTGTCGCGGGAGGGCTTCGAGGCGGACCAATTGGAGGACTTCAAGGGACTGAACCAGCGCTCGCCCTGGTGGGCGTTCATGATGCTGCTCACGATGTTCTCGCTGGCCGGGATTCCGCCGACCGTCGGCTTTTACGCGAAGTTCACGGTGATCCAGGCGGCGGTCGATGCCGGCTTCGTCTGGCTCGCCGTGGTCGCCGTCATGGCGTCGCTGGTCGGTGCCTTCTACTACCTGCGCGTCGTCAAGCTGATGTATTTCGACGACGCGACCGACACCGCGCCGATCGCTGCGCGTGCCGACAATCGCGCGCTGCTGTCGGCAAACGGCCTCGCCCTGCTCCTCTTCGGCATGTTGCCGCAGCCGCTGCTTGGGGTGTGCGTCGTCGCCCTCGCGCACTCCGGATTGCTCTGAACTCGCGTCGCCGCGACGACCATTCCGGCGGGGCGCGGCCATGCTAAGATGCGCCGGTCACGGAGTCGTCCTGTTCCCCCATTCCCGATGCGCGTCGGCCTTTTTGTCACCTGCCTTGTCGACCTGATGCGACCATCGGTCGGTTTCGCGGCCATCCGGCTGCTCGAGGCCGGCGGCGCCGAGGTCGTCGTCCCCCCCACGCAGACCTGCTGTGGGCAGCCGGCCTACAATTCGGGCGACCGTGCCGACGCGCGTGCGCTGGCCGCCAAGGTCGTGGCCGAATTCGAGGACTGCGACTTTCTGGTCGCGCCGTCGGGCTCGTGCAGCGGGATGATTCGCACGCACTACGCCGATCTGTTCTCCGATGATCCGGAGATGGCGAAGCGCGTCGACGTGCTTGCGGCGAAGACGCGCGAGCTTACCGACTTCCTCGTCAACGAACTTAAACTCGATCGCGTTCCCGGCCGCTTCGACGGCACCGTCACGTACCACGACAGCTGCGCGGGTCTGCGCGAAATGGGCGTCAAGTCGCAGCCTCGTTCGCTTCTTGCCAAGGTCGCCGGCCTCAAGATCGCGGAGATGGCCGAGTGCGAGACGTGCTGCGGTTTCGGGGGCACGTTCTCGATCAAGTTCGGCGAGATCTCCGCGCGGCTGGCCGACAACAAGTGCGGACACATCGCCGCGAGCGGCGCGGACGCCGTCGTGCTGGGCGACCTGGGCTGCATGCTGAACATCGAGGGCCGGTTGCGGCGGCGCGGCGACACCACGACGAAAGTGCTGCACGTCGCCGAAGTGCTCGCCGGGACGAATCCCGACTGACAGCGCGGGACGCGCGGCAAGAAACCGGGATCGAGCCATGCAAGTCACATCGATGCACTTCAAGGCGCGCGCCCACGTCAAGCTGCACGACCAGCGGCTGCAGGGCAACCTCAAGAAGATGCAGGGCAAGTTCGTCGCCAAGCGGCGGGCCTCGCTCGCGGAGCTGGACGATTTCGAGGCGACGCGCGACGCCGGCAAGGCGATCCGCAACCGCGCGCTCGAAAACCTCGACGTGTGGCTCGAGCTTTTCGAGAAGAACGCGACGGCGCGCGGCGCGACCGTCCTCTTCGCCGAGACGCCGGCGGAGATCAACGCGCTGGTGCTCGAGATAGCGGCGAAGCACGGCGTTTCGAAAATCATCAAGTCGAAGTCGATGGTCTCGGAGGAGTCCGCGCTCGATCACGCGATCGAGGCGGCCGGACTGACGGTGGTCGAGACCGACCTCGGCGAGTACATCCTGCAGATCAACGACTACGAACCTCCGTCGCACATCATCGGCCCTGCGCTGCACAAATCGAAAGAGGAGGTCGCCGAGCTCTTTCACAAGGCGCACGGCACGCCGATCAAGACGGGGATCGACGAGTTGTGCCTCGAAGCCCGCGGCGTGCTCCGCCAGCATTACCTGACCGCCGACATGGGCATCTCGGGCGGCAATTTTTTCGTCGCCGAGAGCGGCTCCGTGGTTCTTGTCACCAACGAAGGCAACGCGACGCTGACGACGACGCTGCCGAAGGTGCACGTCGCGATATCGGGCATAGAGAAGATCGTGCCGACGCTCGACGATGTCGCGACGCTGATGCGCCTGTTGCCGCGGTCTGCGACCGGCCAGTCGATCTCGAATTACGTCGACGTCCTCACCGGTCCGAAAGGCGAGGGCGAGTTCAACGGGGCGGAGCACATGTACTTCATCGTCGTCGACTGCGGGCGCACCGGCGTTCTCGCCAGCGACGTGCGCGAAGCGCTGCGCTGCATCCGTTGCGGCGCGTGCATGAACCACTGCCCGGTCTACCAGAACGTCGGCGGGCACTCGTACGGGTGGGTGTATCCGGGGCCGATCGGCTCGATCCTGACGCCGATGTATGTCGGGCTCGAAAAGGCGCAGGATCTGCCCGCGGCGTCGACGTTGTGCAACCAGTGCGGCGTCGTCTGTCCGGTCAGGATTCCGCTGCCCGATCTGCAGCGGAAGCTGCGCGAAAAGGCGTTCGAGCAGGGACTGCGCCCGTGGTACGAGCACCTTGGGCTCAGGATGTGGTCGTGGGTTGCGCAGCGTCCGGCGCTCTATGCGCTCGGCGCGCGAATCGGCGTCCGCATGTTGGCCGCGATGGGCGGCCGCGATGGACTCATCCACCGGATGCCGCTCGCGGGCGGCTGGACGGAGGGCCGCGACATGCCCGCGCCGGCCGGCCGGACGTTTCGTGACCTCTATCGTCAAAAGAGGCAGGCGCGTCCATGAATTTGCCGCGCGAGACGCCGCTCACCGCCGCGAAGCTTTCGCGCCGCGCCGACTCGCTCGGCACCGAAAACGCTTTCGTCGTGCTGGCCGAAGTCAACGAACTCGTACGGCGGGGCAAGGACATCGTGTCGTTCTGCATCGGGCAACCCGACTTCCCGACGCCGACGAACATCCAGAAGGCGGCCATCGCCGCCATCAGGCTGGGCAAGCACGGGTACACGCCATCGGCGGGCATCGACGAACTGCGCGCGGCGGCGGCGGAGGACCTTGGCGCGCGCCGCGGCATCCTGTTCCGACCGGAGGACGTCGTCGTCGGGGCCGGCGCCAAGCCGTTCATCGCGTATACGATCGCGTCGGTCACCGACTACGGGGCGGGCGACGAGGTGATCTACCCGGTGCCCGGCTTTCCGATCTACGAGTCGCAGATCCTCGCCAACGGTGCGGTGCCCGTGCCAATCTACCTGCGCGAGGCGCGCGATTTCGCGTTCGACCCGGCCGAGCTCGAAGCGAAGATCACGGCGCAGACGAAGCTCCTGATCCTCAACACGCCGCACAATCCGACCGGCGGCATGCTGCAATCCGCGGATCTCGACGCGATCGCGGAGATCCTCGCGCGTCACCCGCAGGTCTGGGTGTTCGCCGACGAAATCTACTCGCGTCTCGCGTACGCGGGGGCGTTCGATTCGCTGGCCAGGCGTCCCGGAATGCAGGAGCGCACGATCGTCTCCGACGGCGCGTCGAAGACGTGGGCGATGACGGGCTGGCGGATCGGCTTCGCCGCCAACCGGGCGATGGCGCCGGTCTTCACGCGCTGGATCACGAATACCGATTCGTGCGCTTCGCAGATTTCGCAATGGGCGGCCGTCGAGGCGGTGACGGGTCCTCAGGACGCCGCCGCCGCGATGCGCGCGAGCTTTCTCGAGCGTCGCGATCTGATCGTCGGCCTGCTCAACAAAGTTCCGGGCGTCTCCTGCAGGACTCCCGGCGGCGCATTCTATGCGTGGCCGAACGTCACGGAAGCCTGCCGGATCACCGGATGCGCCGACTCGGAGGTGCTGCGCAAACAGCTGCTCGCCGACGCCGGCGTCGCGGTGCTCGCCGATATCCACTTCGGGCGCCGCGTTCCAGGCGACGGCCAGCACATACGCTTTTCGTATGCGGCGTCGCCCGCCGCGATCGCGAAGGGCATCGAGCGGCTGGATGCATTCAT
>Ga0315273_10003963_pt1 | contig 17979 bp, 16 predicted proteins | sample YL17G02_0_MG_FD_205753 | JGI IMG/M metagenome (GOLD analysis project Ga0315273, IMG submission 205753) | Sediment microbial communities from Yellowstone Lake, YNP, Wyoming, USA - YL17G02_0 | ecosystem: Environmental > Aquatic > Freshwater > Lake > Sediment | place: USA: Wyoming | collected...
CACCAGCGCGAGGGAACGCTGCTCCTCATAGGCATCGCGTACGGTCGCCAGCTCGCGCAGGTAGACCGGAACGTTGCGGATCGACTTGACGATCAGGTTCCCAAACAGGGCGGGATCGAGGACTTTGCCCCGTACCCGGACCAGCTCTTCCATGGAGCCGTGGTTGATCTTCCCGGCCGGCACATCAAGGTTCTCGCCGCGCAGGATGCTCACAACCTCAGGGACTGTGATGCTGTAAGCCTTCATCCGGTCGAGATCCAGGAGGACGTGGATCTCACGGCGCTGGCCGCCGACGATGGTTACGCTGCCCACCCCTTCGACGTTCTCGAGCCTTTTCTTGATGACCTTCTCGGCCAGCGATGTGAGCTGCTTGGCCGTCAGCTGTGGCGAGGTCACCGAAAGCGAGATGATCGGGATTTCCGCAGGATCCAGACGCTGGATGACCGGCTCCTCGACTCCGTCCGGGAACTGCCGGCGTAACGCACCCACCTTGCTGCGCACGTCCTGCGCGGCGGTGTGGATGTTGGTGCCCAGCTCGAACTCGACCAGCACGCTTGAAAATCCCTCGCTTGTTGTCGAGGTGATGTGGCGGACGCCCTCAATCGGATTGATGACTTCCTCGATCCGTTTGGTAACCTCGGTCTCGACTGTCTCGGGGGCGACGCCTGGATAAACAGTCACGATGCTGACCACGGGGAGTTCCACGTCCGGAAATAAATCGGTGGACAATCCCCTGTAAGAAAAGATCCCCAGCACCACCAGCGCGACCATCATCATGGTGGCAAAGACGGGCTGCTTGATGGAGAGATCCGAGAGAAACATTGCCTAACGTCCTTTTTCCGGCGCACTGGATTGGAGCCGGACCTGGCTGCCGTCCTTCAGTTCCGGCCCGACTTCGACTATTACCACAACGCCCGGCTCAAGGCCCTCGCGAATCCAGACCCGGTTTTCCTGGATCCCGCCTATGCGGACCTGACGCCGGCTGGCCTGGTTATTCTCCACCACATACACGCTTCCCGCACTGGATTCCTCGCTTTCAACCAGGAGCGCCGGCCGCGGCACGACGAGGGCGTTCTGTTGCTTCCGAATCACGATGGAACCGCGGGCATACATCCCGCTCCGGAGCTCCCCCTCTGAGTTGGAAGTCCGGGCGCTGACTTTGACGGACCGGTTGTCGGATTCCACCATGGGATTGACCGCGGTGATCGTTCCCTGAAAGATGCGATCGCCGAAGGAGGGGGTGGTGAACTCAACCTGCTGGCCGGTCCGGACCTCCGCCAAACGGTAGGAAGGCACCAGGCATTCCAGCTCGAGCTGGCTGTTGTCGACCAGCGTGTAGAGTGGAGCGCCCGCGCTCAGGAGCGAGCCCGGGTCGACATATTTCTTCTGCACGAGCCCGGAAGCTCCGGCGATAATCGTGCAGTCCTTCAGCGCCTTCTCGGCGATGGCCAGGGCAGCGCGGGCCTGCTCGACCTGGGCCTCGGACAGGCGCACCTGCGCCTCCGCGTCCCGTACGCCCGTCACCGCGGCCTCCTGGTCTTTGCCCGTGATGCCGCCGGTGCGCAGCAGGTTGTCGGCGCGCTCCTTTTCGCGCTGCGCATGCTCGACCTGGATCTGCGTTCTGCCCAGACCTGCCTGCGCGACGCCCAGCTGGGCCTTGGCCTGCTCGACCGCGAGGCGATAGTTCGCAGGATCAATCTCGGCCAACAACTCGCCCTTGCGCACGAAGTCACCTTCTTCGAACCGGGCCGAGAGCAGACGGCCGCCAACCTCAGGCCTGACCTCCACGATCGAGCGCGAGTGCAGGCTGCCGGACATTGGGACGGTCACCGCCCATTCTCCGACCTGAGCCGGCGCGGCCTGTACTTCCAGCACGGCCGGTGCGGCCGCGGCCGCTTTTGTCCCGTTCGGTTCGGCAGAGCCGCCGCAACGGTAACCCGCGGCGGACGCCAGGAATAGAAAGCAGGTAAGAATATGCCGCGTGTTCCTCATCGCGAGTTCATCTCCTGGTCCAGGATGGGGCTGCCCTCGGCAAGGCGCAGACGCGCCTTGGCCATTTCGTAATCGTAGGTAGCTGTAATGAGCGCATTCGTCGCCACAAGCAGTGCAGTTTGTGAGTCCTGCACGTCCAGCGTTGTTGCGGCTCCATATTGATAATTGGCCTGCATCATTTTCCAGACCCTGTCCGCCTGGGCAACGTTCAGGCGCGCTGCCTCGATGGCTCGCGCCGAGGACTGCAGCTCGTCGTGCGCGGACTTGAGGCCGAGGAGCGCGTTGCTTTCAAGCTGCGTAAGGTTTTCCTGTGCGGCGCGCATGCGCGCATTTGCCTGGATCAGCTGCCCGGCTTTCCTGCCTCCGTCATAAAAGGTCCGCTTGAGATTGAACGTGAGCGACCACCGGCTGAAGTCGTATGCGAACATGTTGCTGGGATCGCGTACGGAATAGCCGTAGCGCGCGTCCATGTCCACGGTCAGCTTGTTTTGAGCCTCTGCAAGCTTGAGCAGAAGCCGAGTCTCTTCGAGCTGCCGGTGCGCCATGATCACTTCCGGCCGGTTCTCCAGCGCGCGCCGCTGGCTTGCGGGAAGGTCGGGCAGAGGGATCGGCCGGTGTTCCAGCCTGCCGTCGATCCGCGTAGGGCTGTCGACATCGACCATGATCAGCGTGTTGAGGACGGACCTCGCCATCTTTATGTTGTTTTCAACCCGGATCAGAATGGGCTCCAGGTTCGTCAGGTCCACCTGGGACCTCAGGACGTCGATCTCGGTCGCAACCCCCTGTTCCTGGCGTTTGCGCGCCATGTCGAGGTGCTGCTTGCGCTGCTCATAGGTTTCCCGCAGAACGCCGAGGTTCTCATCCGCGAGGAGCCAGTCATGGAAGGCCTTGAAGACTTTGAACGAAACCTGCTGTCTCGCCGTTTCGATGGCAGCCTCCCGCTCGCTGGCGCCGACTTCGGCCAGCTTGATCGCGGTGCGCACCTTGCCGGAGGTATAAAGCGGTTGATGGATCGTTGCGGCAATATCAAACAAGTTTGCGGCTGTCGGCCTTATCGCGTTCAGGAACTCGGGCGGCAGCTGATCGAAGTTCGGGCTGTTCAGGAAGCTCGGGTCGTGCAGCCTCAGCACAATGCCCTCTGCCGTCACCTGGGGATAGGCTTCGGCACGGACCTCTTTGATCTTGCCTTTGACCTCGTCGAGCTGTGCGATGGCTATCAGAACTTCGGGGTTGCGCTCAAGCGCGAGCCTGATGGCCTCCGGAAGAGTCACAGGCTGCGCGAGGTCCTGTGCCCCCGCGCAGGATGCAGCCAGAATCAGCGCTGTTACCGCAGCAAGTACAAGCCGGTGGAATGGCATATAATCTATACCGGTCGGTATGAGTTTTATTTGGCGCAACAGCCCTCCAGGAGGATGCCGACGATCTTCTCCGCATTGCGGCGGGTAAGGGTGGGACGCCCGGTGAAGAGATGTTCCAGGACCAACACCAGGTTCATTCCCATCAGAAAGGTCGCAAGCTGGCGGGGATCACCGTCCACCTCGCCGGCCAGGATCCCCTCGCGGAAGATGCCGGCAAAGAACTCCCGCTGGCTCTCCATGTTTTCCAGCGCATTGAAGTAGGGCCGCTGCCCTTCGGGTGAGAAGATCATCCGGAACACGAACTGCACCCTGACCGGATCATCCAGCGTGGACTTGAGGTCGTCGTACACCACGCGGGTGAGTCTCTGCCTGAAGGGACCCCGCACCTTGGATGCGCGCAGCAGCACCTTGTGAAACTGACCGAAGGAGTCGATCATCAATTCCTGGTAAAGGTGCTCCTTGCTCCGGAAATGGTAGTAGAGCACGGGCTTGGTGATGCCTGCCACCTCGCAGATCTCGCGGGTCGAAGCCCCGGCATATCCCTTTTCAGCAAAAAGCCGCATGGCGGCCGACAGAATCGCCTCCCGCCCGTGACGACTGTCCTTTTTCATGGCGGATATCTATACCGATCGGTATAGGACAAGTCAAGCTCGACCTGTCGCTGTCTGTGATTCAGACGCTGAGCTTGACACGCAGGCCGGCCGCACGCCCTGCCTCTGTCGCCCCTCCAGGGCTCGTCGGTTTCTGCAATCGCCCGGCGGTTCGCTTCGCTCACCGCCGGCTATGTCTCTTCGGCCCCTCCGGGGCCTGCATCCCGCAATGACGCACCTCGGCAGGATGCCTCAAATCCACATAGTAACCTCCGGCGCTTCTTGAGTCGCAGCCTCCCGGTATCAGCGACGCAGCAAGCGCCGGAGGCGCGGCACAGGAATCTTGCGGGCGGGGCTAAACGCCGCGATTTCTTTACAGCTTCGCAGCCAACCCGGGGATACGGGCACCAACATCGTCGAGACCTGGAGGGGCGAGAGAAGCCAAGACGACAGTACCACGCCCAGGATCTCCACTGTCTGAGTCGCAGTGTCACTCTTGTCATCTACTGTTCGGGGTGAGGATAGGGAGACTAACGGTCTGCGGGAGTGACCGGCTGTTCGACGAGGATCCTCCCCGTCAGGATGAAGTCCATCGTCTGATTTAATTCGCGTTCGTTGGCCGCCTCGAGCACAAGGCCTCCCGCTTCCTTGACTGCGTTGAAACGCTCGGCTGAAACGTCAAAGGCGACGAAGTACACGGACGCGCGGCTTTCCTGGGGCTGGCGCGCGATCGCGTCCGCCACTGCCCCGGGCGAGTATCCCTTGTTGTTCTTTCCGTCAGTGACTACCAGGATGTGGCGGCGGGACATGCCGGTGAGATCCAGGTCGTGCTTTGCCCGGATCATGGCGTCCCCGATGGGCGTGCCGCCCCTCGGGACCATCCGCTCCACCGCGGCTTCCGCTACAGGCAGGTCGGGAGGGCCGAGTCTTACGATGCTCCGGCAGTGTGGCTGGCGGTCCCGGGAACTGAACTCGTAAACCCCGACCAAAAAGTGCTGGTCAGGGTTCTTCCGGGCATACTGCTCGAACTGGCGGATCAGGCCGATGACCGCCCTGCGGGCAACGACAATCTTCGCGATCGAAGATCCATCGCTCCCGACGACCTGATCCTCCATGCTTCCCGAGGTATCAACCAGGATCGCCGCGGCGATCCCCTCCTGCCGTGCCACATGCGGCGATACCCTGAGCGCCTCATCCAGCGGATTGAGGCCTTCGTATGCGGTGGAGGATGAACGCTGCTGGCAGGCCAGGACGAAGCACGCCAGCAGGAGAGGCACAAGCCTGATCGTCCGCACAGCTACCTCGTGCGGCGCCTCTCTGAGGCGCCGCGGCGGGTCGGAGACCCGCCGCACGTGATCTTAGCGTTACCTCTGCTCCGGCGGGAAAACACTGATCTCGACCCGCCGGTTCAGGGCCTGGTTGCTCAAGTCGCCGGCATCGGCCGGCTCATCCCAGCCTTTCCCCTCGATGCTGAACTTGTTGGGATCGAACTTGTACTTGTCGATCAGGGCTCTCTTGATCGCCTCCGCCCGCGCGAGGCTCAAATCGCGGACTGCCTGGACAGGGACGCGGCCTTTCATGCTGGAATCGGTATGCCCCTCGATCAGGATCACCGCGCGCGCGAACTGGCCTGCCAGCCTTGCCACCTGCTCGAGCGTGGCGCTGACGTTCGGGTCGTACAGCTTGCCCTGGACGGCACTTCCGACCTCGTCGCGCCCAGGCTCATACGGATTGGCGGAGTTCGGGTAAAAGTTGATTCTGATCGTCTGGGTGAGGATGGGAGCTTCGGCCGGAACCTTGCGGAAACTCGCGGGCGTGAAGGTCGCCACGCTCTCGTCTTTCTGGTGGTCGAAGGTGCCCTTCTGCTGGAGTCTCTGGATAGTGGAGAAGTCCATCACCTGATCGAAGGGCACGGGCGCCGAAATGCGGCCCAACTCGCGATAGACGTAGCTCGCGTTTTTCCAGGTGCGCTCGAAGTTCGTCGGATTGGAGGAGTTCAGGAAAAACTGGACGTTTTCGGCGAAGTTCGTGGCGTGCGCGTCGTTGCGCATGGCCATGATGTCTTCCGGCTTCATGCCAAAGGCATCGGCCATCCACTTCGCCGCCTCTTCCGGTTTTTCCTTGACCAGATCCATACCCTCGAATATCCCGGCAACCAGACCTTCGACGACCTCCGGATGATCGCGGGCGAAATCGGCACGAAACGCGTAAACGTCGGCGATCAGCTTGTTGGCGTCCTTGGTGCTCGACAGGATGCGCGTCCCCGCAACCCGCTCAGGGATGTTGTAGATGTCGGGCGCCCAGGATACGCATGCATTGACCCGCTTATCGGCGACAAAAGCGGCCGCCGCCTCAAATGCAGTCGCAGTGTACTTCAGCGAGATGTCCGCGGGCTTGAGCCCCGCCGAAAGCAATAGCGAGGTCAGGTAGTACTCGCTCGGAGAATTCTGCGCGAGTGTGATCGTCTTCTTCTGCAGATCCGAAACAGACTTGATGCTGCTCCGCACCACGATGCCGTCGCCGCCGCTCGACCAGTCGATCTGCTGCATGATCCTGGGCGCGGTCCTGGAGTCGCGTATCAGCTCCGGAGCCATCAGCACCAACATGTCGGCTGTGCCCCAGAGTGTATGGACTTCGCCGGCCGCAAATGCATCGCGCGCAGCAACCGGGTCATCCATCAACACCATCTCGACCCGGAATCCGTACTTCTTCGCGAACACGCTGTCGGGATTCGGCTTGGTGCCGCGGTTGGCCGCGATCACCGGCAGCCAGCCTGCCCAGACGTTGTAGGAGAAGCGCAGCACCTTGTCATTTGCGTTCCACTTGTATTGGGAGACGCCCTTGACTGCCGGCAGCCGCTCGGCCGGTATGTACTTGTACTCTTTGACTGTCGTGACACCTGACGCGTCGGGCGCCTCGATCTCCGGCCCCCCGGCGACGCCGCCGCCGGAGGGTTTGTCTACGACCCCTCGTTTGAGCACGATCCACGCGCCGACGCCGATGAGACCGACGATCAACAGAATCGAGATGAACTTGCCTAAAGGCGTGAGTCTCGCATTACCTTCATCAGCCATGATCGACCTCCTCAGGATCGCCGCATCCAGCGATCAGATCTGCAATCAATAAGCATGCTGAATGACTTACCGCTCCTCAAACACGGCGGCCGGGTTGAAGTGCCTCATCCCTTCACTTTGTCTCCTGGGCCGGGCCAATCTCCTTGGCCGCAGGAGCCGTTTCGGCGGCTGCCGGCGCCTGGATGCCCTGGCTGGCCAGGAACTCCGCCAGCGCCACCTGTTCGAGCGCCTTGCGTTCGTTCTCTTTCTCCTGGACTTTCTCGATATCCACGAAGTCATGGGCCACGCGGGCCTTGCCGGCCGACTCCTGGTACCGCTTGGCGAGCACCTCTTCCACTGTCTTCATCGTGTCCCCGAGATCTCCAACCGTGAATGCCGCTCCGCCCAGGGCTGCTGCCGCTTCGGCCTGCGCCTCCTTGATCTTGACCTGGGACAGCTGCGTCTCGAGCTTCCGGACCTTGTCTTCGAACTCCTTCTGGGCCAGCCTGGCCTGGCGCAGGTTCACCTGGTAGGCGTCTTCAGTCTCCTTCAGCTCCTGCGTGTCCGTGCCGAGGTCAGCCTTCAGTTCCTGCAGCTCTCTCGCGAGGGTGCCCGCCAGCTCCATATTGCCGGCGTGGTGGTTGGCCAGGATGCGGCGCTCGAGCTCCTGCGCGCGCTGGCTCTTGCCCTTGATCTGGTTTTTGAGGCGCTCTGCAATACCCGCCATTTGCGCCAGAGCCGTGTTGTACCGCGCCATCTTGTCGCGAAAGTCCTGACGCGCCGCCTCCATCAGGGCTTCGGGATTCCGAGCCTCGAGCCCGCTGACGAAAAGGCTCAGGAACCCGCGGAAAAGCCTGCTGATCCTTGCGAAAATAGCCATCACATTTCTCCATTCATAAAAAGGAGTTGTCAGAAATACATCCGGGTCCGGGTATAATTCGCCCCATTTTAGCGGATTTTCGTTCTCAAAAGCCTGTCTTCATGATTCATCGGCATCGGTTGTGATCACCTCCCGGTCGATCAGGTAGCTTACCGCCCGGGCAAGATCCTTTTCATGGCCGCGTTTTTTCCGGCGCCATTCGCGCCACTTCCCGGTGTCGGTCGAGATCACCTCCTCCAGGCGCTCGCTCTCTTTCCGGAGGTCATCGATGCGAGCCTTTGTTTCCGCAAGCGCATGCTCGTTGGCCGCAATCCGATCCGCCATCTTCCGCTCAATGGACTTCTCGAAGGCGTCCAGCGCCTGATCGCGTGACACGGCATCCTTCACGAGGTCTTCAACAGAAACCTTCTCGGAGGCGAGGATGTCGAGGATCTTTCTCTGAATGGTTTCCCGCGGCTGATCCCTGAAGGGGGCCGTGCCCAGCAACTTGTGCAGGCGCTCTATGTTCCAGCCGGAAGGGAGAAGCGGGAGCCCCGCCGTTTCAAATATCCTCTCGAACGGCACCGCAAGCTCCGCAGGGGTCTCGGCCAGTGCGCGGACATCGTCGGTCTTTATCTCGGTCTTTAGATTCGCAAGTGTGACGACCCGCGTCCGGATCTTGGGCCGCGGTTCCGAAGCGCCGCGCGGAGCCTCCTTTTCGATGACGCCGAGGCGGTCGCCCACGGACTGCAGAAGCTCAAGGAGGGTCATGTCAGGCAAATCTCCTCAACTCGTCGATGCGTTCCTCCAGCCTTTCGGGAGGTGTATCGCGGAATCGCGGCGGCAGGAATCGCACGTCGGTGCATTCCTTTACCGCAACAAGATCCATATACTCGAGCTTGCGGGTGTGGGCGCTCGGACGCACCTCCTGAAACACCTCGGAGAGGATTTCCTTGATGGTGCGGCGGGGTTCCACCGAGAGCTCACGTGTGCGCAGGGCGCGGACCAATATGCCCTCGATCTCATTCCCTCCGAGCACGACGGTTTCCGGGAGGTCCGGCAAGTCGGACTCCTCGAGCGGGACCTTGAGCTTGCGTGCAACCGCAAGGAGGAGCCCGCGCATCTCCTCCCGCGTCTCGGGCGGGAAAAGCGGAATATGCACGTCCAGCCGGCCCTGCCGTTTCAGGTCCACCTCGAGGAGGTCCGGGCGGGAGGTCGCAAAGACCCAGATAATGCGCCCCCGGTTGCGTGTATCCGACATCTCCTTGGCCAGCATTGAATAGACGCGGCCCGACAGGCCGCTGTCGGAGCTCTCGGTTGCGCGCTTGCCCGCGGCCTGGTCCGCCTCGTCCACAAACACCACCACCTGGCCGAGCGCGCGCAGCACCGAGAAGATCTTCTCCAGGTTGGACTCGGTGGCGCCGACCCACCTGTCGCGGAAATTCTTGAACACAACGCACGGGATCCCGAGCTCGCCGGCCCAGCATTGGACCAGGAAAGTCTTTCCCGTCCCGATCCTCCCTGTAATCAGGTAACCCATCGGGAGGGCGTACAGTATCCCACGCTGGAGCAGCGTCGCGTCCTCTCTGAGCCAGATCTTGACCGCCTCATGCCCGGCGATATTCTCGAGCGTGAAATGGGACTCGACGAACTCGAGCAGGCCCTGGCATTCCCGCTCGATCATCTCTTTCTTCATGTTCGACAACCATGCCGCAGTGAGGGCCTGGTTGTTCTTCAGGGCGAGAGAGATCACCGTGCGCGCCCCCACCCTGCTGAGTCCCGTGAGCCTGCGGGCGAGGGCATCCAGCGGGACCTCGCACTTTGACTGGAGCTCGGGGAAGGTAGTCGCCACCAGCGCCCCCAGGTAATCCCCCATCTCCGCTTCGGTCGGCAGCGGGATGCGGAGCGAGGTGGCATGCGGGTTTTCCACCACCAGTGCGTTCAGGTCGTGAAGGCCCTCGGTCAGGAGCACGGTCACGATGTTGGATTGGAGGATGGCCGGATCGTTTGCCCAGCCAAGGACCTTGACCACGTTAGCGCTGAAGGCGCCGCCCAGCTGAATGGCATCCCCGCGCGGGACCGCGAACTCGGCGAAATCAATGACGACCGCGATCTTGCGCGAGCCGGCTTCCCGTCCTGAGAGAGACTGTAGGTTGAGCGTACGCAGCAGGTACCGGTCGATGAGCTCCATCGCAGCGCCCGGCTCGCGCGTCTGGGCAAAGGCACCCGCCTGGTCTCCGAGAGCAAGCCGCAGCCATTCCGACCATTCCTCCGCGCCCTTCGTCGCCCTGATTCCGCGACCCCGGTCATAGTGCAGGACCGTGTCGTACCGCTCGAACATGACCTCGTCCAGGAAGGCGTTCAGGGACAGGAGGCGCCCCCCGCCCGGCCCGGGAGCCGGCACGACATCAAACACGTTTCCATGCAGGATGAACTGCGCAACCGAGCCGGACCTGAAAAGGTCCCTCATCTCGACAGCCCATTCGGGTAGTTCGATGCTCATCGGGCTCCGCTCCATCGTTCACTGAGACTGCTTGGCAGGCCCATCCAGCGACAGCGGCGGCGGTTCGGCAAGAAGGTCCTCAACCGCACCGTAAATCTGCTGCTGCTCGCGAATCCACTGGTTGGTGCCCCCAAGGGTGGTCGTGATCTGGTCGATTCGCTGCGACAGCGATTCAGGGCTGGCTGCCAGCACCGCCTGCTCCCGCACAAGCTCGACCTGCTCCTGGATCCGGGTCAGCTCTGCGTCCAGGAAAGCCAGTTTGTCGCGCGCCTCTTTTCGTTTCTCGAGCCGCTGCTGGAGGATCTCCATCTGTCCCGCCAGGCTCCTGCGCAAGTCCTCGGTCAGATTCGTTTCCTTCAATTGGGCTTCGAGGGCGCGAATCCTCTCATCGAGGCGGTCGGAGTCTTCGCGGGCTTCCGAGGTTTCGCGGACAATTCTCTCGATTGCCTGCCTTGTCAGCAGCAGCCGCAGGTAGACCCAGAGCAGGCGGCTCAATCCTTCCCCCTGAGTCTCCACTCCCGTCGGGATCGGCCCGCCGCGGAACTGTTGCTCGAGGATGGCCCGGCAGCGCACCTCCAGGGCACGGTAGCGCTTCAGCCCCTCCGGCCCCAGCTGGTTCACCAGATCGTTCACCATCTCCTGGCGGGTTTTCGTCGTCTTGCCAAGGTACAAGGCGTCGATCAGGCGCTGAAAGCGTTTACTCGTGGCAAGGATTCCCAGATAAGCCAGCTCGAGGCCCACACCCATTACCCAGAAGCCCGGGTTGAGAAGTCCGAGCAGGCCGAAGACGCCTAGTCCCACCCAGTTGGGCGGCACGAACATTCCGATCGGACGCGCGTGGAAAGCCTCGCGGACGTAATCGCTGAAGCTCGGTTTCATGTGGAATCCCGTGGTTCGGGCGGTTTGGGTTCAATCACCGTGCTTTCCATGGACCCAACCGACATGCGACGGAAAGCCTCGGTGACAACGTACACGGCGTGCTTGAACTCCGGCTGCTCCTGAGCCACGAGGGGAGGGATGCCGACCGAGGTAGGAATGCAATCGGTGATGTCGTAGGCAATCTGGCCTGGCGCCTGGGTGAAGATCCAAACCCTCTGACCCAGGTAAACTGCCTCGGCCACGCTGTGCGTGACGCAGAAGATTGTCGGATGTACTCTGTGCCACAGCTCCACCAGCAGTTCCTGCATCTCGAGGCGAGTCGGCTCATCCAGGGCTGAGAAGGGCTCATCCATCAGAAGAATCCGGGGCTCGAGCGCCAGGGAGCGAGCTATTGCGGTTCTTTGCTGCTGCCCACCGGAGAGCTGACAGGGATACTTATCCATATGGTCCGCCAGCCCGACCTGGGCAATAAGCTCTTCCGCCTTGGAACGTATGGTGGAGGCGTCCAGTCCGATCTCGCGTCGGTTGAGCCTCAATCCGAACATCACGTTCTGCAGCACGGTGAGATGAGGGAACGAGCTGTACTGCTGAAAAATCATCCCGCGATCCCGCCCCGGTCCCTGGATTGCCTCTCCCTTTACCAGGACCTCGCCCTCGGTGGGCCTGATGAAGCCGGCGATGGCGTTCAGCAACGTGCTCTTGCCGCATCCCGAAGGTCCGATGATGGTCACGAACTCGCCCCTGTCGGAGGCGGCCGAGACCCTGAAGGAGAGGTCACAGACCGCGGTGAAGGACCCAAACCGAATCGTGACGTTACGGAATTCCACGACCGGCTTCTGATTGCTACCGGGTGCGGCAATCACGATTGCCTCGCTCGATAAGGGAAAAGAACTCCCGCAAGCCTATTCCATAGGAGGTCTGCCAGCCAGGCGATCAGAGTAATTATGATGATGACCAGGTAGACGCGGCCGGACATGGCACGGCGGCGTGCTGTGTCTATGAGGTCGCCAAGACCGCCGCTCTTTACGACCACTTCCGCGAGAACAAGATAGCTCCACCCCACCCCGAAAGCTAGCCGCATCCCGTGCCAGATATCGGGCAGGGCAACCGGCACGAGGACGCGCGCGATCACCTGGAAACGAGTCGCGCCGAGCGTGTAGGCGGTCCGGAGATAGACGTCCGGCACCGCGTCGATTGCCTTTGCGACCATGGGCAGCAGAAATATGCCGAAAGCCATGGCCAGGAACACAACCTTCTGCGCCTCGTCCAGGCCAAACCAGGACATCGTCAGGGGTACGAGCGTAGCTATGGGAATATATCCGCTGGCGGTCACGACCTGGCTGAGGAGCGCCCGCATGCTGCCGAGCGCGCCAATCAATATGCCCAGGGGGAGCACGATCGCCAGGGCCAGAAGGAATCCCAGCCCCACCCGGCGGAGGCTGATCCCGATGTGGTCGAAAAGGTTCCGGTTTTCCGGATCCGGGCTGTGGAGAAGATCGGACATGCTGGCGACCACTTCCGACGGACTCGGAAGAATCGTCGGGCCCAGCGTCCGCTCTTCCGGGATGCCGCGGGTCAGTCCCCACCAGAACGCAAGCAGAATGGCAATGGGGATAAGTCCCAGGATCAGGGCGGCACTGCGCGGAACTTGGCCCCGTATGTTGTAGAACCACTGCGGGATCGTGCGAGGGATCATCGCTGAGACATTAAGCAACTTGGCCATTCGGTGTCAACTGTCCGAACACGGACACATTCTATACGGCGATCAGGTCGGTCTTATTCGCGGCGCTGCCTCGTGCCTCGAGTCGGATGGGATCATACCACTTCCTGCACGTCAGCGTGCGTGGCCAGGACCCAGCGCGAAGGCTTTTAAAGCCGCCGGGGCGGATCTTCAACCCGCCCCTGGAGTTTATACATTCGGGCGAGGGCCGATCTATCATTCTCCAAAGCGATGAAGCGCCGAAGGCGCGTTTCATATCGGCCTGGGGCAGCGCCCCAGGGGGTAGATTCACGAGAATCATCAAGGGCTGTAAGCCCGCGCCATAGATCAATCCCATAGGAATCGTTCGTCGAACTGCACCCCATAGGGATTGCGGCATCACAGCCTCCATGGGGCGGGCTTACAGCCCTTTTCCCTCTGTTCTTCTCATCTCCTGGGGCGTTGCCCCAGGCTGATATAGTTCGCGCCTTCGGCGCTGATCCTTTGTGACGGCCCCATGATTCTTATATGCATCATCCCTGGAGCAATAATGGGCCACCATTTGCCTGCCGTTTTCGCTAAAATGTCATCGCCTCGGTGCCCGAACCCAAGGAACGGGGGGATATATGTTCGGACGTCAGACTAGCGGATCGGTGCTGTGCGCCTACTGCGGGAAACTCGTGGGGGTCCGGGACGAAGTTTGCTGGAACTGCGGGCGGCGAAACCCGGGCATGTGGGGTTTCGGGCCCGTCCTGCGCCGGCTCGGTTATAACCTGGGATTCGTGCCGGTACTGATATGGGGCTGCGTGGCATTGTACCTCGCCACGCTAATGGCAGATCCGCGCGGAGTTTCTGTGCGCGGGCTTTCCATCCTGGCTCCCAGTCCGCGCAGCCTCTTCATGTTCGGGGCGAGCGGAGCGATCCCGGTCTTCGACTATGATCGCTGGTGGACGCTCCTGAGCGCGGGATGGTTACATGGCAGCCTCCTGCACATCGGGATCAACATGCTTTGGATCCGCCAGCTTGCCCCTGCGGCAGCCGAGTTATACGGCAGTCCCCGGATGGTCATCATTTACTGCATGTCGTCGATCACCGGATTCCTGCTTACCAGCATTACAGGCCTGATCTTCGGGCCGGTGCCCATTCTCGGAGGCGCGCAGTTCACTGTAGGAGCTTCCGCGCCGATCTTCGGCCTCCTGGGAGCCATGGTCCATTATGGAAGGCGCGGCGGGAGCAGGTACATCGGAAGCCAGGCACTCTATTACGCGGTGATCGTTTTCGTGTTCGGGGTTGTGATGCCGGGTGTAGATAACTACGCGCACATCGGCGGATTTCTCGGGGGATACGCGATCGCGAAATGGCTCGATCCGCTTCAGCCGGAGCGCGTGATTCACCTTATCGCCGCGGTTGTGCTTCTGCTGATAACGGCGGCCTCGATCCTGGCGTCATTGCTCGCAGGCCGATTCCCGTGAGAAGGCTCAGCCTCCAAGGCTGATCATCTCAATCTTTCTGCGGACTTCCGCGGCGTGGCCTCCTGCCGACCTGATAGCCTGAAGCCGCTCTTCCGAGTAACGGTCCCTCCGTGTCGCCCAGATCGCTGAAATGCGATCCCGGACAACGTTGTCAGAAGCTCCCTCACGGAGATGCCGCTTGATGTCGTGCCCCTGCCCGGAGAACAAGCAGGTGACCAGCCTGCCATCCGCGGTGAGACGTGCACGCGTGCAGCCTTGGCAGAATGGCTCCGTCACGGATGCGATGATTCCAATCTCGGGACCGCCTTCGCTCAAACGGTAGTCCACCGAGGGTGCGCCACCGTCTCTTCTCCCCGCCTCCTCGATCGGAAACGACCTGCGGATGACGGCAAGGATCTCCTCTTTCGAGACCATCTTCTCCAGGTGCCACTGGTTGACGTTGCCCACGTCCATGTATTCGATGAATCGGATGGAGTAGCTGTTCCGGCGCGCGAACTCGACCAGGGGAACGATCTCATCGTCATTCACGCCCCGCTCCACGACTGTGTTTATCTTGACGGGGTTCAGGCCGTGAGCCCTTGCCAGGGAAAGACCTTCCAGGATTCTGTCCAGATCGCGGCGCTGGGTTATGCGCTCGAACTTGGCTGGATCAAGCGTGTCGAGGCTCACGTTGACTCGTTTCAACCCGGCCGCGGCGAGCAAGGGCGCACTCTCTGCGAGCAGCGAGCCGTTGGTCGTGAGGCTGAGGTCTTTCAACCCATCAAGCCGGGAGAGCCCGGCAACCAGCCGGTCAAGATCGCGGCGTAATAGCGGCTCGCCTCCCGTGAGTCGGATCTTCTCCACCCCCAGGCCGATGAATATCCGGGCCAGCCTCGTGATTTCCTCATAGGTCAGGATTTCTCTTCGATCGACCCATTCGTACTTACCCAGTGGCATACAGTAACTGCACCGGTAATTGCACTTGTCGGTGACGGAAATGCGAAGGTCGAGGGCCTGCCTGTTCAAAGTGTCGAGAATCATCGGTAGTGTGTGAATCTGCGTCTGTCCCCACGCCCAGAGGCCGCGCCTGCTGATTGTGGCGTCTCGCACGGCAGAGTCTGATGATAACACCCGGGCATGACCAGCCAAAACCGCACGTGCATACTACAACCCGACAACCATGTCGTACAGGGCATGCGAGGCTGCGGTAATGCCGAATCCCCTGGTGACAAAGAGGCACGAAAAATAGAGTCCGCCGAACGTGCGCTGCATAAAGCTGCCGAGTGTGAAGCTGTCGGACGCCGGGCCCAGGTAGTGGAAGGCGGAGAAGAATAGCGCGGCGAGGATGGCTCCCAAGGCCGCAGCGGCCGGCTTCCCCATCCCTGCCACGCGCGTCAACAACAGCATGAGCAGACCGAGCAGAAATCCGCGAAACACCATTTCTTCATAAATCCCGGCGCCGCAGTACAGCACGAGCCTCTCGAAGATCCCCAGTGAGCCTCCCTGCGGGCCGCTCAGACGGGTCCCCGCCCAGCCTAGCAGGAGGAAGAGCAGCACCGCAAAGAGCATGCTCTCCGCGAACATGGCAACAAGTTTCGGCAGCTGAACCTTCCAGCTCGTCCCGCTGCGGATCTGCCAGGCGACGAAGCAGAGCATCAGGACGAGGGCTGACGCAAGCGCGGACCGGACGGAAAGCATGGCCAGCAGCTGCATGATGAGAGCGTCAGCTCCGTTGATGTAAGTGGTTTTCAGGAAAAGAGTTCCGGTGTGGTAAATGAGGAAGAAGGGAAGCACGAGTGCCGCCGAGTATATCGGTCGACGCGTTTCCTTGAGATACCGGCTGAAAGCTGACGCCATCGAACCGATATCATAGCTCACAAAGGCCCCCGAAAGCAGCCGTTCCGGTCAATATTCCAACGCGACTGCAGCGCATTCTGTATAATTGTGGTTTTTTGCATTCCGGCCAAGTGTTCCAGTGGCCGCGGTAAACGCGATGGCCCTCAAGCGAAACATCACACACGTCATCTACGATATGGATGGCGTGTTGCTGGACACTGAGTCTTTCTACACCATGGCCGCCTCAATGTTCGCCGCCCGTTATGGCAAGGACTTTAGCTCCGAGCTGAAGTCCAGGATGATAGGCAAGAAGTCGCTCGATTCGGCAAGGATATTCGTTGAGTCGCTCGAGCTGCCAATTGCCCCGGAGGAATACCTCAAGGCGCGCGAGTCCTTTCTCAACGACCTCCTCCCCCAGGCACAGCAGATGCCTGGAGCTGAACGACTCACGCTTCACCTGCACCAGGCGAAGGTGCCGCAGGCCGTGGCTACAAGCTCGGACACCTATCACTTCAGGCTCAAGACTACCCGTCACGCGTCCTGGTTCGGGATTTTTGATTGCCTGATTCTGGGCGACGATCCGGCTCTGAAGCAAGGAAAGCCCGCGCCGGACATTTTTCTGCTCGCCGCAGAACGACTCGGAGCGGTCCCCTCGGAATGCCTGGTCTTTGAGGATGCACCGGCAGGAATCGAAGCGGCGCACGCGGCAGGCATGTCGGCTGTCGCACTGCCCGACAAGATTGTCGATCCGGCCTGCTACAAACGCGCCGACCAGATTCTATCGAGCCTCGTTGAATTTGTGCCGCAGGAATGGGGGCTGCCGGCCTACTCAGACGGACGGACTTCCCCTGAATCCCCGCCCGCGATAGTCACCTGATTCTCTCCAGAAACTCCCTTCGCATCCCTCGGTGCCAACGACTTCGGCGTCTCTCTCACATATCGCCGTGAGGCGCGTCTCTGACGCGCCTCGGCGCCTCGGAGAGGCGCCGCACGGGGTTGACTTCTGAACTCCCTCCAGCAACTCCCTAAACCGAGTTTCTGGCTCGCGCAACCGCCCCGTTATACAGGGGCGGTGGCGCGCTGAGTTCGATCGTGCTTCATTCCCCTATGATTTTGATGAGAATCCGCTTCTTGCGCCTGCCGTCAAACTCGCCATAAAAGATCTGTTCCCAGGGGCCAAAATCGAGAGCCCCTTCCGTCACGGCAACGACGACCTCGCGGCCCATGATCTGGCGCTTGTGATGCGCATCCCCGTTGTCCTCCCCGCTCCGGTTGTGGTGGTAGCGTTCGGGGCTGGGGTCGTAAGGTGCGAGCTTTTCAAGCCAGCGGGCATAGTCCTCGAGCAAGCCCTGCTCGTCGTCGTTGATGAAAACGCTGGCGGTGATGTGCATGGCGTTTAGAACGCATATTTCAGGCCGTCATCATATTCCGCGTAACCTCTTCATTTTAAAACACTTTTAAAACTTCGAATCTCACTTTTACCTTGCGTTTCATCGTTCACTGTGGAACACTCGGAGAGTGCGAATGTGGCACACACCAACAACCGTTTTTCAGGTTACGGGTCGCTGTAATTGCGGCCCACACAGGAGGATAGCATGAAGAAAAAGAATGGAAATGAAGATCCAAAGTTCTTCGGGGTTGAAGGCCCCCGCGCCGGCGAATACGTGGCAGCAGGCGACGCGTGCGATAACATTTTGGACTGCCCCCGAGTAACCTTCAGCGCGTTCAAAAAATGGCTTCGCGTGTTCGTGGATGACCC
>Ga0315273_10003964_pt1 | contig 17975 bp, 14 predicted proteins | sample YL17G02_0_MG_FD_205753 | JGI IMG/M metagenome (GOLD analysis project Ga0315273, IMG submission 205753) | Sediment microbial communities from Yellowstone Lake, YNP, Wyoming, USA - YL17G02_0 | ecosystem: Environmental > Aquatic > Freshwater > Lake > Sediment | place: USA: Wyoming | collected...
GCCGTCGGACCGGCTGTTTCCCCATCGTCTGCCGTGCGAAGGCGTGGACGACAAGGCCTTTGCGCGGGCGCTGTTTTCGACTCCCTTCCTTGATGACCTGACTTTCGACATTGCGGAGGCCTCGGTCGAGCGGTTCCGGCTCGGAGGCGACGACACTCCCGATCTGCTAGCCCTCAGCCTCTCGGCCACCGACACGGTCGGCCATGACTTCGGACCCGCGAGCCAGGAGATCCTTGACCAGCTCCGCCGCCTCGATCTTCGGCTCGGGGCGTTTCTCGATTTTCTGGACCGAAGCGTTGGAAAGGGCCGGTGGGCGCTCGTGCTCTCCGCCGACCACGGCATCGTGGATTGCCCGGAGACCGGCGCAATCCCCGGGGCACGGCGCGTGGGTCAGTCGGAGCTGGTCGCCCGGGTCGAAGCGCGAATGAAAGAACGGCTCGGCCCCGCCCCGTCCGCCCCCGGCGCGACGGGCCGCTGGATCGCGGCGTTCTATGGCAACGAAGTCTGGCTCTCCCGTTCTGCCGCCTATCAGAAGGTGGAAGACGCCGCGGTCGAGGCGTTTCGCACGGAGCCGGCCGTCGAGCGCGTCTACCGGCGGGCCGACCTGTCGGGTGAATCGGCGTCGCCCGCGGGAGTCGCCATCCACGGACCCGTAGTTCAAGACGATCCGTTCCTTGCGCTCGAGCGCGCCTCGTGGCACGCGGGGCGCAGCTCAGACATCGCCCTCGTCTTCCCGGAAGGCTGGCTCGTCGCGGACTACCCGACGGGGACGAACCACGGCACCCCGCACGGCTACGACTCGCATGTCGCGCTGATCCTCGACGGGCCAGGGCTAATCCCCGGGCGGCGGGCGGAGCGCGTGGCCGCCCGCCGGGCCGCTCCGACGCTGGCCGCGTGGATCGGCGTCGCGGCCCCCGAGGCCCTTCGCGGCGACTCTCTGCTTCCTCTCCCGCCGCCGCCGGGAGAGCCGGCCTCCCCGAACCGCTGAAGCGGGAGGAGGGCTGGATTCCGGCTTTCGCCGGAATGACAAATGTGGGGATGGGTGCAGCCTTCGGCTTGCCGGACCGTCCGAGGGGTGTTTCAATCCCGGAGACGAGAAATGCACGCCGGGCCGGGATCCGGCAGGCGGCGGGCCGTCCGAGGGTGTAGGTTTTGGCGCTCCGCATTCCGACGAAGGAGAGGCACATTCCGATGACCAGTCACCCGACCGACGGACACCCTTCGGCTCGCGCCACCGGCGGCACGCCGCGGCGAGCCCGGCTCGCGACGCAGCTTGCCACCTCCGCGGGCCTTGCCGCCTTTGCTGGCCTCCTCGCCTTCGCGGCCGTTGCCGCGGGGAAGCCCGCCGGCCCGGCCGCCGGTACCGCTCCGGGCAAGTCCGGCCGTGACGAGGGCAAACCCGTTGCGGGCGCGGGCTCCGCTGCGGGCGCGGGCCCCGCTGCGGCCTGGGTCTCCGTGGACTACTCCAGCCTCGTGGATCGGCGCCGGCTGACCCACTCCGGCGAATCGGTCGGAGAACTTCTCGAGCGACTGGCGGGTCGCCCGATCCCAGCCCCGGGGGAGCGCCCCGCCGACATGCAGGCCTACGTCCTGCTCGATCCCGTGCTCGAACCCTACGGCTTCGTTCTGCCCGACGCACTCGACAGCCTTCAGCCCGCACCTGACCCGCCGATGGTCGAAATCGGCTCGCTCTGGCAGCCGGGCGACGCCCAGCCCGCCTGGGCCGAGCTGCTGCGCGCGCGGCGATTCGTCGTGGAAAGCGACGGGGGGGGACGGCTGCGCGTCTTCCTGCCCATGCCGGCGGCCTCCGCGCGGCAGGTCGGCGCGGCGCTTCAGACCGGTAACGCGGCGGGGGGAGGACCGGACAGTGCGGCGGGGGGAGGACCGGACAGCGCCGCGATCGCGGAAGCTGCGTGGAAAGAGGCGTGGCCCGTTCTCCGTCATGTCTGCGCGGCCGAACGGCGCCGGCTGGCGCACCGGGTCGCCGCCAAGCCGGAAGACACCGCACTTCAGGTCGAAGTGCGCGGCTACGCTCACCTTCCGGCGCTGTCTCTGTTCCACCTCGGCACGAGGCCTTTCACGACCCGCATCACCGACACGAGTCCCGCGCCGGGCCGCGGCCCGGCAGACCTCGCGGCCTGGCAGGCGTTTCTCGAGAAGGGGCAGCAAATCGAGGGTGGCCGGTTGACTCCCGAAGGCCGGCTCCGGCTGCTCGGAAGCGACGGCGATACGAAGTCCACGCTCCTCGGCCAGCCGCTCTCGCTCGCCGATCTCGCCGTGGCCGAGCGCGCGATCTTCCACGGCGGGCTTGCCGAGCCCTTCATGAGTCTGGATGCCTGGTATTCCCCGCAGACCGCGCAGGTCAACTACGGCGGCCGCCTGCAGGACACCTCCCTCGGCATCGTCAGCATGCTGTCGGACGTGCGGTTCAAGACCTTCAGCCAGGGCCTCGGCGTGATGCTCGGGCGGGACGAACGGGAGAGAATTCGCCGCAGCGTTCCGGGCTTTCTCACACACATGGAGCGGTTCGCCGCCGACGCGGGCTCAAAGGACGTGCTCGGCCAGCAGACGCGCTTCTGGTTCTACCCCGACACGGTGGATCTCGCCCTGTCGGAGCAGGGGGACATGCTCGCGATCCGCCGCGCCCGCCTTTCCGCGGCCTCCGAACGCGTTTCCCAGGAGCGGCTCACCCCCGGCGCGTCATCCGAGCCGCAGTGGACGCGCCGGACGATCGACGCGATCAACGGAAACTACGACGGGCTCGCGAAGCTGTTCCCGGAGCTCGCGGACCTCGACCAGGTCGCCCGTCTGCTGTCGCTTTTCACCTGGCTCAAGCAAGCGTCCGCGGAGGGGCTTCCGGTTCCGGACCTCGACGTGCTGCTCGCGCTCGAGCTTCCCGCGCGCCCGACGCCGCGGCTATTTCCGATGCTCCTGACCCACAACACGCTGCGCCATGCCACCGGCAGCGCCTCGGCTGCCGTGGACGTTCTCGACCGCGCATCCGTGGGCGAGGGACTCGACCGGCTCGCCCCGGCGACCGGCAGTCCGCTCCCCGCGCGCGACCGACTGAGCCGTGCGCTTTCGGCGCTCGACCGGCAGAGCGGCGATCAGGCCGCGCTTCTGCGCGAGGCGGAGGCGCTCGATCTTTCGACCGCGGCGGATTTCCGGATTGACGCGATGACGCGGCGCGCGGAGCGGCTGCGGATGCACGCGCTGTCCGTCAACGGTCTTCCGCTCGACGAACGGGCGGACGCCCCTTCGGCGGTCCCCGGCGCGGAGAAACCGCGCGTGCTGTCGGTCGCCGTGGGGGGCGTGGATCTCGGGATGAACGCGCCCCTGGCACGGGCCTCCCGCCGCGCGGGGCGGAGCCTCTCGTGGGGCGGACTGGCGAACGCGCCGAAGGACCGCCTTGCCGACGCGGCGGGTGCAATGCCGACGGCGGCGGGCGCGGGAGCGCTGGGCGATGCAGAGGGCCGCGGCTTTCCGAATGCTCTGGATTCCGGCTTTCGCCGGAATGACGGCGAAAGGACACGCATCGCCTCCAGCGCCGGGGCCGCGGCGGGCGGTGGCCAAAGTGGTGGGGCCCCTGCGCGGGGTGGCGCCGCATCGGCAACGAGAGCGGCCGGCGGCGTCCCGGGAACGACCGAGGGGGGTGTCTCTCGCGGAGCCGCGACGACTGCGGGTGGTTTGCCCAAAGCGGGGTCGGCTGACTCCGGTGCGGCGGCAGCGGGCGGCGCTTCAAACTCCGCCGATTCGGCCGGGCACTCTGAAGCGGCTCCGCTCGGAGCCCCGGCCGATCCTCCGAACCTTCCGCCGATCGAGGTCCCGGATCACGGGTTCGCGGGCGCGATACCGGGACCGAAGGAGCCGGGCCGGCCCGAGTTTTCCCTCCGGGAATTCGGGGACAACTGGATTGCAAAGGCGGCATCGCCGGATCCGGGAGGCTTGACGACCGTGACGACGGTCCTCGGGGCCGGCAGCCCCGAGGTCCGCTCGCGCCGCGTGTCACTCGGCAGCACCGGGCGCGCGGCGAGCTTCGAGCGGGTCGAGAACCTGCGCTTCCTTTCCTATCGCATGCAGACGGAAGGGGCCCGCGTGAGTGCGGTGCCCGTGGACAAACCGCGGCCCGCGACGCACACCCCGGACGGGCGCGTACTGCTCGACCAGCCCCCGGCGCCCCCGTCGGGACTTCTCACGCTGCAGGTCGCCGGACAGGACGACAAGTTGGTCTTCCTTCGTCTTCGCAGGCAGGCCCCCGGATCGGCCGACGTGCGGGATCTCGCCGCCGCGGTGCCCCGGCCGCTTCTCTGGCGGTTGCTTCTCGGTCACGGTGCGGACCTGACGCCCGGCCTGCCGATCCGCGGCCTGGACCGCAGCGCGCTGGGCGACGGCGGCCACGTCATGGTCTACACGAACGAAGCGCAACGGACGCCCCCGTGGACTCTTCCTCCCGACCCTGTCGCCGGCGAGGAGGATCCCCTTCGCGTCGCCGCGGCGCTGAAGCTGTGGTGGGCTCAGCAGGGAGATAAGCTCGGGGTGGTGGTCGGCACCGACCCTCAAGCCGCTGCAGCGCGCTGGGCCGCGTCCCCGGTGGGAATTCACTCCGCGTCCCTGCTGCTGCCGACGGATGCCTTCCCCGGCCTCGCCTCCCCGCTTCGGGATGAAATCGCGGCGGCGTGGAAGAAGTCGGCCGGATCGGAACCCGCCGCGACCCTGCCCGCGGCCGCGAACCTGCCCTCGCTGGTCGTTCTCGTCAGCGCCGAGTCACCCGGCCGCCTCGCGGCAAGGGTCAAGGCGCTGTCTCGGGATCCCGCGATGAAGGGCCGGCTGCTCGGGGTCTGGTCGCTCGCCGGGCCGGTGCGGGAAGATTTCCCCGCGCTGATTCTCGACGGGGGGAACCTGGCCGGCCTAGGCGTCGGGTCATCCGGACCCGTCGGTCTTCCTGGCGTGCCCGCAGAGGTCGGGCGCCTCGGAGCGGCCCTAGCCGCCCCCGGCGGGACGGATCGGCGGGTCGAGGACCTGCCGGCTCCCCTGCTCTGGTTCTTCTGAAACCGGGAAAAGGCGTCCTTGACACCCTTTTTCCCCGGGACCTATATTCTCGGATGGCTAGGTGGGCTGGGGTGGCGCAGCCCAACTTATGGAAGGAAAGGGGTTATGAAATTGCGAACCCTGTTTGGGCAGAGGGGTGAGGGGCGGATCGCCTTCGTTCTCGCGCTGATCGTTGTCGGGGCGGGCGTCTTTGTGGCGGTGCGGTTGATCCCCGTCAAGGTCCGCACCTACCAGTTCGCGGACTACATGCGCGAGGAGGCCCAGCGGACCGCCTGGAACAAGGACGAAGTCCTGCTCGAAAAACACCTTCTCGAAAAAGCCCGCATGCTTGATCTGCCGATCACCGAGAAGAATCTGAAGATCACGGTCGGCGGCGGTGAGATAAGCGTTGCGGCGCGCTACGATATTCCCGTGGATCTCGGCGTGAAGATCTACATCTGGAAGGTCGACCAGAAGGAACGCGCGCCGCTCTTCTAGAAGCCAGGGGTCTGGAACCTTTTTCGGGCCGCTTCTCAGGCCAGAAAAAGGTACCTGATCCCTCACATTATCCACAACGATTTCCCCTCCGCCACGCTTCCCCACCCGCCCGTTTCACCGCATAATCCCTCGGACTCCAGGGAGATCGAATCATGGCGATGAAGAAGAAAACGGTGACGTCACGGTCGAAGGCGATGGCGAAGCCAGCGCAGAAGAAGAAGGCCTCGAAAGCGATGAGCCAGGAGGCCATGATGGCCCAATGGCAGGCGGCGATGACCCCGGGTGCGGGCCATGCTCGCCTCGGGCCCCTGGTCGGCACATGGAACACCAAGACGACCTTCACGATGGGCCCGGGCGCCCCCGCGCAGGTCTACGAGGGGACCTCGGAGCACCGGTTCGTGCTCGGCGGGCGCTACCTCGAGCAGGTTTACAAGGGCATGGCGATGGGGATGCCGTTAGAGGGGATCGGGTACACCGGCTACGACAACGCGACGAAGCGCCACGTCGGATCGTGGATGGACACCTTCGGCACGTGCATCATGACGAGCGTCGGGGTGGGCCGCCCGACGGAGTCGACGATGCGGTTTCTCGCAGAGTCGCACAGGCCGTCGGGTCGCAAGATCGAGTTCGATGCGATCCTGCGCGTTGCCGATCGCAACCGCCACTCCTACGAGATGTGGACGGAGGGCCCGGGCGGCAAGCGCTTCCGGTCGATGATCGTGGAGTACGTCAGAGCCGGCTAGCTCATCCGCCGCTGAATCTCCGCCGAGGCGGCATCCGCGCGGCGGGCACCCTCTTGCGTTGCGATGCGCAGCCGGTCCCGGACCTGCGTCACGAAAGTTTCGTCCTTGAGCGACGGCAGGTTGATTTCGACGTTCAGGGCCGCGCCGCCGATGGCGGCCCTGCATAAGAGGAGCGCCGCACCGAGATCCGAGGCGGCGTTCATGTTGATCCCCGCCGCAAGCGCTGCTTCCGCCGCCACGACGACCTCGCAGGACGCTTCCGCCGTGGCGAGCGGGGTTTCCGTCGCGAGCCGGAACGCGGTGGCCCGCGCCGCGGCCCGCGCCGTCTTCTGATCCGGCGTCTCCCTGGGCAGGCGGTTTGCGGCCACGACTGCATCGTACGACGCGGAGTCGGCATCCACGAGCCGCGTCAATTCCCGCCGCAATTCGCCGAGGCGACCGGTCAGCGGGCGCAGGGCCTCGTGCGAGGCCTGGTGCTTCTCGGAGCGGAGCGTGAGCGCGACAACCATCCCGGCCAGGGACGCCGCCACCGCGCCGGCGAGCGCCGCCGCGGACCCGCCTCCCGGCGTCGGCGCGTCCGAAGCGAGCCGGTCGAGAAAATCCTTCACCGTCAGGTCCGTGAGCATGTTGGGCTCCTCATCTACTGCTGGATCCCGGCTTTCGCCTCCTGCTTCCGCAGGGGCAGCCGGCATGACGGGCGTGGCTCCCCCTACGGTTCCCGTTGTCCATCCCTGACCACGACCCGCCCCGCCTTTACGACGGTGCGGCAGTGATTGGTCCCGAACCGGTAGGCGAGATGCCGCCGGTCGGGAACGTCGAAGATCGCGAGGTCGGCCTGCTTGCCCGGCTCGAGGCTGCCCAGCCGGTCCGCCCGCCCCAGCGCGGCGGCCGCATTGATCGTCGCCGCGACGATGCCCTCGTCGGGGGTCAGCCCGCAGAGCAGGCAGGCGATCGGGATCATAGCCGCGACCGACTCGCACGGGCAGGTTCCCGGGTTGAAATCCGACGCGATCGCGACGGCCACGTTCTCTCCGATGAGCATCCGGCCCGGTGCGCCGCGGCCGCCTCCCGCGAAGAGACTCGCGCCAGGCAGGAGAACCGCCACGACCCGGCGCGCCGCGAGCGCCTTGGCCACGGACTCGGCCACTTCCTCGAGGTGATCCACCGAGGCCGCGCCGTATTCGGCCGCGAGCGCCGCTCCGCCGGAGACCGTGAACTGTTCCGCGTGAAGCCGCAGGCCGAGCCCTGCGCTGCGGGCCGCGTCGAGAATCACCCGCGCTTCGGCCGCGGTGAAGGCTCCCTCTTCCACGAACACGTCGCAGAATTCGGCGAGACCGGCGGATGCGGCGGCGGGCACCATTTCGGCCGCGACGAGGCGCACGTATCCGGCGCGGGCGTGGGCGAACTCGGGCGGGACGACGTGCGCCCCGAGAAGCGTGGGGACCACCTCGACCGGGTGCCCTTTCGCGCCAGCGGCGAGAGCTTCGAGCTGCTTCAGCTCGTCGGGAAGGGTGAGACCGTAGCCGCTCTTGGCCTCGGCCGTCGTCGTGCCGTGGAGGAGCATCCGGTCCAGCCGCTCGCGCACGAGGCCGGCCAGCTCTTCGCGGGAAGCGGCCCGGGTCGCTGCGACGGTCATGCGGATGCCCCCTCCGGCGCGCGCGATGTCGGAGTAGCTTGCTCCCGCGAGCCGGCGCTCGAAATCCGCCACCCGCCACCCGGCAAAGGGCAAGTGCGTGTGCGGGTCCACGAGACCGGGCAGAACGCACCCGCCGGCGGCATCCAGCACGGTGGCGCCCGGCCGCAGCCGGACGGCGGTCTGCGCTTCCTCCCCGGTGCCGACAAATACGATGCGGGAGCCGAGCGCCGCGACGGCCCCATCCGCGATGACTCCGACCTCGCTTTGGAGATGCCCCGATCGCGCCCCGGGCGGCCCCGCACAGGTCACGACCTCGGAGGCGCCACGGATGAGAAGGTCCGCCTCTACCGGTTCACGAGGGTCTTTCATGCGTGGCTGGCAGACAGGTCAAACACTCTGGACGGCCGTCGCCCCCTGCTTTCGCAGGGGCAGGCGGAATGACGACATCGTGAGTTCTCAGTTCGTCCCGCCGTTGTGGCCCGGCTCGGGAAGCCGCACGGCGCCGGCGGCGCTGCGCTCGGTGTCCGGCGCCGGAGCCGGCGAGGGCAGCGCCCCAATCGTCTCCGTGAACGGCAGCGGCGGGGCACTCTGCCCGTGCCTCAGGCTGAGGAGGCGCAGCTTCTCGCGAACCTCGCCTTCCTCGCGGCGGGCATCGAGCACCCGAAGGTGCTCCTCGGCGGCCATCCGGACCCGGTCTTCGAAGTTGTCGCGCTCGAGGCGCAGGTGGACGATCTCGTCCTCGATGCGCAGGGCGCACTCGCGCGCCTGGCGGAGCTGCGTCTCTCCCGTCAGCCGGGCCTCGCGAACGATCAGATCCGCATCGCGTCTTGCCTCGTCCCGGATCTCATCGGCGAGCTTCCGAACCGCGAGGAGCGTTTCCTGGATCGCGCCGTCCCGCTTGCGGTATTCCTCGATCCGGCGATCGAGCTCTCCGTGTTCCCGTTCCAGCTCTTCCATCCGGCCGGCCAGGGCCAGCATCTCCTCGGAGACCTCCCCCAGGAAGTGCAGCACCTCCTGCCGGTCGAACCCGCGAAAGCGCCTGCGGAACCTCTTGTTCTCGATCTCCGCCGGTGTGATCTTCATCGTCTCCTCCCTCGCCCGGGAAAACGGTCGAGCACAACCAAAACTGTCCCTGACCCCGTTTCACCTCGGGAAACTGTCCCTGACCCCGTTTCGCCGCGGGAAACTGTCCCTGACCCCGTTTCGCCGGGGGTAACTGTCCCTGACCCCGTTTCCTGGCGCGGTCAGGGCGCCGGGCTGATTCTCTCACCAAAGAGGGCCCGGCCGATGCGCACGAGTGTTGCCCCCTCCTCGATCGCCACGGGAAAATCGTCGGTCATCCCCATGGACAATTCGTCGAGGCCGGCCCCCGGCAGGCCCCACGAGCGGGCGAAGGCCGCCAGCTCCCGCAGTCGCGCGAAGTGCGGGCGGGATTTCTCGGGGTCGGGGTGGAGCGGCGGGATCGTCATCAGCCCACGGACGCGAAGGGTGCCGCAGTCGCGGGCGATTTCCTCCAGGAGCGGGCGGAGCCGGTCCGGTTCGATTCCCGATTTCACGTCTTCCCCGGCGACGTTGACCTGAACGAGGATTTCAAGAGGCCGCCCGAGCCCGGCCGCGGCGCGGTCCAGCCTGCGGGCCAGCGGCGCATCGTCCACGGAGTGAATGAGGTGAAACAGCCGCGCCGCCGCGGCGGCCTTGTTCGACTGGAGGTGCCCGACGAGGTGCCAGACGGCGGGACGGCCGACGAGGGGGATTTTCTCCTGGGCCTCCTGGACCCGGTTTTCACCGAAGACCCGCAGCCCGGCGTCGTAGGCTGCAGCAATCTGCCCGGCCGGATGCGACTTGCTCACGGCGACGAGCTGGACCTCGTCCACCCGGCGCCCCGCCCGCGCCGCGGCCTTCGCGATCCTCTCCTGGACCGCGTCGATCCGCTGCCGCAAATCTCCGTTGCCTGTGCTCACAGCCTCCTCTTGACCTTCCTCATCCGCCGAATCTGATCCCGACATTCCGGCGGCCCTCTTCTCCCCGTCATCCCGGCGCCCCGCTTCACCCCGTCATTCCGACGGCCTTCTTCACCCCGTCATTCCGACGGCCCTCTTCGCCCCGTCATTCCGGCGGCCCACTTCATCCCGTCATTCCGGCGCCCCGCTTCACCCCGTCATTCCGGCGAAAGCCGGAATCCAGCGCGACCAATCCCCTCATCCATCGCGAGGTTCGCGAGCCGGTCCGCGTCGCGGTTCTGCTCCCGGGGCACGTGGACGATGTCGAAGCGCTGGAGCGTCTTCGCCATCCGGCGCGCCTCCTCGAAAAGCGGCTTCAGTCCGGGGGCGCGGACCTTGTACTGGCCTTTCATCTGCCGGACGATTAATTCGGAATCGGCGAACACCCTCAGGGACGCAGCGCCGACAGCAAGGGCGTGGCGCAGGGCGGCAAGAAGCCCCGAGTACTCCGCGACATTGTTCGTGGCGATTCCGAGAAAGCCCTTCAACTCGACGGTGCCGCCGGGACCTCGGATGTAGGCGCCCCAGCCGGCCGGCCCGGGGTTGCCCCGGGCCCCGCCGTCCACCCAGGCTTCAAGTTCCGCTGGGTGCGGCGGCATCGGGCACGTCCGCGGACGCGGGCCGGACCTCCGCCGCCTCCTCGCCGATCGGCCCCTCGAAGTAGAGGAACCTTCTGCAACTGTCACAGGTGACGAGCGTTTCGCCGCGGCGGATCTCCGAGAACATCTTCATCCGGATGCGCACGTTGCACGCCGGGCAGACGGACTCGGTCACCCGAACGACGGCCAGCCCGCCCCGGGCCCGCGTGACGCGGTTGAAAGCCTCGAGCACCTCCGTCGGCACGACTCGGGCGATCTCGTCCCGGCGGTCGCGGATCTCCCCCAGCCTCTGCTCGACGCTTGCGAGTTCGGACTCGAGTTGGGCGCGGGTCTCGTTGTAGCGGGCGCTCTCCTCGGCGATGCGCGCCTCGGCCTCGGGAACGTCCTTCGAGAGCGTCGTCATCTCTTCCATTTTCGTGAGGACGTCGGTCTCGAAGCGGGAGATGTCGGATTTGACGACGTCGATTTCCTTCAGGACGGCGCTGTACTCCTTGTTGGAGCGCACCTCCATCAGCTGGCCCTGGAATTTGGCGAGCTTCACTTCGAGGGACTGCAACTCCAGTTCCGCCGCGGCGTGATCGAGCTTCAGCTGTTCGTGGCGATGCTTGGCGGCCCCGACTTCGGATTCGGCGGCGAGGAACGTGTCCTCGAGAGCAAGCAGCCGTTCCGGTCCTCTTTCTTTCTCCGCCTCCAGTTCGCGGAGGGAAGCCTCGATCTGCTGGAGTTCTACGAGGGCGTGTAGGACCTGCTGCACCCTTGCTCCTCCAAAGGGCCGGGGCGCGGGAACCCCGGCTGAAACGCATATTCTAGCCCTCGACGAGGCTTCGAGGCAAGAGGCGTATTTCCGGGCAGCGGGGCCCGATCCCGGGGGTTTTTCAGCCCTCGGCGCGGTTCCGGTAGAGCTGCAGGTCCACCACCTCGGCCATTTTTTCCACGTTCAGCGGCTCGCCGAGGAACTCGGCGATGCGGCGGGCCTCCTCGCGTGGGTGGTCGACGGTTTCCTTGTACTGCAGCTCAAGGACCTCGAACTGGGGGCGGCGCTTGAGGAAGAACTTCGCGTCCCGAAGGTCGGCGTCCAGAAGCTCGAGGGTCCGCTCGTCCGAGGTGCCCGCGTGTTCCTGCCGGTTCGTCAGCATCTTGTTCTGGGAGGCGACGATTTCCTTCAGGTTCCGGTGCATGAGCAGCACCTTGTAATTGTTATCGGGCGGCAGGCTCTTGAGGAGGTAGGAGATGATCTTGACCGCCTTCCCCCGCGCCCCCTTCAGCCAGCTCTTGTCTCCGTCCTGGTAGAGATTCTTGATCCGCTCCAGCTCGAAGTAGCCCTTGGGATTGTCCACATCGGCGGTTCGGACGCCGTCGGTCACGACGCTCATGCCCCCGGCTTCGAGCATCTTCATGGCCATCGAGGTGCCCGAGCGGGGGAGGCCCGAGACGATGACGATGGGCTTTCCGTAGCGCAGCTTTCGGAAGACGGTATTCATGGCGTTGAAATACTAGCAAATGTCCCGTAGAATTTACATTTGCTTTCAATAGCGAAAACCGGTAGCACCCTGCCTGATGTCCGAATCCAGAATCCGGGTTATCACCCCTTCCGTGCGCTCCCCGCGGCGCCATCGCCTGCTCGGAGTCGCCATCACGGCGGCGTTTCTCGCCCTTCTGCCCACCCCGGCCCTTGCCTACATCGGCCCCGGCGCAGGGTTTGCGCTCCTGTCCTCCTTTCTCGTCGTTTTCACCACGATCGTCCTGGCCGCCCTGGCGCTGGTGGCCTTGCCGTTCCGGTTTCTCTACCGGGTGATCCGGCGCCGGCCGAAGGTCAAGCCCCGCGTGCGCCGGATGATCGTCGTCGGTTTCGACGGGCAGGATCCGTTGCTGACCGAGCAGTACATGGCCGAGGGAAAGCTCCCGAACCTTTCGCGGCTGGCCCAGATGGGCTGCTACAGCCGGCTGGGCACGACATATCCGTCCCTGTCGCCCACCGCCTGGTCCACCTTCTCCACCGGAACGAACCCGGCCAAGCACAACATCTTCGACTTCCTGACACGCGATCCGCGCTCCTACCTGCCGCTCCTGTCCTCGACGCACATCGGCTCGGTGGACAAGTTCCTGAAGATCGGCCGCTGGCGGATCCCCTTGCGGAAGCCGGAGCTGCGGCTGCTCAGAAAATCCAAGCCTTCCTGGACGATCCTCGGCGAGCACAACATCTGGAGCACCGTGCTGAGGGTGCCGATCACCTTTCCGCCCGACCGATTCCGCGGGGCGCAGCTGTCGGCGATGTGCGTTCCCGACCTGCTGGGTTCTCAGGGAACATTCCTGTTTTACACGACCCGCCCGGCCGACCGCACCTTCAAGGAAGGCGGACTGCGCTTTCCGCTCAAGCCGAACGGCGACACGTTCGAGACGACCCTCAAGGGCCCCGAGAACATGTTCCTGGAAGGAAACCCGCCGCTCGAAATACCGCTGACGATCCGTCTGGACCGGGCCGCGAAAAGGGCACGCGTCTCGGTGAACGGGACCGAAGTCGAGCTGGCGGAAAGAAAGCTGTCGGACTGGATCACCCTGTCCTTCAGGGCCGCCCCCGGCATCAAGGTCTCGGGACTGTGCCGGATGATGGTCACCGAGATGTCCGAGCACTTCTCCCTCTACGTGACCCCGTTGAACATCGATCCCGAAAAACCGGCGATGCCGATCTCCCACCCGTCGTATTACGCGACCTACCTGGCGAAGAAAATCGGTCCCTTCTGCACGCTCGGGCTGGCGGAAGACACCTGGGCGCTCAACGAGGGCATCATCGACGACGGAACCTTTCTCAAGCAGTCCCTCGACATTGACGACGAGCGGCAGGCGATGTTCTTCGCCGCGCTCGACCGGCTCCGCAACGGCACCCTGACCTGCGTGTTCGATGCGACCGACCGCATTCAGCACATGTTCTGGCGCTGGCTTGAGCCGAATCACCCCGCCGTCCGCGGTCTGGCCCGCGGTGAGCACGCCGGGGCGATCGAGCAGATCTATCTCCGCAACGACGTGCTCGTCGGCAAGGTCATGGCGCAGTTGAAGCCGGACGATCTGCTGATGGTCCTGTCGGATCACGGATTCTCCTCGTTCCGCCGGGGCGTGAACCCCAACGCCTGGCTCCATCGCAACGGCTACCTCGTTCTGAAGGACAACTCCGACGGCTCCGCCGAGTGGCTGCGTGACGTGGACTGGACGCAGACGAAGGCCTACGCGATCGGCCTGACCGGCATGTTTCTCAACCTGGAAGGCCGCGAGGCCCAGGGGATCGTCAAGCCGGGAGCCGAGGCGGCCGCCCTCAAGGCGGAGCTCGTCGCGAAACTCAACGGATTGAAAGACGACGAGTCGGGCGAGGTCGCGATCAACGAGCTCTTCGAGACGGCCCGCCTTTATCAGGGACCTTATCTCGTCAACGCCCCCGACCTGATCGTCGGCTACAACGCCGGTTATCGCTGCTCCTGGGACGGCGCCACCGGGGTCGTCTCGGGGCCTGTCTTCGAGGACAACGTGAAGGCCTGGAGCGGCGATCACTGCATCGACCCGCGCCTCGTGCCCGGGATTTTCTTCTGCAGTCACCGGATCCACCGCAACGAGCCGACGCTCGCCGACATCGCCCCGACCGCCCTGACCCTCTTCGGGATCGAGCCCCCTTCCCACATGGACGGCCGGACGCTCTTCGACAAGGAGACCCCGCTTGGCGGAAAGAGCTGACGGCCGGGTTCGGATCGGGCGAGTGCGGCGGCTTTCCGCGACGGCCCTCGCGCCGCTTGTGATCGCGGCAGCGGTGGCCGCTGTGCTGTTCCTTCCGGTCATCTCATGCGGCCGCGGCGCTTCAGCCGCCGCCAAGCCCCGCATGATCGTCCTCGGCTTCGACGGAATGGATTACGACCTGACGCAGCAGATGATGGCCGAGGGGAAGTTACCGAATTTCTCCCGGCTCGCGAAGATGGGCTCCTTTACGGCGCTCGGCACCGCGATCCCGCCGCAAAGCCCGGTCGCCTGGTCGAACTTCATCACGGGAATGGACGCGGGCGGCCACGGCATCTTCGACTTCGTTCACCGCGATCCGAAGACGATGGTTCCCTACCTCTCGACGAGCCGGACCGAAGCGTCCGGGAGCCATCTCAAGCTCGGCAAGTACCAGATCCCGCTGAAATCCGACAAGATCGAGCTGCTGCGGTACGGCACGCCGTTCTGGGAGGTCCTCGAGAAACACGGTGTCCCGACGACGATCGTCCGGATGCCGGCAAACTTTCCGCCCTCCGGAACGGCCACGAAGGAGCTGTCGGGAATGGGCACCCCCGACATCATCGGCTCATACGGGACCTTCTCGTATTACACGAGCGACCCCGCGGCGTTCGCGGGCAAGGATGTCAGCGGCGGAAGGCTTTACACGGTCGCGGTGTCCGGCGGAGCGGTGACGGGCTCCCTCGCGGGTCCGAAAAATCCGTTTCTCGTCGAGCCGAAGAATCTGCAGGCCGACTTCACCGTCTACCTCGACCCCGTTCAGCCGGCCGCAAAGCTCGTCGTGGGCGACGAGGAGCGGCTGCTCCGCGTTGGGGAGTGGACGGACTGGGTGCCGATGACCCTGGAGATGATCCCGACGCAGTCCATTCCCATCATGGCGCGCTTCTACCTGAAATCCGTCCGGCCGGCCTTCGGCCTCTACGTGACGCCGCTGAACCTGGATCCGAAGAGCCCGGCAATGCCGATCTCGACGCCGAACAAGTGGGCGGGAGAGCTGGCCGATGCGACGGGCCGTTTCTACACCCAGGGGATGCCCGAGGACACGAAGGCCTTCAAGGACGGGATTTTTTCCGAGGAGGAATTTCTTCGGCAGTCGCGCATGGCGGGCGACGAGGTCGTTTCCCAGTACGATGCGGTGCTCGATGATTTTCGCGATGGTTTTCTTTTCTACTACTTCGGAAACGGCGACCAGATCTCGCACATGATGTGGCGGCCGATGGACCCGGGGCACCCGGCCTACAAACCGGAGGAAGCCCGGTTCAAGGACGCCGTGCCGCAGATCTACGAGCTTTTCGACGGGGTTGTCGGCCGCACTCTCGAGAAGATGCCGCCGGACACCACCCTCGTCGTCATGTCCGACCACGGCTTCACGAGCTGGCGGCGCGCGTTTCACCTGAACACCTGGCTGAAGGAAAACGGATTCCTCGCCGTCATCGACCCCTACCTCAAGGACGACCCCGGCCTGTTCTCGAACGTGGACTGGTCCCGGACGAAGGCCTACGGGCTCGGTATCAACGGGCTCTACATCAACCTTCAGGGGCGGGAGAAGTGGGGCATCGTCACCGAGTCCGAGCGGAAGGGCATCATGGACGAGATCTCGCGAAAGCTCGTCGCGACGATCGACCCCGTCACCGGCGCCCCGGCGGTGACGAAAGCCTTCCAGCGGGAAGAGGCCTACCATGACCGCGGCCACATCGAGATCGGCCCCGACATCGTCGTGGGCTACGCGAAGGGAACCCGCGGATCGAACGAATCGGCGCTCGGCAAGGTCGGACCCGACGTGTTCACCAACAACACCGAGGAATGGAGCGGCGATCACTGCATGGATCCTGACGCGGTGCCCGGAATCCTCGTGACCAGCCGCCCGCTGAAGAAGGCCGCGCCCCGGCTCCAGGATCTCGCCGCGGCGCTCCTGGCCGAATACGGGATCGAAGGATTTCCGAAGAGGGGCGCGGCTCAACCCGAGTGACCCAGGAGGCGGACACGACATGTTCGGAAAGAAAATCAAGCTCGACGCCGATATGATGGCGAAGGTCGAGAAATACGCGAAGATCGCGGGCTACTCCTCGCCCGACGAGTTCGTCTCGCACGCCCTGGAGAAGGAGCTGGCGAAGCTCGAGGGCGCGGATTCCGAGGAGGAAATCAAGAAGCGCCTGCGGGGGCTCGGCTACATCTCGTGAGCGTTCTCAATGCGTTGCTCCGGGGCCTCGTGGATTTTCTGCTGGCCCCGTTCCGCTCACTCCCGCCGGTGGCAGGGCTCGTGATCGTGTCGTTCGTCGTCTCGATCTTCATGCTCATCGTCTTCAAGCTGGTCTCCGACCAGAAGCGGCTCGTGGCGGTGAAGAACCAGATCACCGCCTGCCTGTTCGAGATCCGCCTGTTCAGCGACGATCTGCCGGCTATCTTCCGCGCGCAGGGGGAAATCCTCCGGCACAACCTGACGTACATGCGGTTGTCTCTCTCCCCGAAGCTCGTGGGGCTGATGATCCTTCCCCTGGTGGTCCTGATCGCCCAGCTGCAGTTCCACTACGGCTATCAGGGGCTGAAGCCAGGACAGGCCGTTCTCGTCAAGGTTCAACTGAAGGACGCCGGCTCATCCGGGGCAAGCGCTGTGGCACCCGCGGCCCGCCTCGAGGCCCCGGCGGGGCTGCGGGTGGACACGCCGGCCATCTGGCTCCCGGCCCTTCGCGAGCTCGCCTGGCAGATCACACCCGAGCGGGAGGGCGCCTACGAACTAAAGATCACGGTCGGCAACGAGACGCTGACGAAATCGGTAGACGCGACGAGGCAGGTCCGGCGCCGCTCGCCCGTTCGCGTCGAGCCGAAGCTCTGGAAGGAATTTCTCTATCCGGCGGAGGATCCCCTCCCCGCCGCCAGCGTCGCCCGCGAAATCTCAGTCGGCTACCTCGAAAACAAGGTCAACTTTTTCGGCTGGGGCCTGAACTGGATGATCGCCTTCTTCATTCTCTCGATCGTGTTCGCCTTCGTCTTGAAGGGCCGCTTCGGCGTCACGATCTAGCCTCGGCCGCCGTGCGGTCGCCTACCCCGGAATCTGCAGGTAGGACAGGATCGGCCCGCGCTCGCCTACCCCGGAATCTGCAGGTAGGACAGGATCGGCCCGATCAGGCGCGGCCCGGCGGCGATGAGTCCCGTGAGCTTGGGCTTCGGCTGATTGAAGAGGGGCGGACGTCCGTCGAGCGTGCGCGCGTCGCCACCGCCCGCGCGGATGAGCGCGACGCCGGCCGCGACGTCCCACTCGTGCTTCGGGACGAGCGTCCAGGTCGCGTCGGCCAGTCCGGCGCCGACGAGGCCCAGCTTATAGGCCACTGAGCCCATCGGGCGGACGGTGAAGGACGCCCCTTCGAAGCGCTTCCACTCGCCGCGTCCGACCTCCGTGCGGCTCGCGAGAACCGTCGCGCCCGCGAGCGTTTCGCGGCCGGTCGCGCGGCCGGGGGCGTTGTTGATCGTCACGCCGGAGCCGGGCGCGCCGAGGATGAGGTGCCCCGCGGCCCGGTTCAATTGGCCGCCGGCTACGGGCTCGCCGTCTTCCACCAGCCCGATCGAAACGCACCACTCCGGAATGCCGGAGACGAACTCGCGCGTTCCGTCGATCGGATCCACGACCCAGACGCGGCGGCACTTCAGCCGCGCCGGGTCGTCCGCGGTCTCTTCCGACAGCCAGCCGTCTCCCTCCTGCAGGAGCGATTCCCGCAGC
>Ga0315273_10003966_pt1 | contig 17970 bp, 15 predicted proteins | sample YL17G02_0_MG_FD_205753 | JGI IMG/M metagenome (GOLD analysis project Ga0315273, IMG submission 205753) | Sediment microbial communities from Yellowstone Lake, YNP, Wyoming, USA - YL17G02_0 | ecosystem: Environmental > Aquatic > Freshwater > Lake > Sediment | place: USA: Wyoming | collected...
GAATATTTTGTTAATAAGCATACGGACATCCCTATATTTACTTGCTTTGCTGAGGTTACATTTATTCGATTAGTAGTTATATAAAAAATATAAGAAAGAGATTTTGAACCCCGTCAAGTTCTTCCTGGAGTCAACACACCAAGGAGTTGCCTTGGAGCACCACATAACACATAGAACTACACACTGCTGAATTCTTTTAGCATCGTGTATTTCCTATTCAAACATGCATACCCGATTGCATTTTTTAGCAATCAACAATACCTTTGGAAACAATCAGGGCAAAATGCTTCCTCTTCTGAAATAGAGATTCTTTAATCAAGCCTTTTGATAGCAGATTACTCCTGCAAATGGACAGATTAAGCTCATCAGCCTAAAAATATCCTGAAAAGAGCAATATTCCTATAGCAATAGGATTCTAAATGTGTTATAAAAATAACGTCTTCTGCACTGTAGTAATATTCTTGCCGTGCGTGGGGGGAAGATAAATGCAATTTAATAATGTATCACATATACCTTTCCTGAGATTGTGGGGTTTTGATATTTCTCCTTCGTACGCTTCCTTTTACGAAGTAAATAGTACAGAACGTTTAATAATAAAAAAAGAAGGCTGTGTAAGAATAAGGGGAAACCTTATTAACATGGCCTTTTCATTTGAATATGCGATGTGATGTTTCAGAGACAAAAAAGAAACAACCCCTGTAGCATCTCAGAGGTTGATGAGGAGGTGGTAGATTTAAATGATAAGGAAAGAGTTTCTTAAACTCAACTAAAGGGAGGGGGGTGAGACAATTTGGGGGAAAGCCTTTTTTGTTTGATGTTGCAAAAATATTATTTATGGTGAAATAGCTGTACCATTAGTAGGAACTGAAGGCAGTGTGAAGTAATAGGTCTTAACAAAGAGAATCGATTACCGGCTTGCTGAGTAATTATGGGAGTGGAAGGAGGTTCTTGCATGAGACAAAAACACATGAAAAGCAAATTATTACCACTAAACCTCGAACCCTCAACGGGGGAAATCGTGAGGCGTACAAGTTTGTGGCTAATTATTTGTTTGTTGATTATCCCATTACTATTAGGCTGTTCCCTGCAATATGGAATAGCGGAGACCGCGTCCATTTCCATGGCCACGGACAAGACAAAGTATGTCCGAGGCGAAATGATCAAACTCGTGGTGACGAACAGACTTGATATTCCCATATGGTACATAGGGTATCCTCAGCCCGATTTGGTTTTCTGGACGATTGAAAGGGCTAAAGACAATGGTTGGCATAGTGTGGGCTTTCGTCTGCCGCTGATTGAAGCGGATAAAGAGGTTTGCCGAATAGCAATGTATGAGCGACCCATTGGTGTTGTAACGGACCTTAAGTCACACTCGGTTCTTCTTTATCGATGGAACCAGAAGATATGCCCGGTAAAGAGAGTGTCCGAGCCATTCGAACCTGAGACGATCGGACATGGTAGATACAGGTTTGTATTGAGCTACAGTTTGAAAACAATGAAATCAGAAAACATCAAGGCTGAACCATGGAAAAGACCTATTGAGTTAGGTGAGACAAGGGTAGCCTACTCCAATGAATTTGTCCTGGAGTAAACGGCATGAACTCACAAGACTTCTTCTTAGGCCAAACTTAAAGATTTGACGAATATTCGTCAAAAGAAAGGGGATACTATGAGACGCGTACGTGTAGGACTGGTACCTTTTTTAATGCTTATGGCGATTATGTTCTTAGCCACAGGAGTATCAACCGCTCTGGCTACGGTTGAAGAAAATTGGCCGGCTGGCACGCCGAACACCTGCAAAAGCTCGACTGATTTCTTCCTGAGCTTTGAAGGGGGAATCGACGGGATTCAAATAGAAAGCACCATTCCCAGTATGGAGTTTACCACAACCGGCACACTGAACTGGGTATATGGCGATATTCGAACCGGCTACTATAACGTTAACCACTCTGGGGATCTAGGGTATGTAACTAATGGCAATTTCTTTGCCTGGCTGGGTACACTTGGAGACCAAGGGCGGATTGATTTCCTCGGAGGAGGGGCTAGTTATTGTTCCGTCCTTGTCAGCACGGCGTCCGGACTGACCTTGGATGCCTATGACAGCAGTGGCACATTAATAGCTACCAGTGGCTGGTCTGGTAACAATGCTTATTCAGGGAAATTTACCCGTCTAACGGTTGAAGCTCCCGCAGGAACAACGATTGCTTACGTCATGATTCATGATACCGGCAACTTCTGGCTGATGGATGACCTTTGCACAGATGCCAATAAGGCTGTTATCCCTGTGCCCACGAGAACTATCGGGAGCCACAGCGACAGGTTTGATTTAGTATTTGTGCCGGATAATGACTATGGATTGCCAGCAGATATCAATACATGGTTACCGAATTTTATCCAGGATGTTCAAAATCAGATTGATCAAAGACTGGCTGCAGCAGCTCCGGTAACTGGTCATCTCGACAGCTTCAATTTCTACTACACGAGAGCGCAGGGAGTTACAACACCACACACCCTTCCAGCCAATATGACTCGAGTTGCGCCTTTTGCGGATGCTTACGCTATTTTACATACCACAACGTTGCAGGATTGGACAAATTGGGGCCCACCGGCCGTATTAAGCGCTGAAGGGGTAGTAGGCAGGTCATTTATTCATGAGTCAGGCCACGGAATATTTGTGTTGGCGGACGAATACGATGATGCTCCCGATTGCAGTACAGCCCGTTTCCAACCAAATCCAAATCCAAATGTATGGGATACTGAAGCAGATTGTCGGGCTGACGTAACGAACGAAGGTTGGGGGAACGCGAATGATTGCTGGATGTTCACAACTTGCACAACTGATTGGTGGAAATTTACCACTACGAACTTCATCATGCGTGACGGCGATTGGTTTACCAACGGATGGGGACAACCGGCATCAAGAAGAGTCCAAGCTATCTTAGATAACAACCCCGGCACTGCGCCAGCAGAACCAGGAGGATCCTCCGAAGCTACTAAATCGATATGGTTGAATATGCAAGTATCAGCGGGAGTGTTCAGTCTGTTGAAGGAGAGTTATGTAGTGGAGTCTCCGCCTAGCTCTTTCCCCGAGGCTGGCACATTTATGGTTAAGGTTTTTTCGAATGGTAACGCAGTACTGAAAAACTTTGGAATGCACGATCCAAGAATAGCACAAGCTGAGCTGGGCTATGCAGGACCCACATGGATAGATACGGCGAACTTCCAGTTGGTGGTGCCGTATTTCAAAAGCTGCGGAAGAGTTGACTTAATTGAATCTGCGACAGGAGACGTTAAGTTATCGGTAGACATATCCAAATATGCAACGGTCATGGCACCAGTAGCTGTATGCAAGGATATAGAAGTGGCCTTGGATAACAACGGGCAAGCTACTATTTCTGCCTCGGATGTTGACGGTGGATCCCACGACCCTGAAGGTGGCCCTGTCACCCTTAGCATAGATAAGTCACAATTTACCTGTGCCGATTTGGGAGAGAATAACGTCATCCTGACCGCAACAAATGATGAGGGTGCTCCCGGCGCCTGTACCGCGATTGTGACTGTGAAGGATACTACACCACCCGTGCTTTCAGGAGTACCGGCAGATGCGACAGTACAGTGTGATTCTGTACCACCACCAGCCAGTGTAACTGCTACGGATAATTGTGATACGAATGTGGTTCCGAACTTCAACGAAACACGTGTGGATGGGAGCTGCACGAGCAACTACACATTGTCCAGAACCTGGACTGCAGTTGACCATTGGGGAAATAAGAGCAGCGCTACACAGATCATTCAAGTCGTCGACACAACAGCACCTGTTATCCAAAGTGTTGCTGCGGCACCTAACCTTTTATGGCCACCGGACCATAAGATGGCGAAAGTGGCGGTGACCGCAAAGGCGACTGACAACTGCACCACACCTGTCTGCAAGATCATCTCGGTAATGAGCAACGAGCCGGTTAACGGTCTTGGAGATGGCGACACAGCACCCGACTGGATCATAACCGGCGACCTTACCGTTAATCTGAGGGCTGAGCGCTCTGGTATAGGCAGCGGGAGGATTTACACAGTAACCGTCACTTGTACTGATGCATGTGGTAACAGTTCAGTTGGAAATACGACCGTGACAGTGCCCCACGACCAAAAAAAGAAATAGGCACTGACAAATCAAGGATAGGTGGCTTAAAGGCAGGGTCGAAGAAGCCGACCCTGCCTTTTTCCACCGGAAATCTTTTCTGTTGCACCTCTTTTGAATGCGTTAGTTCCTATGTGCTCTTGAAAGAATATGGGTTTTACCTTAGGGGCGAAAGATGCACAGTGCTGCATTGGTAGCAAATGAAGAAAAATTCTTCGCAGCTGATACCCTGAAAAGTATCAAGCCAGCAGTTCATGTTTTTCGTTTTTAAAAGTATCATTTTAAATGATTTTCATTTGAAGGTCTCACACATCGTAGAATATCTATGGTGTTGAGTAGATGAAGAAAGGTTGAATTTTTAAGTCGTTCTCTTTGTAACACCTTGTAGGTGTTACAAACAACCTGACGACACGACATTGTTCCGCTTCACAACATTCCTCTCGAAACGTTGATTTCTCCTCGGATTCAATACCCTGCCATTTTTACCGGTGCGTCATTGAAATGGAAAGAAACACCGCGATGCTGTCTCCTTTTGTTTGCTTGAAGGGTAATTGAACATATCTTGGGTCCGGACACTTTTATTTACTCCTGTGAGAAAGTTCGAATTGGATAACTACACAAATGGTAAGTGAGCAACGGGTCATTCAGTCAGTAGCAGCCGATTATTATTGTCTAAGTAAAGACTTAATTGTTCGCGGATCGCTATTTATTTACCATGAAACAGTGGAAACCTTTTAATAGTTACGGTATACTTCATCTTTACGGCTATACTGACAGCAAAGGGGTAGTACATCTGCACTAACAGGTTATGGCAAAAAAAATCTATACCTTTTACATGCCGGGTGAAGAGCGTATCTTCTTTAATTATTTTCACGGGCTTACATTCGCATTCCTGCTGTTGTTTAGCTTACTCGGGGTTTTTATAACGAAGTTATCAACGGTGGATGCCATCTTCCATGCGCTTGTTTTTGTCCTGCCGTTCTATGGTGTGATTCTGATGTTTAAAAAGCGGTTTGCGCATGAGGTGACGCTTGATTTTGATGTTCGTAAGATTCGCTTTGTATTCCAGGATGAGAGGGGCACGATTGAAAGAGAGTTTCTGGAAATCAAGAAAGTCAATTTTGGGTTTTATCTCACCTTTGTAATGAAAGATGCCAGAATAATGGTCAAACGACCGGCTAATAAAAAGGAAATATTCCAGTTGCTAAAATCCGTTTTTACGGTTGACTGTGGTATTTTTTCAATAAACTAAGAGCGACAGTTAGGATTAAGAGCTTGTCTTTGAAGTCAATTCGCTTGACAGTTTTTAGTGGCAATTTTTATAATTAAATACTATACTTACGATCTTTTAAAAATGAAGATAATAATCTCTGAAATACCCAAAGAGGGGCTTGATGTTCAACTAAAGGAGGCAATTGATTCTGAAAACATTTCCTCACCTATCATCGCTCAGTTAGGAATTGAAAAACTTGAGACCGAAGTTATAGTTAGAGGCGATCTGGTAGCTGAGGTAAAACTTCAGTGCAGCAGGTGTCTGAAAGATTTCAGCAGTAAATTAACAATTCCGGTTAATGTCGTTTATCATCCTGTTGAAGAGCTTAAGGGTGAAGATAATTACGAGGTCAGGCATGAAGAGCTTGATATGGATTTTTATTCCGGCGAAGAACTGGATCTTTCTAACTTGCTGAAAGAGCAGTTAATGCTGAATATACCGATGAAACCTCTCTGCGCTGATTTGTGTAAAGGCATATGTCCGGTCTGTGGGGGAGATCTTAATATAGAGAAATGTAACTGCACTATAACAAAAACAGATCCTCGCTTTGAAGGATTAAAGAAGCTATTAAAATAACGAAAGGAGTAAAAAATGGCAAACCCAACACATAGACATACAAGAACGAGAAGAGACAAAAGAAGGGCAAACTGGAAGGGACAAGCGCCCAATCTGAGTCTCTGTTCTGATTGCAGCGAGATGAAGCTTTCATTTAAGGTATGTCCCAGTTGCGGGTCATATAATGGCCGCAAAGTTCTCAATGTAGTTGAAAAAGAAGGATGAAAATTGCCCTTGATGCCATGGGGGGCGATTATGCCCCTGCTGTCACTATTGAGGGCGCCATCGAGACGTTACATGATTTTGATGATATAGAGATTATCCTTGTCGGTGATGAATCTGTCATTGCAAGAAAACTCGATTCCAAAAGGTATTCCACTCAGCGTATATCTATAAAGCATGCCTCACAGGTTGTGATGATGGATGATTCTCCTTCTCTTGCTATAAGGAAGAAGAAAGATTCATCCATACGCAGAGGTATTGAGCTCGTAAAGACCGGTGATGCAGATGGCTTTGTGAGCGCAGGACATTCAGGTATTGTGATGGCGACAGCACTGATGATCCTCGGGACTTCAGAAGTTGTTGACCGGCCGGCCATAGCGACTATAATGCCTACATTAAATGAGCCTTTTGTTCTTATAGATGCCGGCGCAAATATCCACTGTAAGCCTCATAACCTTCTGCAGTTTGCTCTTATGGGGAGTATTTACTGCAGGACGATCCTCGGAAGGGTAAACCCAAAGGTTGTGCTGATCAGTACAGGGGAAGAGGATACCAAAGGGAATGAGCTTACAAAAGAGACGTTCAAGCTTCTGAAAGAGGCGGATATAAACTTTATTGGTAATGTTGACGGCAAAGATATCTTTACCGGTGATTATGATGTGATTGTCTGCGACGGATTCACAGGAAATGTCATACTGAAAACGAGTGAAGGGCTTGCTGATGCATTGGTCAAAATGCTTAAGAGGGAAATTGCCGGAGGCACAGCAGGGAGGCTCGGATACCTTTTGATGAAACCTGCCCTGAAGGCTTTTAAGAAGAAGACAGATTACGATGAGTATGGAGGAGCTCCCCTCCTCGGTATAAATGGCACATGTATCATAAGCCATGGCAGGTCTACTGCAAAGGCCATAAAGAATGCGATACGTGTTGCATCAGATTTTGCACAAAAACAGGTCTATAATATTATTTCATCTGTGATCGAGAAGGATTTGTCCCTCCATGAAAGGATGAATGTTGTTAAGAAGTAGGATCATCTCAACAGGTTCTTATCTCCCTGAAAAAGTTCTTTCAAATTCTGAGATGGAGAGGATGCTTGACACCTCTGATGAATGGATAACAGAAAGGACCGGAATAAGAGAGAGGAGAATAGCTGACAGTACTCAGGCAGCTTCTGACCTTGCCTATGAGGCATCCAGGATAGCCCTCGAAAGGGCAGGTTTGGGACCTGAAGATATTGATCTGATAATTGTTGCAACTATTACAGGGGATATGCCTTTTCCCTCAACAGCATGTTTTCTCCAGGATAAACTGGGAGCGACAAATGCAGCAGGCTTTGATATCAATGCAGCCTGTTCCGGATTTCTCTATAGTCTTTATATTGCAGACAGTTTTATCAAATCCGGCAAGCACCGGAGAATCCTTGTTGCAGGAACTGAGGTGCTTTCAAAGATTACCGACTGGGATGACAGAAGGACATGTGTGATATTCGGTGACGGCGCTGGTGCGGTGATTGTTGGACCGTCAGATGATGACAGTGGCTTGCTTTCAATCAATATTAATTCAGACGGAAAGATGTGGGACCTCATCCATGTCCCGGGAGGCGGGTCAAGGAATCCTGTATCTCAGTCTTCAATCGAACAGAGGATGCACTATATAAAGATGAAGGGTAATGAGACATTTAAGGTTGCGGTAAGGACACTCGAAGACATTGCATTAAAAACCCTTGAGGAGAACAATATAGACCCTTCCAGTCTTTCGCTCCTTATCCCCCATCAGGCAAATCTCAGAATCATACAGGCTACTGCTGACAGACTTAAGGTGCCGATGGATAAGGTTTTTATAAACCTTGATAAATACGGAAACACATCTGCTGCATCTATCCCGATAGCCCTCGATGAGGCCCTCCAATCCGGGAGAATAAAGGAAGGCGATTATATCCTCCTTGAAGCCTTCGGAGGGGGACTTACGTGGGCATCAGCATTAATAAAGTGGTAAGAGCCTGACCCCTGTATCAGAGACCCATCTGACCGTTGAAAGAAGCTCAGCCCTGTGAAGATAAACATTACCTTTTAATCTTTTTGTCAGCATGCCATCTTCTGAATAACTTTTCAATCTTGTCTCTGTATACAAGGGAGAGGAAGAGAAATATGATCGCAATTCCCAGGAGTACTGAAAATCTGTAATACTGATGATGCCTGATATAATCTCCTCCGAGTGTCAGCAGTACAGTACCCATAAACCTGCCGACTGTGCTGATGACAAGAAATTCTTTGGTACTGAGATGCCCCAGCCCCAGAATATAACAGAGCAGGTCTTTCGGAAAGCCGGGTATAAGGAATAGAAGGAAAACCAGAAAAGCGCCTTTGTGGTGCAACAGATAGTCATACCGGTTCATGGTTTCTTTCCGGACAAACTTTTCAACAAACGGACCCCCAAGCCATCTTGAAAGGCTGAAGGCCGTCCATGAACCGATAGTCAGACCTATCGTGGAGAGAAGAATTCCGAGAAATTTGCCATAGAGAAAACCACCGATGATGCCTGTTACTTCTCCGGGAATCGGTGAAATGATGACCTGTGAAGCCTGAAGAAATATAAAACCGATAAATGATAATGGACCAAGGGAATTCAGAAAGATGGTCATTTTTTCTTTGCTGAGGAAAAAAGAAATGAGACCTGTAGCGTACAGGATCAGTGTAGAACCTGCAATAAACAACAGAAGCAAAAATAATTTAAGCCAGGTCTTGTTATTAAAACTTGCTATCGCGGAACTCCTACAAAAACATTAAAAACTCAAAGGGTCTATTTTTGTGGTTCATGCTTCTCAAGAAACGGCTTTATCAAATCTATCGGCACAGGGAATATTATTGTTGAATTTTTCTCTGTTGCAATCTCTGTGAGGGTCTGAAGGAACCTGAGCTGTAAAGCTCCACTTTCTGTTGCTATAATCTTTGCCGCATCTGCAAGCTTCTGTGATGCCTGAAACTCTCCTTCAGCATGGATAATCTTTGCCCTTCTTTCACGTTCGGCCTCAGCCTGTTTTGCTATTGCCCGCTGCATCTCTATTGGCAGGTCAACATTCTTAACCTCGACTGCTGTCACCTTTATCCCCCATGGCTCTGTCTGGAAATCAATTACCTTCTGGAGATCAGCATTTACCTCTTCCCTCTTTGATAACAAGTCATCGAGCTGGCTCTGACCGAGGATGCTCCTGAGTGTTGTTTGTGCCATCTGTGATGTTGCGTAGTAAAAATCCTCGACCTCTGTAATAGCCTTTATAGAGTCCATCACCCTGAAATAAACAACAGCATTCACCTTAACCGAGATATTATCCTTTGTAATAACATCCTGAGCTGGAACATCCATTGTGACAGTGCGAAGGCTAACCTTGACGAGTTTATCAATGATCGGCCATATAAGAACGAGACCAGGACCCTTTACAGGGATGATCCTTCCAAGCCTGAATACAACTCCTCTTTCATATTCACGCAGAATCTTTATCGCACTCGATAGAAAATAGAAAATAAGGAATATTACAAAAACAAAGCTTATTAAAGATGGTCCAAAAATTTGCATAATTACCTCCATTTATTATTTAACAAAATTTATAGCAGTCAATTTTCCTACCTGCTGTTTACTACATACTGTCTACTTTCTTAACCTTCACTTTCAGACCTGAGAGAGCTTCAACGATTATATGCTCGCCTTTTGATAAAGGATCATCAGAATATGCAGCCCAGTGCTCACCATGCAATAATACCATACCGCCCTGTTTTGTTATATCAGTATATGCGACGCCCTCTGTCCCTATAAGACCTTCTGAGCCTGTTACAGGCTTTCTCTTATGAGCCTTTAGGGCAAGGCTGAACATTGCAGTAAAGAATAGGGTGGTTGTAATCACAGCAGGAAGAATAACTGCAAGCGAAAGTTTCATGAATGGCGCCGGAGATTCGAAGAGCATCAATGAGCCTATAATCATGGCGATTATTCCGCCGATTGTTAATACTCCATGGGATATGATTTTTACTTCAAGAATGAAAAGAATGATTGCGAGTATTATCAGGAGAAGTCCTGCGTAGTTGACCGGAAGTGTCTGAAATGCATAGAACGCAAGAATGATACAGATTCCTCCTATCACACCGGGGAAAAGCGCACCTGGGTTTGTAAGCTCAAAAAAGAGCCCGTAAAATCCGAGGAGCATGAGGATGTATGCTATATTTGGGTCTGAAATGAGGTTGAGTATCGTGTGTCTTATGCCCGTTTCCTCTCTCACAACAACTGCATTAGCTGTGCTGAGAACCTTCTCCCCGAATACTGTCTGAACTTTTCTGCCGTTGATATCAGAAAGAAGAGAATTTAAGTCCTTTGTAATGAGGTCAGTGATATTTTCTTTTATTGCCTCAACCTCAGTGGCGGATATGCTTTTTCTGACTGCATCCTCAGCCCATTTCGCATTTTTCCCTCTTCTCTCAGCGAGGGATCTGATATATGCTGCAGCATCGTTTGTCGCCTTTTCAGCCATTGTCTTGTCCATTTTTTCACCGATACCCACAGGATGCGCTGCCCCGATATTAGTGCCGGGAGCCATTGCAGCAATATGTGCAGCTAATGTAATGAAGACACCGGCAGACGCTGCCCTGCTGCCGCTTGGCGAGACATAGACGATAACAGGAACCCCGCTTCCGATAATTTCTTTCACAATATTTCTCATGGATGTATCAAGCCCGCCGGGGGTATCAAGCTCAATAACGAGCGCCTCAACCTTTTTCTCATTTGCCTTTCTGATACTCTTCCCGATAAACTCAGATGAAACCGGATTAATAACTCCATTAACAGTTATGACCATGACTTCCTTCTTTTTTTCATCAGACAAAGCATGAGAAAACAAAAAAAATGTTATCAGGATGAAAGATAAAAACTTGGTAAATATAAACTTATTCTTTAAGATTAAAGGCTTATATGGCATGATTTAATAAAATTATAGACATTCATGAAATAAATTGCAATGAGATAGGGAAGGGCGAATAAGGGTTAATCTTCCAGCATTTCTTTTATCGTGCGCAAGACCGATTCACTCAGGGCTTCGAGATTATATCCTCCTTCAAGCGCAAACACATATGGCAATGAAGGGAGATACGTAGTGGTTCTCTTTAGCAGAATCCCTCTAACTATGCTTCGCAGGCCTTCGTTTGTTATTTTGATCCCTGAGAGAGGATCACTTGCATGAATATCATAGCCGGCAGAGACCAGTATTATATCAGGACGAAAATTCTTTATAAGCCCTGGCAGGATATCACGGTATGCATAAAAATAATCCTTATCTCCTGATCCATATTGCATCGTGATATTATAGGTAAAGCCTTCTCCTTTTTCTTTTCCCCTTTCAGAATCTCCTCCTGTCCCAGGGTAATGCGGATATTGATGAGTGCTGAAATAGAAAACCGTATCATCTTTTTCAAAAATATGCTGGGTGCCATTCCCATGGTGGACGTCAAAATCTATGATAAATACCTTGTTGTAACCAATCTTCTGGGCATATCGTGCGCCAACAGCAATATTATTGAATATGCAGAAGCCCATGGCCCTGTCTGCCTCAGCATGGTGGCCCGGCGGACGTACAGCACAGAATGCCCTGTCTATCTCGCCTTTTTTGCATCTGTCTACCGCCTCAATAACAGCGCCGGCAGCAAAACGCGCAGCCTCAAGAGAGTTTTCTGAAATAAAAGTGTCAGAGTCAAAAAAGCCGGTAAAATTCCTGATGCTGTCAAAATAATCTCTGGTATGAACTTTCAGGATGTCTTCATCGTCAGCACGCCGTGGTTTTATGTGGATGAGATTATTCCAGTCATCTGAATTCTTCAGGCTATTTATAATTTGAACGAGCCTCTGAGAAGATTCAGGATGGCCGGGGGGCATCTCATGTTTAAGAAATATATCATCATATAAAAAACCGACTTTTTTCATGAGGAAATCACTTTCCTGATAGGCGAGATACCTGTCCTATCCTATTTATTTAATAATTATTACACCCTGTGGTCTCTGCCACAGTTCCAGATTTCTGTCATTCCGGCTGATATGTATTAAACCTGTCAAGTGGGATAAAGTATTCTTAATTCTTTTCCCTCTCCCTTTCAGCAATAAAGTCGTGAACTCTGGCCAGGGCACAAAGAATGTGACGACGGTAGATCACTCTGATATACGCGGGTTGGATACCGCATGACTTATCTTCGTCGTGGAGCTGCCTCTGTCTTGTCTCGAGGGTCATCCTTGTTTCAGGAGCCTCATGCCGGAATCGAGGATTCTCCAAACCTGCTCCTTGTATCCTGGCCGAAATACACGGCAAATATAAAAATACTGTTGTCTGCAGGGGTGGAGAAACCCTACTCCCTTTTCGAAGCCCCGGAAGACAACTCCTATTATTCCTTTTGTAGTCATCAGTTCGTTTTATCCGTTAACCGCTGCACTGACAGTACCTTTTCCCATAACTTCACAAACAATGGCCCAGATAAAACCGACCAATTCCCGTGCCACAGCCGTACAGCTCTCAACAGGCAGCTTCCCTTTGTTGATTAAATGCCAGTACCTATTACACAGCCTCTTCTGAGCTTTCCATGCGATCTCCTGCACAGTTTTGCTGGCCTTCGCCGCCTTTCGCTGCAAATGGGCGGTCTTGCGTGCTGGCAATCGATAGCTCCAGGATGCCTCCACCAACACTCGTCTGGCATGGCTATTGCCGGTCTTGGTTATCCCGCCTCGTTTACGCTTTTCCCCGCTTGAATGTTCTGACGGCACCAGCCCCAAGTGCGCCATAAGCTGCCGCGGAGAGCTAAATCTACTGATATCTCCAAGCTCAGCTATTATCGTCATTGCAGCTATCAGGTTTACTCCGCGCAATGCCATTAGACCCTCAACGACTTCCTTCAACTTCCAACTATCTACCGCTTTCCTCATTTCCTCTTCCATCGCTGCTACACGCCCCTCTGTATGCTTAACCATATCGACATATTCCTGAAATACAATCTGCTGAGTCGCGGTCTCAAACCGTATGCCCTCAAGCCATCGAAAATGTGCCTTAGTCCATTTGCTCCGACCAGGATAGACTTTCCCGTGTCTCAATAAAAAACCTCCCAGCCGTTGCCGACTATGTCGCTCCATCATTTTCATGTCTTCCCGCGCTCGCGTCAGGTCCCTCATCGCTTCCTGTTCCCTATCGGGCACCCATACCCGTGTCAGTTCTCCGGCGCGCAATAGTCCCGCCAGCGAAATAGAATCCCGCCTGTCCGTTTTTACACGGTTGCCCGATTTCTTCGGTATTAGCGACGGCGCAACTACGTCACACTGGTATCCCATGGCTGTAATTTGACGGTATAGCCCGTATCCGCACGGCCCCGCCTCATAGCAGAATGCTACATTTTCCTGCCCTGCGATTTTCTTGATCGCCTTCGCTACCGCTTCAGCAGTGTTCGCTATCTCACCATAATATACAGGCCCTCTTCTGCTTGTCTCTGCCACCGCCACCATTATCTTCTCCTTGTGTACATCCAATCCAACATATTTGCTATACTGGTACATAACCTGTCCTCCTTAATTGTGGCTCTGAGCCTTTGGTTTTTCTTCACCTTTAGCTTAACCCACGTCCCTTATGGTTGGACAGGTTTAATACATTATGTCTTGTCCGGAATCTTTCCGATGTCTCCAAAGAAGGATTCCCGACGCGCTTCACTTGCGGGAATGACAGTCTTTGAATTTTGCCATGCATTTATAAACAGACTCCAAGTAGGATACATACCAGCCATATTATATTCAGAATTGCTTTTTCGGGGTTAAGTGATTTATTATTTATATATTAAGCTAAAGCTAACAATAGTGACTTGGTGGGAATAATAAACATATTAATAATAAACACAATTAAAATGTGTAGTTATAGCATCATAATAAAAGTAAAACTTTATTAAAAATGGACATTCTTTTTTCATAAAATATTCGAATGCTGGCACAATTTGTGCTGATGCTATGTAGTAGAGTATGCAAAAAAAGATAAGACTTATAATCAATATTCTGTTTCTATGTCAAGTAGTCATCATCTTATACTCAGGTATTTGTATCGCTGAAGTAGGAGGAGACTGTAATTCGTGCCATGCCCTTTATCCGGGGTTGACGGAAAAGCCTTCACTTGTTAAACCATTTACATACGTCAATAGAGAAATCTTCTGCATAAACTGCCATTCACATAATACCAGTGATACAATAAAAACGATTGGCGGCAACAAAGTTCCTGTGGTTTTCAGTAATGTAAAACCGGTTTATCCCTTGGCAGGCGGGAATTTTTATTATGTAGCCAGAGATTTTAGCGACAGAAAGGGGCATAATGTGAATGGCATCACTTCCAGGGATTCAAAATTCACGGGATTTCCTCCGGGTTACAGCAGGACATTAGATCCATCCATGAGAGGCTACAACCCTGGAAAACCACTGGCATGTGCAGGTTCCAACGGCTGTCATGGCAACAGAAATATTGAAGATTCTTTTGAAGCTATTTATGGAACTCATCATGCTGTTGATAAGCCGCTTGACGGGAGTACAACAGCGAGAAGTTACCGTTATCTGAAAAATACCGATAGAGTAAAAGGTGTTACAGGTCTTGAAGATTCTGAATGGAACTGGAATGGAACTTCAAGCAGACATAACGAATATTCTCCTTCTCTTGATGTATTCTGCGAAAGCTGTCACGGAGATTTCCACAATAAGGATAAGGCAGGAAAAAATGGCGCATGGTTTAGACATCCTACAGGGATTCCCTTGCCAGACAAAGGGGAATATGCCGCTTATAACATATACAATCTTGATGCGCCTGTCTCAAGAGAGGTGCTTCCACAAAAACCGGGCGATGTGGTTGTAGCGGGTAAAGATACTGTAACCTGTCTTTCATGCCATATGGCGCACTCAAGTCCCTATGCAAATGTTCTGAGATGGGATTATGACGATATTTTTACAGGAGAGGAAGGAAAAGGCGGTTGTCTGATATGTCATACAGGAAAATAGCAAAGAGCCAAGAGCTAAGAGCAAAGAGAAAGAGGAGCTGTGCTTTTTTCATAGAGAACATTATTCAAGTACTTGTCATTATCCGGCCTGACCGGATAATCCAGTTTCTTTTCCGAATGCTTTCGGGGCTGGATTCCCCGATCAAGTCGGGGAATGACAAAAATAAAAATACCGGGAGTTTCTCAAGGTTTTTAAGAAGTTACGGGATTTTAATTTTTGCTCTATGCTATATGCTCTTTGCTTCTGTTGTTGATGCAAGGGTAAAAGGGAAATGCAAAGATTGCCATAGCATGCATTATAGTAATGAGGGAAAGGAAATGACCTATGGAAATCGTCAGGGACCATTTCCTGCCCTCACGCAAGGCGGATGTATCGGCTGTCATGGGCAGAATCCGAACGGCACAAAAAGTATCATCACCAATGGAAAGACCAGGATTCCCCAGATACTGCATCATCTGCAGAACGATAATCTGGCAGGCGGGAATTTTTATTACGTTGCAGATGAATATAATCCTGATTATTCAAAGGGGCACAATATCAAAGGCATCTCCCGCCAGGAAAATCCACCAATGGACGTCCCTCCTGCATTTATGAAGAATGTACTGATACCGGGTGGAACCGGGCCTGCATATTGGCCTGGCCAGCAGCAGCTTACCTGTGCAGGAACCTGGGGTTGCCATGGTAACAGAACAATAGAAGACCCCGGCAGTTCCATTCATGGCGCTCACCATGCTGATGACAGTATCATCGATGGATCAACAGTTGGCAAGAGTTATAGATTTCTTTACGGAATAAAAGGAAAAGAACATAGCGACTGGGAATATATGGCCTCCATAAACAACCATAATGGGTACAGGGGCAATATCGATCATGTTGCTATAGATACCATCAGTTATCTCTGCGGTGAATGTCATGGCAAGTTCCATCCGAACCCGAATCTTGGCGGTATAACGGAAGTAGGTCATGCCTATAATTCAGTATGGCACAGGCATCCCTCTGATATATCTTTTAACACCGTACATGGCGGGTTTGCAAATTCCGAATATGAAGGTTATATACAATACAGTCTCGATACACCGGTTGCTTTTGAAAAACCAACCGGTGGTGAGGATTCTGTCAATGCGGATAGCATAATCATGTGTCTTTCATGTCACAGGTCTCATGCAAGCCGGTACACTAATATCCTCAGATGGGACTATGCAAACATGACTGCTCAGGATAATAAAGCACGCACAGGCTGTATCACATGCCATACAAAAAAGGGACATGAGTGAGAAGCCCAAAGTAAAGTGGCATATCATCGCATTGCTTTCGATAAATAATCGATACTGACAAATATATTCAATAAGCCCCTGCCAGTCTCAATCATTCTCATATAAAGAAAAAAGATTCTCATATCTGAAACAGAAAAAGCAGCCCTCCATTAACACACAAATAAGGTATCAGGATAGCCCGCATTATATAAAGCAAAAGATAACATATAATTGACATTAATTGTATTTAATAATTAAAATAAATAGCATAAGCTAATAATAAATAATTTATATTGAATGCCTTCAGCAGTTTTTTAGTGGCATGAAGATTGCTAATATTGGTTCATGAACGAAAATATGTTCAAAAAAACGCTATACAGCTGTTTTTATGCGATTAGAGCTATTAAGCAAATAGTAATTAACAGATAATAACAGGAGGTTAACCAAAATGCAGATTAAGAAGCTGTATTTCATTCAAAACTTTATAAAGAAAGGAGGTGAAAAGGAATGAAAAAGACAATGATTATAGGTCTAATCAGTCTTCTGTCTATTGTCTTAGTCTATGGATTTGCTGATGCAACGGTTGGTGGCCGCTGCGACAACTGTCACACTATGCATAACAGCCAGGGTGGTGCAGCTATGAATTACGATGCCAGTGCTACTCCTAATGCACTCCTCCTGAGAGGCAGCTGTATCGGTTGTCATGCGCAGAATACTGCAGCTAACATTGTGAACAGTGTTATTCCTCAGGTATTGCATATTAATGCTACTGATTTAGCAGGCGGAAATTTCAAGTACTGCACCGATGCAGCAAGTCAGAACAAGGTTCACAACGTCTCTGGTCTCTCTGGTGCCCCCGGTGCTCAGGATACTGTACTGCTGAATAATCCTCCTGGATTTCTCGCCGCATATGATCCAGCTTCAACGGATTTTAACACAACAAATCGTTTAGTCTGTGCAGGCGCCAATGGATGTCACGGAAACAGGGATCAGGCCACTCAGGATGCTGCCATTAAAGGATCCCATCACGGAAGTGATACAATGCTCAAGTTTGGAGGACCAATAAACGAGGCTACCCAGGGTGGAGGTGCTGGTGGTGCTGGTGATTTCACTACAACAGCGAAGAGCTACAGGTTCCTGTACAATGTCCATGGCGGCGAGGATACTGACTGGCAGGCTACTTCTGGAGCAGCCGACCACAATGAATACAAGGGCGTTGTATTTGGAACAAGGGGACAAACCCAGGGCTGGAGCGATGTTACAACGATAAGTGACCTCTGTGCTGAATGTCATGGACAGTTTCACGCTGGTGGTTTAAGTACTAATAGTGGTATTGGTTCAGCAAGTCCATGGAACAGACATCCGACAGATGCATTACTGCCGAATTCCGGTGAGTACGCAAGCTACACATCATATAATGTTCAGGTTCCCGTTGGCAGACCAAGTATTCCTAATGCTGCCAGTAATACTGTTTCACCCGGAACAGATGTTGT
>Ga0315273_10003967_pt1 | contig 17967 bp, 15 predicted proteins | sample YL17G02_0_MG_FD_205753 | JGI IMG/M metagenome (GOLD analysis project Ga0315273, IMG submission 205753) | Sediment microbial communities from Yellowstone Lake, YNP, Wyoming, USA - YL17G02_0 | ecosystem: Environmental > Aquatic > Freshwater > Lake > Sediment | place: USA: Wyoming | collected...
GGGATCTGCCGTCGCTGGCTGCCGGAGCGAGCAGTTCTGGCTCCACAAGTGTCATGATCCCGCAGGGAACGGCCGTCCGGACTTGGTATATTATCGCCAAGGCGGACGGCGAAGGGATCGTGACCGAGACGTCGGAGTCCAACAACACTTTCGCCCGAACCTTCAAGGTGATCTGAATTTCAAAGAAAAGAAGAGGGGAGGATTGGCTGGGAAGCAAGGATTCGAACCTTGATTGCATGATCCAGAGTCGTAATGCCAGCCATCACGGAACGCTCCTAATTGACATTGGATGAGTCAGTTACCTGGATACGTGACTTTTCTGTTACAGGCGTGTCACCGCTGAGTAACAGGTTTTCCGGCTTTCGGGACAATGCGTCCACGGCCCGCCGCTTCTCATCAGCCCCCGTGTGAGTGTAACGCTGGGTGACCGTAACGGAGTGATGCCCCAGGAGGGCCTGGACCGTTATGATGTCTGCCCCCTGCCGGATTAGCCGCGTGGCGAAGGTGTGACGCAGGTCATGGAATCGTAGCCCCGTTATCCCGGCTAGGCGACAGGCCCGTGCGAATGAGTGGGCAACGGACTTCATATATTCGCCGCCCTTCATCGAGGGGAAGACATAGCTGCCGCGGCTCTTCTGGCGTTGGGCTTTGATCACCTCGGCGGCCGCTTCGTTGAGCGGAACGCTTCGGTCCCGACCGCTTTTCGTCCTGGTCACTCGGATAGATTTGCCGGATGGATCAACTTGATCCCAGCGAAGGCCAAGGATCTCCCCCCGCCGCATCCCTGTATTGAGAGCGAATACGACGATCGGCGCCAGGTGTGGGGGGCAATGGGCGAGCAGCCTGGTCTCTTCCTCAGCCGATAGGACCCGTTCCTTCAGGTTGTCCCTCTCGGGGAAGAGCTTGACCTTTACCACGGGGTTCTCGGCACAGTAGCCCCAGTCGACGGCGAGGTGGAACATCTTCTTCAGCAGGGCCATTTCCCGGTTTGTGGTTGACTTCTTGACCCCGGCACTGAGCCTCTTTGCCCGATACGTTTCGATATCAAGCGGCGTTATTTCTCGCAGATCGAGCTTACCGAAATAGGGCTTCAGGTGGGCCTCCAGGCAGTAGTCGTCACACACCCAGCTCTTCTTATTGGGCTTTGCGTAGCTCTCCAGGTAGATCAGCGCAAAATCGTTGAATAAAATTCTTTTTTGTTCCTTGACACCTTGAGCTCTGGCGAACGCCCGTGATATTTCAATTCGCAAGGCCAACGCGGCCTCCTCTGGCGTCAGGGCGTTCATGGCTAACCTCTGGACCCGCTTGCCCGCTTCATCCCGATAATCCAGATACCAACGAATTCGACCGTCCTTTGTTTTCCTCTGATAGATCGCACCGTTACCGAAACTTAGGCGAGTCTTGGTCTTGGCTTTCGCCATCTCGCCGTAACCTCCTGGGGACGTTCTAGCACCTGCCGGAGAATGTGTCAACGGGCGAGGTGCCGTGCCGGCGGAGATCGGGGCGGCCCAATCCCCAATTCCACGTCGAGGATTGCTGGAGCTGGCAGCAAGCCATTGGTCGATATCCTCAAGTCGAAATCTGATCTCTTTTCCATCGTTTAGCCTGATGCAAGGGAGCTTTCCGCTATCGACAAGCCTGTAGACAGTAGTGGGATGTAGCCTAATGTACTGGCCCAATTCCCGTACTGTCAGCAGCTGGTTCATCTGTTCCTGGCTATACTAAGAATCTTACGTTTCTTAAGGCCCTTAGAGATTGTAGATTTCCCGAGGCCCAGCAAGATGCAGCTGCCTTCCTGCTAAGAACCGTAAGAAGCTTAAGAAATTGGATACTCATGTGATAAGGATTCACCGGGAATCTGCCTCGTCATTTTTGACACCGGGAAGTTCCATTACCCATTGCCCCGCTGGTCCAAATCCCCTTTTCCTAGGCCTGATCCTAAGCTTGCGCTTAGCCTCTTTCAGGGCGTGTTCTGGAATCCTCTCTTTCTCGGCAAGAGAATAAATCTCACTTGAGGGGAGAGGTCCTTCGGCTAAGACCTGTGATAACCAATCCACGGCTTCGGATAGAGACGATGCCGTTGCGTGAGTCCCACTGGAGAGCAGCTCGTCAACGTCCCCCCTGATCGGTTCTCTTTCGAAAACGACCAGACCATTATCAGATATTCTGAACGCTAGCCCGCCCGGATTCTTAACAAGGTTTATCTTTTGGGGGAGGAAAAGTTTCCTTTCCCCCGTGGGGTCGTTCCTATCGGGGCCCACCAGCCACGCGGCTCGTGCCACAGCAACGAATGCCAGGGACTCGGTAGTCCTATAGATGCTCTTGCTTTCTTCCTTTTTGTTAAGGTGAGAGATCATGACAATGGCGACGCCATACTGACCTGCCCCCCTTAAATCGGTCCAGGTATAATGGGAAAAACCTGGGAGAAAGGAGCTTTGATGGGCAGCGTCGGTTCACTCCGGATCCAAAGGTCGGAGGTTCGAAGCCTCTCAGGCACGCTCTGTTTTCCCCTGATTTTCAATCATTTGCCTTTCCCAACTTTTTAGCCTGAGTCACTAAAACTGAGCCATTTTCAGCGTTCTCGTCCACACCGTGTCCACATAGATGTCGGAGAGAGTCCTATCTTTATTACCCCCGTCAGTTTGACGTGCTCCTGGAGGTTAATGTAATCTTCAATTAACAGCAAAGGAGCAACAAATTGCGAAATCATCTTCCCTTGGGGATCTATATTGTGTCATCTGAGCGAAATACCAAGAAAAGTCAGCGCCGTAGAAAAAGAAATATCCTTTCCTTGTTTTGCCAAATCTGCTTAATTATTCAGCTTATGGTCTTCTTAGATTTTTGTGCTCAGAAACCGGGGGAAAAGGGTTTTTCCTTAAAGAAAGAGCTAGAAATCGGCTTATTAGAAGGAGACGAGGATTATATCTTCGGCCTCATTGCGGATGTCAAAATAGACTCTTTAGGAAATATCTTCATTTTAGACGTAAAGATGAATAGAGTCGTTAAATATGATCAAGATGGGAAATCTATTTTACGATTTGGGGAACAGGGTGTGGGACCAGGTGAATTTGAGGATCCCAGGGCAATCGCTTTAGATTCTTCAGGTAGAGTATATGTCCTTGATTTTAGAAAAGTAATTATCTTTGATGAAGGGGGAAGCTTAATAAAATCCTTCAGCTTTGATTTCATGGGAGTTGACATAGCCCTAAACGACAAAGGCAATTTGATTATTTTAGGTGCAAGAGATAATCAGCTTTTTAATGTCTATGACAGAGAAGGGAAGTATTTGTACTCTTTTGGAAATCTAGTAAATATCCCTGAAGAATTTTCTAAATTAAAAGGAGCCGGCTTATTCCGAACGCCTTTAAGATTGTGGGCCTATGGGAAAAAAATATTCGTGATGAATCCTTATAAATATGAAATATGGCTTTACGAGAATGAAAAACTAAAAAGCAAATTAACAAGAAGATTGCCGGATTATATAAAGCCAGAATTAAAAGAAGTGGTTCCCGGTGGGTTCTCTGCCGTCGTATCTGGCAATTTTATCTTTGAGAAGAATAATACGATTTATGTCTATTATAATGGGAAAAAAGCATCCTGGTTAGATATATTCAAAGACGGGAAACTAATAATGTCAGAAGAAGTAAAAGGAATTCTTTCTGCAATGGATGATAAAGGAAAGTTTTATTTCGTTGAGAGTGAGGATTATTCTAAAATTTGTAGATATTCCGAAAATATAAAGCTTTAGGTCAAGAGTGTAGCATCTAAGTAGGATCTGCTGAAAAAGCCATTCTCGCGTTTGACCCGCCTATACCATATCCCTAGCTCGGCCCGAGCGACGGCCAGCAGACGGGTGGAGAGAGGCGGGGAAAGTAAGGGGATTGCATGCTGAGCGCCCAATATGCTAACGTCAAAAAAAGGATGGGTAATTTGGTTAAGGCCCGGTTCCTTATATTCGTATCTTATTGGTTTGTCACTTCCCAACTTGTCGGAAACGTCCCCCTTAGCGGTCAAAGAATAGAAGACCGGACTAGTTTTAGGAAGCTTGACAATGGACTTGCCGTAGTGCTCATCCGTAGGGATGATGTGCCAACTATTACGGCTACTTGCGGCTTCAAGGCGGGTGGAGTCGATGATCCTCCGGGATTCAGCGGAACGGCTCACCTTGTCGAACACCTGATGGCCCGTGCGATGCGTGACCCGTTTCAAATGAAAACACTCTATGGAGAGCTATCCAGGGAATATTTCATGGGCGGCGAGGCGGATCCGAAAAAAATCAAGGACCTTGAGACGAAAATCGCCGGTTTTGAAAGACAAATCAAAGAAGTGGAACTCATTGCCGCCACAACCTTCGATTTTGTCTATTACCTTGGTACTTTCTCTTCCAGCCAATTGGAGCTGTTCTGCCGGATGGGATCGGAACTACTGAAGGGGCGTCTTCCCGAGGGCGTCGTGAGGGAACGGGAAACCCTGCTGGCAGAACGAAAACGCGTATGGGATGTCAGCGCAGGGAACTTCGGCGAGCAGATCCAAGCACTTACGTTTGGTAATCGTCCGTACGGAAGGTCGGTTGCGGGCCGGCCCAATGAAATCCTAGGCATTACGCCAGCCGTCGCCTTGGATTTTAAAAAAAGGCACTATATCCCGAACAACTGCGTGTTTGTGTTCGTCGGTGATCTCAATCCGAAAGCGCTATTCCCACTAATAGAAAAGTACTTCGGAAATATTCCTCGTGGGGAGGAGCCCCAGCCGATAAAAACGTCCGATTCTCCGGCCCGCCTCGAGCGACGGCTTGTCCTAGAAGTGGAAACAAAACCAGAGATTCTTATCAACTTCATCAAACCGGCGTTTCCACATAAGGATGACTTGGTCTCGAGAGTGCTGGGGATTATCTTGACGAAAGGAGATAGATCGCGTCTCAATCTGGATTTAATAATAACCAGAAAAATTGCCGACGAAGTGGCGCTGGGCTGGGGTCCGGGCGAGAGATATGAAAACGCCTATGGGTTCTCTGCGGTTCCCAATGCAGGCCACCCGCCTGAAGAGGTCGAGACAGCCCTTCTCAAACAGTTGGAGAGACTCAAGACAGACCCCGTTGACGAAGATGAGCTACAGAACGCAAAAGATGAAATCGCTAATGATCTGGATGTTGAGACGCAATCCGCCCTGCAGATGGCAATGACCGCCTTGCGTTATCAGCTTATCCACGGGGATTGGAGATTGGGTCTCAGAACAAGGGAATTCTGCAAAGGCGTCACCCCCAATGACATCCGCGAATTCGCGCGTAAGTATTTTACTCCTGAGAACCGGACAACGATCATATTCATGAAGAAAGGGCATGGGTAGGTCTCGCTGGCTAGCGGCCCAGATAGGCATAGCCCCGGATGATCAGAGGAATGCTGGTTAGGGCGGTGATCGCGCCTCGTAGGGATAGATGTTTGAGGTGGGGAGAATTCTCACCGACCGAGTTAGCTCGGCCCTAGCTCGACCAGCAGACGGACGGGGAGAGGCGGGGAAGGCTTGAAATATTATCGAGGCTGGTCAATAATCAGCATATCTTTAGGCGGAGGGCAGAGATGAGAAGGCTATCTTCTTGTTTTCTTGTAATAATTCTTCTCGTCTTTTGCAGAGCGAATCATCCTCAGGTCGAGAAGATCACTGAAAACGGCGTCGAGATCATACTGAATCATCTCGAGCCCTATCGCGTTCCCGGCGAGCCCTCCGCGGTCGTTCTCGAGAAAGAATTCGTCATCGACGCGGAAAGCCCCGACCTGTTCAAAGCAGGGCTGACCGACATCTTCAGGTTCGGGGTGGGTACCGATGGGTCGATCTATGTCGCCCAGCGGCCCCGCAAGGACGTGCCTGTCGTCTTCAAGTTCGATAAGACGGGGCATTTGCAGAACTCCTTCGGGCGGGTCGGCCAGGGGCCCGGCGAGATCGAACGGTGCGCTTATTTCGGCGTCATCGGCCGCGACGAGGTTTACGTTCTAGATGCCCAGGGGAAGAGGATTACGACCTTTGCTTCTTCTGGAGAGCTTGTGAAGGAGGCGCATCTGCCCACGTCCTTGATCGGAGCTATTCCACTTGAGAACGGGAATTTCCTCGCGCCGCGGAGCGATGTTTCGCCGAACGAGGGCCAAGAAGAGATCGCTTTTGATCTTCTCGATCGGCAATTCGTGCTGGTTAAGGTCATACATAGCTTCAAATTCCCCGTCCAGCACATGGGCGTGGCGAAGATCAACGCCTATCTGACCAATCCGACTGGCTCCTACGAATTGGACAGGATCTATGTCGGGCTCCCCGGGCGGGATTATGAGGTCCTCGTCTTCGATCTCAAAGGGAATCTTTTACGGAAGATCCGGAAGGATTATGCGCCCGTAATGGTGACGGCTGCTTTCCGGAATGAGGCTTTGGCCCGACTGCCGCCGGGGAGCACCGTCGCAGGGCGGCTCGAATTCCCCAATTATAAGCCCTCCTTCCAGTACATGTTCGCGGACGAGAAGGGCCGGCTCTTTGTCGCGACTTCGGAGATCGACGCGGCGTCGGGGCAGAATATCTGCGATGTCTTCGACGCTTCAGGCGTTTTCATCTGCCGGGCCGTGGTCGGCTACTATGACCTGCTGAGAATGTACTGGGAGGGAGTGACCCTCGACGTCGTAGCCAGGAACGGCCGCTTTTTCGTCCTTCACGAAAAAGAGAACGGTTACAAGGAGATCGTCGTCTCGAAGGCCATCTGGCGCTGACGGGCGCTCACAGAACGAACAAGTGGGGTCAGATCATAAAGGAGTTTTTAACCCTGGTTCGCCACCTGACGATGCGTCCGGTGATAGCTGCCCTCAAAACCAGCCTTGACGCCTCATGAATAAGGACTTAATATACGGACAAGCGCAGCTACCAGAAAAGCTGTCTGGGAAAGCCCCAGTTGTCGTCTTCTCTGCTATGCTGCTCCGAAGTTCGCGGGGATGGGAGAAAACGATGCGAAGGTCGCTTAAGTACTGGATCGGTTTTTACGTCAGCCTCGTGGGTTTTCTCTTTATTTGGGAAACATGCTCAAAGGATTTGTTGCGAGGCATCTTTAGCGACTATCGGCTCTATTTAGGGATTATTCTCTCGGCACTTGGATTCCTTTTACAGAACGCTGGACAAAAGCCAAAGACCTGAGCAGGGCTTCAATTCTGGTTTAATAACTGCGATAGTAAATGGGGCAGCCGATGATAATCAAATACTCCGTCAAATGGGGGGTTACGATTCTTCTTCTGTTGGCCATTGCCGCCTGTGGCGGGAAAAAAACAGAGTGGCAAGGCAAGGTCACTGAGAGGGACGGCGTCATCATCGTCAGCAATCCCAAAAAGCCCTTATATGAAAACGCGGAAATCACTATCGTCCAGGACCTGAAGATTGGAGTGCCCGAGGGGGATCCGGAATACATGTTTATGGCGATCACGGATCTCGAAGTGGACGGCGATGGCAATATCTACGCAATCGATCTCAAAGGCGACCATGTCCGGGTGTTTGACAGGAACGGCCTTTTCTTGAGGACAGTAGGTCGTCCGGGGCAGGGCCCCGGCGAATTCAGCGGTGCCGGCAACATCCACGTCGGCTCGAACGGCGAGATAATGGTCACTGACGAAGGGAGCCGGAGCATCAAATATTTTTCCCCGGACGGACAATACCGGAGGCAGTACCTGCTTAAAGCGTTCTCTCCCATCAAAGTGGACTACGATTCGGCGGGCGTGTATTACATCATGGATTTTTCCATGGAGCCCCCCGGTTTCAAGTTGTCCCGTCTCGACAGCAGGACGGAAGAGTCTTCAGTTCTCGCGACGTGGGCGATGCCGATGCCGGATCCAAAGAGGGTGAGCATTTTCGATCCAATCATGTCTTTCGCGGTGATGCCCGACGACCGGCTCCTTTATGGCTGTCCGACGGAAGGATATGAGATACTTATTTTCGATGCCCAAGGGCGCCTGCAGAAGAGGATTCTCAAGGACTGGGATCCCAATCCAGTCACCGAAAATGAAAAGGAAGCGATCCTCAACGAACGCAAAAAGCGAAACCCGTCCAATCCCGTCCAGCTCGATTTTCCTCGGATACATCCGCCTTACCGTGTCGTGAAATGCGATGACTCGGGACGGATTTTCGTCCTTTCCCACTCCGGGATAGCGGATGATCCGAGCCGGGAAAGAAAGACTGTCTTCGACGTCTTCGATCAAGAAGGCCGCTATATCGCCATAATCCGCCACCAATTCAAAGCACTTATCGAGAAGCCAATGTTGTGGAAAGGCGGAAAGTTTTACACCGTCGAGCAGGACGAGGCGGGATTTCTGTACATCGTCCGGTACTCCGTGAGCTTCAGTTTTTGAAACCAGAGACGAAGAATTTAAATTGAGGGGATGCCCCTAATAATCCCTGGTTTGGCTCGAGCGACGATGAGCAGAGGCGGCGAATTTCGGTCATGAAGATTTATTTTTAAGTCCCGGCCCAATCCATAGCTCGGTCCGAGATCGACCAGCAGACGGCCGGAGAGAGGCGGGAGGAGAACTAAGGGATTGTATTGTGGTTCCTGGTATGCTGAAGTAGAATTAGGCTAGCATCAAGGCGGGCCGATATGAAAAGAGTTTGTCGTTGTCTCCTCGGAATTGTTCTTTTGGCTTCCTGCGGGAGCAAACAGCCTCAGATCGATAGGACTCGTGAAGGCGGCGTAGAAGTCATTATCAACCACGTCGAGCCATATCGCATCAAGGGTCAGCCGTCGACCTTTTCCCTGGAGAAAGTCTTTTCCATCGATATGGAGAGGGCCGACCTCGCGGAAGCGGGAATGGGAAGCGCAGGCGAATGGGATGCCGACAACGAGGGCAATGTTTATATCGTTGGCTTCAAGAACCGAGAGAACTTTATATATCGCTTCGACCGCGGCGGCCGTCCAACGGGTTCTTTCGGGAGGCGTGGTCAGGGTCCGGGCGAGATCCAGTGGCCCTTTCTCGGCGGCGTTTCCGAGACCGGCGAAATTTCCCTGGACGACTACGGCCAGAAGTTCATCGTCTATGACCTGAACGGCGTGCTTTTGAGGGAGGTGAGACTCAAACGCTGGGCGCTCCATATCGACGCCCTCAAGAATGGGAAGTTCCTCACTTACGGTTTCAGGCCTGAACTCTCGTCGGGCGGCTCTTATGTTGACGCCTTAACTCTTTGTGATAGCGAATTCGCGGACCTCAAGATCCTGGACCGCTACGAAAACACCATGGATAATAGCCGGCAGGTTCCGTATTTTATGTGGCGGGTCTCAGGAGACCGGATCTTCATCACCAACCAGGCCAGAGGATACGAGATCTGGGTCTATGACCTGGATGGGAATCTGCTGAGAAAAATCCGGAAGGAATATAGGCGGGTCAAGGTAACCGAAGAGATCAAGGATGCCATTCTCGGGCCGGACTATCGAAAGTCCGGAATTCCTCAGAATAAGTACTTCTTGGATCCGCTTCCCCCGTTGAACCAGTTCTTTGCCGACGACGAGGGTCGGATCTTCGTCATGACATATGAGCCGGGCCCGAGCCCCGGCGAGTATGTCTGGGACATATTCAATCCGGATGGCGTGTTTGTTGGGCGGAAGGCCCTGAATATCTCTTGGGCTGGCCTTTATTACGGACCTCGTTATACCTTCGTCAAGAAAGGGCATCTCTATTGCCATCAGGAAAAGGAATCGGGCTTCAACGAACTTGTTGTTTACAAGATGATATGGAAATAAGACGCGGGAAGAGCCAGAGGCCCCCGATGATCAAAAGGACGCCGGTTAGGGCGGTGATCGCGCCTCATAGGGGATAGACGCTTGAGGAGGCGTTCTTCGTGCGATGTGTAGGACGTTCTCGCGTCCGTGCGGAGGTGAGCATGCGGCGTAAGAAAGATATTGTTTTTTTCTTTATACTGTTTGCGATAATCATCATCGGGATAACTCTTTATCTATCCTCTCCGAGAGTAGAAGAGGTCACATATACGGAGTATTCAAACGGTTCTAAGAACGATTTGACGATTACGGTGAATACAAAAAAAGGGCTGTTTAAAGGTAGGGAAGGTTTCTTTAACTTCATACGTGATGAATACCTATTTACATTTGATAGAAAGAGCAGGAACTATACCGAAGAGGACATGGAGGTACGGATATGGCGGGGGAAAGTAATTCACTTGAAGCCAACGCATGGTACAGTGACAATATTAGACAAATCCGCCAGATGGAATATTCGTCATTATTGATATCGAGGACGACCGCATCCCATTATTAATCAATGGTAAGTACCGGTTAAGAATGGCTGGTTCAGATGTTAAACATGTATGGTACGAGATGAAATAAGGATAAAGGGCATTTTCAAGAACCAGTTGGGTAGTAGGGAAGAACTGCCAGGGCGTGGCCCCGATGATCAAAAGGACGCCGGTTAGGGCGGAAGATCGCGCCTCAGAGAGATAGACGCTCGGGGAGGCGTAGGAGTCTCAGTGGGAGGAGCCTTTAGATGGAAATAGACGAAATAAAAAACCTGGTCTTGCGCTGGCTCTATGAGAAAGCCTCTAAGGACTATGTAGCACATAAGCTGTTCGACCTTAAGGTATTCGCGGCGGAACACGATATAAACCGTGAATTAATAGGCAGAATATATGAGGAGTTGGAGCGGGAACACTTTTTTAATATACGTGCGGCTGGGATGGTAGTTGAGCCAAACATTGGTGCTCTCATCTATTGTGAAGAGCATGGGCTTGTTGATCCAGCAGTAGTTGAAAAGCAGAATGACATCCGCAAAAGAATCCTTGAGGCGTGCGTGGACATTCATGAGGAAAAACTCAGCGCCTATGCTTATGGTGGGCCTGGGGACATGATATGCAAACGTGCCAATATTAGTCGGCATGATTTTGATAACAATGTTGAAATACTTGCTTACCAGGATTATTTTGAACAGCAGTACCCGCTTGATATTTGGAGAATTGCGCCAAGGGGCAGAGAAACCGTAAAGGAGCTTCGGAAAAGAAGAAAGCGGCTGGCAGAGTTTGAGAATCTGAAGGCTGGGAATGACATCACCCCGCAGGCCCGGGGACATAAAATAGAGGACCTTCTTGCTGAAGTCATAGGGGAAGAGGGATGGAAAGTCAAAACTGGGGAACGGCCACAGGGAATGGAATATGATATCGTTTTTAGCAAGGACCACGAATATTTTTTGGTATCTTGTAAGTGGGAAAAGGAAGCGGCTCAAGGGGAAGTAGTTCAGCTCCTGATCACACGAGCACATGACGCTGGGTACTATGCAGGAGTCTTCGTTTCGATGTTAGGTTATACGGATAATTGCTTAGTTCTTGCGAAGGAACGTAAGACGAATCAGAAAGTCCTGCTCTTTGGTCCTGAGGATGTAGAGTCATTGTTCTCAAACGCTGAGGCAATATTCTCGGATAAGAAATGGTTCAGTGACCTATTGGATGAGAAGATTCAAAAACTTGTACACCAGAACATTATCCTCGTGGACGGGGTCAGCAACTAGATACCAAAGAAACCGAAACACGGAGACGCCGCAGAAAAGAAAAAGTCGTGGGGATGGAATGAGGCTCTGATAATAAGAGACCTGGCATTGATCCTTCGGAAAGACTGCCTGCATTATTGAATGGTCACCAGTAGGCTCAACGAATAGTCCGATGGGCATAGGCCCCGATGGGTCCCCAAGTAAGTGCGGATAGAACAGGTTCTGCGGGAATAGCCGGAAATCGTAGGCCGTCGGAATCCGCCCGCGGGAATGGATCTGTTACGAGATCACCTGATTGTGGATGATCTCAGCCACCGGGGTCCCGCTCTCCGCTTGCCGTAAGGCACGGCGACCGGAGCCTCCGTGAAATGACTCTTCTTCATCCTCTGCTCCTTCCCGGATGCCGATTCTAACATAAAAATCTAGCATCCCTTTTGGACCAGGATCCGGGGAGCAGATCAATAGCGCCTTCGGGGAGGCCGGTTGCCCGGACGCTCCCGGGATCACTCGCTACGACTTCTAAATACGAATCAGCAGGTCGGGTATTCGAGTCACTTCAGGAGCGCTTGAGTAGCATGCCGCCGGCGGTGTATACTTAACATAGTTAGGATTTTCCCCAGGAGCTGTCGAGGCATGATCGAGCTTCGCGGAGTTTCCAAGAAGTTCTCTGTCTTTACGGTCGTCAACGACGTCAGCTTCGCAGTCAGGCCCGGTGAGGTTCTGGGCTACCTGGGACCGAACGGGGCCGGCAAAACAACCACCATTCGGATGCTGGCCGGCCTGCTCGAGCCGACAAAGGGGGAGATCCTCCTCGACGGCCGCGACATCCGCAAGGACATTCATGCCTTCAAGAAGCGCCTGGGCTACGTTCCCGAGCAGTCAGAGATCTACCCGCACCTCAGCGCTTACGATTACCTGATGATGGTCGGGCGGCTGAGGCGGCTGCCGGAGCGGCCCCTCAAAGACAAGATCATCGGATTCATGGACATCTTCGGCCTCCGGCAGGACATGGATGGCCCTATGTCTTCCTATTCGAAGGGCATGCGGCAGAAGGTATTGATCTCCGCGGCACTCCTTCACGATCCCGACATTCTCCTCCTCGACGAGCCTATGTCGGGCCTGGACGTGACGACGGGATTCGTCATCCGGGATCTGATCAAGAAGCTGGCCGCCGAGAACAAGATCATCATTTATTCCTCCCATATCCTCGAGGTTACCGAGCAGGTCTGCTCGCGCATCATTATCCTCCATCAGGGCAACATCGTGGCCAACGATTCCGTGGCCAATCTGAGGAGCCTTATGCATCTCCCGTCCCTGACCGAGATCTTCAGCCAGCTCGTCGTTCACGAGGATACCGAGATCGCAGCCGGGCGGATCGTCGCGATGATGAAGGGGAGCGATTAAGCGATGGGATTCGCTTCGCGCAGCGAGGGTGCCAGTGAGGAGATCGCCCAGCTCGGCATCCTGACCCGCCACTTTTTCACCCGGCTTTTTCGGAACGACCTCGTGGACTTCGAAGACCAGATGAAGGCCCGCCTCGTGGCCGTCCTGGCCATTCTGGCGGTCATCATGGGATGGAGCTCCCAGCTGCTCATCTTCTTCAAGTACGAGCTTTCCCCTGACGTCGGCATCTCCTGGCAGGAGAAGAACTACGTCTTCATCCTGATGATGATCATCTTCGGCATCGTCACGCTTCTCGAGTTCGACATGCTCTTCCCCGACCGGCGGGACTTCGCCAACCTTACACCTCTGCCGGTTCGGTTGAGAACGGTCTTCGCCGCCAAGCTAGCCTCGTTCATCGCTTTCATCGGGCTCTTTTCGGTGGCCATGAACAGCATTTCATCGGTCGTATTCAGCATTTTCCTATCTCAGTGGCGCTCGAACAGTCTGCTCTTCGGCCTCCGCTATGTCTTCGCTCACCTGATCGGCGCTTTCGCGGCCTGCTTCTGTGTCTTCTTCGCCTGCATGTTCGTCAACCTCTTCCTCATGGCCATCCTCCCATCCGTGCTACAACGCCGGATCTCCGTGCTTGTCCGGTTCGTCCTGATCGCCATTTTTCTTTTTCTTTTGATGTCCTTCCTGGTCGACCCCGGCAGCCTGAGCGGAGTCCTCCGCTCTCTGCCGAGGCTCAAGGATCACGGCTCTCCGCTCATATTCCGCGTCCCTTCCATTTGGTTCGTCGGACTCTACGAATTCCTGCTGGGAACGACCGATCCGGACTTCATAGCCCTGGCCAGGATGGCCGCCTTAATGTTCGTGCTTTCGGTCGGCGTTTTCGGCTTAGCCTGCGCCCTGAGCTATTTCAAGCATTACAGCAAGACCCTCGAAACAGAGAAAAAGGGATCCCGATTCCGATTTCTTCGCGAGGCCATCGCGGGGCTGGCGCAGAAAGCCCTCCTCATGACCCCGGAGGAACGGGCCGTGGGAGCGTTCTTCTCGAAGACGATCCGTACGAGCCCGAAGCACCGGAACGTGCTCGTAAATGGTCTCGCATTCGGGGCCGCCCTCGTGATGCTCTCGATCATGGCCAATCGCCGGAATATCCAGGCTTTGGCGCCAGTCAATCCGCTCTTCTTGGCCCAGTCGATCCTGATCGTCCTGGTCCTCCTCGCAGCCATTCGGGTCGTGGTCGACATCCCCGCCGCGCTCGAGAGCAACTGGGTTTTCTGCGTGACTGAAGCGGCCGAGCGGCGCCGCTATGTCTCGGGCCTCAAGACGACGATCCTTCTCCAGTGGCTCCTTCCTTTGTCGATTCTCCTCTTTCTGGTCCATGCGCCTCTCTGGAAGAATGTAGCGACGGCCGGCTTTCACGCTGGCTTCTGCCTGGCCCTCTCGGCCCTCGGCCTCGAAGCCCTTTTCTTTCGCTACCGGAAGATCCCTTTCGCCAGCACGTATGTGCCGGGCAAACTTCAGCTCCAGATCAGGGGCGTTCCATATCTCCTCGGCATCATCGCGCTCCTCGCCGTGCTGGCTAATCTTGACAAGGCGCTCTTGGGACATCAAGGGTTATTCTGGGCGTTCTTTCCCGCCGCCGCCACTCTTTGGATCATTCTCAGGATCGCCAACGCGCGCTTTCTCGATTCCCATCCGCTGATCTATGAAGACGAGCCCGAGCCGGCGATGATCGGGTTTCCGGAGAATTAACGGCCATGGCGACCCGAACCGACGCGCGTCCCGCTTGGGCCGTCGCGATCGCTTGCCTCGGTCTCGCTTTGATCTCATGCCGTACCGGCCCGATCGAGGGCTGGAGCGGAAGGGCATGGACGATGATCCTGACGAGCGGCCCGACGGAGATCAGCCTGTCGTCCTCGAGAGTCCCGGGCTATTGGGCCGAATTGACGGACGCGAATACCGGCGCCAAGAAGGAGATTTTTCTGTACACAAAGGTGCGTACTTTTCAGGAAGGGACCTGGGTCAGGGTCGAAGGGCCCTACGGGGCGGCCTCGCCGGCCGTCTTCCGTGACGAGAGCGGCGAATATTCTCGTGGCTACATCCCGATATACATTCTTGTCGTCTGGAAGATGGAGAGATCTAAAGATGCGTCGCGGCTCTAGGCCCCTGCTCGTGGGACAACTCATAGGGCTGGCCCTCCTCCTGGTCGACTGCAAGTCCACCTTCCGGACTTGGGTTCCGCCTGAGGAGTACAAGATCACGATCGCCTCGGATGCCCTTTTTGTCCGTACGAGCGAGGGCGACTACGTCGACGGTTATCTCGCCGAATACGAGACCGAATTCAGAAAAGAGAGGATGTTCATCTTCCTAGAGCTCCCACACTATATCAAGGGGGACCGTCTGATCATGTCCGGCAGGCCCGCAAAGGCTACCGTCCAGATCGAACTCGGCGGCCGAACCTACGAGGGAGTGCCGGTGTATATAGTCGAGCGGGCTTCGCCGAACATTCCCTCTGTCCCGAACATCCCCACGCAGAAATGAGCAGGACTTAGGTTTCTTGCCATCAGGCCCTTCGGGGATAGTCCTACTATTGTTGACAACTCTCTTTGCTGTCGCCAACTCAGGTGGAGAAGGAGGTAGTCACGCTATCGGCCTTTGATTACATGTAAGATAATTCCCTTTTCGACCCTAATACTGGGAGGTAGTCGGCCGGAATTATATCAAGATGTATAACACGTTCAAACGGCCGGAAAAAGGCAAAGCGAGCCGGCTGTACTTCATCTTCTAGCGAAATAAGGTCTGCTCGAATATTCCCATCTTGCGGCAGACCTCGGCGAACGGATTAGATTGGCTGAGAACGACCTCCGCCTCCCGGAGCATGGTGATGATTTGCTCCGGAGCAAACCGTTTCCTGGCTATGTCCAACTCCTTTCTATAGGGGCTGGATCCCTGCGAGGGGGGCAGGTCACTTTAGCCCTGGGATTTTTGCTTTCCCTTGTCCCATTTATGGAATCGGCCCACCCGCTCAACCATTTCGCGTCTGTTTGTAATGGCTTCATCATCAATAACCCTGGCAATGTTGTCCTCTAGAACTCCGGGCTCATCTAATGCGATAAAACCTCGGATCTTGGGGAAGGGGCTTGCGGAGTAATTCGGACTTATTTTCTTCCACGTCTTAATCGCCATATCCACCCGTGTTTCGTCCCAATAAAGGGCGCCCAGTGAATATAGGGCTCTATCCTTTATATCTTCCCCCATAGACATAAGGAAATTGTAGATACTTGCTTGCTGCGCTCTATACCGTTGAAGAACAGCTTCTATGCCTGAATATCCTCTGGCCTGGATTTCCATCTCTACTTCCTTATAGACCTGCTGCAGGACAAAAGCCTTAGCCCTCAGGTCAAACACATCAAGCTGATAAGATGGATTTACGAGAACTTTCTCGGCGACTCCAATAGCCTCATAAAGACGACTTAGGCTTCGCCTTTCAAAATCATAGTAGGCAGCCAAGCAAAATAGGATCTCAGCTGAAGTCCTCGTTCTTGGGTTATTGAGGCAATAGGATAAGAATTGGTCCATCGTGAGCTTGCGGTAGTAAATGCCTTCGAGAAAATCAAAACCAGTAGAAAAGGGATCTGTAAGAATGAATACCGTTCCGAGATTCTTATAAATGAAATCCTTGGCTAAACTGGCAAGCAGCGGATTGTCGGCATCATATTTCTCGAGGTAGTCCCTCCTAAATATTTCGAATTGCTTTTCGTCTGGGTACTCGTTCAAGCCGTCCAATATCTGGTTAATGCTATTCGTAGCTAAACTGATCGGGGCGGGAGAGGGCCCGTCTTGCGATCCCCTTTCGGACTTAGCGTCCCGGATGAAGACAAGCGTGAGTCCCGGCCGATTCCCGGTTTCATTGAGCGAAATGCCTCTATCTCTCACACCTTCGCTCGGCTTTTCGGACGCCCTCTCCATAGGGAGTTCTATTGACGGAAAGCCCATGACAAAATAATACAGCCGAGAACCAATGGCGAGAATCTGTTCATACGGGACTTGGCGGAAATAATACTCTGATGGGACCTTAATGATCCCATTATCTGAATTTATGTACACCGCTCCCGATGTCACAATCGGCTGGTTTCCTTGATCCGAATTCCTGAGGGATTGAAGTTTTTGCTCATTTTCTTGAGTCAGTTTATAGTATTGCGCGGCGGCTCCGTCGGCACCTCCAAATCTCATGAATTTCGAGCCATCTGGGGCCCTAAATTCTGAACGGTCGCTAATTTCGTCAAAGATATTCGCTAACGAGAAATTGCTTTCAGGAAAAGAATCCGTTTCATTCCCAGCGCGTGGCGTAGACTTAGATAATAAGGCCTTATGAATCGCAGCCCTTTCTTTGGACGTCAGCCGATCATCTAGCTTGGGAACTCGCTTAAAGCCTGCGGCGAAATCCTCTTTGGTAACAGTAGCCAGCATGCTGGCGAATTCTTCAGGATAATCAGGCATAGAACTTAAATCCTTCAAGGCTTCGCGGAAGGCTTGGAAATCGTCGGCGCGCTCGACCTTATTGATTGGCCCTTCGCCGAGGCCGCGATAGATAAAAAAAGAGCCAAGCAAAGTGATGTGGAGGAAAGCTGATAGGACCAAAAAATAGCTGAATCGCTCTCGTCCGCGTTTATGAATTATAAAAATATTATGAAAATATCGCAGCTTAGGAGTCGGTCTCATATATATATCAAAGAGCGACATGGTCATTTCATCGACCCTAGTCTTCGCCAAGCTACAGAAGGATTATAAGCCCAATTTTCTTTTCTGGCAAAAAGCCCTTCAAATGGATGGGACCTCATCCCTTAAAAACGGATCAAACATAATGTGAGCGCTGCAATCTCATTTTAGGGGAGGCACATTGAGCGGGGGCGGGCCACTCCATTGTCAAATATTAAATGACGGAAGCCCGCCAATCTGCTTGTCAATACGGATATCGAGAATCACCCGGAGAGCGATAGGATTCTTCGCTCTGCGGCCTCGATGATTTCAGGGGGATATCCGGCTTGTTGCAACAGTCTGATGGCGTTCCGGGTCGTGG
>Ga0315273_10003968_pt1 | contig 17963 bp, 10 predicted proteins | sample YL17G02_0_MG_FD_205753 | JGI IMG/M metagenome (GOLD analysis project Ga0315273, IMG submission 205753) | Sediment microbial communities from Yellowstone Lake, YNP, Wyoming, USA - YL17G02_0 | ecosystem: Environmental > Aquatic > Freshwater > Lake > Sediment | place: USA: Wyoming | collected...
TTGGCGAGATCGCCGATGCGCGGAACCGGTTGCCCTTGCGGCGGCTCCAGATCGATAGCCAATGGCGCCACGCTCTTGCCGTCGCACGTCAGGGGATAGGCGACGCGGAGGCGGCTGTGGCCGCCCTGCCGCTTCACCGGCTGGCCGGCCGGCGCGAACGTCCCATTCTGGCCGACGCGACGACGGCTCGGCGCAACGCCCGACCCACGGCCGCAGCGCCCCAGGGAGGCGGGTCCTGGACGGGTCTCGCTGAGCGCGTCCTCGGCGAGCGATCGTCGCCCCGACGAGCGCACTCGCTGGTGCCGCGTCCATCCGGTGCGGTAAGCTCCCCATCATGGACGCAGCCAGTGTGCCGCCGGAGATTCTCATCACAGACGTCCGGGTCGAACCCGCTCGGCTTCGCCTGCTCGTCGAGCAATGGTTCGGCGACATGGTGAAGGTCGTCGTGGACGTCGGGCGGCGCCGGGCCGCGCTTGGCGGTGAACTGCACGCGGATGCAGAAGCGCTCCTCCTCGCCGACGGCAGCCGTCAAGTCGATCTGTGGGGTTCGAACTACTACCCTGGGCTCGGACCGGCGCGCTGCATCGAATTTACGGCGCTCATCAACATCCGCCCGGCCCGGGGCAACCGGAGCATGGAGATTCAGGACCCAGTCGTGCGTGAGGCGGTGCGCGGCATCGTCCACAATCTGGTCGGCGCGGGAGAACCGCTGTGACCCCTGCCGGCATCGTTCAACACGGCGGTTTGTCACCGGAGCGATGGGCGACGTTCTCGTACGATCAGCAGATCCTGATGATCGGGAATGAGATGAACCGCGGTCTCGGGCTGCTGCAGAGCCAGGCGTGGGATCACGCCAGACGGTCGTACGAGCGGGTACTCCACCTGGTCGATCTCACGGTCGCCGCGGCGTCGACGCCGGGCCGGCGGCGGGAGTTGCTTCGATGGCGTGATCTGGTCGCGGCCCTCTACATTGAGTCCACCGCCGATCCCGACGCCCACCGGCAGGCCTTTCGGTGTCTTCTGCGGTTTACACCGACCGCAGCGCGGCAAATCGACCTGTTGCTGGCGCGATAGCCTGTCCGCCGGCCCCGGAACCGGCGCCACGGCTCCCGACCGCGCGCGATTCCCGCGCGAGGGCGATCTGGCAGCGTCGGTCAATTGCCAGCACGCGATCTACACGCGGCGGCCGCATTGGCGGTGGCGGTGCAGACCGTGTAGCCAGGACTCCTCGTGAAGGCCGGTTCGTCACTTCGGCGACGGCGCTTTCGGCTTCGGCTCCGGGATGGTGATGTCGATCACGTTGACCGGCCCGAAGGTGTCGAGCGGCTTGTCGAACCGCTCCCTGATGCCGACGGCCACGATCGACAGCAGGTCCGGCTGGAGGTGCTTCTTTGCCACACGGAGCACATCCTCCTTCGTCACGTGTTCCACGGCGTTCCTCAGACGGGTGTTAAAGTCTGGCGGGTAGCCGTAGAAGTCGTAGGTCAGCAGCCGCCGAATCACCTTCTCCTTGCTGTCGAAGTCAAAGGCGTAGGTGTTCAGGTACGCCGACTTGGCGTAGTTCAGCTCCTCGTCGGTGACCGGCGCCTCGCGGATCCGCTTCACCTCGTCGAGAATCGCCCGCAGCGCGACGGTGGTGGTGGACGGCTTGGTCGACGTGTAAAAGAAGAAGAACCCCTGGTGGTCGTACGCCGGCACGATGGAGCCGCCCGCGCCGTAGGCGAGTCCCATCTCGGTGCGGACCTTCTTGAAGATCCGCGACGCGAAGCCGCCACCGAGCAGGTCGGTCATCACCCGCACGGCCGGGTAGTCGGGGTCGTCATATCGCAATCCCGGATGGCCAAGGAAGAGAAACGTCTGTTCGACGTCCTTCTTCTCCACGTGGTTCACGGACCCTTTGGCCGCCGGCAGCGCCGGGGCGCGGTAGGTCGGCAACACCCCCTGCGGCTTCCAGTCGCCGAACAACTGCGCCATGCGCCGCTTCATGTCCTCGGTCTTGAAATCCCCGAAGACCGCGATGATGGTGGCGTCGGGACGGAAGGTCGTCGCGTGGTACGAGACGAGGTCGTCGCGCGTCACCCCGTCCAGATCCGCGTACTCGAGCTGCCGCGCGTACGGGCTGCCCTTTCCGTACAACAGCTTCAGGAACTCGCGCTGCGTGATCTCCTGCACATTGTCGTTGCGTCGCGAGACGGTAGACGCGAGCAGGCGCCTGGCGAGCGCCACCTTGTCCTCGGCGAACGCCGGCTTCCTGAGCATATCGGCGAAGAGCGGCAGCACGGCGTCGAGATGCTCGGTCAGGCTGCGCCCGTTGATGCGCACCGAGTTGGTGTCGCCCCATGAACTGAGCGAGGCTCCCAGCCGATCGAGCCGCTCGTCCATCGCATCGCCCGTCATCGCTTGCGTGCCGCCGCTGCGCAGCACGTCGCCGACGAGCTCGGTCACCGCCGACTTACCGGCCGGCTCGGCCAGCATGCCGCCGCGGACGAACGCCTGGAGGCCGACCACCGGAAACTCATGGTCTTCGACCAGGAGCAGCTTCATCCCGTTCGGCAGCGTCTCGCGGACGACGACCGGGATGGGGATGTCGCTCAGCTTGGGGTACCTCAGCTGGTCGATCACGGTCTTGCTCTGCGCCGAGGCGAACTCGAACACGGCGAGGGCGCCAATGAAGGCCAGGGTCAACGCGAGCATCCCGGGCGCGACCCTTCGATTCCTGCGTGCGGTCATGGTCGTTCTCCTTTGGAACGCGGAAGGAAAGGTCTACTTGCCGGCCCGGCTCGTCTCGATGAGGCCGACGGTGCGGTTCGATTTCAGGAACGTCTTCTGCGCCACGCGCTGGACGTCGGCGGCCGTCACCCGGTCGATTTCGTCCAACTCGCGGAACAGCAGGCGCCAGTTGCCGCGCAGGTTCTCGGTCGTCGCCAGTTCCTGCGCGAGTCCCAGGTTGTCGCCCAGCCGGGAGACGAGGGACATCTTCGCGCGGGCCTTGACGCCGGCGAGTTCCTCGGGAGCCACAGGCGCCTTCATCATGCGGTCGATCTCAGCGTCCACCGCCGCTTCGCACTCGGCATTCGTGCGCCCGCGGTTCGGCATCGCGTAGAACAGAAACAACCCCGGGTACTTGTCGCCGCCGAGCGAGGGGATGGCGCCCGCGTCGAGCGCGACCTGCTTCTCCTTCACGAGCGCGCGGTACAGCCGCGAGGACGGCCCGCCGGCGAGGATGCCGGAGAGCGCCTCGTACGCCCGCGCGTCCGGGTCGGTGATGGCCGGGCGGTGGTACCCGACCACGAGGAACGGCTGCGACGGGTCCTCCATGATGACCCGCTTCTCGGCGCGCTGCGGCGGCTCCTCGGTGACGACCGGCCCCGGCTTCTCCCCGGGCGGGATCCGGCCCAGCCACTTCTCGAGTACCGGCCACGCGGTCGCCGGCTTGACGTCGCCGACCACGACGGCGGTGAGGTTTTTCGCGCCGTAGTACTTCCGGAACCATGCGTCCGCGTCCGAGCGCCGCATCCCCTGCAGGTCCGACATGTGGCCAATCACATACGAGCGGTACATGTGCCCCTTGTACGCGACGGCAAGGAAGTCCTCGAGGAGGCGGCCCGTGGGCTGGCTCTCGGTCATGCGCCGCTCCTCCATGATCACGTCCTTCTCCTTGTAGAACTCGCGGAGCACCGGATTGGTGAAGCGGTCGTACTCGAGCGCCGCCCACAGCTCGAGCTTGTTCGACGGCAGCGAGTAGACGTAGACCGTCTGATCGAAGGAGGTGAAGGCGTTCAGATCGGCCGCCCCTTCCTGCTCGAGGATCTGCCCGAGGCGCCCGACGTCGACCGATCTGGCCGCTTCCTGCTTGGCCGACTCGAGCGCCGACTCGAGCTGCTTCAGCCGCGCGGGATCCGGCTTGGGCCGCCGCAGCCGCTCCGCCCTGAGCGCGAGGAACGCCTCGTCCTCCTTCTTCAGCGCCTGCGCCTCCGCGGCGGCGTTCGTCGTCCCGATCGTCGTCGTGCCCTTGAACGCCATGTGCTCGAAAATGTGGGCCAGGCCGGTCCGGTTCTGCTCCTCGTCCACGCTCCCCACGTCGGCGTAGGTGACCATCGATACGACGGGCGCGCCGGTTCGCGGCACGAGGATGACCTTCAGGCCGTTCGGGAGGGTTCGCTCCTCGATCCGCCGTTCGAGGTCGCGGAAGCCCTGCTCCTGGGCCGCAGTCTGGGCGACGAACAGGCCCGCGATGCCGATCAACACGCCGATGCTCTGACGACGCATGTGCACCTCCTGGTGACGGACGGAAGACCCCGAACGAACGCGCGACAGTTGACGGGGGACGCTCGGAGAACGCGATATCAGTTCGAGCGCACACCGCGGCGTGCGCTGCTTATCATACGCCCGTCCAGCAGGGCTGCGATCCACACCCCGTCGTGGCCGGCAGGCGTGGAACGTCCCACCGTGCCGGGCGCCGTGTGTCTCAAGAATCCGCCGATATGCGGGATGCGGCCGACGAACGCGGAGGCGTGGGCTGCCTGCTTGACGCTCACGCGGGCAAGGCGATAGTGTGCGTCGGAGTGAGGGCTGGCCGTCGGCGGTGTGGCGGCGCCGACGCGCCTGCAGTGTCCGGCAAGGGACCTCCTACTAACCGGCGAAGCGCACCCCCCGCCAGTGTATCCTGTCGTCAAGCCGCCCTCGCCCATCCGAGAGGACTCCGCCATGCCGAACCGACCAGCGCCCTCCGCTCATCCGCTCACATCTCCCGTCGACCGCCGCACCTTCGTGAAGACCGCCGCCGCCGCAGGGCTCGGTCTCGCGGTCACACCGGCCGGCATCGCGGCGCAGGCGCCGGCGTCGGGGCGCCGGCGCTACGCTATCGTCGGCCTCGGGTCGCGGCATGCGATGTATCGCACGGCCATCCTCGGGGCCCACGCGCCGCACGCAGAACTGGTCGGGATGTGCGACATCAATCCCGGGCGAGTCGAGTTGTCGCGAAGAGTCGCCGCCGAAAAGGGCGTCACCGTGCCCGGCTACGGGGCGGCCGACTTCGAGAGGATGATCCGCGAGACGAAGCCGCACCACGTCATCGTCACGACGGTCGACGCCACGCACGACCACTACATCACCCGTGCGCTCGAGGCGGGCTGCGACGTCATCACCGAGAAGCCGATGACGACGACGGCCGAGAAGTGCCAGCGCATTCTCGACACGAGGAAGCGCACAGGGCGGACGATACGAGTCACCTTCAACTATCGGTACTCGCCGCCGCGAACGCAGGTGAAAGACCTGTTGCAGCGCGGCGAGATCGGCGACGTGCTGTCGGTGGACTTCCACTGGCTGCTCAACACCATGCACGGCACCGACTACTTCCGCCGGTGGCATAGCCAGAAGATGAATTCGGGCGGCCTGATGATCCACAAGGCCACGCACCACTTCGACCTGGTCAACTGGTGGCTGAGCGCGGTCCCGGTCTCGGTGAACGCCGTCGGCAAGCGTGACTTCTACACGCCGGCGATGGCGAAGCGGCTTGGCCTGACCAGTCATCACGAGCGCTGTCTGACGTGCCCGGAGAAGGCGCGCTGCACCTTCCAGCTCGATCTCGCCGCCGATCCCGGCCTCAAGGCGCTCTATCTCGACAACGAACACCACGACGGGTACTTTCGCGACCGCTGCGTGTTCCGCCCCGACATCGACATCGAAGACACGATGAACGTCATCGTGACCTACGACTCGGGCGCGACGCTCAGCTATTCGGTCAACGCGTTCAATGCATGGGAGGGGTACCAGATTGCCTTCAACGGCACGAAGGGCCGCCTCGAGCACACCATCGTGGAGCAGATCTACGTCAGCGGGACCAACACGGTGCAGGGCGGGATCGCAGACAATGGCGTGCGCACGCGGGTGATTCCACTGCGGGGCGAAGCGCGCGATCTCAAGCCCTGGACCGGCGAGGGCGGCCACGGCGGTGGCGACGCCGTGATGCTCGACGACGTCTTTCTGCCCAGTCCACCGGCGGATAAGTACGTGCGCAATTCGGACGAGCGCGGCGGTGCCGCGGCGGCGCTTGTCGGCATGGCCGCGAACCGCTGCTTCGCGACCGGGCAGCCAGTGAAGGTGGCCGACCTGGTGACCGGCCTGGCGAGGCCTGATTATCCGCCGATGCCGACGCATGACATCCCGGTGCCCATGCCGCCACGGCGGTAGGACTGGTGCCGGGTCTGACCGCCTTCACCGAGGGTGCGGCGGTTTGCCGGAGCGTCTGCGCTCGTTCGAGCACATGGATCCCAGGATGCCACGAGTCATCACGACAACCGCAGGGCACGAACGCTCCAGCAGGAGGACGGTTATGCACGAGGAATCGCGCCAGCACCATCGCTCGACCCGCCACCTTCCCGACGACGCGCCCACGCCCGTCGGTGCGCCTGCGGGACGTCATGCTCCCGCGCAGCGGACGTGCGCTATTGCTGCGGAAGCCTCACAGGCGCCACGCGCCAGGAACACCTGGCGGATCCTCGCGTTGCTCGCCCTGGCAGCTCTCGGTACCTCGACTCAGCCTTCCCTCGTACTCCTCGCGCAGCAGGCCGCCGCATGGCAGCTTGTCCAATCCGAGAAGATCGGGCCCGAGGCGATATCCGAGGGCAAGGAATTCCTTGCGTGGACGGTGAGTGAGTTGAAACCGGGGACCATCAAGGCGACCATCGTGAACTCGTATGCGGGCAATTACGAGAGTTCCTTGAGTGTGTCGTTCTCCCCGATGCCGGACGGCGCAGTGCAGTACGGGGCGAAGGTGCCGCTCAAGATCCATGCGGAACTCAAACTGGGGATACCGGCGGGGGAAGATCCTGCCAAGTTCAAGCACGGGGACACGGTCCGGTTGCATTTCGCAGTGACAGCTGGTGAGCGGGCGAGGGTCAGGCCCAGTGAGGAGGGGCTCACGCTCGATCGGGAGAACGCAACGGGCGACTGGACGGGGGAGTTGGAGTTCACGGCTCCGCGGGACTCTTCCGAAGAACAGACTGTGGTGTTGTGGTGCGAATGGCACGCCAGCGACAAGTGGATCGCGTTTTGGCAAGGCGGCTATCGGTGGCACTACAAGGCCGGCGCGCCGCCGTTTTCTGTGACGGCTTCCCCCACGTTCTCAGGGCCCGCAACCAGCGCGGTGGTTCGGCTGTCCTCCGCCGCTGACATGCAGGGAGCGACGGTGGATTTCGGCCCGGGCATCACGCAAATCGGCACGCCGACTGCTACCTTTGGCACCGCGCCCAATTCCTTCGACCTGGCGTGCATCGTGCAAATCGCCCCCGACGCCGCCCTGGGGCCACGAACCGTCCGTATCACGCTGCCGAACGGCAAGGTCGGGCAGGCGAGTTTCTCGGTGCACCCCCTGGTGATCATTCTCGACGTCGACGGGATGCGATGGGACATTCTGCTCGACTCGATCAGGGGCAACAAGGCGCCGAATCTGGCCAGGCTGCTGGGGGAGCAGACCTCCCAGGGCGACGTCGGCGGCGGATCGCTCAACCGGCGCGAGTTCGAGCATGGCATCTACCTCCTGGACACCGCCACCGTGTTCCCCTCGTATACGTTCGCGACCCAGGCGAGCATCTTCACAGGCGTAGAACCCGGCGTGCACGGGGTGACAGGCAACGTGATGTTCGATCGAACCGGCACGATGAAGGGTGGCGTTCCGGCCATCTACGGGTTCGATCGGAATGCCGAAGACGCGATCGGCACCTACTACGTCAGTGCGCTGGCTGACCGGTCACTGCGCGCAGACACCATCTATCAGGCGATGGCCGGCAAGGCGGGGGTCGGCAAGTCCGGCGTGTTCTACAACCAGTACGCCAACGGCGTGGCGCCGGAAGACAGGAAGGTCGCGAACCCGGGCGAACTCGTGGCCTACATCCCCTCCCTGACGACGGGCCTCTACGACAGTGGCATGGCAAGCGCGGGCCTGAGCTGGCTGGAGTCCTTCAAGGGCAAGCCACCGGAAGAATGGCCATCCATAGCCACCTTCTACTTCGCCGGGGTCGACCACATCGGCCACGAGGTGAACGACACCGAGGAGGTCAAGCAGTCCGATTACCTGTCCAGATACGTGGACCCCGAGATCGGGCATCTGCTGAGTTTCGTCCTGACCAACTGCCCGGGTGCGGTGTTCATCCTGACGGCCGACCACGGCCAGACGGACGTGCGGGAAGGCAAGCCCATCGGCCGCGACATCCTGTACCCGGCGGTCGGGCGATTCCTCGACAACGCGACGCGGACGTCGGACCTGATGAAGCTCTTTACGAGCGTGGACGCCAGCGACTTCGCCATCGCGCAGAATGGCGGACTGGCGCACATCCACTTTCGCGCCGCGAAGGACGGCAGGCTCCTGTCATGGCAGGATCCACCGCCGTACCATCAGGCGCTCAGCGTCGCGGCCCGCCTGCAGGAACTCAACCGGAGCCAGATCCCTGCGCTCGGCCCCGGGCCGTACTTCGATCTCATCCTGGTGAAGAACGCTGAAGCGAACGGATGGGACTCCGCCTACCAGGTCTATACGGAGGACGGGAAGACCGAGGAGATCGGCGCCTACCTCCGACGCACGAACAACGACTTCGGCGCGAGGTTGGGCTGGCGACGGACGGAGGCGGACATCGCGTTCCTCGCCGAGCGTCTCACCGCATTCAGTTGCGACCGGAGCGGGGATCTCGTGCTGGTACCCCGCTATCCCCAGTTCTACATGGAGGATGGCCCGGTCCAGGGAGAGCACGGAAGCCTGAGCACCAAGGACATGACGATCCCGTTCATGGTGGCGCAGTGGCAGGCCTTCGACGCCAGCCTGTTGCTGAAGGTGCTGCAGCAGACGGTCGAGAATCCCAGCCGTCCGCGCGTCACCGACGTGGTGTCGACGGTCGCCGGGTTCCTGGGTCAGTCGTTCAGGGGCCGGAAGCACCCTTTGGCAGGAGGCGGCGGAGCGACGACCGGCCCGACCGCGCCGCCGGTTGACACCGGAAGGGGCCCCGCCGCCATCGACAGCGGCGTGCGACCGCTGATGCTGGACACCGTGGATGCCATCACGCATCAGCAGATCAGCGCCTTCACCGATCGCTTCCTCGTGGGCAGTGGCATCTACCCAAGGGTCAGCCGCAACGGCGCGCGCACGGCCCTGTCTTTCGAGCCAGACAAGGCCGACCCCCAGAAGAAGCCCCGTGTCGCGGTCGTCGGCGCCGACGGAACCGGGTTTCGCGTTGTCGACACCTACCAGCCGTTGACGTACGCCGGCCTGCTCGTGGACATCAGTGGAGACGGGACGCACGTGGCGTCCACCGACAACCGTCAGATCCGCCTTGCGCATGCCGACGGTGGCGAGGCCATGAAGCTGGTCGAGCTGACAGGCAATAGCATTGTCTGCCTGCGCGTCTCGTCAAACGGATCGCGCGTGTACTTCCTGGTCGACTCAGATACGACGCTGGCCAGAGCGGGCACCCGCATCGGGCGTGGTGTCTGGATGGTGGACGCCACCGGCGCCGGGCTGCGGCAGATCGTCGGACTTGCGGACGTTGCCCGGGTAACTGGCCTTGCGCCTGCCGACATCCGCTGGTTTCGCAGCCCGAGCCGGGGATGGGCCCTTGATCTTTCAGGTGACGACAAGAGACTGGTGTTCATCGCCCAGGCGCTCGACACGGAGTTCGCCCTCGTCGTGAATGCCGATGGCGCCAACCTCCGCAAGGTTCTGAGCGCGACGCAGTACGTCCTCGCGGTGGGCATCAGCGGGGATGGCACGAAGGTCGGCGTTGTCTGCACCAACAAGGGCGCGAGCGGCTACCAGGGATGGGTCGTCAGCTCCGACGGGGAGGGCGCGCGGAAGCTGACGGACAAGGCGGCCGACAGCGGCGTGGTGTCGCTTACCCGCGACGGCAGGTATGTGATCTTCGGCAACGAGGCCGTCCTTCACAGCACGGATGGCAAGGGCTCGTTACCGATTGCACCCGGGGCTCGGGCCTCCTCGACGGCCCGGCTTACCGGGGGCGCGAAGCTGTCTGCGTGTGTGATCGCAGACAGCCCCAACCAGATCCTGTGGGTGGCCGGTGACGACAACGGCCTGGACCAGTTGGTGGGCACCAGCCTGAACCCATCGGCCACGGCTCCGAAACTGCGCATCACAGACATCCACGTGGATCGCACCGACTTGCCGGCCGATGGACAGACCGGCGCGACGATCACGGCCCGAGTGCAAGCGGACGGCGCCGCCGTCTCCGGCATCGCGCTTGCAGCGTATCGGGATGGTGTCTTCGACGCGTCAGTGGGCAGCGCGGCTTACCTCGTAGACGGTGGGAGCGGCGGCGACAAGACGGCCGGCGACGGCATCTACACCAGCAACAATTTGAGCGCCTCCACGTCGGCTGCGGCAGGACCACGTTCGTTGCGGCTCATCGTCGAGGTGAAGGGATCGGACGGCAGGCGCTACGCCGCCTCGATCCGCGCCGGCACGATCAGGATCGGTCCGCCTCCGCGGTGAACAATCTCTTCTGCCGCGAATGGCTGGTCCCAGCCACATAAACGTTGGCTGCCACCAAATCCGGGTCAGCTGCGGGCCCTGCGGGGGCATGGGCCTTAACAGCCCGTGGTGAAAGTCGGTCTGCATTCGACCTACGCTGCATCCCGCGTCCCACCCCAACGCGGATGCCCTGTCTGGGGCCCCGGCTCGCGGCGTTGCTCAACGCTCAAATATAGGCCATATTCTCGCGTCTCGCGCCTTGCGATCCGGGCGCATCGTCGGTCTCGGTGCGACGACAGACTTCCACCACGGGCTGTTATACGAGCCACCAGTTGCCGGTGGCAAGCACATAGGCTCCCAGCGCAAGATTGGTGGCGGCGTGCGCGAGGATGGCGTCGATTGGTCGACGCGTGGCGGCGGCGATGCCGCTGACGACCGCAAACCAAGCCACAGCGGCGACGGCTTCCGCAGGGTGCGCGAACGCGGCGTACAGCGTCGAGGCTCCGGCGGAGGCGAGCGTGAGCGTGCCAAATGGCACCGTCCAGAAGTTCTCGCGAATGACGTATCGCATGAGAAAGCCCCGCAGAAAGAGCTCCTCGACAATCGGCACAACGACGACAAGGCCCATCCCCCGCACGAACAAGAATCCCCATGCCGCAAGCGAACCGCTGCCGAAATGCGCAAAGGGATCGAACGCGCTGCGTTCGATGGCCGACACGGCCCAGCCCGCATCACGCTGGAATCCGGCGAGCATGATCCACGGCACAACCAGGCAGAGGCCCAGCAGCGGCGGCCACCAACTCGGCCGGCCCACCCAGCGATAGATCGCGGGCCAGCACGAGACGAGCATCGCCACGGTGGCCGCCAGTCGCACCGCATGGAGCCATGGATAGGCGATGTAAGGGATGCCCATCGCCCCGGCAATACCGCCGCCGGCCGGAGTGGGCTCGATCGCGCCTGCCGTGAGAAAAAGAGCCAGCGGCACAACGCACGTCCGCCAAGGGCGGTCGGGCCCGTCATTATGAATGCGATCAATACAATCAATGGATGCTGCCATACGCCCAACACGCCTCCCGGCCTGCCTGCTATCAACGCCCGACAGCACCAGCCACGTGGCCCACGCCCACTGCGTGCGATGCCTGCGGAATTCCCAGGAAACACCGATCGTCTGTCCTGTTCTTCCGGCTCCGAGTATATTCCACGCGTTCAACTCCATCCACCGGTTCCCTTTCGCCTTCTCCACGCCCCTCCTTTCGCCTCCGTCTTGAGTTGTTCCTTCCGATTCCGTGGGATGCGGCACCTGGGCCGCGCTAGAATGGGCGCGACTCCGGGCGAGCTTCGTCAGCAGAACCTCAACAAGGAGGCATCGGATGCGACATGCAGATCACGGTCGACGGACCGCTGTGGCGGTCGGCTTGTTCGGACTCCTGACGCTCGGCGATTGGCAAGGCGATGCCAGGCAGCCCCCCGCAGCCCCCAGAACACCAGCGCCAGCCTCTCAACGCGCAGCCGGACGCGCCGAGCGCCTGCGGGAGACCATCAGGCAGAAGGAATTGATCCTGAAGGCCCTCCGCGAGTACCAGCGCGAGTTCTCGGACGGGAACATCGTCCGGGTTCCCGCGGCGGTTGCCAAGGCGCTGGGGCTCAAGACGGCGGGGCTGAAGTCCGAGCCGGTTTATCTGGTACCGCGCGCCGGGCAGGCCCGCTCCGCCGCCCGGTCGCTGGATCCCACCGATCGAGACGAGTCCGCACTCGACGCCTGGATCAGGATGGTGCAGCAGGCCGCCGTCACAGACCGGGCCACCCAACAGATGATCGAGAACCAGATCGTGGTGGATCGCCAGCACCTCTCTGCATTGCAGGGTTCACAACAACTCGATGATTACCTGGACCAGAAGCCGCGCGTCGTACCCTACCGGGAGCCAGCCCCGCGGCCTCCCTTGCCAGTGCCGTTGGCGCCGGGACGGGTCAGCCCTCCGCCTCGCGAACCCTCCGAGCGCGCCCTTCGGCAGATCAGCATGGAGGAGGACGCCGATAAGAGGTCGGGCACCACGGTGTACGTCAAGTGGTCGACCTTCAATGCGTTCCAGGCGATCGGCACCGACCCGATCAATATCGGGACGACGGTCACCGTCTCGGCCGACCTGCCCGATGAATTCATAGAGCCCGGCGTGTGGTATTCCCTGAAAATCTCGGTGAAGGTCACCACGCCCGAGCACTTCCGCACTTCGCAGTGGATTAGCCCCGGTCTGACGGGCACCAACGTGACCATCACGTCCGCCGTCAAAGACGGGGATCCGGAGAAGCCGAGGCCATCGGCGGGCTTCGGGGAGTACAACAGCAAGATGACGATCATTCCCTCCTCCGAGGTCTCCTATCGGTTCAAGGTGGCGGAAGGCACCAAGGCGTTCACGCTGACGACCTACATTGGGGGCGTCGGACCGATGGCCACATTCAGGTACAGCGTCAGCCGGTAACGAGCACCCGCGTGGTGAGGGTAGGGACGTGGTCCACATCTGCCTATGGGGGCTCGGCACGTCAGCCCGTGGAACTGGCCGGCAAAGACGCAGGAACGAGATGACTGTGCACACCAATTCCGAATCGCCCGACCACGACGCCGCGCCTGCCGAGTTCGAATGCGCGAACCTTATCGTGCGCCTCGATGTGGAGTTGCCCGGCGACGCGACGGCCATCACGCCCGTCGTGGATCAGGTGCTGGGCCTGGTCCGCGACACGGGCTGCGCCCAGGGCAAGGAGTTCGAGATCGAAACCGCGCTGCGCGAGGCCCTGGCGAATGCCGTACGGTACGGCTGCGCCCACAATCCCAGCCAGACGGTGCAGCTCTCGGTGGCCTGCGACCAGGAACGCGGCATGCTCATCGTGGTGCGCGACCCCGGCCCGGGCTTCGATCCGGCGCAGATCCCCGTCCCCGTCGCCGGCGAGCAACTCTTCTCGCACCACGGCCGCGGCATCTACCTGATCAACCAGATGATGGACCACGTCGAGTTCGGGCGCGGCGGCACCGAGATCCGCATGCGCAAGCGGTAGCGACGGCGCGGAGGCCGGAGCGACCTGACGAACACCCGTTCGTGATTCCGGGCGCCGCGATCCGCACGTCCTCGATCAATTCCTCCTCCGGTTGTATCGGCTGACTCACGGGAATATACTCCGGTGGCGCGTACGATCGCCATCAAGGTTCTGGTTGTGTCTCTTCTCCTGGCCGTCTCGCCTGCGCACACGATGTTTCACGGCGCCGCAAGGTGCGGGCCTGTTCGTCGGGCGACAGCAAAGACTCCGTAGCACTGATGGGCAGCTTCTCTTGTGAACTCAGGCAGCCAGCGGTCGGAATCCAGGAGTTAGATAGAGGACACCACCGACAGTAGTTGCGGACTTGGTGGTGTGGCGACCAGCCTGCCAGATTGTCCCTGCGACCCATCGTAGGTCCCGGACATTGCTCCGTTCTGAAAGCGGTGGTCTGGCGTCTCAGTTTCGGCGTGCCGCCGTCTCTATGGCCGCAAACATTGCCGAAGGATTCAAGAAGCGCCGAAGAGCGGACAAACGCCCCTATCGGCAACAGCGCACCAGCATTCAGGGAGTCAGTCGTGACAAGACATGTCTGGCAATCCGCAGTCGTCTGCGCGCTGGCGGGCGCCGCTATCTTCAATCTGGAAATGGGCGCGGCGTCTGCGCTGGCTGCCAAGGGCCAGGCGGACGTCTCATCCGACCCACAGAATCGTATCGCCCGGCTGGCGACGAGGAAGATGGGCGCCTTCCGGGATGACGCCAACCGGCAGTTCCTGCAGCTGAACCCAGACTTCAAAGAGATGTCGCCCGAGCAAATCGGTCGGTGGCTGAAATCACATCCGGTGGCCGAGCAGCGATACCAGAGGATCCAGGCCGATCTCGCCGATCGCCGAGCTGAGATCTACGAGGGTTTTGTAGCCGAACGCGCGCGCCTGCAAAGCGTCGCAGCGAAGGGGGGCACCGGTAAGGTCGGCTACGTTTTCGTCGGCGATGTGGAGTTCAATCCCAAGAGCACACTTGATGTTTTTTCGGCCTCTATGCGAAATCTGTTCACCTTGGGATTCCTGAGCGGCAGAGAGCCGAGCCGTCTGGAAGATCACGAGGCCCTGATCCGTGAGCGCGAACAAATGTTGCGCCAGCGTTTCGAGCGGGTCCAGGTTGTTTACTTGGCGCGCCAGCAGGATCTACGCGCGGTCCTGTCGCGTTCCGATACCGGAGGGTACGTCTGGGTGAGCCACGGAGCCAGCGACGAACCCGCCGTGTCCGACGATGCCCAGCAGTTGATCACCAGGAGTGAGTTCAGGGATATGCTGCAGAGTGCGCGCGACCACTACATCCTTCGCGTGCTCCCTCCAGGACTGGCGAAGCTCCACGAGGAGCGCCGTTCCCCGAATCGCGAGATTTCGAAGGCGGCCGAAAGGGCACTGAACGGCCGCGTCGCCGAAGACAAGCTCCTCTACAAGTACGTCGTTCTAGAGTCGGAAAAAGTCCACTTGAATTTGTCCTACGTTGAGCACTACGCCTGCTTCACCGGCATGCAGGGCGCACAGGATTACGCGGACATGCTGGTGTCGGATGGCGGGGAGTACGTCGGCTACCAAGGTGTCACCGATGCTACCGGCCGATCCGGCCGACCCACATTCGTGGGCTTCACCGTTCCTCCAACGCGTTTCCGCCCGGCGGCGGACCGGATCCAGCCAGATCCGGACCCGGTCGGTACCAGGCGCAAGATCGTCACGCTGCCCGCCGTCACGCCTCCACTGCCAACACCGACGCCGATCCCAACGCCCTCACCCGCGCCCGTCCAGGATCCGGCTTCCGACAATTCAGTCGTCACATTCGGCGGTACCGTGCCGGGCATCTGGGCCGGTGGCAACAACCCGAGAGGGTTCGACTTCACACGTCAGGTCGCCAGGACGACAGGCACCGGCGACTGCAAGTGGAACGCCGAGGTGCAGTCTGCGATCTCGGGCAGGATCGACCCGTCATCTTCCCCGGACACCCCGGAGGAGATCACGAAGCGGATCAATGATGTCGTCGCATCGTCGAAAGCGAGGTGGGGCGCGACGGCAGCGGTCAGACCGTTCGCGATCGGAGACTTCAAGGGACAATTTGTCGATACGTCGGTCGTGTTCCTTCCGGGAGGGTGGTCTGACGGAGGGTTCCGTGCAGACGCTGTGATCGCCGGGGGCCGCGGCTGGCTGATCAAAGGCCGGCACACGGTCGAGGTCGCGTACAGCGTGAGCGGCGCCGGTTGCTGGACGAATACCGACCGGGCGTTCCTGGAGAATCAGGCCAGCGCCGCCCAGGCCGACGCGAAGTCGATCATCGCGAGCCTCACGTTGCTTGAGAAGGGCTCGTTTGCGACCGTGCCGTACACCGGGCCGAAACTCGACGGATCGGACATGCCGACGGTGACGTTGTCGCCTCCTGTGCTCAAAAAACTCAAGGTCGGCGACACCGTGAAGGTCTCGGCCGTCGTCGAGCAGGCAAAGCCCGAGGATATGCCGCTCCGCTACACGTGGGCGGGCGAATTCGAGGGCAAGCCCGCCACATCTCAAGACATGGCCACCGTCATCATCAAGCCGAAGAAGCCGGGCACCTATCCGCTGTCGGTGTCGGTCGACGGTGCCCGGTCCAACCTCGGCTCGGCATCGCTCGCCTACGAGGTCGCCGATCTGAAGGCCGAGATCACGCAGCGACTACCGGCCACGAAGAGCGTGGCGGTCGGTGTGTCGGTCACGTTCTCAGCGAGGCTGCTCTCGAGCGGTGTGCCGATCACGGGTAACTACATCTATCGCTGGCAGCCGACGCCAGAGGTCGCGTTCCAGCCAATCGAAGGCCCGGGCAATCAGACCAAGACGGTATTCAGCCGGCCCGGCGTGACAAAAGTGTGGGTGCAGATCCTGGAGAAGAAAGGAACGGTGCTCACGACTCTGGCCGAGTCGAACCAGATCGAGGTCGAGGTGGTGAAGCCCGAGATCAACCTCCGGATGATCCCGGCCGAGCCCTACCCGGGACAGGAAGTGCGCATCACCGCGTCGGAGGCCCCGGCGGTGGGCGACGCGTTCATCACCTACCGGTGGGAGTACGCGGGCAGCGCCGTCAACCCGGGCGCCGAGGCCAACCCGCGCGTCTACTCCTTCAGGCCGAAGGACACGACGCCGGTGACCGTGACGGCTCATGCGAAGGCCACGGATGGCGGCGATGATCTCGGCGCCAGGAGCATCGTCGTCAGAGCGCGCCCGCACAACGTGCAGGTGACGGGGCCGACGGCGCGCGGGCCGAAGCCGCAGATGTGGAGCGCACAGGCCGGCCGCCTGGTAGACGAGGAGCAGCAGATCGCGGTCTTCCAGGATGTGAGCCTGCGCGCCAGCGTGACGCCGGCGCCCGTCAACCAGCCGCTGCGCTACCAGTGGACCCTGTCGCCCGACGGCTGCTCGATTTCGAATCCCATTTCGCAGGAGCCGACGTTCAACTGCTCGCAGACCGGCGGCTACAGCGCCAGCGTGACGGTGCGCGACAATTTGGGCGCCACGCTGGGAACGGGGACCGGGACGATCTCGATCAGCATCTCGCAGGCCACCTTGCAGAAGAGCCAGGCGCAGGCGGACGCGGCGGCGCAGGCCGCGAAACAGGAACTGGCGGCGCAACAGGCCAGGCTCGACGCCGAGAAGAAAGCGGCGGCCGCGGCTGCGCAACAGCAGCGCGACGAGCTGGCGAAGCAGGCCGCGGCGCAGGCCGCGAAACAGGAACTGGCGGCGCAACAGGCCAGGCTCGACGCCGAGAAGACCAAGACGCCCACGAAGCCGCCTGTGGACCCAATCAACATCGGCGAGGATCGCCTTGGACGTGAATGGAGCGTGATCGAAGACGGAATTCCTGGCCGCTGGGTGCGTCGGGGCAACTCGAACATCTGGGATGCCAGTTGGCCCAACAGCCAGAATAACGGCGCTGTCGCGGTACTCTCCATGAGCATCGCGGGCAACAAGGTGAGGATCAGCCGCACGGATGTCGGCGTGACACTAGGACTCACCTCCATTTACGAAGGGACGCTGGCGCCCGACGGCACCTTGCGGGGCACCGAAATCGCCACGTTTCCGGGCCATTTCACGAACAAGAGGCTTGACTGGCAAGCGCGCATCGTGGCGCCAGTCACCGCACCGTCTCCAACCCCGCGTCCGACGCCGCAACCGACAGCCCAACCGCTCGACGCCACGCAGCGCGACATCGCGTCCAGACGATCTCAGGCCAGCCGGCTCTTCACGGAGGGCGACGCGTGCGAGCAGAAGGGCGACCTGAACTGCGCGATCACCAGGTACGAGGCGGCCGTGGCGGTCCTGCCCAACCAGCAGGTGTCCGAGAAGATCGCGCAACTCAGGGCCGTCCTGGCTCAAAACCAGGCTGTCGTACCCGTTCGAGTGCCGGCCACGGGAGGCTGGGTGCTCGAAAGAACGGAGTTCGT
>Ga0315273_10003969_pt1 | contig 17962 bp, 15 predicted proteins | sample YL17G02_0_MG_FD_205753 | JGI IMG/M metagenome (GOLD analysis project Ga0315273, IMG submission 205753) | Sediment microbial communities from Yellowstone Lake, YNP, Wyoming, USA - YL17G02_0 | ecosystem: Environmental > Aquatic > Freshwater > Lake > Sediment | place: USA: Wyoming | collected...
AGCCCATCGGAAATATCCCGCCAGCCGAAGTCGAGCAAAACTACTACGCCGCCATGGACAGTCTCGCCATGGCAGCATAACTTAAATAAACAGGCCTCCGGCAATCCCGGGGCGGTTCAATCGAGTTGATCAATTCGAGCGTGATGACATTGTGAACTGATGGGGTGGATGCCCCTCCGGGCGGCATTATATGATGCCACGACGGTACCATGGTGGTGCCAGCGAAGGAGAGGCATATGTCAGAGGTTCACATTTTGGCGATCGATCTTGCGAAACGGAGCTTTCAGGTTTGCGCAGCAGCTTCGGGCGGGGCGGTTCAGATTGACCTTGCGGTGCAAATAAAGTATCCGTAACATGATATGAGCTAATTAAGTAAACTAGGCGTTGCAATTTGGAGGAAAGTTCCATGAGTATTTGGAAGGTAGGGCTCGCGACCATTTTTGTGGGCATTTTCTGGCTAAGTACTGAGCAAACAGTTGCGAGAGCTGGAGTTCGAATCGGGACGCTCAATTGTGATGTACAAGGTGGTGTTGGACTCATTTTGGGGTCTCGCAGAACCATGAATTGTAATTTCCGGCCCACTTCTGGTCGCAGTGAAAGATATACAGGCCGGATTACGCGAGTAGGCATTGATATCGGTGTCACCGGCAGGGCCCACATAACGTGGGCTGTAGTCGCCCCAGGGAGGCTGGCGGCCGGCTCGCTTGCTGGCAGCTACGGTGGAGTAGGCGCCAAGGCGACGGTTGGCGTGGGTTTGGGTGCAAATGTTCTGGTCGGCGGCTTTAAAAAAACGGTCGCGTTGCAGCCCCTAAGTGTTCAAACTCAGACTGGACTCAATGTCGCGGCGGGGATCGCTGGATTAAGGCTTCGATATTCCGGCAATTAGCATGGATCACGGGTTAGCGAGTTCACCTCTGGCGACTTGCAGAGGGGAGTAGCTCTCTATACTCAAGTGTCAAGACACTCCACAACGCTGCGGCCTTGGCGGTTTGACTTCATTCAGTCGATGTTGAGCGTTTCTAGCCCACTCATGGCAATCTCCCTTTTGCCACTTTGCCGGCGCGCAGGGTTATCTGGCTGCATCTGACACGGAAACCATATGCGGGGCTCGTCAGGTGGATGTGAAGCCACCGTGATACGTTCTTTCTTTGGCGGTTTGCCGTTACGATTCCAACATTGCTGGTGATATCGTCAACTGTGAACAATTCAATTCTCAGGCCTGCAGATGTATTCGTATGGTGTCGGTGGTAGCACTTTGGGTTTGCTTCGGTCGTCTGCAAAGGTGACCGACCTGCTAAGCGATTTTAATTGCGATTACTCGGGATAAGAGCGTTCTTCTTCAGCCGGTGTGTGGTTGAAGAGGATGAACATGAACACTATGCCTGGTTCGGTTGTGGCGTCGGTGCGAAGGGCACCCACTTCGCCGTCGACATCACAGGTGTATTCGGCGACAACCTCACCAAAGGTGTTGCGCTGGATGGCAACCTTCTGGCCCGCAGTCACCTTGTCATGCAGCTTGACCAGAAGCTCCATGAAGCCGCCCTGGGTTGAGAGCACGGGAAAGGCGCTGTTGCCGATGAATACTCCAACATCCGCCGCGGTGCGGCCGATGGTGCCCGAGATGACCTTGTAATGTTTCAGGCAATTCAGTGTGCCTTCGACGAAATGCGGGATCATCTCGAGGTTGAAGATGCGGGCGGCGCCAATTTCTGGCGTAAAGCAGGGGATGCCAACATCGACAAAGGCATTATGCAGCACGCCGGGATAGGCGGCGTTGTCCCATATCTGGGGAATGGGGAAGAGGTCGGTCATCGCCTTGACGTCGGGCAGGGACCTGTCGCCGATATTGAAGGCGCCGGCTTCCATCCCGGTGGCACCCGTGTGGTAGTCTATGGCCAGATCCGTGTTGGGGCGGAGCAGCCGGTTGAACAGCATGCCTGCGTGGCGGCCCACCGCATGGCGGCCGTTTTCATTGCCGGGCCACTCGCGGTTCATGTCAATGAGGTCGATGCCTCTGCCCTGATCGGGCCAGCGGCGCTGCATGCTTTCAATGGCCGGGCGGGCGATGTCGAAGACTGCCATGACGGAGCCTGCCATGTCCTTGGGATCAAGCTGGTTCATCACGGTTTGAACTGTATGGATGGAACTCATCTCGTCGCCATGCACGCCGCTTGTCAGCGTGAAGCGTTTGCCGGGCATGGTGCCCTTGACGACCATGACGGAGACATGCCAATGCTGTCCGGTGGGCATTTGCACACCCTGGAAGTAGAACTTGTGTATCTGGCCGGGCTCCAGATCTTCAATGTTGAGCGCGCTGATGACCTTTTTGCCCTGGATCACATCGCCGGTGTAAACGGTGCCCTTGGTTGCAGCCGTAGCAGTCTGGGCGGCAGCCTTTTGGGAAGAGGCGACAAGGGCTGCCGAGGCCCCAACTGTTGCAAGTGATGCAAGCATGAAATCGCGGCGGTCAAAACTGTCTTTGGTTTCGTTGGACACTGTCTCTACTCCTTGGCAACGCTGATCGATAACTGATCATCCAGATTGGGGCCTGCTCTAAACATTGACCCCGGTTAGTCAAGCCGCACAACATTAACTTTGCAGCCGATGCGACCGTCTATTTATACCGGCAGGTCGCTCATCGCCAGATGAATTGCCAGACGGCAGCCTTGCGCATATTCATCCAGCTCAATGTATTCCTTGATGGTGTGCACTTCGCGCTGCCCCGCACCGATCGTCACGGTTGGGATGCCATGCTTGTCCAGCCAGTTGGCATCAAGCCCGCCGGGCGAGAAAATCAAATTGGGTTCAATACCGAGCTGCTTCATGGAGTGCACGGCAAACTTGACTGCGGTTGACTTTTCATCCAGCCGGAATGGTGGGTATGAGGCGGAATGCGTGAACATGAGTTCAGCGGTTTTGCCTTCCACATCGGTGACCTGGGCCTTGGCGCTTTCAAAGGATTTCATGAAACCCAAGGCGATCTGCGTGGCGAAGGCGGCATCGGGGCTGCGGGCTTCACCCTTTATGAAGGCGTAGTCCGTCACCACATTGGTTGCGTCGCCAGCTGCCTTGCCGTCATGGCCGCCAAATACGCCGACGTTGCTGGTGCCATAGCCATCGGCCTTTGTGACTTTTCCGAACCAGCCTTCTTCGCGGGCGTCTGCCAGGGCGATTGCACCCACCAGGGTGGCCGAGATGCCTTTCTCGGGTGCAAGGCCCGCATGGGAGGCCTTGCCACGGATTTCGGCCTGCCAGTTTTCCTGTCCGATTGCCCCGATGATGAGATCGGCGGGGCGCTGGCTGTCGACATTGATGCAGAGAACCGCACCGCCCAGATCCTTGGGATCGAGCTCGCGCGCGCCATGCAAACCACTTTCCTCCCGGACCGTGAAGAGCAGGGTGATGGGCGGGTGGGGCAGTTTGTGCTTGATGAGGGTTTCAGCAAGCATGACGAGCACGCCGCAGCCCGTGCGATTATCGCCGCCCAGGGCGGTTGTGCCGTCCGAGACGATGCGGTTGCCGTTGCGGCTCGCCTTGGCACCCGCACAGAGGGGCACCGTATCGAGATGGGTTGCAAACATTAGACGCGGGCCGGGCTTGGTGCCAGGCAGATCCACGATGAGGTTTCCGGTCTGGGTTGGCAGGGGAATACGTTCATTGACCGTGTCGAAGCGGATTGCCGAAGCGGGCACGCCAGCCTTCTTGAGCTCATCGGAGACTGCGGCTGCAATGGCAGCCTCCTGGCCCGTGACACCCTCCACAGACAGGAAATGCATGAGGTGAACCTCTGCAGTGGCCACATCCAATGGAATATCAATCTTGCTCATAGCGCCAACCTTTCACTCGACGTCCACCGGATGACCAGCCTGTTAAGACCGACTCTTGCGCAAAAAGGCCTCGCCGGCAAGACCGGACCTTGGCAAATGGCACCACCAGTCCGCCAAGCCGGTGATGTTTGCGCGTTGCGCGCCGAGAATGTCGATTTTGCTTTCTCCAAGGCATAACTTTCCCATGGTTTTCGATTGAACGCATGACAACTGGGCCGTTCACGCCGGTGATGGGTTGGGCGGTGGCCGCAGTTCCGCAATCAGTCGGGTGACATCAGCGAAGACTTGCCTCGGGATAGCGACCTCGGCCAATTGGAAGGCGACATAGCGGCCGTGGCTGACGACCTTCACGCCGATCTTGATCAGCTTCTTGTATCTGGACATAACCTTCTTCTGTTGATGAAGTGGGGGTGTGCGGGGGTGCGCAGAAAGTTGCCGAGATTGTGGGCAAGAGCGTGAAGCTGAAGCCAGACAGCGTCGGCTGAGAACAACCGGCATGACAGCCCCGCGTGCAACGGATCCGCGCCCTTGCCTTCTTTGATCCACTGCTCGCAGGTGCCGCGCCTGCTGTAGAAGGCGACAATGTTTTCAGGCGGTCGCGACAGGTTGGTGAGGATGCAGCCGACGCGGGGATAAAGCTCGCCTTGATGCCACTCGACCTTGGTAACCCACCCGCCGCGGTGTCTTCCAGCTTGCCGCCTGATAACGGAAGTTGGCGCAGTAGCAGCAAACCTCGTGGGGGTGGACGCCCGACTGGGCGCTTGAGCAGGGAGCCGATCGTGTCCTGCAAAATTCGATTGGCCGAAAGCCGGACGGCATACTTGATCCGCTCGGCTTCGAGGAACTCCTAGGCCTCAGGATTGGCAAAGCCGGCATCGGCTCGGAAGTAGAGGCGTGAGACTTGGTCCAGATAACGCGCCATAACCGGGGGCAAGCACATCACGCGAGCCGTCCTCCGAATGGACCTTGCCGGGACGCAGGGCACAGCGTCACTATGCAATTAAAATCGTCGCCTAACCAGTTGGACTCCACTATTGCCAACCGACCTCAGAACCCCGGATCGAACCTTCGGTTGGAAGCATTAGTGACAGCTGTAACTACGCCTTCGCAGAGACGATCAACGGCCTTTACAGAACTGAAGTAGTCCGCAGACGCGGACCTTGACCATCCTTTCATACCGGCGAGTACGCAACGTTGGAATGGGTCGACTGGTTCGATCGCTGGCGGTTATTGGAGAGTATTGGCAATTATGCGACCCGCCAAAGCCGAAGGACGATACTTCGTCATCATTGTACTTCGTCATCATGGACAATATTCCGACGGTAGCGTAGCTTAGATCAATCAACCTCTGGCAATTCCGGGACGGTTCAGACAAGTCTTATTCGCGGTTTGTAATGAGGAAGAAAGCGAAGGCTTCTACGATGCGAATTGGAGAGAAGGAGACCTGGGCGCATCGGTATCTTGCTGGAAATACTCTGATGATCAGTTGGGCCGGCCTGTTCGCGGTGACGGCTAGGAACCCTGGTGCACGAGCTTTACCGCCAAAGTTCGTTGGCCCAAGATATCTGCTAGTTGGTTGCTTCACATTAATTGCAATCTTCACGTTGTGGACATTCTCGATTTCCGGCGCGAGTGCTCAGGAGAGTGCGGAGCCTGATCGGAAACCACTCAAAGTTGGGTTGTATGTTAGCCAACCTTTTGTAATGAAAGAAGATGGCAAATTTACTGGAATGGCGGTCGAACTCTGGGAAACACTTGCGGCGAAGCTCAAACTTCAATTTAAGTATGAGGAATTTTCCACGGTAAGAGAGCTTATGCAGGCAACCTCCAGCGGAAATCTCGATGTTGCGGTCACGAATCTAACCATAACGGAGGAACGCGTTGAGCGTATTGACTTCACCCATCCGTGGTTCGATGCTGGCTTACGGCTTATGGTCAACGAATATCAGGGCACCAGTTTCCGGGATGTTGTGACCGGGTTGCGTGAAGCGGGATTCTTGCGTAGCTATGCACTTCTTGCAACCATTATTCTTGTTGCTACTTTTCTTCTTACGGCTTTCGACCGCCACTACAACAAGGATTTTCCGCGCCGATGGCGTGAGGGTCTAGCAGAGGATTTTTATCACGTAATGTCGGTCGCGACCTCGGGCAAGGCACCGGCACGCAAGGCTCCATTCGGTTGGATCGGGAGAATATTCTCGGCCCTGTGGCTGGTCAGCGGCGTCGCCGTTCTAGCCTACGTTACGTCGACGGTCACCAGCGTGATGACGGCAATTTCCTTGACCCATCATATCAATAGTCTGTCGGATCTTCAGGGTAGAACCGCAGGAGTGTTCAGTGGAAGCGTGGCTGAGACATTTGCGCACGATTCAGGCGCTGCCTACCGCTCGTTTGCAAATATCGATGACGCGGTGGTGGCACTTCTCGACGGACGGATTGATGCTATCATAGGGGATGCTCCGGTACTGGAATACTACGCGCACATCCACCCTAGCGATACAATCAAGGTGGTCGGTGCCATCTTCGAACCGGACAAGTATGGTTTCGGTCTGCCGCGCGACAGTAAGTTGACCAGACCACTAACTGTGGCGATTGTTGCCGTTCACGAAAGCGGATTTCTCGAATCCCTGAATGTTAAGTACTTTAGTGACATACCGTGACATTCTTCTATAGACCGCGGCTCGTTTTTGATGTAGCCACCGGCTGATCTTGCTCAAATGCCAGGCGGGCGTGCCAGTGATTTCTAGTGGAGAGATGAAATGGGTTGGAGCAAATTTTCAAATTGTTGGCGACTATGTCTTGCCCCGGTCATATCCAGCTTACTGGCATTTATGCTGGCCGCTCATGCTTTTGCTGCGACTGATTTTCGCGCACGCGGCAACGAACCGGGATGGTCTGTCACGATCAGTGAGGCTGCCATTGAGTTGCGAATGATGGATGGCAAAATGGCGTCAGTATCTCCAGTTCCTCAACCCGAAAAATCTGGCAAAACTGAAACCTATGCCGGAAAGGCCGATGGCAAGCCATTTACTCTTGTTATCACTGATGCCCTGTGCGTCGACAACATGAGCGGAATGCCTCACCCAAAGTCAGTATCTGTGAAGTGGGGTGAATTGGCGCTGACAGGGTGTGGCGGCGATCCTGCATCTCTCATTCAAGGGGATTGGATTATCGAGTCAATCAATGGCAACGCAGTGTCAGTACAACCAAAGCCGACTTTGAGCCTGGATGACAAGGGAGGCCTGGCGGGTGGTGGCATTTGCAATCGTTTCTTTGGCAGCTATGAATTGAGTGGTGAGGGGTTGACTATTGGCGGCGTTGGCTCAACCCAGATGGCTTGCGAACAAGCCCTCATGGATGAGGAAGCATTGCTTCTCAAATCTTTCGGCATGGTCAATAGATTTAGCATCGCAACGAGCAGGGAGCTTACTCTGATAGGAGAGGGGACAGCGATAGTAGCGCGGCGAAAGTGAGTGTCATCAATTTGAAAACCGCTTGTGCTAGCTTAGATTTAGATCTAGGCTTGGGCGTGAAATGACTGATATTTATTATAATTTATTCAAAATAGTCACGGGTGCCTCTCACCAAAGTTGTCAAAAAAATTAGTGTTGTCGATGTTGAAGAAGATGAATATTCGAGCTGAACCAAAAGAGACGGCACTTGAGACGCGCGATCGTTCTGATATGGTGTTCATTCCTGGCGGTACGTTCTGCATGGGCTCGGACAAGCACTATCCGGAAGAAGCGCCGGTCCACAGTGTGACCGTAGGTGCTTTTTGGATTGATCGAACGCCAGTAACAAATCGGGAGTTCCACAAGTTTGTTAATGCGACCCATTATGTCACTTTTGCCGAAATCCCGCCTGACCCGAAAGACTATCCCGGCGCGCTGCCGCACATGCTCAAGGCGGGCTCTCTGGTTTTCAACCCACCAAATCATCCAGTCGATACGCGTGATTGGAGCCAATGGTGGCAATTCAAATTCGGAGCCAACTGGCGCCGGCCCTATGGGCCTGGCAGCTCGATTAGTGGGCGCGAAGATCATCCCGTCGTTCACATTAGTTACCGAGATGCTGAAGCCTATGCCAAGTGGGTCAACAAGGATCTGCCGACCGAAGCTGAATTTGAGTTCGCCTCACGCGGCGGCCTCGACGGGGCAGAGTACGCATGGGGTGACGAACTGACGCCGGGAAATCGTCATATGGCGAATGTTTGGCAAGGGATATTCCCATGCGAAAATCTTGCTCTCGACGGCTATATGCACACCTCGCCGGTTAGCGCGTTCCCACCAAATGGCTACGGTGTCTACGACATGATCGGCAACGTCTGGGAATGGACCAGTGACTGGTTCTCACCTAAACATGAGGCCAATATGCCGAAAGCATGTTGCATTCCACAGAACCCACGAGGTGGGCCAGAAGAGGCTAGCTACGACACGTGTCTTCCGAACATCCGTATTCCGCGAAAGGTTCTGAAAGGCGGCTCGCATTTGTGCGCACCAAACTACTGCCGACGCTACCGGCCGGCGGCGCGACATGCAGAGCCAATTGACACGTCCACGAGCCATGTCGGGTTTCGATGTGTCGTGCGCGAGAAAATGCCTTGACGACGACTTAAATAAGCATCGAAGAGTGAGATTCTTTTGGTTCAATTGGCAGCTACAAGGAAATGCCTAAGGAGAGCCAAAGTGAATATAAACTGCAACTAAAAACTTAGAAGTGGAGGTTTGAAGTAATGGCTAAGTCAAAAAAACCGAATATATTAATTCTGTGGGGCGACGATATTGGCTGGTGGAACATCAGCTACAATAGCCGGGGTCAGATGGGTTACCGTACACCCAATATCGATCGTGTGGCCAACGAAGGCGTGGCCTTCACCGACTACTATGCTCAGCAGAGCTGCACCGCTGGCCGTGCTGCTTTCATTACCGGCCAAAACCCGATCCGCACGGGGATGACCAAAGTTGGGATGCCAGGAGCTGATGTCGGACTTAGGGCAGAAGACCCCACCATGGCTGAGTTGCTCAAGCCGCACGGCTACGTGAACGGCCAATTCGGCAAGAACCATTTTGGCGACAAGGACGAGTTTCTACCGACCATGCATGGTTTTGACGAATTCTTCGGCAACCTCTACCACCTTAACGCCGAGGAAGAACCCGAAGATCCAGACTACCCAAAGAACCCTGAGTTCAAGAAGAGATTCGGACCCAGAGGGGTTCTTCACTGCTTGGCTGATGGTAAGGGGGGCCAAAAGATAACGGATACCGGGCCGCTGACGAGGAAGCGGATGGAAACTATTGACGATGAAACCACGGAACGTGCCTTGCGTTTCATTGATGAGGCGCACAAGGCGGATAAACCCTTCTTTGTCTGGTACAACACCACCGCAATGCATTTCCGAACCCATTGTCCTGAGAAACATAAGGGCAAGAGCGGTCAGGGCGATTACAATGACGTCATGGTGGCGCACGACGAGAACATTGGTACGATGCTGAATAAGCTTGATGAGCTAGGCATAGCCGAAGACACCATCGTGATGTACTCTACCGACAATGGCGTCCACTATAATACTTGGCCAGATGCCGGCATCACCCCCTTCCGGTCTGAGAAGAATACCAACTGGGAAGGCGGTTGGCGTGTGCCGGCATTTGTTCGTTGGCCGGGCAAGATCAAGCCGGGCACGGTGCTGAATGGCATCGTTACTCATCAGGATTGGCTTGCGACATTCCTGGCTGCTGCCGGAGAGCCCGACATCAAGGAAAAGCTGCTTACCGGCCACAAAATCGGTAACAAGACCTATAAGGTCCACATCGACGGCTATAACATGTTGCCGTATTTGAGCGGCGAGGTGAAGGAAAGCCCTAGGCAGTCTTTCTTCTACTTCAGTGACGACGGAGAGATCGTTGCCATTCGGATGCAAGACTGGAAAGTGGTGCTGATGGAACAACGGGCAAAGACACTGCAGTGCTGGTTCGAGCCGTTCGTTCGCCTGCGGGCCCCAAAGATGTTTCACTTGCGCCGCGATCCGTTTGAAAGAGCTGATGAGAATTCCAACACCTACTGGGATTGGGTTATATCCCACGCCTACATTGTTTACGCGATGCAGGCGGTGGTGGCCTCACAAATCGAGAACTTCAAAAAGTATCCGCCTCGACAGAAGCCAGCATCTTTCAATTTGGATGCCGTAATGCGGACATTGGAAGATGCGGGCGGTGGCGCAAACCACTGACCCGTTGCTTTCCCGTCAATGTTATCGAAGGTGCCGCACCCGACGTTTACGTCGGGTGCGGCCTCGGTAAGATGGAAACCCGTAGGCTGTTGAAAAACTGTTCGATTTGATCAGTTTTTGATCTTAAACCCGCATTCACCAGATGACGCCGTAGTTAGTGAGGGTTTCCTTAATTCTATTGTTGCTGGCTTCCTTTTGGGCGCTACATTGGATGGTAACCAGGAACATTGTTTAACGCGTATTCGCTCGTGGTTCGCATCATCGCCTCAAACACTTGCAGCACCTGCCGCAGCGGAGACTTTGTCCACCGATTGCCCTATCGATCGGATCTTTGCCAAAACCAGCGGCCTGCCTCCTGAATAGGCTTTCTCTTGTGCGCTACAACCAAGCGCATAATCATTGATGATTCTATCTCAAGCTTCGCCCAGCGGTGCGGGCTGGTTTAACTTGAGAAACGTTTTGCTAAACCTGCAGTAGTCTAATACAGTCTTGAGTCATTTTGTGGCAGCAGCTATCTTGCATGGATAATCTCCCGAAGGATAAGGGCTCAAAGGACATGAGTGATCAAGATATCAGCGACAATTCCGAACGGTTTGAGGTTCGCACGACTGCCGAAAGTCATTTCGCCTGGATGCGTACCCGAATGGCTCTCGAGCGCACAATGATGGCGTGGGTCCGAACGGCGACCGGGTTGATCGGATTTGGTTTCACGATCGTTCAGTTTTTTGACGTTGGACGAGTATATCCCAATGGGAACCCAGTTCATTTTCCGCAGCTTCCTCGCTATTTGGGTCTCGCACTCATTTTTTGTGGGGTCGCCGCACTGGTTATCTCGATATGGGAGTATCGCTGGATGATCCGTTATCTGAGGGGCGGACGTTTTGCAGCCGCCGCTGGATTGGGAAGCGGGGGGTTCCAAACCCCTCTGTATGCGGTCGCTATTGCTCTTACCTGTGTGGGCACGTTCACCTTTCTAGCCGTGCTCTTTCAAGCATTTTAGCGAGCGCCTGACTGGGCAACGGCAATTTCGTAGCTGATTTCTGAAATGGGGCGAGGCTGTGTAAAAGCGTTGCGCGCTGTTGGGATTTTTCAATTTGTGATAGTGCCATGAATTTTGGGCTCAATGAAATTAAGACTTTAACGCGTTGCCGATTTCTGAGGTTGCGCAAATTTTATGAAGATCCCGATGTGGTCGGCGTTTTTATACCGCCTGGGTCTGCTGCAGAAATGTAGATATTCAAAAATTTACGAGATATCCCATTGCATCACCCAATTTAAATGGGAGGGTGATCCAAATGAATTGGAACGATCGCGACATTCAGCAGAGCTCGCATTCGCCACTGCGCTCATGAGATTGAGGGCTTTGTAAAATCTACTGATACCTTGGCATCGCCCGGGCGAATTTCTATCGCTGCAAGGAACCCTGCAAACAGACAGTTGGAGCCACCCTGATGAACAAGAGGTCAATTTCAATGAACTCTGCCAACCGAACATCGTCGGTGATTGTCGAAAGGGTCAAGCTCGCTATCATGGCATCAAGGTCTCAGATGCATGTGTCTATCCTATCCTCAGAAGCCATGGCAGGCGCTGTTTGCCACGGGGCGTTAGATATCGCAAAGTGTACAGCAATTGCTATGATACGCTGACTGTTGGCCACTTCAGGAGTGATAAATTAAGGCTTTACAGTGGGCGGTACTGTTTTTGCTCAAAATCGGCGGGGCACTATTGGCAGACGCGCGCCGTGCGTTTGGAACGTGGACTTAGCGACCGCCCTACGCCTCGGTCTTGCGTTTTTCCATCTCGACTAGATCACGCTCGAGGAAGTAGTTGATGAATGTTCGAATGATGGCGATAACGGAAAGGCGTCCGATTTCATCCCACGTTGGTGCAAGGGAAGTTCCAACTATGTCTGCGGCAAGCTGGAAAGTCAGCCCGGCCACCAGCCAGCGCGCATAACGGATGTATGTATTACGAAACAAGTCGCCGACCCCCCGCGTGCCGAATATAGCGCGCGTGCTTTGAAAAAATGCTTCGATCGTCCCGATGGCGATCATTATTAGCCCCATCGCATTGATGATGATGATAGCATTCTCTGCAGTGAAAATAAGCCATTCCTTCACGGAAATCTCCTGGAGTGCACCCATTGAGTGGTTCAATTTGAATATTAGTTTATAGTCGGCCTTTGGTCCATTGCGATAGTGGATGTGAGCGCAGGTGGGTGGTGAACCGTGGCCATCTCAATGGTCCTGTCTATCGGCTCGACTTGCCCGTTCATCCAGCCCTCGTTGAAAAAGGCACTTTCTCAACCTTGATGCCCGACGCTCGGGGTGTGTTGAAAAAGCTTTGTCGATATTGTGGTTGGCCATAATGCCTTCCGTGGATCAGGTTCCGATCAAGAACTCACGTTCGATTGGGCTCTGGCCCATGTCAGGTCCCTTGTATCTGGTCCCTTGTATCTTGACTGGACTGTCAACTCTGACTAAAGTCCGACACAAGTTGGATTGATCGTCATGCGACTTATCCAAACATCTGGTTATTGGTGCAATTTTATATTGCCGAGTTTGCAATGTTGATGAATCTTTAAAGTAGTTATTGGGAGGGAAATTGTGATTGGAATAGCTGAGTTTAGACACATTGCCCTGGCCACTGTTCTTTTGACCACTACTTTTACACCAAACACATCTGAGGCGAGAACCAACAACAACTGGGCATCGACTTCTCGAAGCCAGCAGTGCTCTAAAGAAGCCGAGCGCTATGCCAATCGGCGAACTGGGGGCACGACGCTCAGAGGGGCCGCAGTTGGTGGTGCTGTTGGAGGCCTCATAGGCGGTAATCGTAGAGGTGTTGGCAGAGGCGCACTTGTTGGTGGTGGGGCTGGCCTTGTTCAGTCAAACAGTCAGTGGCAGACATTTTATGGTCGAAGCTATCGTCAGTGTATCAATCGTTAGGGCATCGCCCTAGATTACAATTGTCTGTCGGATAGCCACTTCCTTAGATCGATAAGATTGCTGTCGGACCAGCCATGCGGCTCTGTTATGGCAATCCAAGCGCTGAGGTAATGGTCAGCGGCGTAGACATGGCCAACGCCAGTAGGTGTGGTTGTTGCTATCATCATATCGCATAGCAGCTGTAGGAAGGTTACGACAGGCACCCATCGGAGCGTGGGGGCAACGTCGGGGCCACGTGGCTTACTCATCCAGGAAGGGCGCCGCCAAAGGCTTGCTGTCTCAAAGAACACGATTGGGTCTGAAGCGTATTGCAAGTAGACGATGCGAATTGGCCCCCAATTGGCATGCGGCGCAACTGGAGCATCGGTCTGGTTCTGGAAGCGGTATAGAGAACTGTCCCGGAATATAGGAAGCCAGCTTGGACTTTCCCGGTTGCGTGTGTCAGTCACTTGGCGCCACGTGTGACTAGCAAAGGGCGGTCCAACCCACAGCGCACCATCATACGGGTCGCCCACGATGTCAAAAATATCGGCAGAAAGATCAGAGTTGAGGGCACCAAGACTTAAACCGAATAGGAAAAGTCGGGGCCGCTTGTCCCGCGGCAAGTTGCGCCAATAGCCATAGACAACAGAAAACACGGTACGAGCGGTTTCTTCCCCATAGTCTGGTTCGACAAGCAAAGATAGCCAGCTGGGTAAGTAAGAGTATTGCACGGAAACCGAAGCAATGTCGCCTCGGTGCAATATTTCGACGGGAGCCATGGCTGCGGGGTCGACCCATCCAGTGCCAGTCGGGGTCGCGATAACAAGCAGTGAGCGATCAAACGCGCCGACGCGAATGAGTTCGGCCAGAGCGAGCGATGCGCGATCTCGTACGGTACTTGCTGAGTTGATACCCACGTAGACCCGGATGGGTACTTTTGCTGCTGCTCCCGTGACGTTCTCAATCTCGGTCTGTGTGGGGGCCGCCAGAATTCGGGTCCGCCCACGCGCACCAAGACTGCTCCATTCAATTAATGAATTGGGACTGCCGGTTTTCTCGGGCTCTGTCGGAGCCGCAAAATCTGCTGGTAGCAATAGATCAATTTGGCGGTACGAACTGTCCAAGACATGAAGCACGCCCCGGAGTAGTATGCCATTACCGACCGACCAGAAAAATGTCGCAGCTACGAGGAAGCCACTTAGTGTGGCGATGCGGCGCGGCAAAATGCGAGAAAGGCGAGAAGCAACATAGATCATAATGCCTCGAAAGGCATGACCAAGAAGATAAATGCATAGCGCGACAGCCAAAGCAACCAGGGCGATGGTAAAGGGTCGGGCAGATTCCACGACAGGCATGCCCATGGCGAGGTGGATGGCATTTTGCCAACTCGTGGCCATTGCGAGTCCGAATGCGATAATTGGTAGTGAGAGCAGAATGGGAACAAATCGTACCCACGATCGCAACCGGCCTCCCAACACCGGCAGACCGAGCCATCTCCATAGAAAATCAGCTCCCGCTCCGAACCCGTAAGATATAATGAAAGCAATTCCAGCCACGACACCTTGCAGTAAGGCTGTCCGCGGAATCAGACTGGGGGTCAGGCTCGCCATGAAGGCTAACGCACCTAACAACATGCCAAACTCCGATGGCAGAACCCGGCGCACACGTTCATCAGCGAGTGTCAACTCTGCGGGCCTCCAACCACCAGAACATGTCTCCCATATGCTGATTGCCTAACGTATGGGAGAGCCCATTTTGAGATTTTTTCAATATCGAACATAAGAATACTGCATCGTTGAATGTTTCGATCTGACGCACTGCCGATGGCGATTGAAAGGTTATTGCTGCAGCTATAAATCATTATTGGGAGTGCGTCAGAACCATTGTTCGATGCGTATTCATACCAGACGTCAGCACGGCTTTGTGGCAGTGGGCGGTCTACAAATCAGTGGACACCGCTAGCGCCGAATACGACGGACGTCGACGACGCGGCCGTCCCGCGAGCGGACGGCAATCTCAAAACGACTTCCGCCACGCCATCCACGGTAGATAAAATGGCGTCCGCGGCAATCAATGCGGCGGATGTCCCGAAAGCCGCGATTGCGGAGCAGTCGTTCGCCTTGCGAACAGGTGATCCCTCGTCCGCTATTGAGGTTCGTGCCAATGTTGATATTGACGGTGGCGGCATCCGTAGCAGTAGGCATAATGGCGGGCGTGAGCAGCAAGCCAAGTGCAATGGCAAGGGACGTAAGAGCAAGTCGAGACATTAGATCCTCCAGTTTGCGTGTTGTTCATCTTTGAGATCGGCTTCGGACCACACGCTTTGCCATCCGAAGGACGAGGTTCATGCTGGCCCGAGTGGGATGCCAAGCACGTACCAAACGATTAGAAGCAGGGTCCAGCAAACCAGTAGAATAATCGTGTAGGGAAGCATCAGCGCAACGATCGTGCCAATTCCCGCGTCCTTCTGGTACTTCTGTGCAAAACCAACCATCACGGCCAAATACACGTTCAGTGGCGTGACCACGTTCATCGGGCTGTCACCCACGCGATAGGCCGCCAGCACCAGATTGGGATCGCCCCCAAGGCGCATGAATAATGGCACGAACACCGGTGCCAGGATTGCCCATTTCGCAAGAGCACCGGTCAGGATGATGTCGATGATCGCCACGACAATCACAAAAAGGATGATGTAGCCCGTCGCACCGATCGGTACCGTCTGCAAGAAATCGGCAAGGTTGACCGCAAGCACAGTTGCAAGGTTGGTATAGTTGAAAAAGGCGATGAAATTGGCGATCACGAACAGCAGGAAGATCATCCCGGCGAGGTTGCTCCAGGTCTTTACGATCAGCCCGATGGCTGCGGTCACATTGGCGATGGTGCCGGCACCCTTACCATAGGCAAAGCCGACCACAAGGAACAGAATGCTGATCAGGATGATCAAGCCGCTCATGAATGGCGATCCCGCCATGATCCCGCCGGTGACCTGATTGCGCAGAATGCCCCATGGAAGTGGCGGTGCGGTCAACGCCCCAATTATCACAACAAAGCCCAGCAGCGCACGGCCTGCGTATTTCAGTCCGAGTGCCTCACTCCCGGAAATACCAACGGACGCTTCCACCGGGACGCCGCCGGTGTAGGGCCCGAGACGCGGTTCGACAAAGCGTTCGGTCAGAACGGTACAAATGATGCCCATTATGATCGAGGACGCAATCATGAAGAACAGGTTTCCGACAACACTGATCTGGGCTTCCGGGTTCACAGCTCGGATGGCGTCATTGGTCACTTCGACCAGCAAGGCATCGGTTGGCGTCACGAAGACATTGACCAGGAACACTGCAGCCACACCCGAGAAACCTGCAGCCAGTCCGGCCAGCGGATGCCGCCCCATGCTGTGAAATGCAGCCGCCGCAAGTGGTACCAGAACCAGATAACCGGCATCGGCGGCAATCGACGACAGCACACCGACCATCACGATCATGAACGTGAAGATCGACCTTGGCGCACTTGCGACAAGCTTGCGAACGAGCGTCGCGATTAGGCCGGATTCCTCGGCCAGACCCACGCCGATCATTGCTACCAGAATGACACCAACCCCGGTAAAACCAAGAAAATTACTAACTGGTGAGGTCAGCATGAACCTGATGCCATCGCCCGACAGAAGGCTGCGGACCGAGGTCGTTTGAGTTACGATATCACCGATAGATTCATCAAAGCCTTCGTAGGTGACGGTTGTTCCGAGTGCACCGAAGATCAGCGAAAGGATAATTACAATCCCGATCAGTATGAAAAATATAATAGCAGGATGCGGCACCATGTTGCCGACCCGTTCGATCGTTCCCAGAAAACCGGAGCTTTTGGGCTTTTCAGGCTTGCTGGGTGCCTTCGCCCTGTTCGGTTTTGCTGCCAATTTCCGTCTCCATCTGTCCGCTCGCGAACCTGAATGTTTTTACTGAGAGGCTCCCTGAATTCAGCACATCCATTAAGCCTTCGGTCAAGTCAAGCTCCTAGTTTCGCTCCCACCACAGGTCAATGTCGAGAGAAAAGATCACCAATGCACCAAATTCATAGCACTAGCGTATCACTAGGCGCAGATATTTAGCAAGCTGACGCCTCTAACAGCTGGCGCCTCTAACAGCTCACGCATCAACATTTTCCGGGCCCTCGCTCGGGGTCTGTCTAAGAATTGAAACTCTAGTCGATTGTTGCAAGGTGTAGGCACCTTTGGGCAACGTCGGTGCCGGTAGAAAGGCCGAAGTTGTTGTATTCCTCCGTGTTTGTCGCAAACCACCGCCTCGGATTTGGTCCGTTTATTCTGAAAAATGCCAAATCTTGGGCAGACACTCAGACAAGAGAAACAATCAACTGGCAAGATTGCGTGACTTGGAGGTATCGGTGGCATTCCGCCTTTCTCAACAGAAAACCTGTCTAGTTCAAATCTTGGGCTAATATTCTAACAATGCCGTCAGCGGCTCAGCAGAATGAGGTTGCCATCCCAACACAATTTCGACAATGCTCCAACCGAACCGTGTGGAGGGCTGCCTCGTGACAGATATCTGGATCGTTTTTGCCATCATCGTAGCCATTGTCGTGCTGTTTGCCTGGGACCGGTTGCCTGTGATTGCGGTCTGCATCGGTGCCGCGATGACACTTTGGGCCACTGGAATATTGACACTTCAGCAAAGCCTTGCAGGCTTTGGCGATCCAGCAGTGATCTTCATCGCCTCGTTGTTCGTGGTCAGCGCGGGGCTGGAAGTGGCGGGCGTGACTGCCTGGGCGGGACAGCTGCTGATCCGGCAGGCGGGTGAAAGCCGGACCCGGCTGATTGTGCTGATGATGGCCTTTGTCGGCGTGCTGTCTGCCCTGATCAGTGTGAATGGTGCGGTTGCAGCCCTTATTCCGGTGGTCGTCGTCATGTCAATTCGGCTGGGGCGGGCACCATCGCAATTGCTGATGCCGTTGGTCTTCGGTGCGCATGC
>Ga0315273_10003971_pt1 | contig 17961 bp, 38 predicted proteins | sample YL17G02_0_MG_FD_205753 | JGI IMG/M metagenome (GOLD analysis project Ga0315273, IMG submission 205753) | Sediment microbial communities from Yellowstone Lake, YNP, Wyoming, USA - YL17G02_0 | ecosystem: Environmental > Aquatic > Freshwater > Lake > Sediment | place: USA: Wyoming | collected...
AATCTTTGTCACCAAAAATACCATGTGAGGCTTGGACATCGCAACAGCATACATATCGGCGACCTGCTTGCGAATCTCTTCAATCTCAATACTCCTGCTGCCGAGGGCCAAGTTCTTCGTCTCAATGGCGTATGTCTGCCCCTGCAACCCACGAGCCTGTCCGTACTTGGCTCCGAACTTCATGGCCTGCTTGGCTGCGCCAGCACCATGCCTGCCAAGCGTGTTGCTGCCAAACACAAATATCTCGTTCGACTTCAATGACTGAATATTTTCGGGCGTATTCATAACTGTTCCACCTCCGCCATCAGCCCGAGTTGCGCCAGCATTTCCTTGTGCTGGTGCGCCTTCTCAGCGTCTTCCACTTCGGCAATGGCCCTGCCCTTCGTGTGCGCTTCCATTGTTATCTTCTCGGCCATCGGCCCGCTGTGTTTGAAAACCGATATTAACGACGCGACAACATGATCGAAGGCGTTATGGTTGTCATTGAAGAGCACAACCTGACACACACCGCTGGTGCCGTGGCCAGTGTCTCTTACAATAGGTTCCATTACCGCTGTTGTCATACTAGCATTCCAACCAAGTAAGGCTTGTCGCTACTTAGTATTTCTTCGATGAACTCTGACTTCTCTTTAATAATCCAAATCCCAAACCCACCTGTGACAAGTCCACCGTGCAAAATGGTAAAACAAATTCTATTGTCATCGCCCAGATGGTTTTCCAAGACATCTTTAACAGCTTTCGTGATTTCGGACACAACGACATCGAAGCTATCTTCTTGGAAAAGAACTCCAACCCTGCTGTTATATTTTTCCGCCCTACAAAATGTAATTCCAGACGCACAGGAAATGTCGCTGACATAAAGGCATCCGAATCCATAATTATTCAAAATGGGACGAAGAAACTCTTGGTATCTATCTAGCCATTGTCTTGTTGTTTCTGTCGTCATTCTTTCTTCTCGTATTTCTTCATCAGCTCGTCATCAACTTCCTTGCCGAAAAGCGTGCGGATGGCTTCCCTGATTTCAGCAAGAGTCCTGTCCCGCTCGTTGTTATTCCAAACCGCAAAAAGCAGGGCTCTCTCGGCAATCTTAACGCCCTCTTCAATAGCATAGCTTGTCATGCTGCACGCTTCCCCTTCTTCTCTTCAAGCCCTTCCTTCAGGAACCGAACAATCGCGCAAGCCGCAATCTGGCTGGTTGTAGCCTCGTCCCTATTCAACTCGCGCATGGCGACGAATATCATCACATTGGCCAGCCCGCCAAGATGATTCAACTTTGTCCACCGTGGCTTCAGCGGCCACTCTCGCGGCTTCGGCGAGCCATGAGCGGCAAACCATACCATATAATCAAGATTGTGCAGCCTATTCCTGAGCGTTCCCACCTTGTCTGGCACAAGGCCCTTGGCCTCAATCTTGTTGACGATGTGACTGTAAATCTCGGTTGCCCGCACCGCCGTGTTGCCCGCTCCATGCTCTTTCATGAACAGGTGTGCCACCAGTGCGCCCATACCCGCATTGATGCCGTAGTCACGATACGTCTGGATAATCTCGACGCACCGCTCGTCCTTATTGTCCAAAACGAGCATATGTGCGTTGCGCTGAAGCTCATCCTTGGCCTGAGCCCATGTCATACCCTCGAATCTGTCCAAGCCTTTTTTCATCTTCGCTGACCTTCAAACTTCTTGATGCACTTCTTGCATGTCACATTGACAACACATCCCAATAAGCATTTCTTCGCACCGCAAAGAGCAATCATGCTAAAGACTCTGGGCAAATGTATTGCGGGCTTTTTCACGGCTTCCATCCTTGTCCTATTAGTTTGTGTGCAAGCTTCTCTATCTTAGCCGCCTTTTCCTGCAAAATATCACTGGCACCACATTCACACAGCCCATCATACCAAGGATTGACGCACTGGACGCAGCAACCTTCTTTCTTTGCCCATTCTTGATATTTCTTGATTCTGGGATGCTTCGCTACTTTCATCTTGGCTATCCCCCTATGGGTTTGCCATTCGGCCCGAGCATCGTCGGCATAGCCCCTGCCGCAACAACCCTGTTAGCCGCTGCCTGCTCGCGCATCTTCTTGGCGTGCTCTTCCACTTCCTTCTTGGCAATCTCATCGAAGGAATCGAACGCCTTCTTGATCGTTGTCCCCAAGGGAAACATAAACTCGAACGGCACGGATTGCAGCGGCATCGGCACGCCCTGCGGCGACACCGGCTGAATCCGTATGATCGCCCTGCCTTTGTAGAACGGCGGCTCTTTCAGTTTGTCCTTGCCGAAGACTTGGTTGAATTCCATGACTTCTCGGCCTTGCTCATCCATATAGCGTTTCACTTCCATTATGCCATGATGTTGAACCCCCATTGTATTCTCCAATCTATTAGGTTTCAGACGGGTATTGGGCACACCACTCGATATGCCGTATTCCCCTTTCGTGGGCTGCTCCAGCCCCGGCAAGTAGGACATTCATGGCAGCGTTTACGTCTCTGTCATGGTGTGCCCCACAAGCACAGTCCCATTGCCTTACCGCAAGCTCGTCCAGTCCTGTAGGGCCAGTCAAGGCCCTGCATTTCCAGCAAGTCATGGTGGTTCTAAAAGAATTGACTGGTTTGATCTCCCTACCGCCTGTACGGCATTTGTAGGTTGTCATACCAATCAGTTGGTTCAATCCTGCTTCTGTTACTGATTTGCCAAACTTTCTGGCCATTGCCTTGAAGTTGTCATTGCTGAAGTAGATGGTTTTGTAGTTCTCAACAAGGTATCGAGAAATCTTGTGATTTCTGTCGTTACGCCTGTTGGCCTGTTTTTCAAGCAATCGCGCTGTGAGCTTTTTGTTGTGCGCCCGCTGCGCTTGCGCAAGGCGCGTCGCGCCCTTCCGCAGCTCGCGGGGATTTTCAAACTTCTTGCCATCAGACAAAGTAAGCAGTGTTTTGAAACCGGGGTCGATGCCAACAGCAGCTTCGGTTTGTTTCACTGGAAACTTGTGCTCGGTATCCAGCCAAAGGCAGAGATACCAGCCAGACGCTCTTTTTACTATTCTGCCGCACTTGATTTTGGCTTCGGGTAAATCTTGCTTGTGGAAACGGATAGAGCCGATGGCAGGAATAGAAATGCGATTACCCTTCGGTGGCTTTATTGGATCGGGGAAAGGAATGCTGTTTAGCTTGTTGCGTTTGCCCTTCAGCCGTGGCTTCTTGGCCTGCTTTTTGAAACATCGTTGCCAAGCAGTGTAAGCCTGAGTCAATGTTCCTTGTAGTGTGTGACTCGGTATTTCCATGCGATTACTGTGCTCGGCCAAGAGATTTTGAAAAGTCTTCTGAGAATAGTATATACCATCTTCGGCATCATGTTCGATCTTCTTAACGGCCCAGTTGTAAACACCTGTCAGGTGCCAGAGCCACTGGTGCAAACTAGCCTCTTGCATCTTGGTAAGCCTCAGTTTTAATGTGCGAATTATCACCGCATCTACTCCATCTTGTCATTATGGCCCTGCGAGCCTGCTCTGATGTCCTAGCCTTGGCCTTGCCCGTTCCTGCTTTCCCGCCGAGCCTACCAAGCGCAACAGCATGTGGATTCTTCCTTTTCACTTTCAACACCTATATCTTTACGCAAGCGGTTGCGTTTTGTCAATGATATTTTTACCATCCAGCCTGCCTACCCAAATCTTCTTGTCGTCGTCCCACTGCATGTGGATGCGTTTGTTGATTACGGGCTGGTATTCCGCGATGAACGCAGTAACACAAACCTGTCCCGGCATCGAAGGTAAAGCAAACCAGCCGCCTTCCTTGAACTTCAATGCGAACACTCGCTTCTCTTTATCCACCATTAAATCGAAGTCGGCAGTTTTGCCGGGATCAAGCTTCATCAGCTTCGCAGACACGTATATTTGTTTCCTGCTGAAGCGCACATGGGTTGTTGTGCCTTTGGTTCGTTCCGCTCCTTGCTTCCCCGGCCATTGTTCAAAGTTATAGCTCATCACTCTATCTTCTCTTTCTCTTTGAACACATCACCACCGCTGAACGGTATTGCCTTTTTCTTCAGCGTATAGCCGCTCACATAAGATTTGCCATCGGCTGTATGCGTCCAGAACCAGTCAACATCTTCGTCGGGAGCCATCCATAGTCCCGTTATCGAACCAGTATTCATCGGCGCACTTTGCCACGGCGCGGGATGCCACTGCCTGCCTGATGTGTCGGTTGTCATTCAATATCCTTTGCAAAAGCTTTCAATCAGCACTGGGCCACTGATAAACACCATCCTGTCATTGTGCCAGAACCAAATGCAGCCATCAGACTGAAGAAGCCAGCAAGCCTTCTTCCACTCATGCGTCATCCGTCCACCCGGTTGCCCCAAAACCATTGTTATGTCGAATGTCTCTGACTGCTCTCTTTCCTGAAGAGTGGGCTCCCTTGCCGACATATAACAGCTATCACCAGTCGCCACCACTGGCAAATTGGTTTGGATGACCCGACTACCATCCGCCGTGAAAATACGGCAATGCTTGTAAATCCCCGGCTCAATCTTTTTGAACTCCACTTCCCGAAGGACATTGCCGCTCAAGTCATATATCGTCACCGTATTCATTTCTTCACCTTCTTTACAGACCATCGTTTTCCACAACCTGCACAATTCCACCGAGCGATGCCTACCTGCTCAACTCGCCATGACCCGCAACGCGGACATCTCTTCGGAGCTGGATACAGTTCGCTCATAGTTTCGCCTTTATGGCTGCCGCTTCCGTAATCAAGTTCGGCAGGATGTTTGCCAGCTCGCCATGTTGCACCATTAAACCAGGATACCCCTGCGATTGCAGTGTTGACGCTGGATACTTCTGATTCGCCAGCTCCGCAGCATCCTTGCCGGTAGCATTCTTCACCGCCAGCACAACAGCATCGACGATCTTTTGCAGCCTGTCATTCGCCGCCCGCAACTGAACGGCCTGCCTGCTTTCGATTTTCAGGTTGCGCTTCAGCAGCCGCACTTCGTCCACCATGTGAACATAACAGGCTGGACAAACCTGTCCCTCGAATGGCTCGCGGTGTGGATCGTTGGGATCGGTAAGCTCGTCGAAGACAACCTTCCACTGTTCGTCGTCTGGGCTTATGTTGTGTCTCAAACAAAAAATAGCCATCGTTTTCTCCTTATCCTACTATACGCGAACCAGTGGTATTTCTAACACTATTTCTGCTTTTTCTCCAAGTCTCTTCTCATCTGATTCATTGGCGAACAACAGCCAGCACCGAACGCAGGAGCTATCTTCCATGACTCGTCACTGCCATTGACGATTCTGTCATACTCGCCGCAAGTATATGTGCCGTCGCCATGTTTCACCAAATGTTCGCAACCGCCTGTGTTCGGGATCGTCCTGCCGAAGCCGCACGGCGTAAGCAGGCAGCAAAAACCGCAGTGTAGGCAGGGCCTAGCCCTTTCGTACAATGGCAGGGCCTTGCTCATGGATCGCTCTTCATATTTGGTTGTCTTTTCCATATTAGCCCGCTCACACCCATTGGTTGTCTCAAGGCATGTGACTCGCTTCTACATCGCGGTTGTCTCATTTCTATTGACTCGCTCACACAGTTTGGTTGTCTTTGCTGTCATAGCTCACTCTCCAAAGTTGGCTGTCTCGCTCTTTATGACTCGCTTTTTACAGTTGGTTGTCTCCCCAGTTTTGGCTTCGCTTGCGCGTTATGATTGATTCACTCGTTACGACGCGCTCCTTTGCCTTGGTTGTCTTGCATCATATGTCTCGCTTGCTTCTTATGGTTGTCTCCGTTATGATGGCTCGCTCTCACGATTTGGTTGTCTTGCACTACCTGACTCGCTCATCGTCTTTGGTTGTCTCTGGCGTGTTGACTCGCTCACGACCTTTGGTTGTCTTCGCAGACCTGACTCGCTCAAACACGGTGGTTGTCTCCAACACAATGACTCGCTCCCGTTACGTGGTTGTCTTATCAATATTGACTCGCTCTGCACGAAAGGCTGGCACAGCCGCCTTCCCCAGCCGTGCCAGCCCTAGACCCTACATTGCCGCTATGTTGTGCTTATGCCCCAGCTTCTCTTCCTGATAGCTCGGGCGCACAGACAGCCCGTAGCAAGGCCGCCATGCGTTATACAGATCGGCCAGAAACATTTTAACCATATACCGCTTTGCCGCGTTATGCCGATGGCCGTCGCTCGCATCTTTCCACGGGATCATCTTCCCGTCGTGGTAAATCAGCTTATCGCTGTGTTCCAATTGATTCTTCTTGTCATCGTAGAGCTTGCGATATGGACTTCTGCTCTTGATAAACACATCCGCCATAACGCCATTCAGCGCAATCCGAAGGTTCTGATTGAACGGCGATACAAATCCTTCCGTCAGTTTGTCGCCGCGAATCGGTATGTCGGTTTGCACGATATACCTGATATTTCCAGTCTTCGTAACTTCTTCGGCGATTTTCACACCCATCGACTTCTTGTATTTCCCCTTCGGAACGGATTTCTTTCCCGGCACCATACCGGGATTATTCCCGCTGTATTGCCACATTTTCGACACTGTATCGGCCTTGAAAATGTCGAATTCGCTTATGATGTGTCCTGCCGTAATGGGGCCAATTCCTCGGATGTTGACCAGAAACACTCTATAGACTGGCTCTTTTTTAAGAAGTCCGAGCAAGTGTTCTTCCAGATCGTCTTCTGCGTTACGGCACAAATCGGCTATAGCCTTTAGATGCTCTGTCCCCGTACTCATTCGCAGATTTGACTGAGACAAATTCTGCTTTGTTTTCCCATCCGCCTTGAAACCGAGTCTGTTGTCGGTAATAACCCGCGAATGCTGGAAGGTTTCTCTCGTCCGAACATCGAGACGAATTCTGTGCCTCAATTCCTGATACTCTTCGTATGTAGGCACCTTTTCGGGTGGATTGTCCACTGCCGCTGTTTGTGCCGCAGTAGGTTCGACTGCCGCTGATTCCACCACCGCCGTTGCAGACTGCTCTGACTCTTTTTTTGACTTCCTCATACCGCTCCTTTGTTTTGTTTGTATTTTCAGTTCCGTTGTGGAACTGCTATTTCTACTACATTGCAAGAGCCGCAGGAAAATCCAGAGAAATTGAAAGTATTTCTTATACTTCTGTTTTCCCGCTCTTTGGCTCGCTCATGTCATATGGTTGCCTGCCTTGCATTGGCTCGCTCCATCGCATTGGTTGCCTTCCTACTTACGGCCCGCTTGACAGCTTTGGTTGACTTACCCTGTCTTAATAAACCTGACTCGCTTCCGCAGTTTGGTTGTCTCCAAGTTGTTGACTCGCTTCCGTGTATTGGTTGTCTCCAAGTTGTTGACTCGCTTCTGTGTCTTGGTTGTCTTCGCAGACCTGACTCGCTTTCTATCGATGGTTGTCTCAGCATGGTTGGCCTAAAAATCCTTTCTCTTAGAATCCATTCTCGTCCAGTTTTGACTTCAGCTTTGTCATTGTCTCCCTTACGGCGGGCTTTGAGTTGTCAACCCAGCCGTTATGCAGCCAGCGTATCAACTGGCAAGCCATCTTCACAGCAGTCATGCCGACATCTTTTTTACAGTGAGTGTCGTATTGCGCCTGAGTAATCTCCTTTCCGTATATGTTTTCCAGTCCCCGCTTAACAGGCAAGTCTTTGTAATACTTGAGGCCATTAGCGGTGCTGCCAATAACCGTCACAACCTGATCGCCGATGATCTGTATCCTTTCTTCAGGCATGTGCAACGCCTTGGCTATATCGGCTATACTCATTTTGAGCCGTATCATTTCTGCCGTAATAAGCTTTCGGCTGAAGCCCGACAACGGATGACCATTTGCGATATTTCTTTCAGCAAACACCGTCAACAAATCGGCCTTGCTTGGAAAATCCCGCAGTTCCACCTCCACCATAGTCTTGAGTGGAAACTCCTGCCTCATAGCCGCCAGAGTATGATTCCCCGAAACAACTTTCATCGTCTTCTTGTCCACGATAAATGCGGGGAATATGTCGCCGTTTCGCAATGACTGGCGATAACGACTCACCACGCATTGATCGAGAGGCCGCATCTTTAACAGATACTTGTCAGACTTGAGCTTTTTTAATTCTACTTTCATACCGCACTCTCCTTCGTTATATTTTCGAGCCAGTGTGGCTCGCATTGTTATTATACGCTACTTGACCATCACCCAATCCTTGGAAACCCTGTCCATCTCGTCTTCGAGAATATCCAACGAACGCCGAATGGCATCCTTGGCCTTCTGCGCCCACTCATCTTCCGTCGTTCCCGACATGCCAAGCACGAACACTCTATACTCGATGCCGCCGTCTTTGCTCCGCAGTGTTATGTGTTTGCCATACATGGCTTCACCCCTTCCTGTTCAACTTGCAGTGGGCGTCCCATCCACTGTCATACCCACGGTTCAAGGCTTCCTTGTTCGCCCATGCCTTCACAGTGGCTTCGTTCTCTGTCACACTGTTTGCCCCTTCATCCGTCACAGGCCACGGGTCTGCTTCATAAATCAACTTCAGTAAAGCCGCGAACTCTTCCACTGTCATCGTGTGTCTCATTTCGCCACTTCCTTTGCGTTACCGATATTCAACCACGCCTGCTCACCATCCTGCTTCTTGCACAGGAGCATTTCATCCAGCCCATCGTTCCATTCGCCGTGCTTCACTATTCGCACCTTCGGAATGACTCTCTGGAAAACCAATGGCTGTCCCCGTAGAACAGGTTTGTAAATCCATTCTGCTTTCTTGGAATCCCACACCGAACCGCCACCGCGTGGATCGTCCACAATGGCTGCCACCAGTGCTCCTTCCTTCATTCGCATTGCTTGCTTTTGTGTCATAACACCATCCTTCCGATGTGATCGTGCGAGCGGATCAACACGCACCACCTGTCACCGTGTTCGTCTGGATCATCCACCGTGAGCGTGTGCCAGCCAGATTCAACTAGCCAGCACCACTGCGGCGAATGGTAAATCTCTCTCTTTGTTTCTTCTTTCACTCTTCCGCCCTCGCGTTGATCTTGCCGCGCCAGTTGCACTCGGTATCATAGAACCTGATCTGTAGGTTCTTCCGATTCTTGCGCCGCACAACAATGGCTATATTCCCGATCTCATACGCGCCAGTGCTGGGCTTCAGCACATCGCCGACCTTCCAGTGCTCACCCCTGATTTTCGGCTTTTTCATTCCCCCTCCTGTTCTTCCACCAGTCAAACTTGGTCCACCCCCGCTCGTTCACATCCCTGCGGGCCATACTCAAGCTGGGGCACTGCGCAACACACAGCCCGTCGGAAACCACATCGTAAACAGGGACACTGTATTCATATCGGAGATACACCTTGCAGTCCCCCATCTCTTCGATGAGCGTGTCAGACTCCCAATACTCGGGGCCATAAGACGCGCCACACCACGGATTTTTATATCGGATTTGCATCTGGCACCTTTCCTTTATACCATTCCAGCACGGCAGGCGGCACTGGCTTACCCTCGTCTATTGCCTTCTTCACTATCTCGGTATGCTCTCCCGCAACAAGCTCGTGTGCGCCGCCGCTTAAATACCCATGAGCTATCGCCCAGACTTCGCCCGTAACCTGCCACGCCGCCTTGCCTTCGCATTCGGCCTTGGCCTTATTTATCTTCTGCTCTCGCCTTGCCTTCTGCTCTTCGCGCTTTATACTACGCTCCACTGAAAACTTGTCAATCTGTCGGCCCTGAGCGTTCACCCTGCCTTCATCAAAAGCCTGTGCCTTCGATTCATAGTGTTTGGCGTTCTCGATGGCTTCGCAAGTATTCACAGCCTTGTTGACACTGGCTTCGATTCGCCTCTCGCCACCGGGCCTGCCAAAGCCCGCCCCGAGCGGGAATGACTGGGCCATCGCGGCTTCGTGCGCCGTTGGCCGTGAAAACTTCGTGGCCTTCGCTCTGGCATACGCAGCCTTCCATGCAAACGGATTGCCCGCTTTGTATCTAGCAACCAGCTCTTCGTGGCTCATCAGTTCAACGGACTTCATTTCGGCTCTCCAATTCGCACGACGGGGAATGACCAGCCGCGAGCGGGATTCTCATTGAACCCGACTGCCTTGCCGTTGGCCAACTTCACCCAGAAAAACACATTCTTCTCTTTCCCCAGCCATGCCGCATATCTGCCGTCAAATTGTTCCACGACTTCGACATCGGCATACCTCCGAGCCTGACTGTCATCGTATTCACAGCCCATGAACTCGTGCGGCATAACATCTTTCAGTTTCATGCAACCTTCTCCCAGCCAGCCATCGCGCAACGGAACCTCTCACTGCCGAATTCCTCGACGACATCACCGACACTGGTTGAGCGGGGCCGCTTCTCCAGCAGCTTCAATCCCACTCTCTCGTAGCTCTTTATTACCGTCACGACTTCGGGGTTCTTCGTCCAGTCCGAGTCAATGTGGTTCGTCACACGGAAAACCTCGTCGATGTTCTCGCACTTGACAATTGCCACTCGCTCGTATGCAGCGGGAAACGCGGGCTGATCGCCGAATCCGAAGTTGGACTCTTTCGCATGCCACACTATGAAGTTTTTCATAATTTCAATCTCCCTTCACCACTACATTGCAGCAGGAATGGAATAATCCAGAGTTAATGAAAGTTTTTATTCCTTCTCTTCCTTTCGCTGCTCTGTTAGCCAGTCTTCGGCTCCCAACAAGAAGGAAGCCCATCTTAGATACTGCCCCTGCAACGCTCTGTCGCACAAAAACATTCTGTAATCGTTCGGCGTGTAATCTGACACATTGAACACATACTTTATCGGAATCCATTCGTGCAGCATCCTGTCCGTTTCGTATATCCATTCGCGATGACCCCAACCCGGCTTGTCCTTGGATGGAATCCATTTGCCCTCAATCGGATTAGCTCGTTTCTCCTGCGGCCATGATACCCTCACCGCCGACTTGTCGCGCTTTATGGCGTCAACCTTGCAGAAACGAGGCATCTCGGCATAACCGTATGCCCTCTTTGGACGCACCACTTCCTTGTGTAATTCATCATCGTAACGGTATGACCGCCTGTCGCTATAATGTATGGGCGGAAACTGGATGACAATGTATTTGCCTACCTTCAGGGTTGAATTCAACTGTTGCTGGTATGTCTTCCAGTCAATCTTGTTACAAGGCAGGCCCATCTCCTCGTCTCTGACAAGATTCACCCATTCATCGATCTCGCCAGTATGGCACAGGTTCACAGGCGGGTGCGGGTGAAACACCTTTGAACGATCAAGTAGGCCCTGCAATAGAATGATGATGCGGTTGTAGTGCTTCAGTAGCGCATCCACCTTCTTTACATGGTCATCGAATTCCACAGATTCAGGCGTAATCAATTCCTCCGTCACAACGCGCTTCGCACCATGTGATAGATTCTTGCCGTAATCATCATCAAACTCCCAGTTCTCAATCCTTTTCTTGAATTGTTCTTCGCCTATCTCGTCACGCTTCGGAATCAACCGAGGCGAGAAATCTATCTCACTGGCAATCCTGTAAACCCGCTGGCCATTTCGGATCAGCAGATAGGTTTGTTCGTTCGCCTGATGCCAACTTATTTGCATAAGAGCTTGGCTTATTGAGAAACAAGGCCCGTAATCCTTTTCACTTCGCCTAACACGGAAAGCCACGATGCCCTTCTGTTCGGGTAGAACTCTGTTGAGTGTCTCAGACTTGCAAACCCACTTGTCAAACTTCTTGATGCTATCGAAATCCATTCCGCCTGTCTCGTAATCGAACAGCGTCTCCTCGTCCATGTAAAGCATCTGCTGGCGCACGGTTATCTTGGTTTCAGCAGGAGCGGGCTCGCCATCAGCTATCTGCTTCACCTCTTCCTGTAACCCGCAGTAAAGCTCAATGGTGAATATGCGATCTTCTACGACTCCCAGCTTGCTCTTAACAACCCCCAGCCTCACCAAGTCGGGCAAGGACAACTGGGTAGCGGTTACGCCGAATTCCTCGGCAAGTTCCTCTATTTCCTTGCTGATCGCCGGAAGTGATTTCTTCTGAAACTTCACAAGCTCTCTTTTGTATCGCTTCGGCTCGTCCGCAACCTTCATTGGCAACATGCTCTGATTCGGATCAGGTGCGGGAGCCGACTTATCGGGTATCAAGTACAACCGCTTGCCTTGGTCTACCATCTCGCGAGTCTTCTCGGCAATCTGCAATTGAAGGGTGTTCATTTTATCCTGAAGCACCTGCTTCCAGTTGGGCTCTTCGCGGCATCGGGATATGAATTTATTGAAATGAATTCGCACATCCGTATAGGAATGGTTGCGCCCCGATCTCGTAGTGAAGCCAACATAGTTGGAACCAACTTCTTCAACACACATCAAGGTTTCATGTTCGCCGACCTTGACATGCTTTTCTTTTTTCGGATCGTATTCCGTATCGTCAAATTTCACCCAGAACCAGTCTCCCGGCTGAAGCGTATCCAGCGGATCACGGCTGATTCTCGGCAGCTCGAAGTTTATCAGTTTGTCAGTCATTGGAATTTCCGCCCTGCCGCAGCATACGCTCCCGCCACAAACGATAGGAATCGAGACGACATGAAGTTGTTGAAATCTGGAATAACCTCACGACGCCACGGAAACAAAAGATTACCATACCGCTTCCACGCTCGCACGCCCCTGCGATACTGGCGATGGTTCTCTTTTGTAACATTAGCGTTCATAAGCCCAATCTCTTTGCCTTGTCCAATTCACGCTGACTGCTCGGCAACAACAGCGATAAATGTGTCCGCCCATTCCTTCGTGCATTTGTGCTGGTTCATGATGGTTTTCCGCATCGTGTCCAGTGCCGTTTCCACAACATTCGACTGCGCTTCATACCGCTTGGACAGCGATACTTCGGTGTTAACCAAGCCGAAATACCACGCCACGCCGCATACGAAGACCATAACCAACAGAACCAACATAGCGATACCTATCCGCAGACCTTTACTCATTTACCAGCCCTCCTCTTGTTTTGTTTTGCCTGTTTGACTAACTTTGCTCCACAGAACACACAGAAGTTCATCTTGCTGCGATTCTTCAAACAGCAATAGAACTGCCGCCATTCGTTGCAATGGCACCATTCAGATATGGCCTTCATCAGCTTATCCTTTCGTACACATGGAACACCAGCACACCCATTATTGACGGCACTTGAAATGTCCCGATGTACTTGCGATGAAACGGCCCATTGTTAGTCGGCATGGTGATACCCGTCGGGAAAACTTCAAACATGCGTTTTTCCTTCGGAGCGTCTACATCCACTTCTGCCCAAAGAGACAATTCTCGCGACCTGTCTTCCTTGACCTGAGCGCAGAGAATAACCGCGCCCTTGGGCATCTCGACTTCCTGTAGTCCATCCGCTATGAGCGGGAACCGCCATACCTGCTTTGTCATGACTTTTCTCCTGTCCATTGCTGCATTATGGTTTTCACATCTTCCACTGTCAGCGCATCACAGGCTTTCGCCGCCGCATTGTGAAACGATTGCTTACTTCCATACCAATCGGGATTGGGGATCGGGCCTTGGCAGATAAGCTTGTCATCCACAGTCCTCATTTCCCATGTCCCTCTGAAGCATATGAACTTTATCTTCATGGCTTACTCCTGAATCCTGCACACTGGTTGCCTTTTCGCCCACACTCATTTATGCTGAACGAACATTCCAGCAGAAAGTATTTGTCGTAACGGCATCGAGATTTCTTGACTAACCAGTTGCGACATTTCTTACAACAAGTTGAAAAGCATCCAAAGTCTTTCATTTGCCTTCGTCTTTCTCCACCCATGTCTTCACGGGGAAGTGGCACCGCTCGCCACTGAAACCCTCGCGCTCCAGCAACTTGCAGACTGCCTTCGCCTGCGATTCCGTGTCATGGGTATCGGTGGTGACGTTCTCCCGTTCCGCTCCCACAACATGTCCCGGTGGCCATTCCGCGCATGACCTGTATTTCATGTTTTCTTCACCTCGTATTTCGGGCCTTCCTCATCGGCAAACGCACGGGCCTTTTTGAACCGCTGGATCAGCTCGCCGATGACAGCCGATTCTCGGGAGTCCATGTTGTAGTTTCCCCAGATTTTGTAGGATTCTTCTTCCAATTCTTCCTTGGAAAGTTTTTCAGCCCGCTTATCTTCTTCCCCCATGCGCATCAGAAAGTCCATCATCTCAGCGGGGGACTTCACCTTGATATTGTTCTTGGAGAGAATCCGCCGCGCCGTGTCTTTGACACTCGGGCTGTTTTCAACCACGAGAAATGCCAGAAAGTTTACCTGTTTCCTGATGGCCTCGGCCTCAGTGCGAATAATGTCCGCGTCCCTGAGAAGCATCTGGATCGTGGCCTGACAGTCAACCGCGTTTGTCAGATCATATACGCCAGCCAGCTTTTCCTGCAATTCTTTGATTTCCATTTTTCACTCCCACTTCCATTTTCCATTGCATCATTCCCATTTCCACTACATTGCAGCAACCGCACAAAAATCCAGAGATAAATCACCATTTTTACAGCAGCGTGATATACACTGTCCTGTTCTCGTGATCGACAACCGCGCTGTCCACCTTGGCAGGCCGCTCATCTGTGGCCTTCAGCAGGATGCCCTCGGCATTGACATAGGCCGCAACCTGCGCTGCCGTGGCGTCTGATATTTCCAAAAGCGTTTCATTGTCATCATTCAGCACCACGATTTTCATTCCCGAGCCCTGATTCGATTGCGTCTGCACGGGGAATCTGCTGAACCTTCCATTGTCGAAGAAAACGAAAACTGGCGTTTCGGGCACAACATCCGCAAGCTTGTCATGATCTATGCCATAGATGCACTTGGTTATTGCGCTGCTGACTTTCTGCCACACGCCCGCTCTGTCGCCATATGCAAACCGCTCACCGATTCTCACTCTGTCCAGTCTCATTTTTCACATCTCCCTGCTGATTCGTCTGTTTCTGGTAAAACTCTTCCATCGCCAAGATGTCCGTGATAAACTTTCTCTGGCTTTTCGTCAACTCCCTGAAATCGTTCTGAAGCACCCTGTCACAAGCAGCTTTGCACTGTTGAGACACAAGCGGCAGCATCTTCTCAGCCTCGGCATACTTGCCATCAACACATAACCCGAGATACTTATGGTTCTGCGGCGTGTAGAACATTCCGCTATTGCCGTATTTGAACAACCATAAGAACTCCAGTGCTTTTCTCTGTGCCGTCGTCAGGCACACAGCTTCTTCCCCCTTCTCAGTTCGGCTAACAATTCCGATTCCAATGAAGCATCGGTTCCACGGAGCACTTCGAGCAGAAGCTCTGATTCTCTCAGATAAGTCTTCAGCCAATCCCTCGGGGTTTCCCCATCGTCGATAGATTCCCGCACATTGTCTATCCTGTCCGCCAGCTTGATTATCTTGGCTTGAACGGAAACCTTGGCTAGGTGCTCCCTGTCAATCCTCTTGCGTGTAGCCCTTGGTGCCTTCATCCCCTTGGACGGGTTTGTCAACTCGACAACCAGCCTCACAACAGGACGGGGAATGCCGCGCCTCAAAAGCCCATCATACTTGATCGAAGAGTCCTCAAGTACATCATGCAGAATTGCGGCAGCAAGCACATTCTCATTCACGCCCCCGCGCAATGCGACTCGCGCCATCACGCGAAGCGGGTGTTGAACATAAGGCACATAGAAATGTCCATATTTACGGAACTGCCCAAGATGGGCCTTTTTTGCAATCTTTATCGCTTTTCGCAGCAACTTCATATCGTCTCCTTCTACCACTATACGATTCAACTACCGGCGATTCTCACAATATCTCACCCACGAAGGAGGTTGTGGTTTGTTCCTATCCCAACGCACGGTGTAAGCAAATCGCTCTTTTCGTTTCAATACACCCTTCTCTTCCCGTTCGCTCAGGTGAATTCCATTTTCCTTGCATAACCCAAAAAGCATATGGAAAGTATTTCCGTAGAGTTTATCCAACAATGCCAAAACCGTCATCTCCTGTGGGAAATTAGTTCCAGACTCCCACTGGAAATAGTTTGAACTGCCTACTCCGAGCGCACGGGCCAATGCTGAACCGCCTATTTGCGCATTTAACCGCTCTTCCCGAAGGTATCGGCCAAATGCTTTCTTGTATGTCTTGTCCCGCCTGTCCACGGGAGCATAGCAACAACGCAGTTCTTCTTTGATCGGCGGAACAAAGATACCATCGTCCAGCTTGCACAGGAATCTATCCCATTTTATCTTGCCCAAATTCTCCACATATTCACGGGATATGTTTATGAGCCGATAAGGTAGGCCCTTGTAGAGCAACGCCAGCTTCTTGAGCCGCACAATGCTGGCTGGAAAACAATAGCCTGTCTCCCAGTAATTGACAGAAGCGTGGTTGGCGTCAACCATATAGGCGACATCGTAAATGCTCCAGTCCTGTTCTAGGCGGCTTCTCTTCAGATACTCGCCGAACAAACCCTTTAACCTCAAAGCTCCGCTTTCGATTTTCATTTTGCCTCCACCAATACATTGCATCAGGAAGGCAGAAATCCAAAGAAATTGAAGGTATTTGAAAAGGAAGGCTACTTACACCGCGCAACGCGCTTCAATCCACCGTAGGCAGTATCAAGATAGAATCGTTTCGCGCCAAGCTTTTCAAGCTGAGTCATGATGCGATCAGGAAACTGAATTGTATCAGGGTCAGTATCGTAAATATTTATAGGCGGCAGAAGGGTAGTAGTGCCAGTATCCTGCTCCAATCTTCCCCGCCAACGCAAATCCATGTCCATCCTTTTGTTTAATTCGTGATGGAACTCCCTGCCCGTGGATCGGAATGTCTGCACCCTGCCAGAATTGTCGGCCCACCAGATCAGGGAGCCCGCGCCGTGGCCGATATCCTGATAAGACATGGCAACCCTGTCATGCAGGAGCACATATTTGGCTATTTTCAAAAGCTCTTTGGCTATCTGTCTCATACACCGTTACCCAAAATATCAAAAAATTGTTCAACGGCTCCGCTTGTCGGCCTTGGCTTTCCGCTCGGCAGCGTCGGCTTCGCGCTTGGCCTTTGCTTCATCCTTACGCTTCTGCTCGGCCTCGCGCTCGGCACGGGAGCCAATGTCCCGCACATCGTGCTTCCACACATCCTTTTTACAGTAAGCGTATCCACCGTTACCTTTTCTTGTGACATTTATGCCACCTTGGCTTTGTAACAGGCACCGTAGGGGCCTGTGATAAACCGATTCAGTATGTTCTTGGCCGCATTGCTATCGGCGTTTTCGGCATGACCACAGGCCGAGCACTGGAACAATTCCTGACTCAATCGGCTTTTCCTATCGGTATGGCCACAAACAGAGCACATGATACTGGTATAGTATGCGAGAACACTGCGAAACAAAGCACGGCTTATTTCACAGTTTTGTTGTAGCCGCATAAGCCAGTATCTAACGCCCCATATACCGATAGCAGAGCGGATATTTTTACTCAACCGCCCTTTGAGTTTGAGATTGAAAGTGATATTTTTCAGGTTTTCAACAACTATCAAATCGGCTTTTTGGACGACTTCTTTAGCAACTTCGTCTATCCTTTGCTTCAGTGCGCGGATGGCTTTTTTGTGGCCATTGCTGCCATACTGGCATCTCTTGATGCGCTCGATATTCGTTTTGATGTCGGTGCCGCAGTGTTTGCCGGTGGAAAGTGTGGCAAGTGAGTTTATGCCAGTATCAACACCGATTAGCGTTTCAACTGGCTTCTTCGGGCCAGTTTCGACCTCAAAAGCAAATTGAACAGTGTTGTTGTGAATGATATAGGCATTCAAGCGTTTGCCCTTACCGGCAAGAGATGTGAAATGCTTGTGGTATTTGATCGGTAAATCGAGAGAGATTTTGTTGCCAATAGAAGCCAGATGAAGCCACGCATCAAAACCATTGGCTTCTTTGGCTTCCTGCAATTCGGCGATGGTACAGGATACGGTCATACTTTTGCCAGCGTGGCGCGGCATCACTGGCTTCATTGCGTTGTGCCG
>Ga0315273_10003972_pt1 | contig 17959 bp, 19 predicted proteins | sample YL17G02_0_MG_FD_205753 | JGI IMG/M metagenome (GOLD analysis project Ga0315273, IMG submission 205753) | Sediment microbial communities from Yellowstone Lake, YNP, Wyoming, USA - YL17G02_0 | ecosystem: Environmental > Aquatic > Freshwater > Lake > Sediment | place: USA: Wyoming | collected...
GATACCGCGGTCTCTGGGACCGTTTCCGCGTTTCGACCTGTCTCCGGATGGCAAGACGATCTATTACATCTACGCGCCTGAGGGTTCCGGCTCACAGTCGCCTCAGTTGCTGGCGCGCGATCTGCAATCCGGACGCGAAACCGAGATCCTCCGGAAGCCAGGACTCATCTACGTGTCGGCGTCTCCCGATGGTCAGCGTGTTGTCGTCGGCGCCCAGGAGGGCCGGGGAATCGTTTTGCGCGTCATGCCCGCGACTGGCGGAGCACTGCGCGAACTTGTCACGAACCGCGTTGATGGCACGAGCTATCGGGTTTGTTCGTGGACGCCGGATGGACGCGACGTGATATTCGCCACGAACTCGAAGGGCAGCGCGCCCATCGAAAACGTGCAGATGTGGCGTGTCGCGGCCGAGGGCGGCGAACCGCAGCGGCTCGATGTGGGCGTCGATTCGCCGTACTACCTGCGCGTGCACCCCGACGGCCGCCACGTGGCGGTCGGGACATGGTCGGTCGCGACCGAGATCTATGTGATGGAGCACTTCCTGCCGAAGGCGGCGGCGCCTACAGCGAGGGCGAAGTAGACCGAAGGCGCGGACCGCCGCAGTGTGGAGCCTCGCGGCTACTTCGCCTGAGCCACGCACGGCCCGTTCGAGCGCGTCAGTTCCGTTTCGGCCCCGATGTACCCGAACGCGTTCCAGTGCGCGTCGTCCTGGACGAGCCGGCGCATGAGCGCGCAGGCCTTCACGGTCTGTCCCTCTGCGAGATAGTAGTTGGCGAGACCGTATCCGACGCTGACGCCGGTGTTTTCTTTGAACGCCTCGGCCGGCAGCACCTGCGCCTCGGTGCGCACGCCCCTGTAGAAGAGCAGCGCCCGGTAGTACGCCTCGTTCTCCTTCACCGTGAGGCCGTCGCGGATGCCGGAAAGCAGGACCATCGCCTCCTCGGCCCGCCCGGCCCGGCGGTATGAGCGATACAGCCAGTCGCTGACGCCCATCCGCGAGTCGTCGTCTGGTGCCTGGGCCGCGGAGGTCGCCGCCCCGCCGCCCGCAACGGGCGCCCCGCCTCTTGCAGCAGCCGCCCCACCCCCCGCCGCAGCCGCCCCTCCGCTCGCAGCAGGCGCGGCACCGCCCGCAGGCGCGGCACCGCCGGACAGCGCTGCGCAGTCGCGCCATCCGGCCGGCAGCGCGGGTCCGGGCGTCTTGCGTTCAAGACACGCGCGGTAGGTCGTCGCCGCCGCCGGGAACTGAGCGGTCATGAAGTACGCGAGCCCGAGGTGATAGGCCACGTCGAAACTCGAAGGCGCTAACGCCAGCGCACGCTCGAGATCCTTGATGGCGAGATCGAACTTCCTCGTCGAAATGTATCGGTGCCCCCGGAAGCGATAGGCGCGCACGTCATTGGGCGCCAGGCCGATGGCCTTCGTGTACATCGCAATCGACGCGTCGAATTGCAGAGCCGTGTCGCGGGCGCGGGCCGCGGCGATGAGCAGGTCGAGGTTGTTTGGATCAGCGGCCAGCGCGGCGTCGGCCTTCGCAATCGCGCCGTCGCTGTCGGCCTTTGCGAAGAACTGCTTGCCCAGCGGAGAGACGACCTGCGGTTTCTGACCGGCGGGTGTCTGTGTCCCACCGCCATGCGCGATCAGGCCGGTCGCCAGAATCACAACCGCCAGGATCACCGAGCCAACATGCCATGCTCTCATCAGTGCCTCCTTCGTGACGGTCCGATTATAGGGGCAGTTGGCTTCACGCGCGCGCGAAGGTCTGAAGCCCTTTGTTGAAGCCGGGGCCGCGCACTGGAGGCCGGGGCTTCCCTTCGACTTCGCTCCCTCCGACAAGCTCGGGGAGTCCCGAGCAAGGTCGAGGGGCTCAGGGCAGGTAGCCCCGGCATTCAGGTTCGGCTAGCGCGTGGTGCCGACGAGCGCCAGGATCTGTTTTGACGACTGGTAACCGACCGCACGCCCCAATTCCTTGCCATCTGGCCCGAGCACGATCATCGTCGGATAGCCGACGACATTGAAGCGCGTGGCGAGCGTCTTCTCGAGGTCGCCGTCGAGCTTGACGCCGACGTAGCCCGCGCCGAGCACGGAGACCACCTCCGCGTCCGACCACACCCATTCGTCCATCGTCTTGCACGGGCCGCACCACGTGGCCCAGAAGTCGATGATGACGCGCTTGTCAGCCTTCTTTGCGACAGCTTGCGTCTCGGCCAGCTTCGTCTCCCAGGTGAACGGCGTCTTCGCGCGCGGCCGTGGGCGCTCCTCGCGCACGGTGTCGTCGCCCGCGCGATCCTCCGCCTTCGTCACGGGACGATCGACCACCGCGAACGTGATCGACCGGCCATCTGGGCTGAAGCTCTGAAACTGCAGGACGAGTTCCTTCGTGCCGGTCTTGACGAACATCAACCGCTCGGTCTGACGCGCCTCGTCTATCGACAGAACCTTCTTCGCCGCGTCCGGCGTGCTCGCCTCGAGCACGCTCCACATGTCGGTCGTGTCGAAGATCGCGTCGTTGTTCGAGTCCATCGCCGCCACGAGCGCCTCGACCCCGCCAACCGTTGCCGTGCCGCTCCGCCACGACCCGACCGAGAAACGCAGGATGTCGGGGACGACATCACCCTGTCGCACGATCCACATCGACACCGTGTACGGCTCGGCGACATCGCCTTGTGGCCCGCGGCCGTAGGACACTGTCAGCTCGATGTTCGAGAACGACGTCCATACGTCGCCGGTCTTCTCGCGCGGCGCCGGCTTGGCGACAAACGCCGGCCCATCGTCGGCGAAGTTCCCGTTGCGGTTGCGGTCGAGGTAGATGCGGCAGAGGTCCTTGGGGCTGTCCGCATCCGCGGTCGCCATCACGTGCACCCACGACGCCTCACCGGGCCCGATCTTGACGACCCCCGTCCTGGCAGGTCGAAGCGCGCCCTCCGGCAGGGTCGCCGTCGCTGCGACGTCGACCATGGGCACTTGCATGCCCTTCGGGCTGAAGTCGGGAGCAGGGCCGGTGCCGCGCGTCCGGTACGCGAGATCGACCCGCACGACCTGCTGCGCCTCAGCCACGCACGCCGCACCCAGCGCAAGACCCAGCACGATGATCCGTGCTATCAGCTTCGTCATCACCACAGCGGTTCTCCACAGTCCGATCACGAGTTGACGCCGACCAGTCGAGCGTGATCAGGTGCTTGATCTGAATGGGTTCTCGACATGCACGCCGCCGTAGTCACGTCCGTCCGCCAGGTCCTCAGACAGCACCGTCTCGCAGCCGAGCGCCCGTGCGGCTTCGATCACTGCGGCGTCCCAGTACGAGATTCTCGAGAGATGTGCCGTTGCGGCGGCTGCCTGCATGATCGGCACAGTGGTGTCTTGCGCCGGGAAGGGCAGCCACGCCTCGACGAGTGATGCCGCCTGCTCGTGCGAGAGCCGGCCGCTGCGCGTCGACCGCGTGGCGTGGACGTAGAACTCCTGGAGCACCTGCACGGAGACGCGTTCCGGGTGCCGACTGGCACCGAATGTCCCCGGTTCCCTGCCGTCCCTGCCGAACGCTTTCGGCTCTCCCCGTTCGGCCATTCCCGCCCCCGACGACGAGGAACTCAACCCCGCTGGCGATCAACGAGCCGAAGAACTCGTCGAAGTCTGGTTCGAGTTCCGCCATGTTGCCTCCGCAGGAAGTCGACAAAGGCAAGTCGCTCCGAGACGGGGCGCGATTGCCAGTAGCGGCGGGCATCGTCACCCGAGGCATGCTCGGCGGTTGTCGTCACGCCATGCACAACGTCGAACCCCTGATCGAACGTCGCGATCTGCGTCACTCCGTTGTTCAGCATCACGGCGGCATGGATCGCGTCGCGGACGCCCGTGCCGGAGGCGAGCAGATCTCGTGCGCGGTCGGTGTCGGCTAGAGTGACCGGGAAGATGACGGGACAGATCTGAACGAAGAGGTCGTAGACAGCACGAGCCCGATCGAGACGCCGGAGGGCGGAATACCGACGGAGGACTTCCTGGAGGACCTCCGTGCTCGTGCACGCCTCGACTGTGCCCGCGCGAACGGCTTGAGGGGAACCTGCGGGCGGACGCCTGCAGCGGGTGCTCTCGATCCGCGACGGACATCGGCACATTGGAGTCGATGAAGATCACCGGCGGCCCGCCTCGATTTCGGCGCGGTGGAACCGATGGAGAAGACGACCGGCCGGCCGCGACCTCGGTCAGCGATGATCGAGGTCGCCGGTCGGCCCGACGATGCGTAACCAGGAGAGACGGCAGTCGCGCGGGAGAGCACCAATCCGCGTGTCGACTTCTTCGACGAGCGCCTGCCTGTTCTCTCCAGCCAGCAACTGGTCAATGTCCCAGAAGTCCTGCGAACCTCCCGCGTAGAGCTTGAGCAGGATGAGATCGGCGGGACCGACAACCGGCAGCCGCAGGCCGGCCGTTTCGACAAGGCATGCGCGCTCGACCACGTCGGTCTGCCACGACCATCGGCCGACGACCACGTCGATGTCCCGCTCACCCGCTGCCCCGAAGCGGACCACGCCAGCGAGCGGATCGTCGGCATCACCCCGGCGGACGTCAACCCGCACGCGCAAATCGGCAGCGAGGCTCTCCCACGTTGCGGGATCGAGCGCGACGGCATCAGTGGTGAGCAGATCCAAGTCGAAGGTGGAACGCGAAATGCCATGTGCCGCCAAGGCCCCGGCACCGACGAGTGCATAGCGAACACCGGCGCCGCCGAGGCTCGCGGTCACCTCGTCGAGCAGGCTCCTGCTCAATCCCCCGCCTCCTGCATCACACGGCTGGGCCGGCGCCCTGTCTGACGTTGACGGATGAACACCCGCTTGGCAGCTTCGCGGCTCGTGTTGTGCGCCGCGCAATACAGATCGATGTCCGCTTCGGCCAGACGCGCAGTCAGGGCGAGCCGCTCGTCGAGTGAGAGTGTCAGCGTCTGCTCGCGGAGCGAACGACGAAGATCATCGGCCACCGAGCCCATTCGCGCATTATGCACTGTGGGGTCAGACCCAAAAAATAACATTGTTCGGTATCTTGGATTGCCCTCGCCCCCGTTGCCGAGCGCAAAGGCCGACTCGTGCCCGACATCTACGACATTTTGGAGAATACTGTGTCTTGGGGTCTGACCCCAGCCTACTACTGCTTTCCAATTCCGCGACGCTTGAGCATCGGCTCGATGCTGGGTTCTCGGTCGGCAAACGCCCGATACATCGTGGCGTAGTCGCCGGTGTTGCCCCGCGACAGGATCATGTCGCGGAAGCGGTCCCCGTTGGCCCGCGTCAGGCCGCCGTGCTCCGTGAACCACGCGAACGCGTCGTTGTCGATCATCTCGGCCCAGAGATAGGCGTAGTACCCGGCGGCGTAGCCGTTCGCCCAGATGTGAAGGAAGTAGCTGGATCGATAGCGAGGCGGAACCATGGGCAGGTCGAGACCGGCCGCCTTCATGGATGCTGCCTCAAAAGCGTCCACCGTCTGTTCTGGCGACCCGACGGGCAACGAATGCCACCGCATGTCGAGCTGGGCGGCTTCGAGGATCTCCGTGAGGCTGTAGCCCTGATTGAAAGTGGCGGCCTTCTTGATCTTGTCCGCCAGGTCCTGCGGCATGGGCGCGCCGGTCTTGTTGTGCACGGCGTAGTGCGCCAGCACGCTGGGCTCGAGCGCCCAGTGTTCATTGAACTGCGACGGCAGCTCGACGAAGTCGCGCGCCACCGCCGTCCCCGAGAGGCTCGGATACTGCTGGTTTGCGAAGATCCCGTGCAGCGCGTGTCCGAACTCGTGGAACACGGTCGAGACGTCGTCGAGGCTCAGCAGCGCCGGCTGGCCGGGCGCGGGCTTCGCGAAGTTTGCGACGTTGAAGATCACGGGCTTGGCCCCGAACAGCTTCGACTGGGTGACGAAGTTGTCCATGAACGCCCCGCCGTTCTTGTTGTCGCGCGCGAAGTAGTCGCCGTAGAAAAGCGCGATCGCCGTACCGTCGCGGTCGATGACGTCGAACACGCGCACATCGGGGTGGTAGACCGGGATGTCGTGCCGCTCCTTGAACGTCAGGCCGTAGAGTTCGTGCGCCGCGTAGAACGCACCGTCCCGTAGCACCCGGTCGAGTTCGAAATAGGGCATGAGGGCGGCGTTGTCGAGGTCGTACTTCGCCTTGCGAACCTGCTCCGCGTAGAAGTCCCAGTCCCAGGGTGCCAGCGGGGCGCCACCCTGTTCGTGGAGGAGTTTCTGGATGTTGAGGGTTTCGACGCGGGCAAGTGTTGTGGCGGGAGGAATCAGCCGCGCGAGGAACTGCTCAACCGCGGAAGGCGTCTTCGCCATTTGATCTTCGAGCACCCAGGCCGCGTAGTTCGGAAAACCAAGCAAGCCAGCTTTGCGGGCCCTCAGATCGGCCAGGGTGGCAATCGTCTTGCGAGTATCGTTGGCGTCGCCGCGTTCGGTCCGCGTCCACGATGCGCGAAAGAGTTTCTCGCGGGTGGCGCGGTTCGTGAGCGACGCCAGTAGCGGATGCTGCGTGGTGTTGACCAGTGGGATCAGCCACTTGCCGTCGAGGTCCCGCGACTTCGCCGCCAGGGCCGCCGCATCGATCTCGTCCTTTGACAGACCGGCCAACTCCGTAACGTCACCGACCACCAACGCGGCCTCTTTCGCAGCCGCTAGCAGCAGGCTGATGTACTTGGCGCTCAACGCGGCGTCCTGCTCGTTGAGGGCCTTGAGTTTCGTCTTGTCGGTGTCCGACAGCCTGGCGCCGGCGCGAACGAAGCGCTGCAGGTAGTACTCGACAAGGTGCCGCGACTCGGGGTCCAGCTTTAGCGCGTCCCGCTGGCGGTGAATCGCCTCAACCCGTGAGAACAGCTTCCCGTTGAGGAAGATCGCGTCGTCTTGCGCCGCGAGCTTTGGCGCGACGTCCTGCTGGATCTTCTGCAGCGTGGGATTCGTGTTGGCGGACGTGAGGCCGTTGAACACAAGGCCGACTCGCCTGAGCAACTGGCCGCTCTTTTCGAGGGCGACGAGCGTGTTGTCGAGCGTGGGGGCCACGGGGTTGTCAGCGATCGCGGCGATCTCCTCCAGTTGGATCTTCATGCCGGCCTCGAACGCCGGCGGGAAGTCACCGTCCTGGATCCTGTCGAACGGCGGCGCGCCAAATGGCAGCGTGCTCGGCGCTAATAGCGGGTTCGTGCGAACGGCGGCCGGTGGCGAAGCCTGTGGCGTCATGGGACCCGTTGACCAGGATGAAGTTGAGAGGGTGCCGAACACAACCGCGCCGGCAAGGGCGAGAGCGAGATGGCGAACCATACGGAATACTACTACGCAACTCCTACGCCGTCCCGATGCGCTCAATGATCTCCAGGAAGAACTCGCGCGACCAGATGATTAGCCCAGACGGGTCCGGCACAAACCGCGAGACCTCGTCGCGAGCCGCATCCACGTCGAGCGCGTCGATCACGGATCGGAGACGCGTGAGCAGATTCTGTCGATTGAGGTGGTCGTCGTCCGACCAGTCCCCCGTCGCCCTCATCCACGCTTCAAGGTGTGTCAGCCGCAGTCGCGGGTGAGAGATTGCGCCCGACGGCAAGGTGGCGTTCGCTGCAGTGGGACAGGGGAAGAACGCGTCGATCAACGCCTTCGATGTGGTCGCCGGGCAGCCCAGGGTCATCACCGCGACCGGCTCATACGTCCCCAGTGTTGCCGCCTCCCCTGATGGCCGGCAGATCGCCCACGTCGAGGCGCCCGAAGACGCCAAGGGAACCGCGCTGTGGATGGTGGACGCGGGCGGCGGCACGCCGCGGCGGGTGGCCGTGCTCCCGTTCGCCACTCCGGGAACGGGCCTGGCCTGGACGCCAGATGGCCGCTGCGTGCTGATGGCGGACTACGACCGGACCAGCAAGAAGTCCGGGATCCGCCGTGTGTCGGTGGCGGATGGAACCTTCGTGTCCACCGGCGTGGCCTTCGATGGCATGTTCGACGGGTTGTCGATCTCTCCGGACAGCCGGCAACTGGCGGTCGGAGGCGGCGTCTCGAAGAACGAAGCCTGGGTTCTCGAGAACTTCCTGCCGAAGCCGGCGGCCGGAACGGCTTCGAAGCGCAAGTAGCGGAGCCCCCGCGAGCCGCGTTCTGGGCGCCGGGTCTGAAGACCCGGCCTCCACGCCGACAGGAACTGCACCTCTTTGCCGGGCTGGAGCCCGGCGATCCCAGGCTCACCCCGAATCCCGCCCAAAACCCGGCGTCCATTCAGACACCGTTGACGCCTACTGCCCTCCCCGTCCTCCGCGGCCGGTGGTCGCCGGCACGGGCGCGGCCGGCGGCACATAGGCCCAGTTCAACATGGCATTGAACACCATGTTGAACTCGCCGTGATTCTGCCACCGGTAGATCGGGTTGTTGGCAAACAGGATGACGCGCCCCTTGCCATTGTTGGCGCCGGGAATGTCGGCGGCAATCACCTTCTGGCGCAAGACGTCCGCGCCGGTCATCGAACCGCTCAGCACCGACGAGTCACCGCCGACGTACCGCGCCAGGATGTTGCCCGAGTCGGCGAGGCCCACCCGCAGCGTGTTCCCGCCCACGTATTTCATCGGTAGCGTCTTGTCGGCATACCCGTAGAACACCGGGTGCTCGGGCCGGCCAATCTCGGCCTGGACAATCGGCCGCTGCGCGGTGACACCGGTGATGGGCTCGGCATCAATTGTGTGCGCCCACCCGAAGTCGATTGGGAACCGAATCGCCGCCCCTGCCGCGATCAGCATTCCCCCTCCCTCGAGGAACTTCGCGAACGCGTCGACGCCTTCCTGGCCGAAACCGCCAGACATATCCGGCGTCTCGCCGTACATCCCGAGGAATTTGTACTTGTCGCTCTTCTGGTACGGCTGCGGCCGCGCCGCCGCCGCCTGCAGCGCGGTGACTCGCGTGATGCTCTGCGCCGCCATCACGATGACGTCGTACTTGGCGCGCAGGTCGCCCTTCCTGACCTGCTCCTTGTAGATCAGGTCGTACGAGATCCCGAAGTTGTCAAACGTGAGCCTGTACCAGCCCAAATCCTGCGTGCTCGCCCACTGCGAGTAGATCGCCACGCGCGGCGCGGGCGCATCGTGCATCAGCACCTGCGGCATCGCCGTCAGGGCCGCCGCCGTCAGCCCGAGTTCCTCAACGGCCGATCGCACATTGGCCGCCGCCGCGCCGACGACGACAAACGACCCGGCTGGGAAGTCCACGCCTTCGGCCGCGAAGCTCTTCTCCGCGATCTTCATCGCCACCGACTTGAGCCGGTAGCGAAACGCGATCATGTTGTTCGACCCGAGGTGCGCGACGGCCAGTCCGGCGGTGCCAGCGCCAGCGATCCGGCCCTTCACGCTCACCTGCTTCACGGGTGTAGTCGCCACCTTCAGGATGGCCGCGTCGGCAATCTCCTTCACGTCCACCAGCATCAGCAGGCCCATCGTCCACCCGCTGTCGTCATACGTGGTCAACCGTGTGTCCGGATAGAGCTGCTTCTCGAGCAGGTTCTTCGCGAGGCGGCCGTACGGCTGATCGCGTTTGATGACGTACGAACCCGCCGGATACGTGGCATCGCCGATCTTGATTTCGCCAATCGCCTGCCCAACCTCGATGCCCTGGACGCGCAGGATGCGCACCAGTTCGGCGGCCTTCGTCATCTCGCGCTGGACGGGGATGACGAATCCGTACGGCGGCTTCGTCCTGCCGTCTTCGATGGCGTTCCTCGACTTGATGTAGAAGTTCTCGACGATGGTCGTCGGGAACGTGGAGGTGAGCTGCAACGACGAGAGCACGCCCGTCTCCGAATAGTTCGTGTTGTCGCGCCGCGTGAAGCTGTTGGCCGCGTTTGGAGGAACAGGCAAGCCGCGATACCACTCGCGATCCTGCGCGCCGCCGCGCCCGGTTGGGAGCGCCGAACCGCGTCCGCCTGCCGCCTGCCCTGAGCTGGTCGAAGGGCCGCCTTCCGCCGGTGCGCCGCGGCCGGCTTGCGGTGTCTGCGGCGCCTCTCCACGCCCGCCTTCAGCCGCCGGCGTGCCACCCCGGCCGGTCTCTGGCGCTTGTGCGGCCGCACCTCGCCCAGCTTCCGGCGTCTGCGCAGCAGCGGCGCGTCCGCCTCCAGCCGCCGGAGCATCGCCACGGCCAGATGCAGCCGCCGGTGCACCGCCGCTACCGGCCGGCGGCGGCACATCGCCTGGGCCGGCACCGCCTCCCCGTCCGGCCGGAGCCGCACCGGGATCGCGGCCCGACTGCGTCTCGTACATCTTCATCAGGCCGTTGTGGTTGTACGCGACCGACGCGTAGTAACCCGGCGACCAGCCGTCCATGAAGGCGTGCGTGTAGACGCCGGGCATGCCCCACTTGGTCATCTGCGCGAGCTCCCAGTTGGAGAACCACGGCAGCTCGAAGAACAGCAACGGATCCAGATTCGGATTCTGCGGAGGCCCGCCGCTGTAGGTGTACATCAGCGCCAGCGATTCGTGCAGGTCGTGCATGATGGGCGGATGCGCAGTGTAGTACCAATCGGTGAGCGCGCGCATCTGCATCAGCGAGAGATTAATGTCGCGATTGTTGTCGTGATAGACGTATTTGCCCCAATACGGCAGGCTGCCGATGCCGGCGGCAGCGCCGCCACCTCGACCGGTCTGCGCGGATGCGGGCTCTGTTGGGGTTGTCGGCGGCGGCGTGCCGCCCGCAGGCGTCGGCTTGGCCGCGGCACCGGGTGCGGGTGGAGCGGTCGCGGCAGGGGTCGCAGCCGACGACCCGGCTGAAGCGGCTGCCTGGTCGGCCACTTCAAGACCGCGGTAGAACCAGTCGACCTGCCGATCGCGGCCATCAGCATCCGCAACCGGCGTCACCGACAGGTACACGTTGTTGCGAATCTGCGTGATGAAGGGCGAGGTCTCCACCGCCACGCGGTAGACCAGCTCCATCAGCATCTCCGGCGGCCCCGTCTCCGAGCTGTGCAGCCCGCCCGTCACGTGATAGTGCGGCTTCGTCGTCGCAATCAACTGCTTGATCTGCGCGTCCGGCAATCCGCGCGGATCCGCCAGTTGTGCCAGGTTGTCGCGGTTCTGCGCGAGCGTCTTCATGTTGGCGTCAGACGACACCCACACCACCACCATCTCGCGGCCCTCGTCTGACCTGCCGATGCTCTCGACCTTGACGCGCGGCGTGGCGGCGGCCAGCGCACGGTAGAACTTCAGGATGTCGGCGTAGTAGGTGAGCTTCTTCGGCGCGCCGATGTAGTAGCCGAGCACGTCCTTCGGCGTCGGGATCCCCTTCGCGATCGGCAGATGATCGACGAGCGGACTGCCGTACTTCGCATCGCCGGTCCACTCGGTGTAGAGCTTCGCGAACGCCTGATCCTGCGGCTGCTTCGGATCCCTGAGGTCCGGCGTCATCTGCCGGCCTTGCATGATCCCGGCAGTCAGCACCAGCAGACAGGCGCCAACCAACACGACGGGCAAACGACGACGGGTAGCTTCAGCGCTCATCAGATATGGCTCCTCGGAGCAGGCGGACCAGACGGGTGCGTGGGAATGGAAAGAAACATAGCATGGGAAATGGGGTCAGACCCCATTATTCGGCAGGTCGTCCGCACAATGGGGTCTGACCCCGTCTTCGGCGCCCTACCAGATCGTCCGGGCCGGGTAGTCGATGATGATCGGGTCCGGCGTGAGGATCGTCAGGCCGTGGACGATGGCCTGACTCACCAGCATGCGATCAAACGGATCGCGGTGCGGGTCGGGCAGATGCGAAACGTGGAGCGCCGAATCCTCGTCGATGGGAAGCGCTGCTATCCCGTGCGCCTCGCGCATCTCGCGCACGAACCGCTCGGGCGGCGCCGGCAGCGGCAACCGCCCGAGCGCGTGCTTGACGGCAATCTCCCACGCGGACGCGGCGCTGAGGTAGACCTCGTTGTCGGCCGCGCGAAACAGCTCGCGGGCCCGCTTCGAGAGCGCGGACGCGTCACCCGCAATCCAGAGGAATGCGCACGTGTCGAGCAGGAGCTTCATGACGTGCGCGTCCGGCGCGGCTTGCCCGGCTTGCTCATCATGCGTGCGCTGCGCGCGCCGTACGTCGTGGACGCCGACGCATCGGCCACCTGGAGCAGCCCCGCCCGGCGCTCGACTCCGTCGAACGCGTCGAGCATGTCGTCAGGCAGCGGCTGGAAGAACGAATCGGGCACCGTCACGTGTCCCCGCGCCAGGCCGATCGGCCGCGGTTCGGTCCGCACCGACTCCACAGCCCGCAACTCCGCAATGGGCCGGTTCCGTTTGCAGATCAGCACCCGCTCGCCCCGTGCGGCGAGATCCAGGAACTCCGACAACTTTGCCTTGGCTTCATAAATGTTGACTATCATCATAGTCATATAGTTGACCAGTTTGAATATCCAGTCAAGAGGAATCGTCGGGCGTTGACGCCTGACCATCGGAGGTGCGCTGCGCGGGTTCTGGGTTCGTCGCCCGAGCCCGAGCGACAACTGGCAGGCGACCAGTTCGCGGAAGCGAGACGCCCGCGCAACGATGTGCCACAATTCTCTCGTGGGCGATCCGCACGCACATCCCAACGCCGCGCGCTGCCGCGGCCTGAAGAAGCGCTACGGCAAGGTCGTGGCCGTTGATGGCCTCGATCTCGACGTGCGGACCGGCGAGTGTTTCGGCCTGCTCGGGCCCAACGGCGCGGGCAAGACCACGACCATCGAGATTCTCGAGGGCCTGCTCAAGCCGGACGCCGGCGAGGTCGAAATCCTGGGGCTTCGCTGGGGCGTCGACGATCAGGCGCTGCGCCAGCGTCTCGGCATCCAGTTGCAGGATACCCAGTTCAGCGACAAGCTCACCGTCGCGGAGGTCGTCCGCCTCTTCCGCTCGTTCTACCTCCGCGGGCCGTCCGTCAACGACGTGCTGGCGATGGTGGAACTGGAGTCGAAGCGAGGCAGTTGGGTGAGCAAGCTGTCCGGTGGCCAGAAGCAGCGGCTCGCGGTCGCGTGCGCTCTCGTCAACGAGCCCGATCTGCTCTTTCTTGATGAGCCGACCACCGGGCTTGATCCGCAGTCGCGGCGCCAGCTCTGGTCGCTGCTCGAGCAGTTTCGCCAGCGCGGCGGCACGATCGTGCTGACGACGCACTATATGGATGAGGCGGAGACGCTCTGCGACCGGGTCGGCATTGTCGATCGCGGGCGGATGATCGCGCTTGGCACGCCTCGCGAGCTGATTTCGACACTCGGCGCCGAGCACGTCATCGAATTCGAGCTGGAAGATGGCGCGCTCCTCGACAGCGGCATGCTGAAGCAGTTGCCGGGCGTGCAGGACGTCCGCCGCGTGGACGGGTCTACCAGCCTGCACGTGAGCGAGCTGCATACCTCTGTGCCGGCGCTGCTGGCCACACTGGAGCGCGAACACCGGAACCTGTCCCGGTTCGCCACGCACCACGCTTCGCTCGAGGATGTGTTTGTCGCTCACACCGGACGACACCTGCGCGATGAATAGCCACCGCCCCACCTGGCATCCGCTCGTCGAGCTGATTCTGGCCCGAGTGCGGGAGTTCGTTCGCGAACCCGAAGCCGTGTTCTGGGTGGTTATCTTCCCCATCGTGCTGGCGTTTGCCCTCGGCATTGCGTTCCGCACCAAGAGCGACGAACCGGTGTATGCCGGGGTCATGGCCGGACGCGGCGGTGCCGAGATGGTGGCGGCGCTCGGAACTTCCCACGGCATTCACGCGCGGATCGTGCAACCCGATCAGGCCGATCGGGCGCTGCGCAATGGCGACGTGCAGGTCGTCATCCTGCCCGGCCCGCCCCCAGCGTATCGCTTCGATCCGACCAGGCCCGAAAGCCGGCTGGCACGACTGGCCGTCGACGGCGAACTGCAGCGGCTCGCCGGCCGCGCCGATCGCTTCACCGCCGCGGAACAGCCGCTTCAGGCAGTGGGCGCTCGCTACATCGACTGGCTGATCCCGGGCCTGCTCGGCATGAACATCATGGGCACGGGCCTGTGGGGCATCGGCTTCGCGATCGTCTGGGCGCGCACGAAGAACCTGCTCAAGCGCCTCGCGGCCACGCCGATGTCGCGGTCGCACTACCTGCTGGGGCACATCCTGGCGCGCATGGTATTTCTCGGCGTCGAGGTCGGCGCGCTGCTCACCTTCGCGTGGCTGGTGTTCTCGGTATCGACCCGCGGGTCGCTGCTTCTGCTCGCGGCCGTGGCGGTGCTGGGCGCGCTCGCGTTCGGTGGAATCGGCCTGCTCGTGGCCAGCCGGGCGCGGACCATCGAGGCAGTGTCGGGCTGGATGAACGCGGTGATGCTGCCGATGTGGGTGCTCTCCGGGGTCTTTTTCTCGTCAGCGAACTTTCCGGCCGCGACGCAGCCGCTCATTCACGCGCTGCCGCTGACGGCGCTCAACGACGCGTTCCGGGCGGTGATGCTCGATGGTGCGTCGGTTCCCGCGATCGCGGGCGAACTGCTGACGCTCGCCGCCTGGACTGTCGTGTCATTCACCATCGCGCTGCGCGTGTTCCGCTGGAAGTAGAGATCACTCCGGGAGTGAGGAGCTCTCACCGGATCGTCCACCGGGGCCTCCCGGCTCTTCAGCCGCCCGAGCGACGTCGCTTGGGCGGCGACCCCGCACCGGCCGACACCCCTGGTCCGAACCCGGGCTTCTTCAGAGCGCGGACCGCTTCAAGATCGCGAACGTCCCGACGATGGCGCGGGTCGTCAATGCGCGACTTGACATCGATCAGGCTATCCAAATCGATCCAGTTTACGTCTGCCCGACCGTACTTGCCTTTGATTCGACGCGCCCACGCCTGATCGAATCCTGGCCCCTCGACGACCCTCAGAAGATCAATGCGGTTCGGGGGCAGACCAATCTGCAGAATCTCTTCCGGCTCGTCGACGAGGAGGAGATGCGGGCTTCCGAACTCGGCGAGGGCCGCGTTGGCACGCTTGACGTTGCCAGGGGACGGATCGATCCAGAGGTCCATGTCTTTTGTGTATCGCGGCCGGGCGTGGTAGATGAATGCCAGGCCGCCGATCACCAGATACCGCACCTTGTGCCTGCGCAGGAGAAGCAAGAGATCCTCGAAGTCGGGGACCGCGTCCATGCTTACGACTCCCACGCGAAGGTCTTGTTGCGCCCCTTTACGCGCCGGATGTCCTCCCGGATGGCGACGAGCGCTGACAGCCTGGCCTCGGGCGTCTGCTTCTGCCAGAACTCGAGGTCCCACGCGTCGGCGGCCGCGAAGTTCTTTGTCCTGTGGGCCACTATTCGCCGCCTTCGCGACAAGGATCGTTGCCGGAGGGTCATCGGCAAATAGTACATTGCCCCTTCACGCACGGAAAGTGGAAAAGATCGCGCCCCCAGCCTCGTGGACAACGGAATGGTCCTTCGCGCGACGCCTGACCCGCCAAGACTCCCGACCCTTGTTGCGCCGTCGGCACAGCGGCTAGAATACGCCGGAAACCCGACCATCAGCTCAGGAGATCACGATGAAACGCCAAGCTGCAGCCGTCGTCGTCCTGTATCTCGCGGCGCTCGTCGCGCTCACATGGCCCCTCCTCGCGGCAGCCTTCTGGCCCGAGGCGAGTCTGGATGAGCTCCGACAGGTCTTCTCGCAGTGGCTCTATTGGAGCTTCGTCGTGGTGATGATCGCAGGCCAGGCCGCACTGCTCGTGCTCCCCGTCAAGGTCGCCAGCCGCCGGCCGACCACCCGCCGGTCCTTGCTCTGGCCAATCGCGGTGTCCGGCCTGATGATGGGCGGATTCGTCATCGGCGCCATCTGCGCGTTGGTTGAACTAGTCCAACGCGACCACGCCTTCAACTCATCATGGATTGGATGGAGCGCGATCGGCGCCGGCACAGTGATGTGGGTGGGATGGACACTCGTCTTTTATCGGATGAGCCAGTCGTCCGAGGCCCGGGACGTGATCTCGCGGCAATGCCGCCTGCTGCTCCGCGGCAGTTTCCTCGAGCTGCTCATCGCTGTTCCCACGCACATCGTCGCCCGCAGCCGCGACTACTGCTGCGCGGGCGCCTACACGTTTATCGGCATCGCGCTGGGACTGACGGTGATGCTGCTGTCGTTCGGCCCGGGCGTGTTCCTGCTGTTCGTCGACCGCTGGAAGCAGTTGCATCCACGCCGGGGCCACGAGAGACCAGCCGCCGGGAAGTGACCGCTACTTCTTCGCGACGGTTTCTTCCTTCAGGACCTTCTTTGAGAAGTAGAACACCAGCCATGCGACGATCAGGAAGTCGATCCCCGCGCCGATCACCGGACCGATGAGAAAGTGGAGCGGCCCGAGGTCGAGCGTGGCCGTGCGCCACGCGCCGCCAGGCACGAAGAAGGTGACGATCGGCATCAGGATGCCGTCCACCACGGTGGTCACCAGCGCGTTGGCCTTGCCGCCGATGATGACCGCGATCGCCAGCCCGATGACGCCGTAGTGTTTCAGGAACTCGATGAACTCTTTCATGGACGTCTCCCTTCCGGCGCAGTGTACACGGATAATGGCTCTCAGCGGAATTGGGATCAGACCCCAATTCTCCCCAGTTCGAGATTGCGGTCAGACCCCAATTCCCGGCGCGGCGATCATTCGCCCGGGGCGGATCCCTCCAACGCGCATCCGTACAGGAGCAGTTCGCCGCCACAGTCGCTTAATCTGACCGTAGTTTCGGCCCGGAAGCCCATCTTCTCGAGCAGACGAATCGACGGTGCGTTGGCGGGAAGCACAATCGCCACGAGGCGCTTCACGCCGAGCACGACCGCCGCCCAGGCCTTGACGCCTATGGCCGATTCGATGGCGTAGCCTCTGGACCAGTACGCCGGCAGAAACGCAAAGCCGAGATCGATGTCGTTGAGCGCGTCCCGCTTCAGCACCCCGCAGATGCCGATAGGCGTCCCCGTCTCCTTCAGCATGACCAGAAACAGGCCGAAACCGAACCGCTCGTACATCGCGACGGGGCCGTTCGCGATGTAGGCACGCGCGTCGTCCAGCGTCCGTACGTTCCTGTCGCCGATGTTGCGGATGAATGACGGGTCGTTCAGCAGTTCCATGACAAACGGCGCGTCGTCTCCACACAGGCGGCGAAGCGTCAGCCGGTCCGTGTCGAGCACATGCTGCGGCGGATCCGCGATCGCGGAGATTGCTGATGCGTCGCCAGTCGTCATCTCGTCGCGCCCTCCGCCCGCGCCGGCCCCGGACATTCGGCGCGGCCTGCAGACCATCTCCCCGGGGGACGTCCTACTTCGCCTCGGCCTTCTCGGCGCCCTTCTGCTTGAACATCGGCGCGACGTCGCGCTTGCCCCGGTCGAGGAAGCTGACGCCCTTGTCCATCCACGCCGGCCGCGGTTTGCCCAGCAGGTAGTGGTCGAAGAACTCGTCCATGTGCACGGTAAAGTGCTTCATGTTGTCGCGGTTGCGCAGGCCGTGCGGTTCGCCGTTGTACGTGAACATGTACGCTTCCTTGCCGAGCCGCCGCAATGCCATGTTGAACTCAATCCCCTGGTACCACGGCACCGCGTCGTCGCCGTCGTTGTGGATCGTGAGATACGGTGTCTTGATCTTCTTCACCCAGAAAATCGGCGAGTTCTCGATATAGAGCAGCGGCGCATCCCACGGCGGCTCGCCAATGCGGCTTTGTGTCTTTTCGTACTGGAACTGGCGCACCATGCCGGTGCCCCAGCGGATGCCGCCGTAGGCACTGATCATGTTCGACACCGACGCGCCCGCTTCGACCGCCGCGAAAATGTCGGTGCGCGTGATCAGATGCGTAATCTGGTAGCCGCCCCACGAGTGGCCCTGGATGCCGATGCGCTTCGGATCGATGAAGCCCATCGCCACCACCGTGTTCACAGCCGGGATTACGCACTTCTCCGCGCTCTCACCCGGAAAGCCCGTGTCGTAGACGATGTCGGGCCGGAGCAGGACGTAACCGTTGCTGACGTAGCGCGTCACGTTGATGCTGGTGCCCACGTTGGGCG
>Ga0315273_10003973_pt1 | contig 17959 bp, 12 predicted proteins | sample YL17G02_0_MG_FD_205753 | JGI IMG/M metagenome (GOLD analysis project Ga0315273, IMG submission 205753) | Sediment microbial communities from Yellowstone Lake, YNP, Wyoming, USA - YL17G02_0 | ecosystem: Environmental > Aquatic > Freshwater > Lake > Sediment | place: USA: Wyoming | collected...
CAAAGGCAAAAAATATAGGGTGCCAAAGATTTTGCTTTCCGGAAACCACAAAAAAATAGAAGAATGGAGGGCCAAACATAAATAAGGGGGCTGTGGATGCTTTTTAAAAAATAGGGGAGTAAAATTAGTGTATTAGCACTAATTTTAAATATATGGAGGGAGTACCCAAAACTGGCGAGGATTTTGATAGAAGACGAATTCTTAACGAAGCGCAAGTAAATATAAAGAACATGATTAACGGAATGATGGGACAGGAAGATGTTGTAAGAAGGATTATGGAAGGAAAGAAAGAAGGGGGAGAGCCAAGTTTTTCTGGTTTAGGGGACAGAGGTTTTTAATTTTATATGAAATATCCAATAAAAGACGAGGTTGATTTTTTGATTGCCCAGGCGCAGGCGGAGACGGATATTGCCAAGGAAATTGTGGAAAGTATCAGGGGCAGGGGAATTGATGATGATAAAAAATATTACGAGGAGAAACTGGCGCTCAAGATGCTTGAATTTTTTAAGGAGGAGGAAAAAGTAATTTCTTTATATGCCGAAGCCAGAAAAAATTATCCGTTGCTGGCCGAATTGATGGAAAATAAGAGGCCATATCTCAAGGAAATGTTGGCGGAGGCGAAGAATTTGTATGAAAAAAATATACTTGAAAAATAGACGGGTAAAATTTTATGGACATAACCGGAGACATTTTAGAAAAACATCTCGATAACCTACGCGCCCTGCAGGCGCCAAGCGGTTTGTTTTTGGCGTCCCGTTCAAATGTCTCCACTGGTTATAATAAAGCATGGCTCAGAGATAATTTTTATATTTCTCTGGCCCTCGAGGAAATAGAGGATTGGGAAACTGTAAAAAAAATATGGAGAGCGCTTTTAGCCGTTTTCATCAAGCACAAAGATAAAATAGATTGGGCGGCTCAAAACAAGCCTTATAACACTTACCAATATATTCACGCCAGATACAATCCGGAGACCTTCGAAGAGTTCTGGGAGGAATGGGGCAATAAACAAAATGACGCTGTCGGAGCTATACTTTTTAAAATAGGGGATTTGGCAGACAAGGGCATAAAAATAATAGAGAGCGAAGAAGAAAAAAAGATATTACAAATACTGGTGGATTATCTGGCATCAGTGCAATATTGGGAAGACAGCGACAACGGCGTTTGGGAAGAATATGAAGAGCTGCACGCTTCATCAGTAGGAGCCTGCGTGGCGGGCTTAAAATCAATCGCCAAAACAGGGTTCGTCCAGATTCCGCCTCATGTTATAGAAAGAGGGGAAGGGTCTTTAAAAAGCCTTTTGCCAAGGGAATCGAGAACAAAATTTGTTGATTTGGCGCTTCTCTCACTCATTTATCCCTTTGACGTCGTATCGGAAAAAATAGGCCGGGAAATAATCAGGCACATAGAATATCACCTGGAGAGAGACAGGGGGATTATTAGATACAAAAATGACAGGTATTACAATAAAAATTTTGATGAGGTAAGTGAGGAGGCGGAATGGTGTTTTGGTTTCCCCTGGCTTTCTATTATTTATAGCAAGTGGGCAGAAGATGGCAAAAAGTTTGGAGAAGCAACAGACGATGATGACGCAAAGAAAGCGCAGGAATATCTGGAAAAATCTTTCAGGACAATTTATCAGGACCAAATTCCTGAACTTTATTATTCCGACTCCGAAAAACCAAATGAGAATATTCCTTTGGGTTGGGCTGAATCCCTTTTCGTTGTGGCATTACTAAAAGCGGGAAAATAAAACGATTTTAAAAATTTTAAATTATAAATTACAAATTTAATATTTTAATATCATGCCTCCACAATTTGAAAATAATATTCCGCCGGTTAATAACCCAATTCCTGAAAACAACCCGATGCAAAACACTCCGGTACCTCTAAAACCTTCCCATAAATACGCTTTTCTCTTAACTCTGACGGCTCTCTTGATTCTCGCTGGAGTATTTGGTATTTGGTATTTTTCAAATCCCTTGCCCGAGGAAGAAACAGAAGCTTCTGCCATCATCAACAGATTTGCCGACTGGAAGACGTACAGAAACGAAGAGTATGGGTTCGAAGTGAAATACCCTTCAGGTTTTGTGTACGAAGAGCGGCCAGATAGTATCGAATTGGTCCAATTTCATAGCTTAAACGCATTTACCGGAGGTATAGCGACAAAAATTTACCTGGAGCATTCCGATTTTAAAAATTTTGATGATTTTGCCAAAGATATGAAAGAAAATGAGATGTCCCGTGTAATTAAGGCCAATAATAAATCACTCTCTGAGCAGAAAATTAAGGACGAGTTGAAAAAAATTGAAGGCAGTTACTCTTTTGAAACCAAAAAAATTAACGGGGTAGACATATTGGATCATACGAGAGAATTTTATGGAGTAGCAGGAGGATATTCTGAAACAGACATTTGGATTGGGAACAGAAATTATCTACAAATTGTTGGTGGCGGCCTAGATTTGGAATCCTTCAAATTTATTTCCACTTCGACCCCAACAATAATTGATACGAGCAACTGGAAGACTTATAAAAATAAGCAAGGATACGAAATAAAAATCCCAAATAACTGGGTTTATTTAGAATGTTTTGGAGATACGCAACTGATGCTATATTCTAACCCTCAGGAAAAAGAAATATGTGATGCGCCGCACGGGATAAGTTCCGATTTGGATATTACGGGTCCAATAAAATCAACCAGTGTCTATGACTCCTACAAAAAAGAGAAGGTAATCATAAATGATGTGGGGGCATATAAATTTATTGTTGAAATTGGTGATGATCCAAACCAAAGAGAGAAAATAAACACTGTCTTAATAGAATTGGATGGCAAAATATTCAATATGGATTTCAGGAATAATTCAGAAGTAATCAACCAAATTATCTCCACTTTCAAATTCATCCTATAATGAAAAACTGGATTTGTGTTTTTTTATTATCGTGATACAATAATTCGGGAAATGGAACATTTTTGAGGGGGGTTCTATGCTAAGAAAAATTATCGACCAATGGCGACATTGGCGACTTGAGAGAATAAGAGAAGAAATTGAAGAGACCCGTTATCTTTGCAGTCACATACCGGATGGGCCTCTCTGGAACAAAGCAGCCGGTTGGCTTAAGCGCGCCAATCAAAGGAAACAAAAACTGGAGAAACAGCTCAATATCGTCGCCTAAGCCTACGCCAAAAGAGACCGCCCAAGAATTAGGGCGAGCAATGCCTGGGAGTGAAAATGTTCCGGGCTTTTCCTTTTTCCAAATTTTAATTTTTGTGATATAATATTTATATGTCAGAGATAAAAATCCTTGTTGAAGGATATGCTAAGCCAACCGGCGGTGATTCATATAAAGCATCACCAACATCCATTTTGATTAAGGATTCTGGCAAGATTATTCTCGTTGACCCCGGTGCAAGCAGACAAAAGTTGCTTAACGCACTGAAAAAAGAGGGGTTGGAGACGGAGGATATTGATATTATTTTCTTAACTCATTATCATCCAGATCATCTTTTAAACATCAAACTTTTTGATAATGTAGATATTTACGACGGCAGTACTGTTTATAGGGATGACGAAGAATTTGAGTATTCTGGAAACATACCGGGCACAAATATTCAGGTCGTTTCCACGCCAGGTCACGCATACGAACACGTTTCGCTTTTAGTTAATACCAAAGAGGGAAAAATGTGTGTTGCGGGTGATTTATGGTGGTGGATGGATGGTGCTAAACAAAAAATTGATACGGAAAGTTTGCTTTCACTAAAAGATCCTTTTGCAAAGGACAAAAAAGCTCTCTTAAAATCTAGAAAGAAAATTTTAAGTATGGCTGATATTATAATTCCCGGTCACGGCAAAATGTTTCGGGTAGGGAAATAGTTTTTCTAATACATACCTTATTCGTACGAAAGGTTCTGTAAGGAAAAACTTGTAATCTTTTAACGTGTGATGTAATGTTTTTATGGAAGGAGGAGTATGAGCAGAAAATACCTGTTGAAAGGCATGATGCTTGCCGGGGGGAGCGATTTCTCTGAAAGTGGTAGGCAATTCAAGGATGTCGAACATGAGTTTCCTGCTAACAATCATTGCCATGCGAGAAGAATATCGAGCCAGTTCAACCTAATCAACCCAATTCTTTTTGCTGAGATTGAATTGAGCAATGATGCCCTCTGTGTGGGCAACCGCCAGAAAGGAGTGCCGGCACAATGAAAGGAAAAAGGAGATTGGGGAAATGCCGCCCTCGGAGTTGTGATTCTGACAGAGAAAGGTGTTCCATCTCTTCAAAAACACAGCGGCGGCCTCGGGGATTTCCGAGGTCCAAGGGGGACTGCGTTCACCTTGAAGTCAGGGACGGCAAAAGGTATTGCAACGGTTAAGGAAGGTTCCCCTCCGAAACTCAGTACAAAAAAGCCCAAGTTAGTACCCATCTGTATGAATCGGGGAAAGCGTGGGCTTTTTGCTTTCTTAATTTTTGTGGTTAACTTGTAAGTTTTTGTGTATGTGATATAATTTAAAATAGAGAAAGAAAGGAGATTTGCCCAATGAAAAAACGTTTATTCCTCGTGATGGTTTTCGGATTTGCAGTTTTGGTTGTATCTGCCCAAACCCAAGCACCTCCCTCGACTCCCAATAGCCCCACTTTTTCCGAACAGGACAAGGCGGCGGCAAAGAAGGAGCTCGAAAAGGTTGGTGAAATGTTTGGGGTCAAGAAACCGGAAGCGCCAATACCAGCCAAGACCGAAGACAAGGATGTGACTATGGCCGAAGTCGCCGACAAGGCACTCACCATGGTAGGCAACGCCGTTGGCACTATTGCCGGCATCGTCCAGAAAGTAGCTCCCGAAGTTTGGGAGATTATGGTTCGCCAGCAGTATGCTGCGGCGTTGGGTATGTTGATTGGGCCGTTTCTGTTCCTGCTCATAAATGCCGCTTACGTCGTTACTGTCAAGAAGTATTGGAAGAAATGGGGGAGGTACGATAGCGACGACTACACCACCGAAGATTGGCTCACGGAAAAAGGTATGAGGGCAATATTGACTACCCTCGTTCCCGGCATCGTGGCGATGATCTTTGCGGGTATTCTGGCGTACAGAGTCGGCGACGCTTTACCGATGCTGATTAACCCAAAGTACTACGCTGTTCGGGATTTGCTCCAGATGCTTCTTAAGTAGAGCCCGCCATCGTGGCAACAGGAAAACCTGTTTGCTTCGGTGGACGGGCTTTCCTTTTTCTAAATTTTAAATTACAAAACCGCGGGCTTTTTGCTTACCCCCACACTCATTTATAAAAAATGAGTGTGGGGGCTTATCCACAGTCAATATTGACAAAACTTGACAGATTTAAAGTAGGGTATATACTAATACTTACTATTGATTGATTGTGTTATGGCTTGTCAATGGTGGGCTGTTTATATCCAAAAACAGCTATATTTTACAAGCGAATTCTCTGGTTTGACTTATAAAAAAATAAATAGTTAAAAAACGGAGAAAGTAAAAGCCCCAAGCGCTTGGGGTGTGTTTGCGTGTTCGCAGTTTGGTAAGTTTTTCATAGACAAATTTTTATAAATTTTTGTTATCCAAAAATAATTTATGACACACGCCACAAAAGAGATGAGCGAGAGGGGGAAGGTGTTGCCTAAAAAATATTTCAGCAAATTCAGAAAACCCCTGGTGCCGATTCCCAATCTGGTCAAGGACCAGGTGGATTCTTTTGATTGGCTGATTGAAAAAGGCATTAAGGAAGTATTTGATGAGTTCACTGTTATAAATGATCCTTCCGGAAAAAAATTCAAGTTTGAATTTTTGGGTTTTGGACTGGAAAAACCGAAATATGACGAGTATTACGCCAAAGAAAAAAAGCTCTCCTATGAAGTTTCGCTGAAGGCAAGAGTGCGCCTTACCAACAAAGCCCTCAATACAGAAAAAGAGCAGGAGCTTTTTATGACAGATTTTCCCATAATGACTCCCCATGGGACTTTTATAATAAGCGGGGTTGAAAGAGTTATTGTGCCGCAACTGGCGAGATCGTTTGGAGTATTTTTTACCAAGGTTGAATTAAAGGGCAAATCCCTTTTCGGAGTAAAAATAATACCGGCACGCGGAGCATGGATTGAAATCGAGACAGACGTGGATAAGGCTATATATGTCCGCATTGACAGGAAAAGAAAATTTCCCGTCACTTCTCTTTTGCGAGCCTTCGGAGCCGAAACTGATTCCGATATTTTCGAGCTCTTCAAGGACAATAAAGATGCCAAAGAATACCTGGAAAAATCCTTAGTCAAAGACCATTCCAAAACTGCCGAAGAATCATACATTGAAATATACAGGAGACTCCGGGACGGCGACTTGGCCACTGCTGAAAATGCCAAAGAGTTTTTCAAAAACTTGTTTGACACTGACAGGTATGACCTTCAAAAAGTGGGCAGGTTCAGATTCAATTCCAGATTCAATTTGCCTGTCAGCGGCAAAGGTTCCGACAGGAGGATCTTAAACCTTGATGATTTGAGGCTGGTGATAAACCACATCATTTCGTTAAACACCACTCCCGGCTCAATTGAAGATGATATTGACCATCTGGGCAGCAGAAGGGTGAGGTATGTAGGAGAACTTCTGCAGCAAAAATTCCGCATTGGCATGGCTCAGATTAAAAGAAATATGCAAAATAGGATGTCCACAGTGGATACCGACGTGACCTTGCCCATCCAATTTATAGTATCTAAACCTTTACAGGCCAGATTGAAAGAATTTTTCACTACCAATCAGCTTTCCCAGTTTATGGCCCAGGAAAATGCCTTGGCGGAGATAGAACATCTGCGCACCCTTTCCGCTTTAGGGCCCGGGGGCTTGAACAGAAGCCGGGCCGGATTTGAAGTTCGCGATGTTCATCCTTCTCACTATGGCAGACTTTGTCCCGTCCATACTCCGGAAGGTCCGAATATCGGCCTTATTTTGCATTTGGCTCTATATGCCCGCATTAACGAATTTGGCATGATAGAAACTCCCTATATAAAAGTTAAAAACGGCAAGGTAACAGATGAAATAGAATATCTGAATGCCCTTGAGGAAGAAAAATTTGTAATCGCCCACGCCGCCATAGAAAGAGATGAGAAAGGGGACATTAAAGAAGAAATGGTTGAAGTCCGCATAAATGGCCAGCCGGATTTGGCGCCAAAATCCAAAGTGGATTATATGGATGTCGCCACCAACCAGGCATTTTCCATCGCCACTTCGCTCATACCCTTTTTAAACCATAATGATGCCGGCAGGGCGCTTATGGGTTCCAACATGCAAAAACAAGCCACTCCGTGCGTTGAGCCGGAGGCAGCTTTGGTGGCTACCGGTATAGAGGGCGCGGCCATGAGGGACACAGGCAGATTGGTTATTGCTCTGAACGACGGCACAGTATCAAAAGTTGACGGAAATTCGATTGAGACAATCGACAGCAAAGGCGGCAAGACTTCATATAAACTTGTAAATTTTGCCAAAACCAACAGCGCCACTTGTTTTCACCAGAGACCCATAGTCAATGTGGAAGACAAAGTTAAGCGCGGTGACGTAATCGCCGATACTTTGACTTCCGTACAGGGAGAAATGGCCTTGGGCCAAAATGTTTTAATTGCCTTTCTCTCCTGGTCTGGAGCAAATTATGAAGACGCTATTATACTTTCGGAAAGACTTATAAAGGAAAATAAATTCACAACAATTCATATAGATGAAGTGGTGGTAAACGTGCGCGAAACCAAACTCGGGCCGGAAGTCACCACTTGTGACATCCCGAACGTGGGAGAAGCCAAACTAAAAAATCTGGCGGAGGACGGGGTCATAAGAATAGGCGCCGAAGTAAATCCTGGAGACATTTTGGTTGGTAAAATTACGCCAAAAGGAGAGAGCCAGCTTACCCCGGAAGAAAGGCTTTTGCGTTCGCTTTTCGGAGAAAAAGCCAGGGATGTCAAGGACACCTCAAAAAGAATGGAGGGCGGTAAGAGAGGAAGAATAATAAATGTCCAGATATTTTCCAGAGAAAAAGGCGACAAGCTTGAATCAGGAATTATAAAAAGAATCCATATAGAAATAGCCCAGATAAGAAACGTCTCAGTTGGAGACAAATTGGCAGGAAGGCACGGCAACAAAGGGGTTATCTCCAGAATACTCCCCGTTGAGGATATGCCTTATACCGCCGACGGAACACCGATTGATTTGATTCTCACTCCCCTCGGAGTGCCGTCGAGAATGAACTTGGGTCAGATACTTGAGATGCATCTGGGGCTTGCCGCTAAGACTTTAAACTATCAGGCCATCGTTCCTCCGTTCGTCGGAGCGACAGATAAGGAAATAAAAGAAGAACTTGCCAAAGCCGGCTGGAACGAAAACGGAAAGGTGCAGCTTTATGACGGCCGCACAGGGGAAGCTTTCAAGCAGGAGACAGCTATCGGATACATGTATATCCTCAAACTTGACCACATGGTGGAGGACAAGATACATATGCGTTCCATCGGTCCTTATTCTCTCATAACCCAGCAACCTTTAGGAGGAAAGGCTCAGGGAGGGGGCCAAAGATTCGGAGAAATGGAAGTCTGGGCGCTCTTGGGGCATGGAGCCGCATACACATTGCGGGAAATGCTTACCATAAAATCAGACGATATCATAGGCAGAAGCGCGGCTTTTGATTCCATCGTAAAAGGAGAAAGGATAAAAGGGGAGAATTTGCCGGCTGCCTTTAATGTTTTAGTGAGTAACTTGAGGGGTCTTGCCTTAAATATTGAACTCCTAAAAAGCGATAAAAAATTAGAAGGCGGCGAGAATGCTAATAATTTATAAAAAATGATAAACAAAAACACAAACTCGGCGGTAGATTTTGACATCATAAAGCTCTCGCTGGCCTCTCCGGAGACAATCAAAAATTGGTCGCACGGAGAAGTTACCAAATCGGAGACGATAAATTACCGCACTCAAAGAAGCGAACGCCATGGCCTCTTCGATGAAAAAATCTTTGGTCCGGACAAAGATTATGAATGTTATTGCGGAAAATACAAAGGCATAAGATACAAGGGGATCGTCTGTGAAAAGTGCGGCGTGGAAATAACGCGTTCAATTGTCCGGAGAGAGAGAATGGGGCATATTGATCTTTCAGCTCCGGTGTCCCACATCTGGTTTCTTAAAAGCATGCCTTCGCGCATCGCTCTTCTTCTTGGCATCAATTCAGCAGATGTGGAAAAGGTAATTTATTTTGCCGGTTATATCATCACCAAAGTGCTAAACGAAGAAAAGCAGTCAATATTAAGGGACTTGGACGCTGAATTTAAATCAAGGATAAAAAATATAACCGAAGAAAAAGGCAAGGACGAATTAAAAGAAAAACTTCTCGCCAGAAAAAGAGAGATTGAAGGCATTGCAGAGGGTAAGGTGATTGACGAGGTTATTTATCATAATTACTCCGTGAAATACGGGACTTTTTTTGAGGCGAAAATAGGAGCCGAAGCTATTTACGACATATTTAAAACTATAAATTTGTACGAGCTGGAAGAAAGAATAAAAAAAGAGCTTGAAAGTTCAAAATCTATCGAGACAGCCAAGGTCGCCAAAAGGCTGGCATTGGTCCAGGCAATGATAAAATCAAACACCAGGCCGGAATGGATGTTTTTAACCAGAATCCCCGTTATTCCTCCGGCTATGCGGCCGATGGTGCCGCTTGACGGAGGCAGATATGCAACGAGCGATGTTAATGATCTCTACAGAAGGGTTATAAACAGGAACAACAGATTAAAAAAATTAAAAGAGATAAGCGCGCCGGATGTTATTTTAAGAAACGAGAAAAGAATTCTGCAGGAAGCAGTGGATGCCCTCATAGACAACTCCATCAGGCATAATAACAGCCAGCAAGCTGTCTCCCAGACGAGCAAATCGAGAGAATTAAAATCTCTGGCAGATAATCTTAAGGGCAAGCGGGGGCTTTTCCGCCAAAATCTTTTAGGTAAGAGAGTTGATTATTCCGGGAGATCGGTCATTGTGGTCGGTCCCGACCTCAAGCTCCACCAATGCGGTTTGCCGAAGCATATGGTGCTGGAGCTTTTCAAACCCTTTGTCATATCTCAGCTTTTAAAGCAAGAACTTGCATATAACGTGCGCGGAGCCAGCCGCCTGATTGACGACAAAATACCGGAAGTTTGGGCGATTTTGGAAGAAATAATCAAAGATAAATATGTGCTGTTAAACAGAGCGCCAACTCTTCATAAACTCGGCATTCAGGCTTTCAGGCCGATCCTCATAGAAGGCAATGCTATTCAGGTGCACCCGTTGGTTTGCAACGCCTTTAATGCAGATTTTGATGGTGATCAAATGGCAGTGCATGTGCCGCTCTCTCCCGAAGCCCAATTGGAAGCTAAAATGGTCATGGCATCGGACAAAAATATTTTGAAGCCGGGCAGTGGCGAGCCGACTATTTCCAACAAGCCGTTGGACATTATTCTCGGTTGTTATTGGATGACCAAAGAAGTGAGCGGCGAAAAGGGCGAGGGAATGATATTCCCGAGTCCCAATAGGGCTATCACCGCTTATGACTTCGGCGTTGCTGATTATCGGGCCAAAATAAAAGTATTGGCCACTAATTCTTCAAAATATGCCAAGTTTAACGGCGGATTGTTTGAGACCACCATCGGCCGGTTACTGTTCAATTCCGTATTGCCAAACGATTATCCTTTTATCAATACGGAAATGGACAGAAAGAAACTTGCCCTTACGGTTGATGACTTAATCACACGCTACGGCATAGAATCCATTCCCCCTATCATGGACAAAATAAAGGAATTTGGCTTCCATTACGCCACGGTATCAGGAATTACTTGGAGCATTGAGGATGTGGTAGTGCCAAAAAATAAATATGAAATCGTAGGCAAGGCTCAGAATAAAATATCTTTGGTTCAGGACCAATATGATTCCGGATTGCTCTCGCATAGCGAGAAAAGGTCTAAAAATATTGAAATTTGGACCGAAGCCAAGGATGAGATAGAAAAATCGATGCAGGAATCAATGGACAAAAGCGGTTCGGTTTATGATCTTGTAAAATCCGGGGCCAGAGGTTCTATGAGCCAGCTGACTCAAATGGCCGGGATGAAAGGACTTATAGTAAACACAGCGGGAGAGACTATTGATTTTCCGATTATCTCTTCAAATAAGGAAGGGTTGACGCCGATTGAATATTTCACGACTACTCACGGAGCGAGAAAAGGCCTTACCGACACGGCTCTGAATACCGCTAAAGCCGGGTATCTCACCCGAAAACTTTTTGATGTAGCCCAGGACAGCTTGATAACGGAAGAGGATTGCGGCAGCAAAGAAGGCGTGGTGCTTTCTAAAATAACTTCCGCAGGCATTGAAGTTTCCATTGCCAAAATCGCCAAGGGAAGATTTTTGGCGGAGGATATTAAAGATAAAGACGGAAATATATTGTTCAAAAGAAATCATTTTCTTACTCCGGAAGATGCCGCTAAAATAGAAGCGGCCGGAGTTGAAAATATTTTGGTCAGATCACCTTTAACTTGTAAAACTTTGGACGACATCTGCGTTCATTGTTATGGGTCAGACCTCGGCAAGAATAAAATAATTGAGCTCGGCGAGGCTGTCGGCACAATGGCAGCTCAAGCCATCGGAGAGCCCGGCACCCAGCTTACCATGAGAACTTTCCATGCCGGGGGCACCGCTTCGGTCGGCGGAGACATCACGCAGGGGTTGCCCCGAGTGGAAGAAGTTTTTGAAAACAGATCACCCAAGAACCCTGCGACGATTTCGAAAGTCGACGGCATGGTAAGCGAAATAAAGGCAGACGGCAAAGATAAAATAATCGTGGTTTTGCCGGAAGAATCAGAGAAATCAAAAATAAAAGCCAACACTGAATATCCGGTAAATTACCACCGGGTAATTTTAGTTCGGGTAGGAGATAAAATAAGCAAAGGCGACCTGCTTACAGATGGTTCGGTTGATTTGGATGAACTATTCAAGTATGCCGGCAAGGAAAAAACTCAAAATTATATTATCCACGAAATAACAAAGATATATGAGCTCCAGGGGGAACCTGTCTCCCGTAAACATATCGAAGTCATCATTAAGCAGATGTTCTCCAGAAGGAGGATAAAGTCTCCGGGTGATACAAAATTCTCCCAGGGAGACATCGTATCCCAGAGTGATTTTGTTTTGGAAAATGAAGCAATGAAAAAAACAGACAAAGAGGAGGCCAAAGCCGAGGCGCTGCTTCTGGGTATCACTGGAGTATCTCTCTCCAGGAAAAGTTTTCTTTCCTCTGCTTCTTTCCAGCATACGACAAGGATGCTTATCCAAAACGCTTTACGTGGCACTGAAGACGAACTAAAGGGGCTAAAAGAAAATGTTATTATTGGCCGGCTTATTCCCGCCGGTTCCGGCTTCCCGGGCAGCGAAAAATACAAAATGATCAAAGAACTGCAGAAAGAACTCGATATGGGGAATTAAAACATGTCTACGAATGTAGAACAGATAAAGGAACGATTGGACATTGTAGATGTCATCTCTTCGTATTTGAAGGTAGAAAAAGCGGGTATAAACTTCAAAGCCAAGTGTCCGTTCCACAACGAAAAAACGCCTTCTTTTTTTATTTCTCCCACTCGTCAGACTTTTTATTGCTTCGGCTGCGGAGAAAAGGGGGATATTTTTTCCTTCGTGGAAAAATTTGAGAGTCTTGACTTCAAAGGAGCACTCCAGGTCTTGGCAAACAAAGCAGGAGTAGAGTTAAAAAATTTTAGAATGGAGGAAAAGCCGGAGAAAAAGGACAAATTATTTGAAATTATGGAAAGGGCAACAAAATTTTACGAGGAAGAGCTCAAGAAAAATAAAAAAGTTTTGGAATACCTGAGAAAGAGAGGGCTGTCCCAGACGTCTATATTAAGGTGGCAGCTTGGATTCGCTCCGGATGGCTGGCGGAATATTCATGATTATCTCATAGAGAAAGGATTTTCAAAGGAAGATTTGCTTCTTGCTGGACTTATAAAGAAAGTCCCCAATCAAATCAAGTACTATGACACATTCAGAAACAGAGTGATGTTCCCCATAAGCGACAGCACCGGCAGAGTTATTGCTTTTTCCGGACGGGCCCTAAAAGAGGACGACAAGACTCCTAAATATCTGAACTCTCCCGAAACCAAGTTGTTTTACAAATCAGAAACGCTATACGGGTTCAATATCGCTAAAAATCACATCCGCAAACAAGATTATGCAGTTTTAGTAGAAGGCCAAATGGATCTTTTAATGTCCCATCAGGCGGGAGTCTTGAACACTGTTGCTTCTTCCGGCACAGCCCTGACAGAACTCCATCTGAAAAAAATTCAAAAACTTTCGAACAGAGTCATTATAGCCTATGATTCCGATCCGGCGGGGGAAAAAGCTTCCAATAGGGCCGCAGAACTTGCATTGTCCTTGGGAATGGAAGCGAAGATTGCCTCTTTACCCGAAGGAGAAGATCCGGCTTCAGTTGCTAAAGAAAATCCGGAGAAATGGAAAAATGCCTTGAAAAAATCCGAGCACTTCACAGATTTTGTCTTGAACAAAGCCGCCAGAGAAAAGGAGGGGAGAAATTTGACCCGAGAAATTTTAAAAAGCGTCTTGCCTCTTGCCAATCTCATAGAAAGCGATGTAGAAAAATCCCAATTTATAAAAAAAATAGCTTTGAAAATGAGAGTGGGGGAGGAAGCTGTTTGGAACGATCTCAAAAAGATAAATACGAAGACTAAAGATTTTGAAAACACAAAAATCTTTAATGATTATAAAGATGAAAAAGAAGCTTTGATTTTCGAAGCAGAGAGATACGGTTTAAAAATTGACATAAAAAAAACCAATGAGGATATTTCAAGAAGAATTGAGCTTAGAGAGCTTAAACAGAAACTTCAGGAGATAACAATACTGCTCGATGATAAAAGTGTCTCCAAAGAAGACGAGAAGAAATTGAAATCAGATTTAAGAAAAATACAACAGCGTATTAAAAACATTAATTATTAATTTTAGAATATTAAAAATTAAATTATTCAAATGGCCAAGAAAACCCATAAAATAAAAAAGAAGAAAAAGAGACTGAGTCGGGCAAAAAAAGTGAGAAGAGCCAAATTACTGCCAAAAAAGAAATCCCCCAAAAAATCAAGAAGGAGCGCCGTCTCAAAAACAAGAAAAAAAACAAAAAAAATAAGGCTGGAATCTGATGCAAAAAGAGAAGGCCTTATGGCAAAAGGAAAAGAGAGGGGCTTTATTACTTTTGATGAAATTCTGAAGGAGTTCCCGACAATTGAGGACGATATTGTATTGCTTGAGGAGATATACGAGCAATGTGCTGTCGCTGGCATAGATATCCTTGAGGGCGGAAAATTGTTGGAGGATGTCTCTCTGAGCAAAATAAGAGAGCATCTTCTCAGGGAAGGAGCTTCTTATGATTCCATCCAAATGTATCTCAAAGAAATCGGCCAGCATGCCCTCATCTCCGGCGCCCAGGAAAAAGAACTGGCCAAGAGAATATTGGGCGGAGATAAAGAGGCAAGAAATATTCTGGCCAGAGCCAATCTTCGTCTGGTAGTTTCTATCGCCAAAAAATATGTCGGCCGGAGTTCCGATTTGACTTTGCTTGACCTCATTCAGGAAGGAAATCTTGGGCTGTTCAAAGCTGTTGATAAATTTGATTACACCAAGGGATACAAATTTTCCACTTATGCCACTTGGTGGATAAGGCAAGCTATTACCAGAGCTCTAGCGGACCAGTCAAGAACAATCCGCGTGCCTGTGCATATGGTTGAAACCATAGCCAAATATAAACAGGTAGTGCGCCGGCTCTCACAGGACTTGGGCAGGGATCCTTTGCCTGAAGAAATTGCGGTAGAGATGGGTCTGGAGCCTGAGAAAATTTATATGATTGAGAAAATAGACCAGGGCACCGTCTCTCTGGAAAGCCCGGTGGGGGATGAGGATGACAGCAAGTCAACTTTAAGTGATTTTGTTGCTGATGAAAAAATTGTCACTCCCGATACGGAATCAAACCGCCGCATCATCCGCGACCAGCTGTCTGAGATATTAGCCGACCTTCCCCCTAAAGAGAAAAAAATAATTGAGATGCGGAACGGCCTTATTGACGGTGTTTACCATACCTTAGAAGATGTGGGCAAGGAATTCGGCGTCACTCGCGAACGTATCCGCCAAATAGAAGCCAAAGCCCTTGAAAAAATGCGCCAGCATGAAAAGATAAAAAGACTGCAACATTTCTTTTAGAATTTCACCTCTATGATATTATGGGTTTGTGGTCACTAAAAAATTTAAAGAGGAATATGCCAAACTGAATCCCAGACAAAAAGAGGCGGTGGATACGATTGAGGGACCGGTGATGGTTATTGCGGGGCCGGGGACGGGCAAAACAACGATTTTAACGCTCAGGATTGCCAATATTTTATTGAAAACCGACACGCCAGCTTCGGGAATTTTAGCTTTGACTTTTACAGATGCAGGAGCAAAAAATATGAGAGCTAAGCTGCGTGAGATAATAGGCAATTTGGCGCTGGAAGTGCCTATACATACTTTTCACGGCTTCGCCGCATCGGTCATAGCCGAATTTGGGGATCATTTTCCACACCTATCTCGTTCCAAACAAATCACCGATATTGAAGCAGAATTTCTTTTACGAGATATTCTCCGCTCCAAAAAGTTCAGCAGATTGCGCCCCATTGGCGACCCTGATTTTTACATCGCCAAAATTATTGGGGCAATAAGCAACTCTAAACAGGAAGCCTGGACGCCTGAAATGCTTAAAAGCTTTGCCAGAGATGAAATTGAAAAGGTAAAAAACAATCCCAGTTCAATATCATCTCGGGGAAAAAGCAAGGGGACACTCAAAGCCGAGGCTTTGAGGCGCATTGAAAAATGCGAAAGAACCATTGTTTTTGCCGATGTATATGAAGTTTATGAAAATAGAAAAAAGGAGGAAAGAAAAATGGATTTTGACGACCTGATTTTTGAACTGCTTAAAACTTTGCGCGAAGACAAATTGCTCTTGCAGAGCCTTCAGGAAAAATTTCTTTATATACTTCTTGACGAGCATCAGGACACGAATGATGCCCAAAATTTGATTGTGCGGGTTATTGCTGACTTTTTTGACATTCCAAATTTATTTGTAGTGGGGGACGAGAAACAGGCAATTTACAGGTTCCAAGGCGCTTCGGTGGAAAATTTTTTGAGCTTTCAAAAAATATGGAGGCAGATGAAAGTAATTTCTTTAGCCGACAATTACAGGTCCCATCAGCATATTTTGGATGCGACATTTAAGATGATTGAAAAAAATTACGGAGAAAAAGAGTATAAAAACTTGCGGATAAAGCTCAAGTCTGGTGCGAAGGAGAAAAACAAGCTTTTAGATTTAACAGCCGCGCCCAATCAGGAGAGCGAGGAATCATATCTGGTAAAAACAATCAGAAACTTAATCCAAAAAGACAAAAAAAGTACGGTGGCGGTAATTGTCCGCAAAAACAATGAAGTGGCCAGAGTATTTTCTTTGCTTGAAGAATCCGGCATTCCGGCATCGGCGGAGAGAGGAGCAAACATATTTTCGCATCCGGTTGGTATTCTTTATTTTTCGCTCTTGGAATTTCTTTCAAATCCCGCAAATACCGAAGCCTTGGCTGAGACATTTGCCGGAGGTCTTTGGGGGTTGGATTTTGCCAGACAAGTTAGATTTATAAAATTTATAAGAAGTGGGGGTTTGGCAGAAATAGAAAAAGAAATTCCCGTACTTTTTAAACTGCAGAAAGAAATAAGTTGTACCGGTATTATGGAATATCTGATGCTCGCCGCAGATTTATCCGGTTTTTCCGAGGTGGTGAAAAGGAGTCCACTCTCGGTTGAAGTTTGGCGGAGTATCATATCTCTGGCCGAAAACTTGGTACGTGCAAATGATGTAGAAAATCCCAAACTTCTTATCGAAAATCTTCTCTCTTATAAAAAATCGGCAGAGAGGAGACAAATAAAAATAAATGCCGGAATACCCTTATCAAGAACCATTATTATGACAGCCCACAGTTCCAAGGGACTTGAGTTTGATTATGTTTTTTTACCATATGCCAATGAAGAGTCGTGGATTATAAAAGACCGCAGTTCCTACTTTGTCCTGCCCAAAGAAAAAGAAACTGAGGATGACATACGAGATGAAAGACGCCTTTTTTATGTAGCCCTCACCCGCGCCAAAAAGCACATTTCCATAAGTTTTCACGAAGAAGATGTCTCAGGCAGGCCGTTAACTCCTTTACGTTTTGTAGACGAGCTTGACCAAAAATTTATTTCACAGATAAAAATTCCCAAAACAGCAAAAATCAAAACATTTCAAAGCCTGGAAAAAATAAATGGGAAGCAAAATCTTGAGCAGATAGAATATGCCAAGAGTGTTTTGCTTGAAAACGGGCTTTCCGTTACAGCTCTTAATCACTTTATGGAATGCCCCAATAAGTTTTTCTACAAAAGTATCTTAAAGCTCCCTGAAGCGCCGAGTGGGAGCTCTGAAAAAGGGAGCGCTATGCATGAGGCCTTGGCAAATGTGTGGAGGGAGAAAAAGGGAGGAGATGTCAAATTGATAACCCAAATAATTATCAGTTCAGTGAAGAATTACTTCAAAAAATCTTTTCTTTCTCCTCCAGAAAAAGAGATGATACTGGATGAGCTTATCTCAAATGCTCCAAAAGTTGCCGCGTCTTTGAAAGAACATTTTTTGCAAAAAGGGAAGATGTCAGTGGAAAGCTGGGTTGAAGCATTTTTCCCTTATGATAGCGGTAAAAATAAGATTGAAGTGCGGCTCCACGGAAAACTGGATGCTTTGGCGGAACAAGAGAATAAAATTTTTATTTATGACTACAAAACCAGAGAAGCAATGAGCTCTGGTGCCATAAAGGGGGAGACAAAGGGAAGTGATGGCGGTTATTTTCGCCAGTT
>Ga0315273_10003974_pt1 | contig 17955 bp, 29 predicted proteins | sample YL17G02_0_MG_FD_205753 | JGI IMG/M metagenome (GOLD analysis project Ga0315273, IMG submission 205753) | Sediment microbial communities from Yellowstone Lake, YNP, Wyoming, USA - YL17G02_0 | ecosystem: Environmental > Aquatic > Freshwater > Lake > Sediment | place: USA: Wyoming | collected...
AGCAATTTTAAGAACTTTTTTTAATTGGTCTCCAACAACCAATCCAGTTCCTGGGGGTGCAGGTGTTAAAGTGATTCTAACACTGCCTGCTTTTCCATTAATCTTGTAAGGAATACTGGCATTTCCGCCACCAATGCTGTCAAAGCTCCCATCTCCTCTGATTATCTTTATTAAATTTAATTTTGCTTTTCTAATTGCTTTATCCCTTGCAGGAAGAGTTTCTGTTGCTTTGCCCATGCCAACTCCAACATGCCCCTTTTCATCGCCAACTACAGCAAAAGCAGAAAAAGTAGGAACATTTCCCTCCATGGTTTTTCTTTGAGTCTGTCTCCATGCTCTTCTTTTTCCTCCTCCAAACTTACCCTTGGATTGTCCAACTAAAATCAAGTCGGTTTTGATATCCATAAGGGTGTCTACAATTTCAGGTTCAAGAATTTTCATTTTTTTGTTTAAAATCTCGTCAATATCCTTAATTTTTCCTGATTTCACTTCCATCCCAAGTTTTGTTTTAGGCACCCATGAACCAAGCATTGCCTTTCTCCTTTCTTTTTCCATTTCCTCTCTGCCTCTAAATCTATCTTCTTTTGTCCATATCTTTTTAACTAATTCCACTACTTTTTCTACTGGCTTCTCTGGCTCGATAGGCTTTTCATCAGAACTTTCTAAAATATCATTCAATTCTTCTTCAGGGGTTTCTTCCGAGCTAATGACTGTGTCGATTTGCTCGCTTTTTCCTTCCGAGCTAATGACTGCGTCGATTTGCTCGCTTTTTTTTTCTGTCATTTTATTTTCCTGTTATTTTTAATTTAATTTCCTTAAAATTTATTTTATTCTTAAGATGCTCGCCTTTTATTCTTTCCTCGCTTGGAAAAGCTTCTTCTGGACATTTTACTTCTATTCCAGAATCTTTTACCCCTTTTATAAATGCGAATAATTTATTTTTGTGGATTGCTCTTATCAGTCCAAAGTCCAGAATTGGATGTTTTAATTTTTCATGGATTATCCTTTTACCAATAAGCAATCCAAGGAAATATGCTGCAGTTGTTGATTTCAATCCGCCAATGCTTTCTTTTGGCCAGCCATATTTAAGCAATTCCTTTGAGCTTAATCCTATCTTTACGCTGTCCTGGGCTTCTTTGCTTACAACATACTGCGCAGTTACATACTTATTTGTTTTTCTAAATACAATTCTTGGAGCTTCACTTTGCAGCAATTTTTTTCTTGCAAGATAATTTGTCTTGCCTTCTATTCTACGTCTTTTATCTATCTTCATTTGGATTCCTCCAGGTATTCTTTTAAGTTTGATTTGCTTTTAAATTCCTTGTTTCTTATTTTTTTCCTTGCCTCTTTAAAATTTTCTTTTGAAATTTTCCCCTGTTCTTTTAATCCCTTAAGGTGCTTTCTTAATTTTCTTGTTAAGATAACATAATTTCTTTTTCTATTCCTTATTGTCTTTCTCACATTTCCCCTGCTTCTCAATTTTTTTACTTTTATTTTTTTTCTCCTTCCGTGAATCTCTTTCACAAGAATTGCACCAGTTTCATACAAGTCCCGGATATCTTTCTTAGTAATAGCTTCTTTTATTTCATCTAGTCTGGCATTTACAAAAACTATTCTTCCTTTTCCAACTTTGAATGTTCTTGCAGCTAGTCTCTTATTTTTACTTAGATTCATTTTCTTTTTCCTTCCGAGCTAATGACTGTATCGATTTGCTCGCTTCTTTCAGATTTAATTTGTTTCATGAATTTGTTAATATTTACATTAGCCATCTCAATTCCTTTTTCTTTTGCTTTTTTGATTATCTCTATTTTTTTCTTTTTTCCAACCCCACCTAAAATAACTATTTCATCTTTTTTTACTCTCTCTAGTTCTTTTAAATTTAATACCAACACTGGTTTTTTGCCTCTGATTTTTCCAATCTCCTTTCTGTTTGTCTTATAACCAATGCTGACAACTGGGGAATACCCCCTTCTTTTCTCTCTCATATTGTTGTCTCTTCCTTTTGGGCTTCTCCAAACTTGCTTTTTCTTCTTTCTCTTTCCAATCTTGGAGTACCTATACCAGCTTCTTCTTATGAATTTCATATTTTTTTACCTGCCTTGCTTGTTAAATAAATCCCATCTTGAAATACTCGTCTGTCTCTTAGCCTGATTTTTGTAGCTCTCTCAATACTTGCTGCAGCCTTTCCAGCTATTTCTATATCAGGGGATTTTACTATTATTATCTCTTTTTTGATTTCCACTTCTACCCCTTCTGGAAGCTCCACCTCTCTCGGAATTTTTTCTCCAAGAAAATTTTTCACCAAAAATTTCCTGCCTTGAACTTCTGCAGTTATTGGGAAATGGCTGAATACAGCTTTTAGTTCATAAACAAACTTTTCCTTTACACCCATAAACATGTTTTTAATATGCGCTGAAATTGTATTAATCATCTTTTTTTCTTTTTTGCTGGCTTTTTTGTTTCCAATTATTATTTTGTTTCCTTTTTTCTCAAAAATGAGGTTGTCCATATTATTAAAACTCCTTTGGATTTCTCCTTCAGTTCCCTTTACCTTTATAGTATTATTTTCTATTTCTGCTTCAACCCCTGCCGGGATTTCAATTTCTTCTATAATTTCTTTTTTCATTTTTTCTCCTAGTAGAAAAAGGCCATTAAACAGCCTCCGATCTGCTCTTCTTTTGCTTCTGTATAAGTCATCAATCCCCTGTTTGTAGAAATAATTAGTGTGCCAATGTCTCTGGCTGGAAGATACCTTCTTCTGTATTTTTCTAACTGGCTTTTATCCACAGTAAATCTTGGCTTGATTGCCTTGCATTTTGAAAATTCCCCTAAAAATACCTCAATACTCTTTTCCTTGCCATTGATTTTATACTTTTTAACAGCGCCTTCTTGTTTCATTATCTTTAACACCTCTATTAATAGATTTGAAATTCTATTAATTTTTACAGAGTCCTTTCTAGACTTTTTTGCATTACCCATCATATTCAATGCATCTGAAACTATATCCTGTGACATTTTAGCTGTATTTTTCAAATCCGATTTCTTCAGCAATCTCTCTGAAGCAATGTCGGCATAAATTTAATCCATATGAACCTATATGCGCCCCAAATCTTCCGCATCTTTCGCATTTTTTTGAAGCCACCCCAATCTTTCTTTCTTTTGGTTTATTATGCTTTAGGAATTTATCTCTGATTGCAGGTTTATTTTTTAATTGCTTTAATATTTTTCTCCAATCACTTGCAGTCATTTTATTATTCTTTTCCAACAAATTTTGTCTGGAAAGTATCCTCCATGAATTTAATTATTTCTTCCTTTGGAATTCTATGCCTTTGCGGGATTCTTCCACGCTTAATCTTCCTTAACCTCACCCTTCTTCCGCTTCTCTTAAACACAACGATTACATCTAATCCAAGTATTCCGATATCCCTTTGATATTCCACCCCAGGAATTTCAAGATACTCCTTTATTCCAAAAGAAAAATTGTCTGTGCTTATCTGCCTTTTTTTTAGGACATTATCTATGGCAATAAGCATTCTTTTTAATAATTCTTCTGGGTTTTTTCTTATTGTCACAACCCCCCCGACTTCCAATCCCGGCCTTACTCCGAGGGCTGGAATTCTTTTTCTAGCCACTGTTTTGCTTGGTTTTTTGCCTGAAAGCAATTTCAGTAATCTCATCCCTCTTTCAAGGTTTTCTCCAATCCCGCCTACATTCAAGACTACTTTTTCAATTTTTATCTGCCTCATTGGATTTTCTTTTGCCATTTTATTCTGTAACCATAATCTGTTTAATTAATACATTGATTTTATCGCCTTTTGAGTCAATAGATATCATCTCTCTCTCTTCCTTCAATTTTAATACCTTTCCTTTTTTTCCAGAGTGCTTTCCTGCAAAAACAATCACATGTGCATTCTCTTTTAATGGCAGGCATTTCTCAATCTTTTTATCTTTGAAATTTATAACTACAGAATCTCCAATATTGCATTTAGCATCAGAGATAAAATTTCTTCCATCACTCAGATTTATTTGAACTTTCTTGCCTTTTAACATTTTTTTGTTAATAATTTTGGCAATCTTCTGATTTACTTCGCTCTCTTTTACTTCTTCCATCACAAATTTTCCTTTTTCAGACAGATTTAATTGGTAATGTTTTTTAGATGGAATAATGCTTATTTTATCGAATAATTGCATAGAATTTTTGTCATCTCTTTCTAGACGGTTATTCATTAATATATTCTTTTCAAAAATAGCATTTTTTACTTCTTTTCTATTCCTTGCTACTTTTAGCATATCCCTAAGTATAATTAACAAAGGCACACTTCTATTTGTATTGGAATAAGGCTTGACTACATATGCAGTGCCTTTTCTTGGCATTGGCCAGTTCTTTGGCATCTCTTGTCTTTTAAGGTGAGTCATTTGGTTTTCTCCTGAGCTAATGATTGTGTTGATTTGCTCGCTTCAATTTTATTCGCTCTTGATTTATCATCTAAATTTAATTCTATTATCTGCAATTTTGAAGGTCTCAAAGCAACACTTACATTTGAGCCATCCTGTTTCCGAACTTGTATTCCCTCAATGATTATTCTTGATTTTTTTAAATCAACTTTCAATACCTTTCCTTTTTTATCCCTGAATTTTCCCCTCATTATCTTTGCAGTATCTCCTTTTCTTATTGGGATATTTCTTTTTCCATATTTTTTTCTTATTTCCTTGGATAAGTTTACACTAACAAATTTTTTTCTTATATGAAGCGGAGCTTTTGCTACATACTTCCTTTGTTTCTTTGGTATTCTGCTTGATTTCCAGCTTTTTACAAAGTCTTTCATAATAATACTCCTGAATGTTTTTCTGAATATACATCACTTAATTCAATAAATCTTTGATGATAATTTTGAACATTTATAAATTCTGCAGCAACACTTTCAGATTCTCTATACTCTCCCATTGCTACCTGAACCTGCTCGGAATCTGTTCCTCTTACAGCTACTGCCATGTTTTCCACTCGCATTCCCATTAATTCTTTCAATCCCTTCTTGATTATTTCTCTGTCTGCCATTTTAATAAACTATTGAAGCGATTTTAGCCACTGATGGCCATCGCTCCAAAACCTCCCTTGCAACTGGCCCTTTAATTTGGGTTCCTTTTGGATTTCCTTTTTCATCTTTGAGTATAGCAACTGCATTATCCTCGAATGCAACTCTCTCTCCGTTTAATCTTCTGTATGACTTTTTTTGTCTTAAGACAACAGCATCAAAAACTTTTCCCTTCATTTCAGGGTCTCCTTTTCTTATACTTACCTTTACCCAATCTGCCACTTTTGCATTAACTTGTTTTCTTTTCTTTGCCATGGCTCTTTTTACTCCGACTATTCTTACAATTTTAGCCCCGCTATTATCTGCAGCAATGCAGTTTGTTCCTATATTCATTCCAGGTGTTATTCTCGCGCTTATTGCTTTCATTTAAATTGTCCTCTAGGTTTAATTTGGATGAATGAAAATTTTATATTTGCTTTCATTTGTTTTCTCCTGTTGGTTTTTCTTTAGTTTTCATTTCTTCAGCATCTCTGATTTTTTTAATAACCATAAAATGGATTATCTTGCTTAATGGCCTGCATTCTCTAATTTGGATTAAATCTCCAAGGTCTATTTCTTTTTCAATATTTGCAGGAATTCTTGCATGCAATTTTGTTCTGTATTTGGCATATCTTTCATATTTTTTTACATAAATCATTCTTTCAAATGCAATTGTTATTCTTTTAGGGAATTTTTTGATTACAATTCCTTCAAAGGTTCTTCCTCTGGTTCCGACTCTATCTTCTTTTGTTGGAGTTCCAGCTATCTTTTCCTTATTTTCAATTTTACTTTCTGTTTTTTCTTTTTTCTTTGCCATTTTTTGTTTTGGGATTTATTCTTCGATTGAGTTCTCTTCGAAACCAAGCTTAATCAAGATTGGCTTGATTTTTCTTGTGTGGTCTCCTTGGAGTTCAATTACTCCGTCCTTGTAGGTTCCTCCGCAAGCAAGCTCATTTTTTAGAGCTTTTGCGATTTTTTTCATGTCGATTCCTTTGTCGAACCCACCCACTATGGTAACAATCTTTCCGTATCTTTTCTTGTCTGTTGTTACCTTTATTTTCTGGGAACTCTTTGCTAAGTCCTCCCATTCTATTGCCTGTACAGGCAATCCGGTTTTTGGATCTATTTCCATTGGTTATTTCTTTGCTTTTGAATGTTCAAAAGCTTTTTTCAACTCGTCTTTGGACTTTATTTCCTCTGATTTGTTGAATGTGAATATCCTCGCAATTGTTCTTTTGATTTCTTTTACTTTAGAGGTTCCTGCTTTTGAGGCACTTATTCTTGCTTTAACTAACTCCAATTTAAGCTCTTTTAGTTTCTTTTCTCTATCTTCCTTTGAAAAGTTAGCGATATCTTTTGTTTTTAATCTTGCCATTTTATTCGTTTACCTCTGTTTTCTGTTCTGGTTCTGTTTTTTCACCTTTCATCCTTTTCTTTCTTATTTTCTTTGCTGGTTCTTCTTCTTGGAGTTCATTGGATTTTAATTTTGCAATTAACTCAGGAGTGATTTTTATCCTATCGATAATTATAGCATCTGGTCTAAGTATGCTTACCTTAACTCCAACAGTCCCTGGGTTAGTCTCTGCTCTTGCTTGAGCCCTGTCTACTACTTTTGCAGGATCTCCTGTTTTTTTCAAATATCCTTGCGCAAATCTCCATTGTTTAGCTCTTGCACTTGGCAATTTCCCATTTAGTCTTATCTCAACACCGAGTGCTCCGCCTTCCATTATCCTTTGCAGTGTTTTGTATGCCAAAACCTTAAATTTAACTGGTCCCAGCCTCTCTAATCCTAATGCGATGTCATCTGCCATTAATTGTGCATCAAATTCTGGCTTTTTTATCTCATCAATTTCAATGTGTGGATTTTCCAATTTGAATCTGTTTTTTAATACTCTTGTCAGCTCTTCTATTTTTTCTCCTTTTCTTCCGATTACTAATCCTGGCTTATGAGTTGATACTATTATTTTCTCTCCTATGGGAGTATAACTTATTTTTACCTTGCTTACTTTTCCTTTTCCAAGAGATTCTTTAATATACTCTCTTATTGCAAACTCATCTTTCTTGAATTTTACAACTTTTCTTTCTTCCATTCTAATAAAACTCCTCCATTATTGGAATGCATGAAAATTTATTTTCTTCCATTTTATTTTTTATTTATCTCCTTTTTTTCTTTTGCTACAATTTTGACATGAGTGCTTTTTCTTCTCCAAGAACCAAACCCTCCGTAGGATCTTGAAGCTATGTTTGGCACACATTCTATAATGACTGGCTCATCAATCTCATTGATATTTGCATTTCCTTTAAGGCTTTTCAGCAAAAGCATGAAATGTTTTGTTGCAGTTTGTGGATATCCCCCAGACATTATTCCCTTTCCTTTTCTATGAGGAATTTCTCCTTTCATTGGAAGAACCTTTCTTTTTTCTAATACTAGCTGAAGGTCTTTCATTGCATTATCAATTGTCTTTCTTTTTATGAATCTGCAGATTGCCATTGAATTTTTTGTGGATATCGGAAGACTGTAGGAGTTAATCATAACCTCATTCCTTTTTACTATTTCTTTTTTTTCTGGCTTTTTTTCCTCTTTTTTTTCTTCTGCTTTTGTTTCGTCCTTTTTAGGAGATTCCTGTTCCTGAATTTTTTCTTCCTTCTTTTCCAGCTTTGGAACTTTTGCAGTTTTCATTTTTCCTGCAGATTCTACTTTATTTACGCTTTTCCTTGCCTTTTGTTCTGGGTTGTAATTTTTTTCTGTCATTTTTATTTTTAGTGTTTAGACTGAGATTTAGTACCTTTTGTAGCACCAATACCTGCAGTACCATGTTTAACCTTACTCCTAGTTAATGCAAATTCTCCAAAAACATGCCCTAGCATTTCCCCGATAACCTCCACCGGGATAAATTCTTTTCCATTGTGGATGCTTATCCTCATCCCAATCATCTGCGGGACTATTATGATGTTTCTGAGATGTGTCCTTATTGCCTTATTTTTGGATATTTTTTTTCTTGCCCTGTTAATAAACTCCTCAATCTTTTGGAATTGTCTCAAAACACTTCTTCTTCTTCTTGATTTTAAAAGCTTGGCAAATTCTCTGACATCCATTTTTTTAAGCTCTTCTAATGTTTTTCCCCTGAATGTAAACTGTTTTTTTGTTATTTCTATCATTTTATTTTTTCCTTCCTGTTCTTCTTGGGCTCAATAGTCCAACTTTTCTTCCTGCAGGAGCATTTCTCTTTGCAATCTTACTCTTAATTCTCTTTCCTCTACCTGAACCAAATGGATGGTCTACAGCATTCATCTTGACTGCAGATGTTCTCGGCCATAATTTATTCTTTGCTTTTTTCATATAATGCATTTTTCCTGCCTTTACAATTGGTTTATCTAATCTTCCTCCTCCAGCAATCTCTCCAATTGTTACTCTGCAGTTTGGATGGAATTCTCTTTCTTTTTTGGATGGCATTAATACCAAAATACTATTGCCGATTATTCTGCTGACTTCAGCATAAATCCCCCCAGTTCTTACAAACTTCCCCCCATCTCCCGGTTTTGATTCTAGGTTATATATTGGGGTTTTAACTGGTATGTCTTTTAATTGCAAAATATTTCCGTGTTTAATTTCTTTCCCACCAAAGCTAATTTTTTGCCCCTCAATCATTCCTTTAAATGCAGGAATGTAAAAAATTCCTTTATTATATTTTACTTTTGCCAATGGTGAAGTATGGGCTGGTGAATTAAATAAAGAGATTATTGTCCCTTCTCCCTCTAATTGTCTGGGGTATTGTATAGTATATCTAAATGCCCTTTTTTTAACTCTGTAAGTTAAAGTTCCTCTTCCTCGTCTTTGTGAGATTATTCTCTTTCCCATTTTATATTACTCCTAATTTTGTAGCCACATCAATGGCTGGAAACTGTTTTTTTAATTTAACATAAGCATATTTTTTATTATTTCTTACCAAAGTCCTTATTCCTTCAATTTTTATATCCAAAAGATCCTCAAGCTCTTTTTTTATTTCTCCTTTTGTTCTTTGTTTTTCTGTCTCAAAACATAAAGTATTATTCATTTCAATCATCATAATTGCCTTTTCAGTTATTAATGGTTTCATTTGTATTTTTCCTATTTGCATCTCTCTCCGATTTCTTTAATTGCTTGTTCAGTATAAACAGTTAATCTTCCAACCCCGCCTTTTGCAAGGTCAGTTATGCTGACATTTTTTGAATTTGCGGAATCAAATACATGCGACTTTAATTCTTCTTCTTTTCCAGTAATAATCAAGGCTCCTGCATTGCTTTTATACTTTCTTCCTCTTCTTCTGCCTTTTCCGCTTCTAATTTTTTTTATTTTTAATGCCACCTTAAAGAGTTGCTCTCCTAAAATCTTCTTTAAGCTTGAGATTAATTCTTTGGTATTTAAGGTAGAAATCTTTGCCTCCACAACTAATGGAAGATTGTCAATTTTTGCATGTTCTAAACTTTTATACCTTTTTGTCATCTCTTTTGGACTTGTTGTTGCACTTAATGCAGACATAAGTGCGAGCTTCATTTCTTTTTTGTTTACTCTAAGCTTCTTCATCTGAGAAATAACTTTTGGTGGATGAGCTCTCATTCCTCCTCTTGCAAAGGGGATTTCAGCTGCCACCCATGCAAACTGGCTTCCACGTCTGGACATTATTTTTCTTGGAACTCTTGAGATTCCTCTTCCATATCCGCTTCTCCAGACATGCCTTCTGTGAACTATTTTTCCTTTAGCAGCATGTTGTTTTCCTGCAACAAGTGATGGGGCATATGGCTGCATTGATTTTTTTGCTTCGAGTATTTTTGAAACTACATCCTCTCTTATTTTTTGTGAAAAACAGTGCGGCAATTCTATGCTTCCTTTTTCTTTCCCATGAATATCTAAAATTTTTGATTTCATTTTATATAATCCTTATTAACTGAAAATTTTTCTTTAATTGTTTTCTAGTCGGCCTTAATGCTCGGGTAATTATCAACTGTCTTTTTGATGCACCCTGAACAGAGCCTCTTAGAATAATATAATCTGTTTTAATCCCGCCGTAATTTTTTATGTTTTTGAATTTTCCTTCAGATTTGCCAGAGCTTATGATTTTGTTGTTATAAATTACTCTTGTAAACATTCCAAGCTGCCCAGCCCTGGGGGTTCTGAATGGAACTCTTGAAGGGTGCCAAGGAGCAATGCTTCCAACTTTTCTAACTCCTTTTTCTGCTTTATGCGACCTTAGTTTTATACCAAATCTTTTTACAGGCCCCTGGAATCCCTTTCCTTTGGTTAATCCTCGCAAATCCACAACTTCCCCATCTTTAAAGAAATCCAGCACAGATAATTCTTTATTCAAATTGTCCTTAACAAAATTAATTTTTTCACTAACATTTCCTTTCAAGCCAATTTCTATTAAATCCGGTGTTTTTTTTATCCCTGATTTTTTAACCTGAGAATATGCTATTACAGTTACATCTTCATATTCTTCTGCTTTGATGTCTGTAATCTTTTTTGAGGTTTTTGGGAGCTTAATCTTTCTTTTCAATTCTTTGTCGAGGTTTTCATTTAATATTTCATTTGCAACATTACCGTTTTTATAGAATCTCACAGAGAGAATTTTCATTGGAGGGCATTCAAGTATTGTTACTGGGATAGCAATTTCTTTTCCCTTAGTCATAGAGTCAGGAGTATTATCTTTTGCAATAGCGCTTTTCATTCCGCATTTATAGCATATAAATCCTTTAAGTTGACTCTCAGAATCAATCACTTTCCAGTTCACTCTAGGCAAGAGTTTTCTTGCTCTCTTTCTAGGCCAAAATTGTAAGCTTCCTTTTCTTGGTGCATTTATTTTCATTTGTCCATAATGCGGAGTACATTTTAAAACCCTGGAATAAAATACTTAGAAATTTGGGCTTTTTAAAGGTTTTTACGCCTCAAAATTATATTCTTTCACAGACTCTTTTCCATCGATTTTGGATTTCCTTAAAATCTTGCCTTTTCTTTTGGATTCTTCCCTGATTTTTGCAAAATCCTGGCTGTTTTTAAGTTCTGATGGGATTACAATTTGCTCAATCAAGAGAGTATGGCTAATCTCAGCTTCCTTAAAATCTGGCTTTTCAAAAATAAAGCTCTCTGCAATTTTCCTGTCATTTGTCTTTAAAGAACAAAAATCTACTTTAGGCATTTCATTTTCACTCTTCCCTGGCTTGGCAGATTTCGGAGCCTTTGCCTTTATTTTTAATTTATTCTCTCCTGCATCAAATGTCAGGGCAAAAAAATTCTTAGGAAACTCATCTAACAGAGAGAGAATCTCTTTGCCACTCATTTCTTTTTCAATAAGATATTTCTTGACTCCCTGAAATTGTTTAATTTCTTTGAACTCAATTTTCCCCCTCAAATCAGTGGTGGAAATTATAGCCCCAGAAACCATCGTCCTTCCCTCGCCAAGTTTTTCAGCAATTGCCCTAACCAAACCATTTGCAAATTCCGCGCTGGTATTAATTGAATATTTATTAGACATATTCTTTGCACGAATCAATGCTCTGTTCCTGAATTCACCTCTACTGAATTTTTGGAATAGTATATGGGTTTCTGCATCTATTTTTCCATCAATTGCTTTTTTTATAAAATTCATATTATAAAATCACATACCTAATTTATAAAACTTTCTCGGAACTTCAAACAAAGGTTTATAAATTTAATCTGCCTACCTTCATCGAGAGAGAAAAATGGACGAAGCTTATTTCAAGAAGATTATAACCCTGATTATTTTAGCAGTTCTTATAATTTTATCCTACTTTTTATTAAAGCCAATTTTAATGGCTATTGTATTTGGTATTGTCCTTTCTTTTGTTTTTTCTCCTGTCCATGATTGGCTTCTTCAAAAAATCAAATCAGACAACCTTTCTGTAATTTTAATTTCAGTATTTATGATTTTATTAATTATCCTCCCAATTTGGTTCCTTACTCCTCCGCTGATTGACCAATCTCTAAAGATTTATTTTACAGCTCAAAAGATAGATTTTGGAAGCTTTTTAGAGAATATTTTCCCATCCTTTTCCTCTGGAGAATTCTCAAGAGAAGTTGGCTCAATAATTTCTTCTTTTGTGAATAAAACAATAAATTCTTTTGTTAATTATGTTTCTGGTTTTATATTAAATTTCCCAACAATATTATTGCAATTAATGGTTTCTTTTTTTACTTTCTTCTTTGTATTGAGGGATAAAAAAAACCTGTTGTTATACATTAAGAGTTTGATACCTTTTTCAAAAGATATTGAAGACAAAATATTTGAACAGACAAAAGGGATAACTATGTCTGTTGTTTATGGGCAAGTCGTTATGGGATTAATTCAGGGAATAATTGCAGGTGCTGGATTTTTTATTTTTGGCATTCCAAATGCAGTATTCCTTACTCTTTTGGCATGTATTGCCGGAGTATTGCCAATTATTGGAACAACTGTTATTTGGGTTCCTGTTGTTATCTATCTTATTGTAATCAAAGCAAGCGCAATTGCAATTATAGGAGTCACTATCTTCGGGCTTATTGCTGTTTTTATTGACAATATCTTAAAACCTATTTTTGTTTCGCATAGAACAAACATGCCAGCTTCAATAATTCTTTTTGGTATGATTGGAGGGTTCTTCTTGTTTGGTACTTTAGGGTTTGTAGTTGGCCCATTGATTCTTGCTTATCTTTTGATTATTCTTGAGATTTACAGGAATAAAAGAGTTCCAGGATTGCTTGTGCAGGAACCGCCGAGCAAGTTAAAGATAAGTATATAAAATAGTTTTTCTAATTATTGACAAGAGGTGTTAAATGAAGCTTAAGATTAAACTTCTGAAATGGAAAGCTGGGATTCCTGTCGCAATGATACGAGAGGAAACTGCAGTTAAAATTGGAGTAAGAGCTAATGACAGAATTTCAATTAAATCAAATGGAAACGAATTTACCACCATATTGGATACTATTGGAGGAAATTTCATAAAAGAAGATGAAATTGCTATCTCTTCAGAAATAATTCATATTCTAAACTTAAAAAAAAGCCAGAAAGTGGACATAAAACTAGCTCCAAGAGCAGATAGCTTAGATTTTATAAAGAAAAAATTAAACAATCATCAGCTATCTAAAAAAGAAGTTTATGAAATAATTGATGATATAGTAAATAATTCCTTGTCTGACCCAGAAATAGCCTTATTTATTTCTGGAATGTACAAATATGGCATGAGCATGAAAGAAACTATCTCTCTTATAGAAGCCATTATGCAATCTGGACTTCAATTAAGATTAAAAAAGAAATTTATCGTAGATAAACATTCTATCGGCGGGATTGCTGGAAATAGAACAACCCCTTTAGTTGTTTCAATATGTGCTGCTGCAGGGCTTACCTGCCCAAAAACTTCTTCAAGAGCAATAACAAGTGCTGCTGGAACTGCAGATGTCATTGAAACAATCGCGCAAGTTGAGTTTACTATAGAAGAACTCAAAAAAATAATTGCAAAAGTAAATGCCTGCATGATTTGGGGCGGTTCCTTAGGGATAGTTCCAGCTGATGCAAAAATAATCCAAATTGAAAAATCCCTTAAGATTGATCCAGAATCCATGCTGCTTGCTTCAATAATGTCCAAAAAACTTTCTATGGGAAGCAAATATATTCTAATTGATATCCCTTACGGAAAATCAGCTAAGGTTTCCAAAGATAAGGCATTGGAACTGAAAAAAAAGTTTGAATATCTGGGAAAATATTTTAAAAAAAAGTTGAAATGTGTGCTGACAGATGGAAGCCAGCCAATTGGAAATGGAATTGGCCCAGCCTTGGAATTGATGGACATAATAAATATTCTTGACCCTGAAAAAAAGGGTCCAATAGATTTGCAAAACAAAGCTCTGTTCCTTTCTGGCCAGATTTTTGAATTATGCAAAAAGACAAAAAAAGGAAAAGGAATTGAATTAGCCAAGGAAATCCTCTACTCTGGAAAGGCATTTGAAAAATTCAAGGCAATAATAAAAGCTCAAAATGGTTCTTTGAAGAATCTAAGGTTTGGAAAATTTAGTCATGATATCTTGGCAGAAAAATCAGGGAAAATAAAGAGCATAGACAACAAAAAAATAAACTCTCTCGCAAGAATTGCAGGCTGTCCTGGAGATAAATTTTCAGGGCTTTATTTGCATGTTCATACAAAATTCCCAGTAAAAAAAGCTAGCAAAATTCTCACGATTTATGCAGAGTCAAAATCCAGGCTTCAGGAAGCCATTAAATTTTATAAAGATATAAAACCGATTAGTATAGAGTAATATAACTAATTTTTTAAACATTCCTTGTATCAATTCTTTTATGGAAGAATACAAAAAGAAATTGGTTGACTATTTCAAAAGAAATTTCGCAAAGGGATATACTTCAGATTCTTTAAAATTTGCTTTGGTTAGGCAGGGATATGCAAGGGCAGTAGTTGAGGCTGCATTAATCCAGGCAAATAAAGAACTTGCTGAAAAAGCTCCAATACTCAAAGACAAGCCAGTAATAAAATATGAAGTTATTGATGAGCATGACAAACCCATAATTTTTAAAAAGCCTTTTTGGAAACGACTTTTTGGCTTATAAAAAGATTTAAAACTTCTTGATTATCACTATTTTAGTGCCTCCGTCGCATAATGGTATTGCACCTGCCTTGAGAGCAGGGCCCTTTGGGCAACCAGGTTCGATTCCTGGCGGGGGCGTAGATACATTTGTTCTCTTTTTAGCAAATTGTTAAAGCCAAAGTATTTTTATAGATTAAATCCTTTGGAGAGTTATGGCTAAAAAAGAAGAGCATAGTTTAGGTTGGCTTTTATTCTGGTTAATAATAATCCCACCAATAGGTTATTTCTGGCTGATTTTGTTATGGTTGTCAGAAATGAAGATAACTAAAAAATAACGAGCTTTTAACACATTCCGAACAAATGTTTCTTGGCTTGGCGGGGCGTGTGTTATTATCATTACACTCACAAATCCTTATAAAAGGGTAGATTGTCGCTGTTTTATGTATAAAAAGAAAGTAATATTGTTTAGTGAAAGAGATAGGGACATATTTGATGATGTTTTTATAATGATTGCTGGAGGGCTTGGCGCATTTGGAATTGAAGACTTATTCGCACTCAATTGGTTTGGGGCTACTCTTAAAATTGCAATCGCTTATGGGATTATCCAATTGGTAGTTATCTATTTAAGAAAAAAATCAGATAAGAAAAAAGTAAAGACAGATTTAAATAATGATTCTGATTGAGAAGGATATGGTTAAAAGAAATGGATTAGATTTTGGGCAAGTGATAGTCTGGCTAATAATCTTTATAGTAGGTTCTCTTATTGTTTTCTATTTAATCAGTCCAAATAGTTTTGATAATATAAAAACATTTTTTGAAAATAAATCCTCTGGCTCTATGTCTATAACAGAATTAGCACAAAATCCTACAAAACATATTGGAGAACAAGTTTCTGTTAGTGGAGAATTAGTAGGTGCCCTATTTTTAGATAATCCTGCGATAATGCAGAATGCTGAGGGGTATAACATCTATTTAGTTACTGATAAATGTAGGGAAAAAACAAGAACTTATCATTATAACACAAAATATTCAGCAACAGGGATATGGAATGGAAATGCATTAGAATGCACTTCACCAGTAAAATAACTACAAAGCAAGCAATAATCTATTCTATATTTATTTTGATTAATTTTATAACCGTTTATCAGCAGATTTATTAATATCTTTTTCTTAACGGAAATATGGGATTTGATACTTTAGAAGATATACAAAAGGCGATAGCTAGAGAACAAATAGGCATATCAAAAGGGATACAAAAAGAACAAAGAGGTATACAGAAAAGTATATTTAAGACACAAAAAGCTATGCAAAAAGCTATAGCAAGAGATACAAGAATATCCATTGCTAAAGAAGGTAGAGTTCCTGTTAAAGCAGATTTGAGAAAAAAAGTTTATGATAAATATCACCATAAATGCCATTGGTCGGGGTGTAATATTAAGGATACAAGTATATATGGTAAGGTTCTACAGATACATCATATGGATATGAATAATACTCATACTTATCTTTCTAACTTGGAGCTTCTTTGTCCAACACATCATAAACAGAGGCATAATGTAATGTTTAGAAAAAAATATGTTGTTCAGCAAGGTTTTGAAACAAAAGTAAGAACAAGATTAATATCGAAGGAAAAAAATAAAGAACTGAATAGAAAGAAAGCAAAACAGAAAAGAGCAAATAATAATCTCTTCGGAATACCGAATTTTAAACAACCTCAATTTAGATTATAAAAATGGTATGTAAAACTCAAAAAGGGCTAATCAATAAGGTATATACTGGTGATGGACGTAAGAATGTTTTGAAAGGGTTAGTCAGTAAGAAAAAAGCAAAAAAGAACAAATCCAAATAAACCCGAACAAATGTATCGAACCTTGGCGGGGGCGTTTATTTTTCAAAAGCTTCTAAAACTCTTGAATCAGGAGAAAGAACATATACATGATCACCTTTGAATCTCAGTCCTCTGTATACTTTTTGCCATAATTCTCTTTTAGCCTTGTCTTTGTAAAATTCCCAATAATCCTGAGGACGAGTTTGATTTAGTATTTTCCAAAAAGCATCTTTAACATTTGGATTAGGATATTTTGTGAAAATAATACTATTGCACTGTTCTCCTGGAAAATCTATCCCCCTTGAAACCCTGGTTGAAAATAAAATGCTTATTTGCCCTTGCTTAAATCTCTCAACTATCTCCCCCTCGTTATCTTTTTCCTGCAGTTCTTTTAGTTCCTCCCTGCTGATTAAATTTTTAACATCATATTCTTCTAATTCTTTTTCACTCGGCAAGTCTGTAAAAGCATTGATATGGACTAATATTGGTTTTTTTGCAATTTCAATGCATTTATCCAGGGATTTTAGATATTCTCTTCTGTTTATTATTCCATTTGAAAAATTAGAATATTTGCAATCTTTTTCCAACCCTGTTCTTAAAGTTTCAATTTTCCCAGGAAGTTCGGTTTCAGCCTCAATTATTTTAAAATCTTCTATCCCAAAAATATTTTTTAAAACATGCTGCGAATGGATTGTTCCGGACATCATTATAATAATCTTATTTTTATCCTTCATTTCCTTAAATTTTTTAGCAAGATTGGTTGTAACTATATTTGCTATTATCTGATTATCCTTTTTAAAAAAAGTAACATAACTATCATCTAAAAAGCCAGCAAACATTCTGGCAGTTTCTTCTAATTCAAACAAATAACTTTCATCGTCAATTTCCGATAAGAAGTCTGGCGCATTTAAAAAAATCTTTAATAAATCATATATACTTGTTTGTTTTAATTGAAGTATCTCATCTTTTTCAATTGCTTTTTCTACTCTTTCATCTTTTCTTATATGTTTTAATATTTCTCCAATCTCCTTTGAAGTTTTATCAAAATTTTCTCCATGGCCAATAGCATAAATCAATGCAGTTTGCAATCTGTCTAAATTAATTGTCCTCTGATTTGAGAATTTATCTAAAAATTCATCACACTCATCAATAATTTCAACTTCAGTCATGGGTTTTCTGTTTAAAGCTGATTCCAGAATATATTTCATTGAATTAAAAACAATTATGTCTGAAGTTAAATAAGAATCAAACTGCTCATAGAACTTGCACCCTGGCTTCCCATAATGAATAATAAATTTTGTATCTGAAAGCCCCTCGTAACTCTTTTTTTTAGAATCAGGATGAGATTTTAATTCATATTTTGCTGGAAGAACAGGGCTCCAATAAGGACAAATCCCTGCAACTGCTGCCCTGGTGACATCCCTTATTTCATGGAATTTTGTGGAATCTGTTTTAGAATTTTGTTTTATATATTCCTTTAGCTTATT
>Ga0315273_10003976_pt1 | contig 17954 bp, 18 predicted proteins | sample YL17G02_0_MG_FD_205753 | JGI IMG/M metagenome (GOLD analysis project Ga0315273, IMG submission 205753) | Sediment microbial communities from Yellowstone Lake, YNP, Wyoming, USA - YL17G02_0 | ecosystem: Environmental > Aquatic > Freshwater > Lake > Sediment | place: USA: Wyoming | collected...
TGGTTCTGTCGAGGAAAGTTATCACGTAATGGTCGAGCCAGATGGTAAGAAGACCAGCATGGACAATTCTGAATTTGCGACATCGCGTAAACTGACAACAGAAGCAGAGGAACATCAAGTTTTGCATAAAACCACCAGGCGCAGAGCAAAGCAATAACAGACACTATTATCAGGCGCTTTTTTAGGGAAAGCCCGCCATTTTTGCCGCCATTTTCAGAGCCCTTTATCTCCATATAATCATCAACGAGCCCCGCCAGAGCTCCGAGTATCAATGTGGCAAGCGGCAGCCAGGTCTGGCTTCTGGAAAGAAAATCCAGCTTTGTAGTTGTCTCGGTGGGAAACACCATTGCCAGTGCCCAAATACCCACAATAATCGCGGCTGAACTAAACCATACAACAATACCCCCCATCCTCGGAGTGTTCACTTCTTTTTCTTTGTGGAGTTCGTTAAAAACCGCTGCTTCTGTGCCATCAAGTGCAGTCTTGCCACTTTTTTTCTTCCACATTTTGTGGGAATAAAGGTAGTTGGTCAAAATAGGCGTTATCAAAATCCCTATCATAAACGCCCCCACCGCCGGCAAAAAAACTTTTACAATGTCTATTATCATTGACACTATTATACCCCAGCTCTTATTTTTAGCCACATTTTGCAAGATGTTGGTAATTCGTGTTATAGTTCAGTCGAGATTATGAAGGAAAAAATACCTACGTCTGCTCTCAACAACATTTTACAGGGTTTTGATTTGGGAACTGTTAGAGAAATCAAACCACTTGTCACAAGCGGAAATATAGCTTATACGGTAGAAACTGGTGATAAAACGTATGTATTTCGGCTCTCCCCTTCGGGCGCAAGGTGGCGATCAAAGCAAGAAATTGACGCTGAGTTGGAAATTATGGATTATCTTTCCAAGAAAAAATTCCCCGTCTCAATGTCGATTATTGCCAATAACGGTAACAGAATAATTTCGTGGAATAAACACTTCGGGTATTTAAGAGAATTTATAGAAGCCAAACCAAAATTAGACCCGACCATTAAAGAGGTGAAAAAATTTGGCGAATTACTAGGTCGATTCCACAACCTGGTAGAAAATTACAAAACCAAAAATAAAAGAAAACACATTTGGGATCTTAAAGAAACAAAGAAAAACTTTAAACAGAACAAAAAGATAATTTTAAAAAGCAATTTTGCACAGAAAAAAGACTTTATAAAAATATTTGAAAAAGAAATATCACAGCTGAATTTTCCAAAAGACCTCCCTTCGGGAACTATTCATGAGGATTTGGGCAAGAGGCACATTCTTTGGAGAGGAAATGAAATTGTCGGGGTGATAGATTTTGACAGGAGTTATTATGGAAGGCTTATTTTGGATTTTGGTCAGGCTTGCCGAGGCTGGTGTTTTACGGATAATTGGAAAAAGTGGAGCAACAAAAATTTTAAGGCGCTTCTTGATGGTTATCAGAGCAAAAGAAAACTGACTGATTTGGAAAAGAAATATCTGACTGATTCTATAAGATTTGGAATTCTGGAAAGAAGTTTGTCGTTTTGCTTAAGATTTATTTGCGTGAGTAAAGATGTTAAAGATGGAGAATACGCCGCATATTCGGTTTCAGAAAACGGGCCGCTGGGAATGGTAGAAAAAAATAGAACCGAAATAGAAAAATTATTGAAATAAGAAAGGCCCCATTCTCCGAAGAGAAGAGAGCCTTTACTGTGTTTCGTTGCTACGAAACGCTTTGAGCTGACCGGTAATTCCTGACAAGAAACTCAATGTCGAAGCCCCGCCATTCAATCCCCGCTTGGGTGTAAAGAGGTTGGACATAGTAGTAGGAAAGGCTCGGTTCGTTTAAAAGCGTTTCCTTGTCCTGTGCGGCCCAAACCTCTTTCCCGTTCAGGAAGTGTTGAACCTTGCGAATAATGACTTCTTCATCGTCCAAGTCCTCCCATCCGGATTCTCGCATCCAGTTTCCCGCGCCAGACTTTTTCCACTGCAAGGCGCGAGAAACCCAGAACGCCGAGTACGTCGGCCAGTCGGGGTTAAGGTATACGATGATGTCATAGTAGGAAAGTGCTTTCCATGCTCCTTCCTTCTCGCCCTCCTTAACCACTTCCTTGTGGGGAACGGTACCGCGCACGTCCTCGATAATCCAGATGATACTCGGATCATCTGCCGGCTCGCGCATGTCGTTGTCTTCCGGACAGCGAGATTTTTTAAAACGGTCTGCATCCCAGTGCTCGGCTTTCATGCCGACTTCACGGAGTTTTCTGACAAGCCAACGGCGGAACTGACTTTTTCCACTATTGGGTACTCCAAAAATTCCTATTCTCACGGTACCCTCCCTTGTAGAAGATTTTTATGACAAAAATGCTCTAAAATCATATATACTGGATCCGCTCTAAGCATAGCACGTAACACTTAAAAAGTAAAGAACGAATATTCAAATTTATTAAAAAAGCCTTAAATTAAGGCCTTAATTTCCCTGAATATCTTTTATGCTTGCACCCACCAGCTGCAATACGTCCGAAAAACGGCCTTCTTCGGTGGAGCCGAGCACGGATATAATTATAGGCCTATTGAGGCCCGCATCGAAGGCAATAACCAAATTACCTCCGGCAAGGTCTGTAAAGCCGGTTTTGGAGGCAATAACATTTGGTATTTTGTCTAAGATTGGATTTGTGTTTTCGGCGGAATAAACTTTTCCGGCACTGGCAAACTCCAAATTTTTATAACGAGTTGCCTCCAAAATTTCAGGATAGTTTTTAAGAGTGTACTCAAAGAGAACGGCCATATCTTTCGCCGAGCCATAGGCGCCTCCCCTGTCCGCCTCTCTGTCTAAACCATGCTCATTGAAGAATTTACTGTTGGTCAAGCCTATCTTCAGGGCGACATCATTCATCTCTTTCACGAACTCTGCCTGGGTGTCAACGGTTGAGTTGCCTGCCATTTTTGCCTCAACCACTGCCGCCAAAGCAAAAGCGCCGTCATTGGAGGAAGTAAGTAAAGTAAAATCCCTCAAATCGCGCACCCGCCAAGTGTCTCCAACGATAAGTTTTGAATCTCCTTCCGGCGCCAGGTCTTCTCTGGTTATTTTTATCTCCTGGTCGTCATTTAATCTTCCGTTTGTAGCTACAGCCGTCATCACTTTAGTTAAGGACGCCAAAGGCAGGGGCGTATCAGGATTTTTAGAGAATAATTTCTTCTTGTTTATTACATCCCAAACCACAGCACCTTTGGCTTCAAGAGTTATTTCTTGGAAGGGGTTTGATTTTTCTGATGCCGTCACCCTCTCTTTTTTATCTGAAGCTCTTTCCTCAATAAGAAGAAAGCCAAAAATTAAGATTGAAGTAACAAAAAGACAGACAAGGGTGTGAACAAAATATTTTGTCCTCATATCTATATTCCAGATTTTTTTGAAATTATTCATTTATTTCGTTCCCGACGCCTTCAGGCTGGGACTCCGACCGTAATGTCGGGGCGGTTTTGTTTCTTAACATTTCAAATTCGGGCAGTTCCTCTATCCTTTTTAGTCCTAAATGAGCCAAAAGGAAAAGACTGCCCTTGTACTTCCAAATTCTCTGGTCTTTGGGGTCTGGTTCTCTCTCAACAAGCCCGCGCACGCTTAAACTTCGAAGCATAAAGGTTGAATTAACCCCTCTTATATAATCTATCTCTCTGCGGGATATAGGCCCATTATAGAGTATTATGGCCAGTGTTTCCAAGCCCGCTTTTCCTATCTCTCTGCTCATCTCGTCTTTGGCTATTTTCTCAATAAAATCCCCTATCTCCGGCGCTGTTGCCAGACTGACTTCGGTGGGCGTCTCCACAAGGCAAATGCCCCTATTTTCCAAATTTTTAGCCAGATTTGATAAAGCTTCTCTGATTTCCCTTTCTTCCCTCTCTGCCAATTTGGAAAGTTTTTTTATTTCTATTGGCTCGTTTTTGTAAAAAAGCACCGCCTCAAGTTTATTTTCCAGGGTCATAAATTTCTAATTACTCTAATTATTTTAATTAATAATAACTTGGCACTCCGGAATTCTCTCCTTCTATATTAATATCTTCAAAATGTTTGTTTTGGTTTACCCTGACCAGTCCTTGTTTTACCAATTCTAACATAGCCAAAAAACTCACTATCACATTGATTTTCTCTGCCTTACCCATTCCTGAGAAATCTTTAAAACTTGTTTTCAGGCTGGTCTTTATCCTCTCCGCCAGTTTGCTTATCATTTCTTCCAAACTGATTATTTTATTTATGGCCAGTTTGGGTAAATTTTCTATTTTAGGTATATTTTTAAGCGCTTCCATTAAGGCGTTTTTTAGGGATGAGGGAGTGATTTCGGGAGTCGGGGAAAAAACCACCCGCATTCCCTTTCTTTCCTCAGCGAAATAAAGGAAATTACCAAACATTTTTCCTAAACCAACGGACAACTCTTTATACTTTTTATAAATTGCCAGTCTGTTTTCTAAATCTTCGATACTTCCCTGCTCTTCTTCGGTCAAAGACAGATTGGGCAAAAGCGATTTTGACTTTATGAGGAGCAGAGTGGAAGCGACCAAAATAAAATCGGCCGAATCGGCCATGGGGAACTCTTCAAAAGACTTTATATATTCGATAAACTCATCAGCTACCTGGGAAAGCGAAACATCACTAATGTGAAGCTTCCTCTTTTCAATCAAGTCCAAAACGAGCTCTAACGGTCCCTCAAATTCCCCCACTTTAACTTTAAAATCATCCGGCATAAAGCTATTTTAGCATGTTTTCATATCACCCCCTACCCCCTCTTATCTTAAGAGGGGGAAGAAAAAGAAAACATATTACACAACAAAAATGATACCCATGTAAGTTGCAGAAATTTGTGCAGGTGCTATACTACCAGCGTGAGGAATTTTCAAACAGGTTGATCGGAGCCGTTGTCCGATGTCATCATACTTCGTCTCTTTTCAAAAACCTTTCTTGAAATTTTCTCACACATGTCCCCTAGCACGCTTATGGCACGCTCGGGGGCATATTTTTTTACAAAAATTATTTCTTCTTCTTTATTTCAAGACCTAATTCTTTGAGTTGTTTTTCGGTTATTTCAGAAGGGGCGTCCATCATGAGGTCTTTACCTTCACCAGTTTTTGGAAACGCCATAACTTCGCGGATGTTTGGTTCGTTCTGCAGGAGCATTACCAGTCGGTCTAGTCCCCAAGCGATACCGCCATGTGGTGGAGTGCCTGATTTGAACGCCTGCAGCATATGGCCGAAATCAGATTCAATAGACTCTTTTTCATAACCAAGAATCTCAAAAACTTTTTGCAGAGCTTCATCTTGATGATTTCTTATGCTCCCACCACCAAGTTCATAACCGTTTAGAATCACGTCATATTGGGAAGTTATAATTTCCCCCAATTTTTCTTTTTTCATAAGCCACTCCATATGTTCGGGCAAAGGCCTGGAAAACGGGTTGTGGGTAAAGGTCCAATCCCCTTTTGATTGTTTGTTGTCCGACTTGCTGGTCTTTTCAAAAAATGGGAAATCTATAACCCAACAAAAAGCCAAAAGATCGGGGTCGTTTTTGTCTTTTCTAAAATCGGGCCTGTCGTTGCCGTATTTTTCCATCGCTTCTTTATAAGAAATTTGTGGGAACGGCTTTTCCTGAATTTTTTTGTCCGGATACAAACTTTCAACTATTGAGATAAGAATTTTTTCATTTACAGCCATCACATCCTCACGTTCCACAAAACTCATCTCCATATCCAGCTGTGTAAATTCCGGCTGTCTGTCCCCGCGGGAATCTTCATCGCGCATGCATTTGGCAATCTGAAAATATTTTTCCACGCCGCCCGTCATAAGAAGCTGTTTGTATTGTTGCGGTGATTGGGGCAAGGCATAAAATTTGCCTTGATAAAGGCGAGACGGTATTACAAAATCGCGGGCGCCCTCGGGTGTCGATTTGGTGAGAATTGGTGTTTCTATTTCTATAAATCCTTCTTTGTCAAAAGAATCCCGCACGTGTTTTATGACTTTGTGCCTCATCCTTATATTTTTCTGCATCCTTTCACTTCTCAAGTCCAGATACCTGTATTTTAATCTGGCGTCCTCGTTCACTTCTTTGGTGTCGGTGGAAATATCAAAGGGCAAGGTTTCAGATTTATTTAAAACCTCAATATTCTTTATTTCTATTTCTATATCGCCGTTTTGGATTTTTTCATTTACATTTTTATCAGGCCGCTTGTTGACTGTGCCTGTTATGGCCAGAACCCACTCTGTTCTGGTTTCTTTTGCTGTTTCAATAGCCGGACTATTTGGCATGGCAACGCACTGAACAATGCCGGAAAAATCTCTCATATCCATAAAGACCATTTTTCCCTGGTCTCTTCTTACATTTACCCAGCCCTTTATGATGACTTCCTGTCCGATATTATCCTTTAAATCTTTTATGTATGTTCTTTGCATATATTTATATTACTCCTATTGCTTTTTTAACGATTTGCATTTTTGCTGATGCTACAGCTTTTGCCTTTTCTTTTCCTTCTTCCAAGACCTTATTTACAAAATCCAAATCTTTAGCTATTTCTTCCCTTCTTTCTCTCATTGGTTTTATAAAGTTTTTTAAATCGTCAATCAGCATCTCTTTTAGCACTTTGTACTTGCCTTTATTTTCTTCATAAATTTTTTCCAGCTCTTTTTCCGGTCTCATAAGCTTATGGATAGCGAAGACATTTTCAGGTTTCTCTCCCGATGAATCCGTAACAATACTCATTACCGCTTTTTCTATTTCTTCATCACTGGCAAAAAGTGAAATGGTATTGTTATAACTCTTGCTCATTTTTTGCCCGTCTGTTCCCGGCACTGTCTCTACATCTTTCAATATGTAAGGCTCAGGCAGTTTAAAAATGTTCCCTGTGGTGAGCGAAGTCGAACCATCGCCAAATATTCTGTTAAATTTCTCCGCTGTATCGCGGGCAAATTCTATGTGCTGCTTTTGGTCCTGACCCACCGGCACCATATCGGTGTCATAAAGCAAAATATCCGCCGCCATAAGCATCGGGTACGTGAAAGTTCCCGCGCTTACATCTTCCTCTCCCCCTTTTGCCACGGCGTCTTTATAGGCGTGAGCCCTTTTCAAATATGGGACTGTCGTAATGGTGTCAAAAATCCAAGCCAACTCTGTATGCTCCAATATGTCTGATTGTTTGAATATTATTGATTTTTTTGGGTCAAGGCCTATGGCTAAATAATCGAGTGCTACATTCAAGGATAACTCCTTCATCTCTCTGGCATTCTGAATGAAATTCAGAGCATGATAATCAGCTATAAAAAAGTAATTGGTACCGTTTTTGTTCTCATTCTGCAAATTCACAAACTGGCGCATAGCGCCAAAATAGTTGCCCAAATGGGGCTTTCCCGTCGGTTTTACTCCTGAAAGTATAATTTTTTTCATGATTTAATAGTACCAAAATCTATCTAATTTGCACACCAAAGTGCAAAGATAGACATAGGCAAAAGGCGCTCTGAGTTTTGCTGTTTGATGGCAAGTTCGCCTGATTCTGTCGCACCACCCAGACCTTTTGTCATATCAGAAAGCAAATTGGCGACAGAAATTGAAGAAAGTTCGGTAGAGTACATATTGAAAATTACAAAAAGAGGATTATCACTCAAAATTTCTCTGCAGGCGAAAAGCAGGTCGGGCAGTTTTTCTTCTATTTTCCAAACTTCTCCTTTCGGCCCTCTACCATAACTCGGCGGGTCCATTATAATAGCGTCATATTTTTTGCCTTGCCTCACTTCCTTTTTTACAAATTTAATGACGTCATCAACAATCCATCTTATTGGCGCGTTTTCTAACCCAGAAAGTTTTTGATTTTCTCTGGCCCAGTCAATACTTTGTTTTGAAGCATCAATATGTGTAATTTTTGCTCCTGCCTTCGCTGCTACTAAGCTCGCAATCCCCGTATAACCGAAGAGGTTCAGTACTTTTTTCGAGTCTCGAGTCTCGAGTCTAGATATTCGATCTCGGATCCACTTCCACTCCTCTACCTGCTCGGGAAATATCCCTATATGTTTTGAGGTGTCTTTAAATTTTATTTTAGCCTTTATCCCCTCTATGCCGATATCAATGACGGTCTCCAATGATTCGCCATTTTTGGCGAATGATTTTGCCTTTTCCCATTCTTCTTCCGGCAAAGATTTTTTCCACCAAGCCCTCGGTTCGCTTCTGACAATTCTCTTTCCGCCTATTTCCTCCAGCTTCTTTTTATCTCCCGAATCAAGCAGTTTATAATTCCCCATCTCCCCCGTCCAAATTTTAATATTTTCCATGGTTTTACAATAGCAAAAACTCTAGCTTTTGTCCTTATATAAAGAGTGGTCTCGGAGCCGGAGCCCCGAGACCGTGTTGTGATGGCTTGCACCATCTATTTTTCCGAACGTTGTTGTTTGGCGAGCCAATGCGAGAGATGCCACGCTCCGTAGAGAGCAACTGCTACGCCGACCCACTGAATGAACGTCAGGTGTTCTCCGAGTAGAACGCTTGCTCCAATGATGACCGCAGGCGTTTCTCCTTGTGCAAGAACGCTTGCTTCTGTCGTTGGCAGATTCTCAAAAGCAATCAAATTTGAAAGCCAATAGAGAAATCCTCCGACAAACGCAAAACCAATGACAAATAAGGCGAGTTTCGGTTCTGTGATTGGTCTCCACGAAGCGTTGATGCTTAGAACGAGACCAAGTGTCCCCATACCCAAACTTCCAAGGAAACATTTTTGAAGCATTCCGGCTTTTGCGCGAGAGAACCATTCATAAAGGACGCCGTTCATGATGGTGCCAAACAACGACCAGGCAAATCCCGCCCACTGAAAATGCCCACCCCATCGCGCCATCATCACACCGCCGAGTATCAAAACGAGCCCAGTTATTGAAGCTCGCGAGACTCGTCGTCCCAGAAAATCACCGATGATTAGGTTAACTAATGGGGTTGCGGTAACGATGATAATTGTAGGGCCAGCGCCCCAGTGTCTTATCCCCTCAAACAGTCCGAGGGTGGCAAATGGTACCGTCAATGCAATCAGATATGTATATTTATCTACACACCCGATAATTCCGCGAAGTCCTATGAACGCCATTCCGGCAGTCAAAAATCCGCGAAAAGCCATTAGCTGTGGCGGGGTAAACATATTGAGAACGTTGACGAAAGGCAGGGCCAACCCTGCCGTGAGCCAAATACCCAAAACTCCGAAGAGTCCCAGCAGGGTTTTGCGGTGCACTTTCTCACCTCGCTTTCAGTTTTTTGTTTAAAAATGTACTTAACCGCTGATGAGCGTAACACAGCCTTTATTTTAAATCAATACTAGACGCTGAGCGTTTAGTATAGTATTTATTTAAAAATATGGTGTGGTGTATTTTTCCTAGAGAAACAAGCGGACGAGGCGGAGGTCTTCGTAAGAATATTTAGAGCCGAGGAGTTCCTTAACTGGAGCTGTTCTGTAAAAACCGCCTTCGCTCATTCCCACTTTACGAAAAGCGTTGTAAATTTCTCTGAATCTTGCCTTGGGAATACCGTCGCGAAGATTATAAATATTGTAATTCGGGTCCTCCTCTTTTATTTGTTCTACATGGTCCAAGATGGTGCCGAGTTTTAGTCCTCTTGCTTTAACGATATCTTTTATGTTTATGCCTTCGTCCAACATTTTTTTGGTCTCTTCCACTGTGCTTAATTTTTTTTCTTTCGGTCTCTCCCCTCTTACTTTCTCTGCAAAATCCTTATGCATCTCCGAAAGTTTTTTATCTCCCATTGTTTTTATATGGAAGGAATTGGTTTTGGAAAAGTCTTTAAATTTGTCGTCAAATTCCAAAACTTCCTCATTTACTTGAAGAGCCATATCGTTCAAGCCTTTAAGAAAGAGCCCTCCTAATGTTCGCACGCGGGAAAGAGCCACATAGCCCATTCCTCTCTCAAAAGAATGAGACAAGTCAACTATGGCGGCATCCAGCGACATCCCCTGGCTCTTATGCACTGTTATGGCCCAGGCGAGCCGCAGAGGGTACTGCACTATTTCAGCCTTGATTTTGCCGTCCTCCTCTATGCGCCAACTTTCTCTTTCAACATCTATAATTTCTCCGGAAAGAGTCCTGACTTTTATCTCCTCAAATCCGCATTTGATGACGATGCCCAAAGTGCCGTTGACATAACCTTCTTCAAAATTATTTTTTATAAACATAACTTTAGCGCCCATTTTGAGGCGAAGGGTTTCAGGCGCAAGGCAGGATTTTTTGAGCATATCCACCAAGTTGCGCCTGCCTTTCCCCACCATTTCGTATTCGGAAGTTTTGCCTGAAATCCTTGAAAGCTCCGCCTCGTTTTCAGCGTCAACATTTTTATTGTGGGAATAAAGTTTTGTCGGTTCGGTTTCTGCCTTTTTGTTAAATCTGCTTTTTAAAATTTCCAAAATTTCATCCGAAACGGAAGCCTCTCTTATGGCGTTTAATATTTTCAAATATTCCGTATCGCTCTGCCTGTGCTGTTCGGAAAGATAGCAGACTTTCAGTTTGAGATTTTTCCACGCCTCGCTGTGGTAAGCAAAAAACACTTCCGGCTCATGGGCTCTCCTTACCGGCGGCAATTGGAAAAAATCTCCGCAAAAAACCACCTGCATGCCCCCAAATGGCTCCTGCGAATTTTTTATTTCTCTCACAATTTTGTCTATAAGGTCAAGCCGAAAATGGTGGAGCATCGATATTTCGTCAATGATGAGAACCGAAGCATTTTTTACTTTGTTTTTTACATGTTTCTTCTCGGCTATTTCTTGCAAATCGCTTTTGGAAAGGCTGTCTCTCACACCTATGCCGCTCCAGGAATGGATAGTTATGCCACCCATGTGGGTAGCGGCAATCCCCGTGGAAGCGGTGATGCCCAGTTTGGCATCAAGACTTTGCAGATAATTTATATATTCACGCAAAACATAAGTCTTGCCGCTTCCCGCCGCGCCGGTGAGAAATACATTTCTCCCTGTCTTTAAAATATCCAAAGCTTCTTTCTGGGTCATTATGGGGCTATTCTAGCAGATTTCAAAGATTTTTTGGCGGGAGGAGAAGCCGGAAATAAGGCGTACTTGGGAATTTGAGACTTTAAAATATTCCGCCAAAACTCTCGCGATTGCAGCATTAGCTCTCCCCTGCACCGGCGGCTCTTTGACGGAGACAACAAAATTTGTCTCATCAATTCGTTCTATTTTTTCCTCCTTCGCTCCTGGCCTCGCTTTTACAGATATTTTCATATTTTTTATTATCAAGGGGAAGATGGTTGGTCTTCCCCTTTCTGGTCACCATAGGAATTACTCGTTATACTCCTTTTCTGTGACATCAACCAGGAAATCAAGACTCTCTTTTCCTTGGTTTGAGAGCGGAACATCTTTAACTTCCTGGGCGGTTGTTTCTTCAAATCTGCGTACCAAAAACGTGCGTCGCCAGAGCTTTCTAAACCGGCTTAGGCTGCTGTTTTCAGTCGTTCTGAGTTTAAACATCTTTACATCCTCCCACAAGACCAATTTTTGGTTTTCAAATTCTAATTTAAAGGTAACACATTTACACCACAAGTCAACTGCTCATGTTGCTTGCAACATTACTTTTTAATTTACCGACTTTTTCTGTGACAGACATCATGTCTGGATAAAATTCTTTGAATATTAAGATCTATAATTTTTCCTTTATGCTAGTGAGCAACAGTTAGACACTAAGCGCTCGATATGTTATTTGTTTAAAAATACGAGATTATTATCTGTGTATTGGCAATTCAATTGTGAAAGTGGAGCCGAGGCCGGAGCCTTCGGAGGAGACCTTGATGTCCCCCTGCTGGGCTTCCATCATTTTTTTGGCAACATAAAGCCCCAAGCCTGTGCCTGTGGCGTTGGTTTTGTTCGCGTCTTTTGTTCTGGAAAACTTGTTAAATAATTTATTTATTTCATTCGGATCAATGCCTATCCCGCTATCTTTAACCGCAATTTTTGCCTTTCCATGTTCCTCAAACGCCGAAACTTTAATACTGCCATGGGGAGTATATTTGATGGCGTTATCCATAACATTGCCTATGACCTGCTTTATTTTACCCCTGTCGGCATTTACTTTTGCCGAGAAGCCATCGGGTATTTCAATTTCCAAGGAAAGACCGGCCCTGTCAACATTTGGCTTGAGCTCATTTGCCACTTCTTTGGCGAGCTCGGCTATGTCAAAAACGCTTTTTTCATAAATCATTTTGCCTTGCTCAATTCTGGAAATGTTCAGGAAATCTGCCACTATGTTGACGAGGTTTTGGCAGGATTTCATTATGGTCTGGATTGGGTTGGAAATTTTTTCGGGCAGTTCGCCAAAATCCCCCTCCAAAAGCATTGACGCGTATCCCTTTATGGCGGTAAGCGGCGCCCTAATCTGGTGCGTGGCAAGAGACAAGAACTCCGATTTCAACTGGTCCAATTCTTTCAATTTATCATTTGCCATTTCCAATTCCATGGCCAATCTCTCAATTCTCTCTCTTTGTCTGACTTCATGGTTTGCATTTCTGAGCAATAAGATGCCCAAAAATACCGCGGCGCCGAGAGTAATGACACTCAAACTCTGGTCGGTTGAGTTTGTAACGAACAAGAACTGCGAGCCGACCATAATAATGAGCACGTAAGCCAATATTTGAGTCCCAAGCAAACGGAATTGAAATAAGCCAAGATTCGTAACGGAAAATACCATAACCATCAAAAACAAAGGCAGCACAAACAGCCCGTAAAGATTTATTTCATAAACACCAGTTGTTGAAGCAATGTATTCAGTTGAGCCAAACACCGCGAAAAATAGAAGCAAAGCCAAAAGAACAATAGAAAGTTGTATCTTTTTCTGCTTATCTACTTTTTTCCACGAAGAGAATAACTGAAAAAGAATAATGCCTACCAATACCCACTCAACCCAAAATTTATATTCGGTGAGAAGTGGGCTATTGGTGGCTTCGCATACCGGCTGGTAAAAATCAACCACTGAATTGCCCAAAAAAGTTATCACGAAAGCTGGCGCGCACAAAGCCAAAAATATAATTTTCTCCCAACCCGAGACTTTTCCTCTTGCCAAGAGCCCAAAGAAATATGCGCCCAACACAAAGAACACCACATTCACAAAATCAAGCCACGACCAGAAAAAGTATACCAAGGAATAGCTTGGAGAAACCCAACATATCAAACTTCCCAATAACCAAAGAGAAAATCCAAAACAAAAAGAAAAAAAGATAACAGAAAGTCTGGAGAATTTTGATTTGAAAAGAGAATATACACTTAAAAATAGAGCCAGTGCCACAGGCACTAAATGAGAATAATAAGCAATAGTGTGGTAATAATTTGTAGTTTCAAAACAAGTGTTTATGTCCATATACTTAAGTATAAACAATTTTTTTAAATCTGGTAATATGTGTATATGAATAAGAGTCATTCTTGGATGTACCTAGGACTTGAAGTAAAGACTATACCAAATTTTGGAAAAGGAGTTTTTGCTAAGCAAAATATAGATAAAAATGAATTATTGGTAATATTTGGCGGGTACGTTATGACCTTGGAGGAAGAGCAAAAATTACCCCTAGAAATAAGAGATTATGCGCATCAAATTGCTCCGGATTTTGTATTGGGGATAAATAAATTGGAAGATATACAGCCGGTAGATTTTATAAATCATAGCTGCAACCCAAATGCTGGTTTTAATGGACAAATTTTTCTTGTCGCCATGAGAGATATAAAAAAAGGAGAACAAATTACTTTTGATTACGCAATGGTTTTAAGTATTAAAGGCTATCATTTTAAATGTTTATGTGGCTCAGCTAACTGCCGTGGCAATGTCACCTGTGATGACTGGGAAAACCCAAAACTTCAAGAAAAATACAAAGGATATTTTCAGCCGTATTTGGAGGAAAGGATGGCGAAATTGAACTCTACGTCTTGATCATAATTAAGAAATATTACACAAATCTGTTACAAACTAAAAACTATCGGGTATTGGGAACGGGTACAAATATTTGACAATAAAAATTGGTCTGTGTATACTATATTTGGAATGAAAATCTAAGAAAGGAGGGGTAAAAGTTATGCCGAGACCAGACGATTACGAAGCGATCTTTCCAATGTTCTGTGGTGGTGATGGCGATAGCGACGATTCGGATTCCTCTTCAAGTTCTAGTGGTGACGACTCCGTCTCCTCTGACGATTACAGCGAGGACAGTGACGCCGACAGCCCCGAACAAGACAACTGACCACAAAAGTGGCCTAGCAGAAACCCCTCGCAGTTTGAGGGGTTTTCTCATACTTTGTTTCTAAAGTATCTCAAGATTTCTTCATAAGGTTCGGAGAGTTCATAGGCTTTTATATAATCTTCATTCCTATCTGGTGTAATCATTTTGAACATTTCTGGTTCGTCTTCAAAAATTTTACGTAGCACAGAAAATATCAATACGTGTGAGTTTATAGTGTCATTATTCCCTTTTATAGACAAAAAACTGTTATTTATTTTAAATGAATCTTTATTGGAAGCTAAAAGTCTGTGAATGAGTTCATGGGCAAGGGTAACTACGAATTTATTAAGTGAGTGGTGACTGCTGATTATTACTGGGCTAGACATATCACGATTAATTCCAGCGACTATATAAACATCAATATTTTCCTTAAGAGACAGGTCTAAAGCAGAATAAATTCCATTTAATACCTTTTCTTCATATTTGGCCCATATATCTTTGTAAGCTTGTATTCTTTTCCCTAATTTTTCTTTATCTGGAGAAGCCCATTCTTTCCAACCAGAACCCTTTACATCGGGGCTATTTTGAACGTAAAAATTAAAGAATGGCTCTAAAAGTTTTCCGTGTTGTATAGTAATTTTTATCATTTCGTTATAGCAAAAAATATTAATGACATTTGACAATATGAAAGTTAATAGTATACTTATATTAGCATTTTCCGAACGGAAGACAAGGGGGGTTGTATGCCACATATTCTCGAGACTAGGAGAATTGTTCTAAGGCCGGCAGTCAATGAAGATCTACCGACCCTGTCTGCCTGGGAAGACACCAAGGATTATCTTGAGTTTGTCTCTTCCCAAAAAGGAGCCAAGTACTTCTTTCGGTTTATCATTGAGCGGAAGAGGGGCAAGGGGTCAGTACCTTTGGGAATTCTGTACACGTTTTCCTACAACAAGGCGGACGGATACATGTTCCTTAACATATTCCTTGACAGCAACCACAGAAATGCTGGCTATGGCGCTGAAGCGTGCGCTTTGGCCATTCGCCACATTTTCGAATCTTTTCCTGTTTACAAAATATACTGCGACGCTTATTCTTCAAATCCCAAAGCGGTGTCAATGATGAGAGGAATAGGTTTGGAACAAGAAGGATTTTTGAAAGGCCACAGGCTGTATAACGGGAAGAGATACGACGTAATTCGTTTTGCGGTCTATCAGCGAAATCTGTGCGCAATCGAGGATCTATTACAGCGGATAGAAAAGAGATGAGTGGCAACACGCCCCTCATCTCTTGTTTTTTTATACTTCATACCCTAATTATAATCAATTATACTGGACTTGAAAGGCGCATCTGTTGATGACCAAAATCCCAAAACTTCAAGAAAAATACAAAGGATACTTTCAGCCGTATTTGGAGGAAAGGATTGCGAAATTGAACTAAAATCTTTTTATGATATTGAATAATGTCGTGCGATAATTGGCATCTATTTTATGGCCAGCTTTTTTAACAATCTTTATTTCGTGCGGTATTGCCAATTTTTTCATAAGTCTACGAGTATCTTTTATAACCCAATCCTCTTTCTCGCCAACCAGAAATATTATTTTATCTGCTTTAACCACATTCAAACTTTCAACCCCCGGAGTCATTGAGCAGAGGATGAGTGTCTTGACTCTATTTTTCATCGCATAATCACAAGCCAGTGTTGCCCCGATAGAAAATCCTGCGACAATACTCACCTTCTTTGTGGGAAGTTTTATTTTATTCCAGTTTATTGGAACAATATCTAAATATTTTGACAAAGATTTATAAACAGATGGTTGTTCTCCCAATCCGCAAAAAAATATTGGTTTTTGAATTTTATTTTTCATAATTAATTAAGGGAGGGGTTTTACGCCCTCCCCCTTGATGCCGGACTGCCCGGTCTACAGGTCGAACCCGCCTTCCTTTACGCCCTTGATGAAAGCGTCCCACTCGTCGTGCCGGAAGAAGAGGGTGTGTTTCTGTTTGTCCTTAGTGTCGCGGACCGCAACACCCTCCGGAGTGATTGCCACCGACACGCAGCGGGCAATGATGCCGCCGGTCCAACGAGACTCCTTGAAGTCTTTGTCACTGACTTTGATTCTGAACGGTCGTGCCATTTCATTCTCCTCCAGCTGACGCTGGAATTGACTGGACTGATACTTCGTTGAACAACGTACCACCATAGAGATCCGAACAAAGTTCTTTCCTCCAAGTGGGGGTTAGACATCTAACTCTAAGTATATTAAACACCTCACAAAAAATATGTCAAGCAAAAATAGCAACATATGCATCTTTGTTTTAACCAATTTTGTCAAATCCAAAAGTCCAGGTGGTGATAGGTGAAAAATTGATTAAAAGGTTAACAAAATCCAAGGGATTATATTTTTTGTGGACGGATATATAATCTTGACAGTGCCATGTTATTTGATATTCTCTATATTAGACGCTCTTTCGGGCGTGTCTCAAGCTTGCATGGAGAAAGGACAATAAAGTCATGAAAAGGAGACCAACCCTTTTGGCGCGAGCCCAGAGAACGAAGAAGAATCAGGCATCGAGTTCAAAACATTCCATCTCCAAAATATCCAAGGTGGATACTTGGAGTGGGGGTCCCCCTCCGTCTCGGGACGATGCCGTCTCCGACTAGGCTCACAATTACCTGGATGAAGATTAGAACTTACACTCTATCTTCATTCAGGTAATTTTTATTCGTGATATTTTTAATGACTTCTCTTTTTTTGACAAACGAGGCAGTATGATGTAGTTTTATATGAGATAGTTTGACAATAAAATAAGAAGGGGGATTAAACATGAAGAAGCAAGTTTTGGTCATCACAAGTGACGACGACTCACACGCTGACATTCTTTGCCCTAAGATTGAAAAGCGGGGGGTGAAAGTATTCAGGTTTGATACTGACAGATTGAGTAAATACGAAATCAATCTTAGAATTTCATCCGACACTTCTTTTTCGATAAAAAACAAAAGGAGTGAAAGAATGATTCTCAAAGAAAACATCGGTTCCGTGTGGTACAGAAGACCAGCCCCAGACAAATCATCGGACAGATTCTTAGACGATGAGGGGGTGCGATTTCTGAGGAATGAAAGTAAGGAATGGATAAAAAGTATCACCTTGGTTTTAAAGGATTCTTTCTGGGTCATTGCTCCATGGGTGTTGTATGAATCAAGAGTAAAAACTAACCAGTTGCTTGTTGCTCGGAGTTTTGGGTTGAGTATACCAAGGAGTCTCATTACAAGAGACAAAAAGGTAATAGAAAAGTTTTTTGATGAGTGTACAAATGGGATGATAGCAAAAACTCTGAAGACTCAATATATTGAGTCTGAACATTACGGTTCTACTTTGAGTACCCAGGAGATTTGCAGAAATGACCTAAGAGACAAAGATCTCTTCATTTCACCCTCCATTTTTCAGGAGAAAATAACAACATCTTACGAATTACGAGTTGTTGCTGTTGGCAGAACCCTTTTTGCCTTTAGGGTCATCCCCAAAAAAGGAAGAAAGTTTCTGGACATTAGAACACACGGCGTAGAAAATCTTGAGTACACTTTAGTTGATATTTCTCAAGATTTAAGCCAAAAAATTTGCAAGATTCTTGATCATTTCCAGCTGCCATTTAGTTCCATGGATTTCTTGGTTGACGAGTCTGGTAAGGAATATTTTATTGACCTAAATCCAAACGGGCAGTGGCT